>Ga0308165_1000664_pt1 | contig 57821 bp, 52 predicted proteins | sample PhyWR2_FD_201032 | JGI IMG/M metagenome (GOLD analysis project Ga0308165, IMG submission 201032) | Phyllosphere microbial communities from UC Gill Tract Community Farm, Albany, California, United States - DLSLW.R2 | ecosystem: Host-associated > Plants > Phyllosphere > Unclassified | place: USA... | reverse complement strand
ACGGCCAGCGCATGGCCGGGACCGCCATTGCCCGAGTAAGGCCCCGTCTGGTCCCCCATCACACCGATGCGGACCACGTCATCACTGACCTGGGCCCAGGCAGCGGACGGCGCGGCCATGGCCGCCAATAACGACAAAAGCAATGCATGCGGGCGTACAGATTTCACGTTGTCTCCTTGATCAGCTCTTTTTTTGCGATGAACCGTGTCTTTGGCCGGCCGTCCAGATCTTGGTGTTGGACTACATACCTGCCGACAGGTAAATAGTACAAACAAAAGCCTGAATGGCTTTCAGTGCTAACCCTTGGTCGCTGGGAGGGGTGTGTTTTGCCCGGGGTGGATGGGGCTTGGGGTACGGCGCACAGGCTATGCTGGCTGGCATCCAAGGCCTGAGAAGCGCCACAGGCGCCCTGCGCTCGGCTTTGTTCAACCCATGAAAGCGCCGATGTTCCCTGCCAGTGTCGACACCCCCATCCCAACACCCCGCCTGAGCTTGCGCCTAGCCGGCCCCGGCGATGGCCAGGCCGTTTACGCCGCCGTCGTAGAAAGCCTGGACAGCCTGCGCGCCTGGCCCATCTCGCTGCCCTGGGCGCTGTATGAGCCATCGGTATCCGCCTCCGAAGACTTCTGCCTGGCGAGCATGCGCGATCGCGACCAGGGCACTGGCCTGGCCTTTCTGGTGTGGGACCACCAGCAGCGATTGGTCGGCAGCGTGGGCCTGCACACCATCCGCTGGGACATTCCCAGCATGGAAATGGGTTTTTGGATGCGCAGTGGCATGCACCGAAACGGATTTGCGAAGGAAGCGGTCACGGCAGTGCTGCACTTGGCATTTACGCAATTGAAGGCGCGGCGGGTGTTTGCGCGCACCGATGAAGACAATGCGGGCAGCCGCGCGACCTGCGCCAGCGCGGGGATGCTGCTGGAGGGCGTGATGAAAAATGAGCGCATCACCCCGTCGGGGCAATTGAAGAACGGCTGTGTCTATGCCTCTACACGGTAGCCGGCGAGTGCTGTAATGGGACGGCGGCGGGCTGGGCAGATGGGCTGCTGCGGGCTGTCAACCTCGCCTCGGTGCCATGCGCCCACGGCCATCTCTGCAGCAGACTGATGGTCTTCCACTCCTTCCCACAACCCGGGCTTGCAATTACTCGGGCTTGCCTTTCATCCCCAACAATTCGCTCGCACCGATGATGGCCTGGGCGATCTCTTCGACGGATACGCGCTTTTTCATGGCCTGCTCGCGCAGCATTTCGTAGGCGCGGTCTTCACTGACCTGGTGGGTGGCGATGAGGATGGCTTTGGCGTCGGTCACACGGCGTTGGCCCAGCAGCTTGTTTTGCAGTTTGTGCACGTGCTGCTGCATCTGCCGGTGCTCCTTGTGGATCTGGCGCGCAACGACCAAGGTGGAGAGCAGGCCAAAGGAGCGTATCGGCGAAGGCAGGACGGCCTGGGCCTTGAGCTCCAGCACGGCAGACACGATGGTGGGGTTTTCATAGTTCACCACCGCGACCAGGGCGGGCGCCTGCTCGCCGCTCGCCCACGGCATGAGCAGGTGTAAAAAATCAGGGCGTACCGCCAACAGCACAATATCCGGATCGCCCGGCAGCTGCTGCACCGGTGGCCAGACGCTGCGCACCTGGCAGCCGATACGCTGGAGCTGCTGGGCCAGCAGCAAGCCATCGGCATCATCGGGGTGCATCAGGATGATGTTCAGTTGCCGCAGCTCTTTGAGGTGCTGCGAGGTGGCGCGGGGCTGCTGCTGGTTCACGCTCAGACCTCGGTCTTCGCCGTCCAGTCGCCCAGGGAATGGGTGACCAGATAAGGGTCAGGCGATACGGCGCGTTTGGCCTCGCGCAGAATGCTGAACGCTCCTTGCGCATTGGCCCGGCCAATGCGGGGGTAGACCCAGGTGTGGTGGTTGCCGGGATCGATGCGCACACGCCCCTGCGGGGCATCAAACTCGCTGCCCAGCAGGTGAGGCAGCAACTCGCTGATGGTGTCGCTGCCCGAGCGGCGAAAGGCATTGGCGAACATGTGCATCTGGAAATAGGAGGCTTCCCAGCACAGATTGGGGCGGCAGTCATCGCCGAACAGCCGTTTGAGGTGGGCCAGGCAGCGCTGGTTGGCAGCAGACTGGATCGACTGGAAATAAGGCGCCGAGGTGATGTGGCCGGCTGCGATGTCAAAACCCATTTGTCCGATCTCGGCCTCCGACGTCGTGAGGCTGCAAATGGGCATTTCCTTGGTGTCGAACCCGGCGTCGGCATAGGCGCGGTACAGCCGGGCGGTGGAGTCGCCGACCACCGTGGAAAAGATGAAGTCAGGGCGCTTCTGGCGCACATCGTCCATGACGGTCTGGTAGTCCTGCTCGGTGGCCGTCAGCGGCAGGTAGCGCTCGCCGAGAATTTCGCCCTCGGGGTGCTGCAGAACCAATTCGCGCAGTATGCGGTTGGATTCATACGGGTAGATGTAGTCCGAGCCGATGAGGTACACACGCGCACCAAAGCTGCTGGTCATGAAATCGGCCAACTGCACGCTGTTCTGGTTGGGGGCGGCGCCGGTGTAGATGATGTTCGCCGAGAACTCGAAGCCTTCGTAGAGCGTGGGGTAGAACAAGAGCTTGTTCCATTTCTCGACCACGGGCAGCACGGCCTTGCGGCTGCTGGACATATAGCAGCCAAAGATGGTGTTGACGCGGTCGTGCATGATCAACTGCTCGGCCAGGCGCGCGTACTCGGCAGGGTTGGACGCCGGGTCATAGCGCACGGCCACCAGCTCACGCCCAAGCACGCCGCCGGCGTTGTTGATTTCGTCGATGGCCAGCAGGCTGCCCTGCAGCTGCGATTGACCGATGGTGGACGTGGTGCCAGTTTCCGAAAAAAGAATGCCGACGCGCAAGGGATCGTTGTTTGCCAAAACCTGTCTCCTGGTCTGTCCCGAACCCCTGCGCTGTGCAGTGGAGCGGGCACGGTGAAATGGCTGCAAGCCAGCCAGCCAGCTTAGCGCAACTGCGGGCGCTGGCATGCCTGTTCTGTGCCAGGCTGGACAGCGCCCTGCGCATCTAGCGCCCAGCGGCCAGGCGCGCGCTCATCCTGGTCAGGCGCGGCACCAGTTGCGCGGCGTCGTCCGCGATGTCGTAACCCCGCCAGCCGAAGATGTGGCGCACATAGGCATCGGCCTGGGCATCGACGGCCAGACAGCAAACGCGCACACCGGCACGCTTGGCTTCCTGAACGGCATGCCGCGCGTCTTCGATCAGGTAGCGCTTGTCGTGCACATCGATATCGTGGGGCGCGCCATCGGTGACCACCAACAGGCTGCGCTGCCCTTCAGGTTCGTTGCGCAGCAAGCTGCTGGCATGGCGCAGCGCCGCGCCCATGCGCGTGGAAAAGCGCCCGCGCACCGCCTGGATGATTGCGGCCGTGGCGCGGCTGTGCACCTGGCCAAAATCCAGCAGGCGGTAGTAGTTGACTTCGGCACGCGTGTTGGACGAGAACGCATGGATGGCCAGGCGCTCAGCGCTGCGCGAGCTGGCCTGCGCCAGCAACAATGCGGCCTGCTTTTCCAAAGCCAGCAGGCTCTGGCCCTGGGGGCCTAGGTCGTTGACCGATTCGGAAATGTCGAGCAGCACCAACATGCTGCCAGGGCGTGGGCCCTTGCCGGCGCGCATGAAAAGGCGCGGATCGGGGCGCAGCTGCATACGCATGTCCACCTGCACCTCGATGGCTGCATTGAGGTCCAGCGCATCGCCCTCCCACTGGCGGCGAAGCCGGTGGTGCCGGTCGAGGATGTGGGGATGGCGCAGCGCCAGACGGTCAACACGGGTGGTACTGGAGGGGCGCGGGCCGCCGATCTCGCTCAGCCCCTGCCACGCGGGGAGTTTTTCGATCACCTGGCACCAATCGTGCTTCATCTGCTCGCGCTGGCAGTCCCATTCCGGGTAGTGAAAGCGGGCGATCTCGAACTCTTCGGCCGCCTGGGGCGTTTGCGCCGGCTCGGGTGGCTGTTGCGCGTCTCTAGGGCGCGCCGCCTGCGGTTGCGCGGCGGCCTGGGGCAGATGCAAGGCCTCGTCCTGGTTGTCTTCAGATTCGGGATGCGCCCAGAGGTAGCTGTTGTCATCCCGGTAGAGCGTAGGCCCGGCGTAGTGCTGTGGATCCATCCGCACGCGCATCTGGCCAAGGTCATTGGCGAGGATGGAGGAAATGGCACGGAATGCCGCATAGTCTTCCAGTCCATGCCGGTGCACCGTGTCTTCAAAAAGCTGCTGCGCCTTGTGCACCCAGTGGTTGGCGCTACCGCTGTCCACCTGCAATAAGATCCGGTCCAGCCGCGCGATGAAGGCGGTGAAACCCAGGTCTTCCGCCTCGGGCTCAGGCGCGATCTGCGCCTGGAACCAGGGGCGTGCGCCGGGGTAGTCGCGCAGCAACAGGCGCTCGGCGCGGGCGTCTTCTATCGCCGAGACGACCGCCATGCCCATGGGCTTCAAAGCCTGGCTCGGCTGGCGCGCGGGTGAATGCAGCAGATGCGCCGCAGCATGCGCCACCATCGCGGTGTGCCGGTGGCTCCGCTCAGCGTCGGGCACACCGTGCAGCGGCGGCAGCACCAAGCGCACCGCGCTTGAAGATGCCCCCTCGTCTGCAGGCAGCACAATGGCACGCTGCGCGGAGGCAGGTGGGGCCGCTGCGCCACCCAGCAGGCCGCCCGCCTGCTGACGCGGGCTGGCAGCCTGCAACGGATGGACTTGCACCTGCGTCAACGCCAGACAGGATGCCAGCCTGGCCAGGCGCTCAAAAGCCGGGGAGTCGTCGCCGATCCAGGATGTGGCGGAGCGCTCGCTGTACAGAGGCGCGGATGGTGAGGCCATGGCGGTGTGCTTCCTAGCTACCAAATTTGGCATGCACGAGTTTCTTCAGCGCCTCGGTGGTGTCGGGGTCATCCGTCAAGGCCTGGGTGATGGTCATGTCGCAGCTGTCGGCGGGCGATACACCATCGCGCATCAGCAAGCCGGCATAGATGAGCATGCGGGTGGAGGCGCCTTCATCCAGGCCATGGTGTTTGAGCGCGCGCGTGCTGTGGGCCAGCGCGACCAAGCGCTCGGCCTGCGCATGGTCTATGCCCGCTTCGTGCGCGACGATGTCGGCCTCGGTGGCAAGGTCGGGGTAGTCAAACTCCAGCGCGGCAAATCGCTGCCGCGTCGAGGGCTTCATGTCCTTGGCGCTGCTCTGGTAGCCGGGGTTGTAGGAGACCACCAGCTGAAAATCCGGATGGGCGTGCACGACCTCCCCTTTCTTGTCGAGCGGAAGCACACGGCGCGCGTCGGTCAGCGGATGGATGACGACCGTCGTGTCCTGCCGTGCCTCCACGACCTCGTCGAGGTAGCAGATGGCACCGTAGCGCACCGCCATGGTGAGCGGCCCGTCGTGCCAGGCCGTGCCATCAGCATCGAGCAGGTAGCGGCCGACCAGGTCAGAGGCGGTCATGTCTTCGTTGCAGGCCAGCGTGATGAGCGGGCGCCGAAGCGCCCAGGCCATGCGCTCGACAAAGCGCGTCTTTCCGCATCCGGTCGGCCCTTTCAGAATCAGCGGCATACGGTGCCGGTAGGCCTGTTCGTACAGCGCGATCTCATTGCGCGCAGACCGGTAAAACGGCTCTTGGGCCAGCCGGTACCCGGCCAGCGGGTCATCGCCGCGAGCGGCTAGCAGAGGGTCTTTTGCGTTCATCATGTTCACCATTTCCCCGTCAACAACATCAAACCTGGAATCCAGCAGGTCACAATGCCCACCAGCACCGTGTAGGACGCCAGAAAGCGCAGTTGCTTGCCCAACCCCAGCGCAAGAAAGAAGAAAAACCACAGACTCGACCAGACCAGCCACATGGCGATGACGCGGACATCACCCGCAGTGGCGGCAAAGGCCAGCGCGCTGACCGCTACAAACAGACAGTACCAACCCAGGCCCACGCCTTTGAGGGCCCACCACTGCACCACCGCCAGGTACAGGTAGGTGAAAGCAAAAAGCAGGCCGCCTGCGGCAGCGAAAAAGTCAGGGTCGGTGTCCGCACGCAGAATGCCGATGGCATTGAGGAACAAAGCCAGCAAACCCACGAGCAGATTGACCGGCGCTGAGTCCCGCGCATCCATGCGGCCGCTCAGCCCCACACCGTTGACGATCAGCACGACGCCAATGAAAAAAAGCGCAATACCCAGCATGCTTGTCTCCTTGTTTTTTATCGGATGGCATGGCTGCGCGCTACCGGGCTGCCATGCCCACTGGGGTTGCGGCTTTAGCGGTGCTGGGGCGCTTCGTGCGGAATCCCTTCTATGGGGCATTCAGGGGTGCCCACTGTCGTGCGCGTGAACGACTCGACCATCTCGCGCGTTCCCTCGGGATCGTTGACCCACTGGCTGTAGAAGCTGTAGGGGCAGGCGGCAACGCCCTTGTCGCCGTCGCCCGAGTTGATGGTGCCGGTGTAGCCCCGGTGCACCAATTTGAAGAGGTGGTTCTGCGACTGGCCGTTCTTGCGGGCGTCGCGAATCAGCGATTTGGACAGCTCGGCATACTGGATGCCCATTTCCTCTTCACCCGTCTCGCCCAGGGTGCGGCCGTCAAAACCGATGATGGCGGAGTGCCCGAAATAGGAGTAGACCCCGTCAAAGCCTGCCGCATTGGCCACGGCCACGTAGGTGTTGTTCATGAACGCCATGGCCTTCGACACCATGATCTGCTGCTCTTTGGCCGGGTACATATAGCCTTGGCAGCGGACGATCAGCTCGGCGCCGCGCATCGCACAATCGCGCCAGATCTCGGGGTAGTTGCCATCGTCGCAGATGATCAGGCTGATCTTCATGCCCTTGGGGCCTTCGCTGACGTAGGTGCAGTCGCCGGGATACCAGCCTTCGATAGGCACCCAGGGCATGATCTTGCGGTACTTCTGCACGATCTCGCCCTGGTTGTTCATGAGGATCAAGGTGTTGTAGGGCGCCTTGTTGGGGTGCTCTTCATGGCGTTCTCCGGTGAGCGAGAAAATCCCCCAGACATTGGCCTTGCGGCAGGCATCGGCAAAGATGGCCGTCTCTTCACCGGGAATGGCCGAAGCGGTCTCGTACATCTCCTTGGCGTCGTACATGATGCCGTGCGTCGAATACTCGGGGAACACCACCAGGTCCATGCCCGGCAGCCCTCGCTTCATGCCCACTACCATGTCTGCGATCTTGCGGCAGTTGTCCAGCACCTCGGCCTTGGTGTGCAGGCGGGGCATCTTGTAGTTGACGACGGCAACCCCTACGCAATCATTGCTGCTCGAAATATCTCCATGTCTCATGGCTGTGCTCCAGGTTGGTGAGAAAAAAGTGCGGCTGGTCCGGCGGGCAGCAGCGCAGAGGTTTCAGAGCAGCGTAGGCAAAGCTCCGCCAGCGGACCGGTACAGGGTCCGAAAAACGGGAATGCAAAAGCGGACAAAAAAAAGCCCGAATCGACTCTGGAATGAATCGATTCGGGCTTTATTGCCGGACATCTGCGCTGGCAACCTTGGCAGCTGATGTCAAAATCTGCAACGAAATCTGCGTGGCGTTGGTCCGCCGCCAGGCCATGTTAAAGCGATTGTGGCGATGGCCGCCTAGAACATCTACCGGTTGCAGCTGTTGAGCGATGGTGGTATTTGGCAAGCCGCGCCTGGCCCTCTGCAGGAACCGGACCGATGCGCGCCAGGCACAGCACCTAGGGGCACAGCGGTGCAAGGCTGGCAGTGCAGCGCCCCCGCGCGCCGGTCCACTGCCCACCAAAACCACCTGCCGCCGTGGCCGCCTGCGCAGACAGCGCGATGCCCAGCTTGACCTGCTTGAGCCGGGGTGGCTCCGGTTTCCTGTTTTTCGGCTACATTCGCGATCGTAATCAGCGCGATGGACCCAACCATCTGCTGAAGGCCCCAACCACTGCAACGAAAGCCGTTCCACCATGAGTCTCGTCACCGATCTTCTCGCCGGGGTCGCGGCATTTTTTGCCGATGTATGGGTGTTCAGGCGCCAGCGCCAGAAACGGGGCCATGCCAGTCGCGGCATTGCCGATGACGCCATCGCGGTGGCCCGTTTTGACTTCGTCACCGCCGTGTGGATCGCGCTGGTCAGCGTCGGCCTGACCCTGCTGCTGGTGTTGGGCTTCGGCGTCCCCGTAGCCTGGGGAGTCGGCATCGGGGTCGTCGTCGCAGCGGTATGGGGCTACCGAAAATACGCGCAGCTGCTCCGGGAGCCGCAGTGATGCCGGTCAACGGCACCGGACTGATCGGGCACGCGACCGGGGACCGGTAGCAGCCTGTCTGCGGCCTGGGCCGCCTGGGCTGCGCGCATGCCCCAAGACCATGGCGCAGTGCCTAGGGGTGCAAAAGCCGGATCAGCGCCTGCTGCAGGTCCGCCGTGGATACCGGCTTGTGCAGCAGCAGGGCCGCCGTGGACTGCGCATCACGCAGGCGTTGCGGCGAGGTGTCTCCGGTGACGATGATGGCGGGCACGGGATGCTGCCCATGCTCCCGCAACAGCTGCAGCGCTTCCTTGCCGGTCTCGCCGTTGCGCAGACGGAAGTCGGTGATGATCGCATCCGGGAGCTGCTTTGTGGCGCTGAGCTGCTGCAATGCATCCGGTCCCGACTCCGCGCAGGTGCAGTGGCAATGCCAACTCTCCAGCAGCGATTGCATCGCGCGCCGCGCCGCCTCGTCGTCATCGATCACGACGATGTGCAGCCCGGCCAGGCGGTCTTCGGATGCCGCAGGGGCTGCGAGCGGGTCCGGCACGCTCTGCAGCGCACCCGACCACAGCGGCAAACACAGGCGGAACACCGAGCCACGCCCGGGCAGCGAGCGCACGTCGATGCGGGTATGCAGTTGCAAGGCCAGGCGTTGTGCGATGGCCAGACCCAGTCCCAGGCCCTTGCGGCGGTCGCGCTCGGGGTTGCCCAGCTGGTGGAACTCTTCAAAGATGGACTGCAGGTGTTCGGGCGCAATGCCGCAGCCGGTGTCCCACACCTCCAGCGCCAGTTGCTGGCCCCGGCGCCGGCAGGCCACCAGAACGCCACCGGTCTGCGTATAGCGCAGCGCGTTGGACAGCAGGTTGCGCATCACCAGGTCCACCAATGCTTTGTCCGCCAATGCCGCTGCCGTGGTTTCGCGCGAGCGGTAGACCAAGCCTGCGTCATCGGCCTGCGCACCGAACTCCCGCTCCAGCGCGCTCAATAGCGGCTGGATGGCAAAGGGTGCCTCCTGCGTGCGCACGACCCCCGCTTCAACACGCGAGTAGTCCAGCAGCGTCGTGAGCATTTCGGATGCGGCGACCGAAGCGGCGCGCGCATGCCCCAACACCTCTGCCTGCCGCTCCGACAGGGCGCTGCGCTGCAGCGAGTCCAGAAACAGTCCCAGCGCGTGCAGCGGCTGGCGCAGGTCGTGGCTGGCGGCGGCCAGAAATTTCGATTTGGCCCGGTTGGCGGTTTCTGCGCGGTCGCGCTCTTTTTTCAACTGACCGACCAGCGCGGCATTCTCGAAGCGCAGGCGCACGCTGTCCACCAGCGTGCGGTAGGAAACCCGGGTATAGAACAGGTTGGCGCCATACAGACACAGCGCGAACACCCCGTAGACGAGCGGCAGCCCATGCCCCTGGCCCAGATTGCGCACCGCAAACGGCAGTATCAACAGCGTTTGCGCTGCCACGGCAGCTGGAGGAAACGCGGCGAAGGACGTGATGGAGCCGCAGGACATGCCCGCGATGACAAAGGCCAGGAACGCCAGCAACTGCGGCTGGTCTGAAAGGTAGAACGCCCAGCCCATGGCGCCCCACAGCGCGCTGGACAGCCCGCAGGCCACGGCAAAGCGCCAGGCCCAGATCCGGCTGGCGTCGCCCCTGGCAGCCATTGCGGGATTCTGCGTATGGCGGCTCCAGCCACGTGCCAGCGCAATGCGTGCAAGCGTTACCAGCATGATCGATGCACCCCAGGCCAGCAGTAGCGCGTGCGGCAGATGGGACCAGAAGACGGCGACCGCTGGAATGGGGATCACGAAATTGATGAACAGCATCGCGTGCGACTGCCGGTAGAGCAGATCCACCAGCGCCGTCTGCTCAGCGGCACAAAGAGGGGCAAGGCTTGCGTCGTTGGGCATGCCAGACCTTCAAGCCGCGGACGCAGGCCCGGCATAGGCAGGCAATACATCCACCAGGCCCAGGTGCTGCGCGCGCAGCAAGGCGGCGCTGCGGTTGTCGACGCCCAGTTGCGCAAAGATCGCTGTCACATGCCCACGCACTGTGCTTTCGCTCAAGTCGAGTTGCCGTGCAATGACCTTGTTGGGCTTGCCGGCACTCAGCAGGCGCAACACGTCATGCTGACGCGGCGTAAGCGCGACCCCGTCCGGCAGCGGGCCGGAGGACGCTGGCACCGCAAAGCACGGCTGCCCCGCCAGCACCGCACCGATGGCCTGCAGAATGTCATTGCCGCTGGCGGATTTGGACAGGAAGCCATCGGCGCCCCGTGCGCGCGCCTCGCGCACGCCATCAGGCGCCACGCTGGCCGACACAAACACGATGCGCGCCTGCGGAAATGCCTTGCGCAACGAGGGCATGCCATCGAACCCGTTCATGCCGGGCAGCATGATATCGAGCAACACCAGGTCAACCGCCCCACCCCCGCCCGATACTGGGGCACGCTGCGCGAGCGCACAGGCCTCGGCGATGGAGCCGGCCTCGGAAATGGCACCCACCTCCGGATGCTCCTGCACGATCAGGCGCAGACCTGTCCGAAACAAGGCGTGGTCATCAATCAACAGCAGATGGGCAGGACGGGCAGGCATATGCACAGTATGACGCGGACCGCGTGCAGGCAACCCCAGCTATTTGTCCTATAGACGGATGGCAGTGCCGCTGCTGATGCCGGCCGACTGCTGCGGCGGCCAGGCGCTCCAGGGAATCGTCTGCAGAGCCCCATCGAATGGGCGCGGACCAGATGAGACGCGAGGGGTCGTTTGAAGCCAGTGGCAAGGCGATAGACAAGAAAGACAACACCGCAAATCGCCCGGGCCCGCATTCTAACCATAGCAGGGATTTTTGCAGAGAATTCCTAGCACAGCCAGATATTCAAATCCTTTTATTAATTTGAAGTATCTTTGGTTTTGTTGGAAAAATCATTAGAAAAGCATTTTATAAGCCATTAATAGGGATAGGAAAAACACGCATACAGAAAATAATAAATCACCAAAATAATGCTGCTGCACTGAAATTACTTCAGCTAGATATTCTCAAACGAGAGGCGGCGCCATGATAAATTTCAAATCCTGTTTTGTCAGAGCACGACAGCGCATGATGTGCGGCTTGCTGCTTATGCTTGGCGGGCTGACGCAGGCGCAAGCGCAGGATTCCTCGTTGCTGGTGTGTCCCGCTGGCCAAATCTACATGTCCACGATCGAAGACTGTCAGATAGTGTCGGATGCGACCTATCTCAGCGCGTCACCAGACTCAGGGAGTACGCCTTCCGGCGCGGACACGATCGCCATTGCCAATGTGCTGGCGAATGACACGGTGTTTTGGAGTATGGATGACACCTTTGAGCCGGACAGGGTGGAGCCAGCCAGCATCGACTATTTTCAACTGGCCGTGGTAACCCCGGCGTCCCATCCGGGAGTGACGCTGAATACATCGACGGGTGCAGTGAAAGCAGCCGCTTCGGTGCCCCCGGGCACGTATCCGATGGAATACCAGGTGTGCTTCCCGGGGGGATTCCGAATGAATAATTCCACCGGCGAGATGACCGCAGAAACCTTGTCGGAAAAATGCGCTCCACCGACCGCCATATCCATCACGGTCACCGACCAGGTCGTGAACAGCTGCGACATGTCCTTGGGCTATACGCCGGTGGTCACGGTGCCTGTGGGACCCACGACGCCAGTTCCCAGCCTGGGCATTTTTGCCGTGGCAGCATTGGCAGCACTCATGGCAGTGCTCGCCTGGCGCAGCCGCCACGATGGCTACAAGGCGCGCATGCTGGCCATCGCAGGCATGGCTGCAGCGGTCAGCCTGTTGTCGCTGGGGGGTGGATCATGGATCGAATCGGTGCGCGCAGCGGGCCCTTATGAACTTGTCAACCCAGCGGGTGGCACGCTGGCAGACAGCAGTGTGCCCTACGCCGATCCTGCGCCGCTGCTGACGGTCACCAACACCAGTGGCGTGCGCATACGCATTACCGCGAACGGCAATTCCGCAGAGACGGGAAGCTGCGTGGTGAATTCAGAAATCGCACCGGGCGCCAGTTGCACCACGCAAGCCTATTCATGCACACCGCCCGCGCCGCTTCTGCCCATCAGCGTCACCGCTGCGCCTACCAACACCTGCACGACGGACATCATTGCCAGCTACCCCTACAACTCGGCCGAGCCACTGGACGGTACGATCTATGCGTATGCGCCGCGTCTCGTGAACGAGCCCACCTTCAATGAGACGGGCGTGACGACCGTCAGCAGCTATGTCCGCAATGCCACCGAGGCCACCTACGACAGCAACAATTTCGTGTCGAACCGGGAAGCGTTGACGTCGGGGTTCACCATCGTCACCTCTACCGCGCCGGACGGCTATGTGTTTGTACCCGGCAACACCAAGACAATGACCTGGACACTGCCGTACGCCTGCTGGAACGAGCCGGCTTAAATCTGGCAACTGCCAATGATGGAGGCTTGATCAGCGGCCATGCGCAGCGGATCAGGCCTCCACCGTCTGATGGCCACTGGCCGTGAGGGCCGGTGGCAGCGGCAGCCAGGCCCGTTTGGCGGTCCGGCCGCTCCGGCACCGCCTGATCTAAGGCCGAACGATGAGATCCGCCCACAGCGGGCGGATGCGCTCTTCAAGGTAATAGCCACCGTATTCGGTGTACCGGAGAAACGCCCCCGAACAGCGGGCGCAGCGCCACAAGGTACTGCGGGTGTAGGGGTGCCAGCCAGGCGCTATCGGGGCATCGGGCGACCAGAGGTTGGTGCCCGCTGGATGAAACTCTTCCAGCTGCTCCCAAGACGCTTCGCTGCCCAACGCGCCCAGCAACGCCAGGTGGTCGGTACCCGCTGCGGCAGACATCGACTCCCAACCCCGCCGCCACAACGGCGCGCAGTCAGCACAACGGGGTTGGGCTGCCGCCTCGGCCGCAAAGGCCTGCAGTTCGGCATCGGTTATCTGGTGCTGGGTCGTCACGGGTGGGTTATAGCGCAATGGAGGGATGCGGGGGAGTGTATGCCAATCCCGGCTCCAGGTGGGCCGGCAGAGGTGCGGGCAAGCAGCGCCAACGCCACGGCACCCCCGGTGCTCGCCCCCTATGGATCCAGCGGCTGCTGCGCCTTGCCGCTGCCTAGATCCTGGAAGTAGATGAGCTCAGGATCACCCGGGTCGAGATTCTCGACGATGCCGCTTCGCATGAAACCAGCGCGGACAAACAGGCTCTGCGCCGATGCATTGGAAGCATTCGTACTGGTGAACAGCTTGGGGGTGACGCAGCGATGCGCCAGCTCGATGAGCAAAGCAAGCGCAACCCCTTTGCCGCGGTGTGCGGGAGCGACGCACACCAGCGGTATGAAACCGCATCCGAAGAAGTGGTATTCCAGCACCGCAAACCCCAGCAGCAGGCCGCCCTCGACGGCCACGATGCAGGAGGCTTGCTCGACCATGCGCCTGAGCTCGGACCGTCTGCTTTCATCCTCCTGTGCATACGGATCACAGGCATAGAGCTGCGGCAGATCAGCGTCCAGCGCTGGGCGGAATACGAGGTCGGGGACAGCAGGCATGGGCAATGGATCCCTTTAAACTGGTTGGCTGGCAGGATCATGCCTCATCGCGAGGCGATGCAGCAGGCTTTGCAGCGCAGGATGAGCGCCTTTTCGCCGCAGCACGCTGTCGTGCCCCCGGGCCAGGACAAGCATCGCAACGGCTGCGTGGCGCTGGCCTCCACTGCGGTGACCCCTTTCACGCAGCTACAGGCCGCCGCTGCACAAGGCGCCCCGACGCGCTGAGAACCAATTTTTTAAAGTGGGCCGCACCCACCATTCAGATGAAAACACCACCCATCGACACCGTCATCTTCGATCTTGGCAACGTTTTGATCCAGTGGGATCCCAGACATCTGTACCGGAAAATCTTTGTAGGCGATGAGGCGGGCATGGAAGCCTTTCTGGCGGAGGTGTGTACCGCCGAGTGGAACGACCAGCAGGATCGGGGCCGGCCGTGGAAGCAAGGCATTGCCGAAGCCATTGAACGGCATCCGGCGCAGGAGGCCGCCATTCGCGCCTACTTCGACCGCTGGCCGGAGATGGTGCCCGGAGCGATCCCCGGCGCCGTCGCCATTCTGAAGGAACTGCGGCAACAGCCGCTGCGTTTGCTCGCTTTGACCAACTGGTCTGCCGAAACCTTTCCGATTGCGCAGGCGCGCTTTGATTTTCTCGCCTGGTTCGACGGCATCGTGGTGTCCGGCCATGAACGGCTTGCCAAGCCCCAAGCAGAAATTTTCGAACTGGTCATCGCCCGTTTCAACCTGAACCCTGCATCGGCGGTATTCGTTGACGACAGCTTGCGCAATGTCGAGGCAGCGATGCGCCAGGGAATGCAAGCGATCCATTTTTTAGGTGCTGACGATCTTCGGGCGAGATTGCGGGCACTGGGGATGGAGATCAGCGAACGGGATCAGTAGTTCCTATGCAGCAATGGCGGCACCAGGCGCGGATCACGCAGCTTGTCCACCCACCACTGCAGCGCCGGCCCTGCGCGGTGCGAATGCCATCCGACAAACAGCAGGTTGGGGTCACGCGGGTCCTGCGTGGCGAGCGCCACCAGGCTGCCGTGGGCCAGGTGATCGCGCACTTTCTCCAGCGGTAGCCAGCCAACGCCCAGTCCCGCTACCTGGGCAGCGATCTTGGCGCGCATGCTGGGCAGCGCCAGGCGCTCCTGGTGCGTCTGCACACCGTAGCTGCGAGCGACAGCCAGGCGCGAGGTATCGGCCACGACGACCGAGCGGTGCGCGGCGATGGCCTCCACCGACAGCGGTTGCCCGTCTTGTGCCTCGCGTGCCAGCGGGTGGTGCGGTGCCACGGCAAACACCCATTCCAGCTGCGCCAGCTCAAACCATTGCAGATGCGCCATCGCCGGCGGCTCGTTCGTGGCAGCCACCACCAGGTCGGCGCGCTGGTCCAGCAAGGCCTCCCAGGTGCCGCCCAGCACCTCATGGGCCATGCGCAGGCGCACGCCACTCTTGAGCGCATCAAAGTCGGCGATCAAGGGCAGCAGCGCCTCGATGTTGGCCAGTTCGTCGGTCACGATGCGCAGCTCGGACTCCCAGCCCCGCGCCACCTGCTTGACCCGCTCCGTCAGCCGCCGCGCCTGGGCGTGCAGCTGCGCGCCCTGCTCCACCAGCAGCAAGCCGGCAGGCGTGAGCGCGATGCGGTAGCCCGCACGGTCAAACAGCAGGGCATCGAGCCGCTCCTCCAGCTGACGCGCCGCATAGGACACGGTGGATGCGGCCTTGCCCAGCCGCTCGGCCGCGCGCGACAGGCTGCCGGTGGCGCGCACCGCTTCGAGCAGCTGGAGATCTTCGAGACTCAACATATTCGGTATTTTTGCACGAGTTCATCGAAATGCTGGTGTCTGTAGCGCGATCCATCGGCAGATACTTCATCCATCAGCCCTGCATTGGGGCTGATAAACCAGCAAGACATCAACGAAACAACCGAAGGAAACACCATGAACCGCTTTGAAGGAAAGAATATTTTGGTCACTGGTGGCAGCAGCGGCATCGGCGCTGCAGCCGCCATCGCCTTTGCCCGTGAAGGCGCCCGGGTAGCGATCACCGGCCGCGATACCGACAGCCTGGCCCGCGTCAAGGCCGCGTTGGGCCCTGACGCGCTGGCCCTGGTCAGCGAAGCCGGTGACGTCTCCGCCCAAGCCGCGCTGGTCGCCGAGTTGCAAACGCAGATGGGCGTGATCGATGGCGTGTTCATCAACGCCGGCGTGGCCAAGTTTGGCCCGCTGCCGCAGATCGATGAGGCGCTGTGGGACAGCAGCTTTGACACCAATGTCAAAGGCCCCTACTTCCTGATCCAACGCCTCGCTGCGCTGATGACGCGCGGCGGCTCCATCGTGCTGAACGGCTCGATCAACGCCCACATCGGCATGGCCAACTCCAGCGTCTACGCCGCCAGCAAGGCCGCGCTGATCTCCCTGGCCAAGACCTTGTCGGCCGAGCTGCTGCCCCAAGGCGTGCGTGTGAATGTCGTGAGCCCCGGCCCCGTCAGCACCCCGCTCTACGGCAAGCTGGGCCTGGCACCCGACCAGGCCCAGGCCATGGCCGCCGGCATCCAGACGCAGATTCCGCTGGGCCGCTTTGGCACGCCAGAAGAAATCGCTGCGACGGTGTTGCATCTGGTGTCCAAGGAGTCTGGGTTTATTGTGGGGACGGAGATTATTGCGGATGGGGGGATGAGCCAGATGTGAGGGGGTTGGCGCTCGCTCTGCCGCAAACGCCCCCCGCATGGGCCAGGCGGAGGGGTACAGGGAGTGGAAGCAACCGAGCAGACCGCAGCGATGGGATCGTCAAGCCAACGCCTGCCTAGCCAGTTGTGCAACAGCCAACTCCTCATCGGCCTCGGTTCTGCATCCGTCCTCCAGAAACCAGGCCGCTGACAACGCGGCATGGGCCATCACCCACCGGAGCAGGCGCTGACGCTCCAGGCCTGCCACATCGACGACCACGGCCAACTGCCGCGCAAAGCGCTCCGGGTCGGTACAGGTTTTCAGGTCCGGGTTGCACAGCACATTCACGTAGTCGTAGTAGCGCTCACCGGTGACGCGCTTGGGGTCTATCGCGAGCCATCCGCGCTGTTCAAAATCGAGGATATTGCTATGGTGTGCATCCCCGTGCAGGACGACCTGCTCCCTCTGATCCTGCAGCAGCTCTTGCGCCACCTTTGCGCATTCCGCCATCAGACTGCCCTGCCGCGCGGCCATCGGCGCCAGCGATCGAAAGAAATCCGCCAAAGGCAGCAGGTTTTCAGGCGGCGGCACAGAAGGCCGGTGGGAATGCAGTTGATGAAGGCTGAGGCAGACACAGGTCGTCGCTGCGTCATCTTCTCCCTCTAAAGCCATGCGCAGCAAATGCCTGGAGCCCGTGGCCCGCTCCATCAGCAGCGCGCCTGACGGCAGGTCGGAGGCATAAACGCGAGCCGCACCGGCGCCATCCCACCATTGCAACACTTGTCCGCCGATGCGCTCGTCCAGGTCTCGGGTGATTTTGATCATCGCCGGGAGGCCATTCCACTTCCCCGTGAGACTGACAGGCAGAAGATCGCTGGTAGACGTGGCCAAAGGCCTGCCAGCGGGCTGCGCGCCCCAGCGCTGGAGATGGGCTTGGAAGAGATGGAGGTCGAGGTCTGGCATCCCCCAGATTGTCGCGGAAGTTCCCAGGCATCCAGCGGCAAGCCCGTTGATGAACATGGGGGCAGGTGCCGCCTGCGCCCGCGCCAGACTGCTGCAGATGATCGAAGACCTGGTGCGCAGCATCGATATCCAAATGCGCACCCAGCCATCACACCGCTTCGGCCTCAAGGCGTCACAAGACGAGCACCGCGCCATCGTGGCCGCCTGCCGTGCCGAGCATGCCGCCCAGGCAGTCGCGCTGCTTCAGGCCCATATCGAGCACACGCAAGAAGCGCTGCGCCAGGCGCTGTGATCCGACAGCCGCCCATCTGCCAGAATCGCAGTCGCCACCTTGAGGATCGGCCACGATAGCGGGCGGCCCGACCGCTTTAGCCGCTGACTGCCATGGCCCGAGGAGGCCCGTTGGCATACTGCTCTAAAGCAAGCTGGGCCTGGCACCCGGCCAAGCCAATGCCATGGCGGCCGGCATACGGACGCAGATCCCGCTGGGCCGCTTTGGCACCAACCCCTGCCCCTTCGCGCCGATCCACCCAGCATTCAGGCAAAATCCAGCCGATCGAGGCAGCCTGGGCTCAGGTCTGCCGGTATGCCCACCTTGAAGAATGGAACAACACCAATGGCACTGACGAAAAAGGGCGATTTCATGTACGGGACGACGTCCGGCGATACCCAAGCCGAGCTGCGCAGCTACAGCGTTGCGAATGGCCATGAGGCCACCCGGTTTGCCTCGTCCAAATGCGATTGCGGCTGCCGTACTTTTGCGCTGCAGACCGATGAAGAAGCCGGCGTGGCCATCCGCACCTGCAGCGACTGCGGGCAGGAACACCTGATGGGCGACAGCGCGGACTACCTGGAAGAAGCCACCCCCGAGGGGCATGCCTGCGTGTGCGAGAACGAGGTGTTCGAGCTGGTGTCCGGCGTCTCCGTGTACAAGGGCACACATGACGTGCGCTGGTATTACATCGCTTGCCACTGCGTGGAATGCAATCTGGTGGGCGTCTTCGCAGACTGGAAGTGCGAAGCGGGTGACGCGGCGGCCTTTCTCGCCAAGGTATAAGCGCGCGCCAGGTGGTGGCGGCAGCGTGCGCGCCACCAAAAACAGGCGTTCCAGCGCAGCAAGACGGGCACCGGTGATGCGCGCTACCTCCACCCACATAGCCAGGCGCCCCATTGCGGTGGAACGCCTGGCTTGCTACTCAAAAGAGCCCTTGCAGCGCCCTGGCACCCAACCTCAGCCCACCGCCGTCTGGCTGGGCTTCCCATCCACCAACCGCCACAGCCCCAGCGCATTGCCATTCTGCAAAGCCACGGGCCGCAGCGCATCGGGCAGGTCCTGGTAGCAGACCGGGCGCAGGAAGCGGTCGATCGCGCTGGCACCGACGGAGGTGTACATGGCGTTCGAGGTGGCGGGGAACGGACCGCCGTGGACCATCGCGTGGCTCACTTCGACGCCGGTGGGGAAGCCATTGACGAGGATGCGGCCGCACTTGCGCTCCAGCACCGGCAGCAGCGCGCGGGCGCTGTCGTGGTCGCCCTGCTCCAGGTGCAAGGTGGCGGTGAGCTGGCCTTCCAGGTGCTGGGCGACCTGCAGCAACTCCTCCACGCTGCTGGCTTTGACGACGATGGAGGCCGGGCCGAACATCTCCGACTGCAAGGCCTCGTTCGCCAACCAGGTCTGCGCGCTGGTCACATACAGCGCGGCCTGGGCTGCGTTGGCATGGTCGGCGGGCACGCCAGCAGCCAGCTGCTCCACGCCGGCAGCGGCTTGCAGCTGCGCACGGCCGGCCTCATAGGCCTGGTGGATGCCGGCAGTCAGCATGGTTTGTGCGCCCTTGGCACGGATGGCCGTGGCTGCCGCGCTGATAAAGGTGCTGAGCGCAGGGCTGTCGATGGCCAGCACCAGGCCGGGGTTGGTGCAGAACTGCCCTGCCCCCATCGCCAGCGAATCGGCAAAGCCCTGGGCCAGCGCCTCGGGCCGCGCAGCCAGCGCCTGGGGCAGCAAGAAGACGGGGTTGATGCTGCTCATCTCGGCATAGACGGGGATGGGCTCCGCACGGTGGTTGGCAATGCGCAATAGCGCCAGGCCGCCTTGCCGGGAGCCGGTAAAGCCAACGGCCTTGATCTCCGGGTGGGCCACCAGCGCCTCGCCCAGCCCACGGCCTGCGCCCACCAGCAGCGAGAAAACGCCTTCGGGCATGCCTTGGCGCTGCGCGGCCTTTTGCACGGCCCGCGCCACCATTTCAGAGGTGCCCAGATGCGCGCTGTGCGCCTTCACAATCACCGGCGCGCCAGCGGCCAGTGCCGATGCGGTATCGCCCCCAGCCACCGAGAACGCCAGCGGAAAATTGCTGGCACCAAACACTGCCACCGGGCCCAGCGGAATCTTGGCCAGGCGCAGATCGGCACGCGGCAGCGGTTGGCGATTGGGCTGGGCGGTGTCGATGGTGGCGCGCAGAAAATGCCCGTCGCGCACCACCTGGGCAAACAGGCGCAACTGGCCCACGGTACGGCCGCGCTCGCCCGTCAGCCGGGCCATCGGCAGGCCGCTTTCCGCATGGGCGCGCTCGATCAGCGCATCGCCCAGTTGCAGGATTTCTTCGGCAATCGCCTCCAAAAAGGCCGCGCGCTGCGCCAGCGGCAGATGGCGATACGGGTCGAAGGTGGCAGCGGCCAGGCGGGCCGCCAGCTCGACCTCGTGGTCGCCACCCAGGCCAAACTCGGGCTCGGCAATGGCGGCGTTCAGTGTGGGGTTGAAGGCGCGTTGGCTGCCGCTGGTGCCGCGCACTGTGCGGTAGCCAATGACCATGTCTCCAGTGATCTGCATGGAGGGTTTCCTCAAGAAGTTGCGTTGGGGGAAAAGATGAAGGGGATGCGCGAAGGCCGCCAGGAAGGGCAAGACCCACCGCAGGCCAGCAGCGCTGCGGCAGGTCCACTCAGGCCAGCATTCAGGCCATCACTCGTCCAGCGGCAGGCCGCTGCGGTCGCGGGCAATGCCGACGGCGACGATGGACACCAGCGCACAGAGCACCAGGAAGACCACCACCGGCACATAACTGCCGCTGTAGTAGGCGATCAGCGCGGTGGCGATCAGTGGCATCGGGCCGCCCACCAGGGCTGCACCAATCTGGTAGCCCAGCGACATGCCGGTGTAGCGGATGTCCGGCGGGAAGGCCTCGGCCAGCAGGGTGCCGATCATCGCGCCATAGCTGGACCAGATGATGCCCAGACCCACGCCGACGGCCAGCGCCGCTGCCCAGACGGATTTCTGGTCGAGCAGCCAGAAGTACGGGAAGATCCAGAGCATGAACGCGATGCTGCCGCCAATGAAGACCTTCTTGCGGCCGATCTTGTCCGACAGGTGCCCGAAGAACAGCATGCAGGGGAAGGCAATCAGCGCGCAGACCAGCACGATATTGAGGATCGTCGCGCGGGCAAAGCCGTGGTCCATCATGTACGAGATGGTGAAGGTGGCGTAGAGGAAGAAGGTCGAGGTCTCCACCACCTTGGCGCCGATGGCGATCAGCACTTCCCGCCAGTGGAACTGCAGGGTCTGCTTGATGGGAATCGGCGCGCTGCTGCGGCTGGCCTGGATTTTCTTGAACGAGGGTGTCTCGCCCACCGCATTGCGGATCCACATGCCGACCATCACCAGCACGATGGAGCCGACAAACGGAATGCGCCAGCCCCAGGAGAGGAAGGCCTCTTCGCTCATGCTTGCGCTCAGCAGCGAGGTGATGATGTTGCCCAGCGCCAGGCCCAGCACCGCGCCGGTCTGCGGCACGGCACCGTAGAAGCCGCGCTTTTTGCGCGGCGAGTATTCGACCGCCAGCAGCACGCCACCGCCCCACTCGCCGCCTAGCGCCAGGCCTTGCAGCAGGCGCAATACCGTCAGCAGGATGGGCGCCAGTATCCCAATCTGCGCATAGTTGGGCAGCAGGCCCATCAGCACGGTCGACAGGCCCATCATCGACAGGGTCATCGCCAAGGTCTTCTTGCGGCCAATGCGGTCGCCGATGTGCGAGAAGATCACGCCGCCAATCGGGCGGATCAGAAAGGCCAGCGCAAACGTGGCCAGCGACAGCATCTGGCTGACCAGCGCGTTGTCGCTGGGGAAAAACTGCTTGGCAAAGATGATGGACGACATGGTTCCGTAGAGGAAGTAGTCGTACCACTCGATGGTGCTACCCACGGCGCTGCCAATCAGCGCGCGCTTGCGTTCCGCATCAGGAACCATGGTTTCCTTGTCGGCCATCGTGGCCGTGTGATTCAGAGAGCTGCTGCCCATGTCTCCACCTCGGGTTGTTGATTTATCAATGTCTGCCTGTGCGCAAGCCTGCGGCCTGCCATCCGTTGCGGCGGCGGGCCGGGCTTGCGTCTGTTTTGTAGAAAGTGCCGGTTTACATCGACTGGCGCAGCATCTCGACGTAGTCGTCTGCGCTGGCCTCACGCGGGTTGGTACGGTGGCTGTGGTCGGCCAGTGCGCCCTTCACAATGCGCTCAAACAGGTCTTCGCTCACGCCCAGCTCGGCCAGGCCGGTGGGCAGCTGCAGTGCGCGGGATTTGGTGACCAGGGCTTCCTCTACCGACACGCCGTCGGGCAGACCCATGGCCTGCGCCAGGCGCGCGATCTTGTCGTCGCGCACCACCGACTCTGCGCCCCGGTTGAAGCGGATCACCGCCGGCAGCAGGATGGCGTTGAGCGTGCCGTGGTGCAGCTTGGGGTTGATGCCGCCCAGCGAATGGCTGAGGCTGTGCACACATCCCAGGCCCTTCTGGAAAGCCAGCGCACCTTGCAGCGAGGCACTCATCATGTTGCTGCGCGCCTCCACATCGGCGGGATCACGGAAGGCCACCTCGATATGGCGCCAGGCGCGCCACAGGCCATCGAGCGCAATGCCATCGGCCGGCGGGTTGAAGGCAGGCGCCAGAAAGGTCTCGATGCAGTGCGCAATCGCATCCATGCCGGTGGCGGCCGTCAGACCTGCGGGCAGGCCAAGAGTCAGGTTGGGGTCGCAGATGGCGACCTTGGGAATCACATGGGGCGAGAGGATGCCGACCTTGCGGCCATCGTCCAGGATGATGATGGCGCCACGCCCTACTTCGCTGCCGGTGCCCGCCGTGGTGGGCACCGCGATGATGGGCAAGGTGGCGGCGGTGATCTTCAGCGCACCGCCCTCGATCAGCGCAAACTGGCGCAGCGGCCCGGCATGGCGGGCCGATACCGCCACCGCCTTGGCCAGGTCAATCGACGAGCCGCCGCCCACGGCGATGATGCCGTCGCAATCGCTGCCATTCAGCGCCTCGACGCCGGCGCGTACGGCCGTCTCCGACGGGTTGGGGGGCGTGCCGTTGAACAGGCCGAACCGGGCCGTGCCCAGCGCCTGCCTGACCTGGTCGATGATGCCAGCGGCCTCCACCCCTTTGTCGGTCACGATCAAAGGATTGGTAATACCCAGCTTCTCGCACACTTCCTTCAGTTCCGCCAGCACACCGGCGCCAAAGCGCACTTCGGTCACATAGTTGATCAGAGCCATAACGTTTTACCAGTTATATCCATTGCTATCAGAAGGCCCAAAGTCTAGGCAGCACTGCCCATTCGGTACACTGACGGCTTCCCATACCGATATAACTTTTATTCATGGCCAGCGGCATCCCCAGCCTCAATTCCGTCATGTCGCGCCTGCATGCCAAGCAGCTGCGCCTGCTCATCGCCATCGAGGAAAGCGGCTCCCTGCTTGGCGCTGCGGACAAAGTCTGCCTCACACAGCCGGGCGCCAGCAAGGCGCTGCGCGAGCTGGAGTCGACGTTGCAGGTGGACCTGTTCGAACGCACAAACCGAGGGTTAATCCCGACGGAGGCCGGGCACTGCGCGCTGCGTTTCGCCCGCCTGATCCAGTCGGACATCAACCAGCTGCGCTTTGAGCTCGATGCCATCGCCAGCGGCGTCGGCGGCCACCTGGCCATCGGCACCATCATGGGCGCGGTGCCGCTGCTGTCCGATGCGCTGTCGAACGTGCTCGCGCGCCAGCCCCACATGTCGGTGGAGATCATCGAGGACACCAGCGAGACCTTGCTGGGCATGATCGAGCGCGGCCAGATCCATGCGGCGATCTGCCGCTCCTCGGTCAGCCGCACGCCCGAGGTCTATGACTCCCTGTTCATCAAGCAGGAGTCGCTGTCGGTGATTGCCAGCGTGCGCCACCCTGCCATGGGCGCCAAGGCCGTGCAGTTGCAAGACCTGCAGGACAGCCGCTGGCTGGTGTACCGCGCCCGCATGCCGATGCGCCGTTTGCTGGAGCGCGAGTTCCAGGAAGCGGGACTCCATTTCCCCTCGCACCTGATCGAGACCACTTCGGCGCTGGCCACCGTCACCATGCTCGGGCGCAACAACGACCTGGTGGCCCTGGTCTCCGACGACATCGCGACCTACTTCTCGCGCAACGGCCTGGTCGGCGTCATCGATCTGACCCTCCAATCGCGCAGCGAGCCCTATGAGCTGGTGCTGCGCAAGGGCGCGCCCCGCAGCGCTGCACTGGGGCTGCTGGTGGATGCGCTGTGCGGCCACGAGAACGACTGAACTCAGCAATGACGGTAGCGGCACGCCCAGCTGCGCATACTGTTGCCTCAAGCGCACACTCGTAACCCAATGTAATAAAAACACTGCTAGGATCGGGCAGCGCAGCCCTGCCTTGCAGGGGCCAACCCATTCAGATTCAAAGATACCTTGGTGCACCCCAGATGGCGGGGATGGATGAAGACGCACCACCCCCATGCGCTTTAAGAGTTTGAATGAATGAACAAAATCGGATGACAAATAGCACATGAAGACCAAGCAGATCGCGGCCGCAGCGGCCAGCCTTGCGCTGCTGGGAGGATGCACGCCTTATGCCTACCAGGGACGCATGTCCCAGGATGAGCAGCTGAAGATCTACCAGGATGTGGAAACTTCACGGCGCGAAGCCGCCCGGAATTTTGAGAAGTACGTGACGATTTGCCTGGCTGAGTTTCCGAATGCCACCGACGTCAAGAACGATGGCAACCAGCATTTGTCCGAACAGTGGGCGGTGAACGTGGCCATGGTTTCTGATGGCGATCCGCTGGTCTGCTCCGTCAGCCCGGACAGCCTGACGGTGGAACGCGTCCACAGCGGCTCGCGCACGATGGCACTGAGCGAGTACCGGGCTTACCTGAATGGCGAATTGGCGCCCAGCGCCTACCAATCCAAGGATGTGTCGCTGGGCACCTCGGACAAGTACCTGCTGGCACCACGCCCTAACCTGCAGCTGTCACGGCTGGTATGGGATGAGCTGGCTGCGCCAGAACGCCAGCTGCTGGAAGCGAACTACAGCATCGACTACTTCGCAGCGGCGGAGTTCGGCACCATCATCGACGTGCAGGGTGTCGACGAATCCACGCCAGGCACGCACGCGGGGGCGGCCATTGGCAGCGCCGTCGCCAGCGCCGCCTATATTGACCGCGCCATTCGCGGCGGACATAACTACTCCGTCGGTGTCAACCTGGCGGTCGGGATATTGGGCGCAGTGCTCGGCTCGCTGGCGGACAAGCCCGCCGTCACGCAATTCCAGTTCCGCTACACCATCAAGAAAGGTGACGGCGAGCTGGACTATGTCCACCAGGTCCAGGAGACGGCCTTCCGCAGTTCGCCAGGCGCCTGCGTGCTGTTGCCCACCTTGCAAGCGGCCACGCAGCAGCTATGCGACCAGACCACGGACAGCCTGAGAAAGCGCCACCTGGCCAAGCTGCAAGCTGCAGCGGCGGCAACCCCGGCAGCAGCACCACCTGCGCCGCAGGCAGACTGAAGGGAGTGTCTGGCGCGGTCCAGAGACGCTGAGGGACCAGCGAGGTCCCCAGCCGCAACACCGGCCCATCGCTTGACATGCGCCCGCAGGCCGGCACACAGGTGGGAGCGCGGCAGCCGGACAAAGCCGCCAGGTAATGGCGCCACTGTCCATCTGGTCTGACAGACGCTGCCTCGGTTTCGGAGATGGCGGGCACAGGGGCACTCACTACACTTACCAGCTCCACCCATGCGTTCCCGCGATGGTTTGCATGCGCATCCAGCAGGAGCACCACTGCCGGTGCGCCATGCGCCGTGCCATCCCCATGAGAAAGTTGCCTGTGCCTCAGCCTGCCACCCACACCCTGCTCCGCACCCAGTGGCAACCGGTCAGCCTGCCGCTCGCGCAACGCAGCGATGCCTAGGTCTCGCCAGATGCCGCCTCCCTTCAAGCCTACCGTGGTGGTCCTGGCCGCCGGCCACGGCCGGCGCTTTGCGCGCTCGGGCGGTACGACCCACAAGCTCGACGCGATGCTGGGCGATGGGACGGTGCTGGCGCATGTGCTGCGCAGCGTTGTGGCATCCGGCCTGCCCTGCCACGTGGTTCGCCGTGCCGAGGGTGTTTCATCCTCCGGGATGGACGGCATGGGCTATTCGATTGCACGGGGCGTGGCGGCGACGCCAGACGCCGATGGCTGGCTAATCCTGCCTGGCGATCTGCCTTTAGTCCGCGCGCAGAGCCTGGTAGCAGTGGCGCAAAGCCTGGCCACGCATGCGGTGGTAGTGCCGCAATGCGGCGATCAACAGGGCCACCCGGTGGGTTTTGATAGAACTTGCCGTGAGGCATTGCTGCAGCTGCAGGGCGACACAGGGGCCAGTGCCATTGTGCGTGCCCATCGGCAAGCGGGAACGGCCCACAGCTTGCTGCTGGACGATCCTGGCATCGCCATCGATATCGACACCAGCGATGACCTGGCGCGGGCACAGGCGCTGCTGGCCAGCGGAGCTTTTGCACAGGGGGCCGGCGATGGAAAACGTTGATGCGCGGGTGCTGCGCTGCGCGCGCGGCTGGCTGGCCAGCGGCTACCGCGTCATGCTGGTGACCGTCGTCAAGACCTGGGGATCGTCCCCCCGCCCCGTCGGCTCGATGATGGCGCTGCGCGAAGACGGTCCCTGCATCGGCTCGGTGTCCGGCGGTTGCGTTGAGGACGATCTGGTGCACCGTTACACCAGCGCCTATGGCGCCAGTCCCCTGCCGCAGTCCACGCCGGAGCTGGTGCGCTATGGCATCACGGCCGACGAGGCCCACCGCTTTGGCCTGCCCTGTGGCGGCACCTTGGAATTGCTGCTGGAGTTTGCACCGGCGCCAGCGGTGATGGATGAGCTGGTACAGCGCCTGGAGGCGGGTCAGCTGGTGCAGCGCACGGTCGATTGCCAATCCGGGCGTGTCAGCCTGGCAGATGCCTCGGCACCTGCGGCGGTGCAATTTGATGGTGCCAGGCTCTCGGTCACCCTGGGGCCCCAGTACCGCATGCTGCTGATCGGCGCGGGCGCACTGGCAGAGTATGTGGCCGTGATGGCGCTGTTCAACCACTTCGAGGTGACTGTCTGCGATCCGCGCATGGAGCATCGCGACACCTGGTCGGTGGCAGACGCCCAGCTCAGCACCGAGATGCCGGACGACGCCGTGCGCAGCATGAAGCCGGACGCGCGCAGCTGCATCCTGGCGTTGAGCCATGACCCCAAGCTCGATGACCTGGCGCTGCTGGAAGCACTGCACAGCCCGGCTTTCTTTGTCGGCGCGATAGGATCGCGGCGCAACGCCGACAGCCGCAAGCAACGCTTTATCGAGCACTTTGACGCAACAGAGCAATCGCTGCAGCGGCTGCACTCGCCAGTGGGCCTGCCTATTGGCAGCAAGACCCCGGCCGAGATCGCGGTGAGCGCGATGGCCGAGGTGCTGGCCGTGAAGAACAGCATTCTGCAACCCCGCCGCTGACCGTATCCGGCGGCGAGCGGATGGACTGCAGCGGACCGGTGCGCGGCCCGCTGCCTTACACGTTGCACTTACAGCAGCTTGTCCGGAGTGATCGGAAGACTGCGGATGCGCTTGCCGGTGGCATGGTAGACGGCATTGGCGATGGCCGCCGGAATGCCGACCATCCCCAGCTCGCCCATGCCCTTGACCCCCAGCGGATTGACGATGGTGTCGTCCTCCTCGACAAACACGGTCTCGATCGCATGGATGTCGGCATTGACCGGCACATGGTAGTGCTGCAAATTGGCATTCATGAAACGCCCCGTGCGGTGGTCCACCTCGGTGCCCTCTTCCAGCGCCATCCCGATGCCCCACACCACTCCCCCGATTTCCTGGCTGTGCGAGGCCAGCGGATTGAGGATCTTGCCGCAGGCGGTGATCTCGATCACGCGGGTGACCTGGACAGTCCCCAGATCGGGGTCTACCTTGACCTCGACAAACTGCGCGCCATGGGCGAGCGAGGCATATTTGTCACGCTCGGGCGATGGGGTTGATTGGTAGACCTCGGTGATCTCGTCCGTGCCGGTGCTGCGCATGAGCCCGGCAATATCCACTCCGCGCGCCGTATCGCTCTTGCGCTGCAAGCGGCCATCGAGCATCTCCACATCGTCAGCACTGGCGCCTTGCAATGGCGAGTAGGCATCGCGCTGGGCCAGCGCCAGCAGCTTGGCGGTGATGGCCAGGGCCGCACCGCGCACCGCCGAGCCGACGCTGGAGGTGGTCCAGGACCCGCCTTGCGCGGGCGCCTTCGGCTGGCGCGTGTCGCCCAGCTCAAAGCTCACCTGGTCTAGCGGCAGGCCCAGAAACTCGGCCGCAATCATCGTCATCACGGTGTAGGTGCCCGGGCCAATATCGCTGGTGGCACTCGAGACGGTCGCCGTCCCATCCGGCCGGAACGTGATCTTGGCGCTTGCAGGCATCTGCATGGCTCCCCACACGCTCGATGCCATGCCCCAGCCCACCAGCAGCTTGCCGTCACGCATCGACCGCGGCTCCGGCTTGCGGTTCTTCCAGCCGAACTTCTCAGCCCCCAGCCGGTAGCACTCGCGCAGCGCCTTGCTGGAGAAAGGCTTGCCACTCTCGGGATCCACCTCGGCATAGTTGACCAGGCGCAGCTCCATCGGATCCATCTTCAGCGCATAGGCCAGCTCGTCCATCGCGCTCTCCAGCGCAAACATACCGCTCACTGCGCCGGGTGCACGCATCCAGGTGGGGGTGGCCAGGTCGGTGGCGGCCACCTTCAGCGGCATGTTCAGGTTCTCGCAGGCATAAACCTGCTTGAGAAATCCGGTCGTGTTGTCCGAGAAGGTCTCGAACGACGATGTGTTGTGGAAAGCCTCCTGCACCATCGCCTGCAGCTTGCCATGGGCGTCTGCGCCCAGCCTGACCTTCTGGATCGTCTGCGGCCGGTAGCCATGCGCGGTGAACATCTGCGCGCGCGTCAGCACCAGCTTGACCGGACGCTTGAGCTCGCGGGCGGCCATCGCCGTCAGCGAGGGATAGTAGTTGGGCTTGAGCGAGGAGCCAAAGGCACCGCCGACAAAGGGCGACACCACACGGATGTTCTCCGCCGGCACGCCCAGGCCTTCGGCCAGGTGCTTTTGCACGCCATAGACCTCCTGGGTCTTGTCAAAGACCGTGAGCTTGTCGCCCTCCCACAGTGCGATCGCGGCATGCGGCTCGATCGGGTTGTGGTGGTTGATGGGGATGTGGTACTCGGCGTCCACTTTGACAGCCGCTGCTTGCAGTGCTTTGTCAGGGTCACCGCGTGGGGGCGTGTTGTCAGACGAGGGCTTGGCCTTGTCCAGCACCGCCTCCAACGCCGTGGTATGGGCCTCGCTCTGGTAGCTGGCCTTGACCAGACGCGCCGCATGGCGCGCCTGCTCGTAGCTTTCCGCAACCACCAACGCTATCGGCTGGCCGTTGAAAAACACCCGGCCCGATTGCAGCGGCCAGGCCCATTGCGGCTCTGCATCGGCAGCCGGCGCTTTGCCCAGCCGCCCGGCATTGAGATGGGTGAACACGCGCACCACGCCGGCCGCCTGCTCGGCCTCGCGGGTGTCGATGGCCGTGATGCGCCCTTTGGCCACCGTGCTCAGCACGACAAAGCCATAGGCGGCATGCGGCACCTGGAATTCAGCCGTGTACTTGGCCTTGCCAGTGACCTTGGCCACCCCGTCCACCCGGGTGGTCCCCTTACCTAGATAACGTGCCATGGTGATCCTCCTTCGCCGTCAAACCCATAGGGCGGCACGCATTAGCGCCCGCACCACGGAACGTTGGCCCAGCTCCACCTTGTAGCCGTTATGGGCCAGCGGCCTGGCACCGCTCAGCGCCGCTTGGGCGGCCTTGGCAAAAACTGCCTCGTCGGCACGCTGGCCCACCAGGGCCGCCTCGGCCTCGGCACTGCGCCAGGGCTTGTGGGCAACACCGCCCAGTACCACGCGCGCCTGGCGGATGGTGCCCCCTTCCAGTTGCAGCGCTGCTGCCACGGACACCATCGCAAAGGCGTAGGAGCTGCGGTCGCGCACTTTCAGATAGTGGCAATGCCTGGCAAATTCCGCAGACGCGACGGGCAACTCGATGGCCACGATGAGGTCGCCATGCGCCAGGTTGGTATCGTGCTGCGGCGTGTCGCCGGGCAAACGGTGGAGATCGGCAATCGGAACCAGCCGCTCGCGCCCGTCCGTGGCCCGCACGCGCACGCTGGCATCGAGGGCATACAGCGCGTTGGCCATGTCGCCCGGGTAGGTGGCGACGCAGGCATCGCTCCAGCCGAACACCGCATGAATCTTGTTCAGCCCTTCGCGCGCACCGCAGCCGGTGCCGGGCTCGCGCTTGTTGCAGGGCGAGGCAGTGTCATAAAAATAATTGCAGCGCGTGCGCTGCAGCAAATTGCCGCCATTGGTCGCCATGTTGCGCAACTGCCCCGAGGCGCCTGCGACGATGGCCTGGGTCAGCAGCGGATAGTTCTCGCGCACCAGGGGATGGTTGGCGGTCTCGGTGTTGGTGGCCAACGCGCCCAGCGACAGTCCCGCGCGGCTGCGCTGGATCTGCCGCAGCGGCAGTTGGCGGATGTCGACCAGGCGCGTGGGCCGCTCGATATCCTCCTTCATCAGATCGACAAGATTGGAGCCGCCAGCGAGAAACTGGGCGCCTGGCACGCCACCGATGGCCGAGGCGGCGGACGCGGCATCGGCCACCCGGAGATATTCAAATGGTCGCACGGCCATCCTCCTTGCGGTCGGACGCGATCTGCGTCTGGGTGGCGTAGCCCCAGGTCTGGGCCGCTTGCCGCCCTGAATGGACATCCTGCACGGCCGCAACCATGCCCGGGTAGGCACCGCAGCGGCAGATGTTGCCACTCATGCGTTCCTTGATTTCTTCGTCCGTCAGGCGGGTGGTGGTTTTGCGCACGTCGCCCGTGACATGGCTGACATGGCCGCGCTGGGCCTCGTCGAGCACACCGATGGCCGAGCAGATCTGCCCCGGGGTGCAGTAGCCACACTGAAAGCCGTCGTGCTTGATAAAGGCCGCTTGCACCGGGTGCAGCTGCTCGCCCTGGGCCAGGCCCTCGATGGTGGTCACCTCGCGCCCTTCCAGCGTCGCCGCCAGGGTCAGGCAGGACAGCACGCGCTGGCCGTCCACCAGTACCGTGCAGGCGCCGCACTGCCCCTGGTCGCAGCCCTTCTTGGAGCCCGTCAACGCCAGATGCTCACGCAACGCGTCCAGCAACACCACGCGCGAGTCGAGCTCAAGCGTCTGCGCTGTGCCGTTGACCTGGAAAGCCACCTTCACCACGTTCTGCGCATTGGTGGGCGCCACCGCCGCACCGTGGGGCAGCGGCATCTGCGCCAGCGCCGCCTCCTGCGCCAGCAGATCAGCGGCAAACAGGCCCACACTGCCGGCAGCCGAGTGGATCATGAAGCTGCGCCGTGCCTGGCCTACGCCCTGGAGTTGCGGCATTGCTTGGAGCAAGGCCGCCTCGTCAGCGCTCAGCCTTGCCGGAAAATCAGCATCGTCGGAATGTGTCATCGTGGGTTCCTTGGTGGCGCGCCAAAAAATAGGCGCATGCAATGGGACAGCGCTGACTAGGACAGGCCGTTCGAGGCGACGCATGGGGGCTTGGCATGCAACGGAGCAGTGGGTCGCGGAGGCCGTAGCGGCGCCCTCCAGCTTTCCAGCATGTCCCGCCTGGCGCTGCACGGTGCTGTGGCCCGGCCCGGGACCTGTGGCACCGCACGCCAGTACATCCTAGTGCCGGTAGCGGAAAGCGCAGGTGGGACTGCAACCCCGTTTGTCCGAAGGGTTGGTCGTACAAACTGCGGGTGACAGGGACGAGGATGGGCGAGGCGGCCGGAGCCTAAGCGCAAGCATGCCGGGATTCACACCCGGCCGCATCTCGCCGGCCCCTTCAGCGCTGGCGGCAAGGACCGTGCTGGGCTAAGACGCTGCAGGCGCTGCACCATGCGCATGCAGAGGGTATGGCAGCACGGCGGCAGAGGGCCTGCCTGCGCTGTTGTCACCATCAACCCGGCGGTGACGGCGCAATGTATGGCGGCTGCGCCATGGTGGGAGGAAAGTTGAGCGGATCGCTGATCGGGGGATCAGGAGGCACCGGGACAGCAGCACCGAGGGTGCCATCGCTGCTGCTGTCAACGGGTTACAAACGGTCCAATTCCGCGACGGCGGTCGTAAACAGGTCCAGCGCCGCATCCCCATCAATGGTGGCCATCAGGTCGATGTCCAGCTCTTCCAGGCTGACATCGCTGTAACCCATCGACCATGTCGCATAGCGGCGCTCTTCCAGTGCGCTGCCTGCATTCAGCTGCAGAAAGTCCGTATGCCGGCGGTCCCGGACAAGATTGCGTACGAGTGCATCGATTTCGCTACCGGGCCCTTCGATGTACTGGGTGAATCGCTCACCATCGAACACCAGGATGCCGGTAATGCCGTGCAGCGCATTGAATTCCCGCGCCACCTTCACAATGGCGCCCACTTCGGTGGGATCGCAATCGGGAGCCAGCCGACTTGAATAGAGGAAGTAACCCAACAGGGTCGACATGGTGGCGCCTTTCAAGAATATTGACCCAATGTAACCCCTTATTCAATAGACCTTTGCTTTTTTGCAGCTTATTTGGTGAAGTAGCGCAATGACTGCCCACAAAATCCGCGCCGGCAGACAGCAGTCCTGCAGGGGTTTGGCAGTGCAGCGGCTACGGGGCGCCCTGGGCCGCGTGCCACCGGCCTGGTTCGGCCGACGGCCACTGTGCGCCTCAAGCCCCCAGAACGGATTGCGCGCAGCGGCGGTCCAAGAACGGTGCCAGGATCACGCCAGGATGCGCGACCAATGCAAACAGCCCGTCGATCCCTTCCACATAGCCGCACAGCGGCCGGTCGTCGGACGTCATCGGGCGCTGGGCAGCGCCTACGGACCGCAAAGGTGGTGCCTTCGCGAGCCCCAACAGCTGAGCGACCTGGCGGCCCGTGCGGGCGGCAAGCGCGGGCAAGCCGGCTTCACCCGCGCGCGGATAGTCCGCGGCCGACACCAGTCCACCGGCCAGCGCGGGCCGAAGCTCTACATCGTCAGCGCAGACGAGGTGACGAAGGCCATGGGCCTGCATATCCCATCGAAGCAGCACGGCCGGCGACTGGCCAATGGGAAGATCAACGCCCGCGGTCAACGCCAGTGCGCCCGCGCCAAAGCCGTCGGCCAGCACGACGGTGTCTGCCACCAGCTTCTGCCCGTCCACAACGACCGCGGCCACCCGGTTGCCGGCCACTTCAACGGCATCTGCCGTCCCGTGGCGCACGCATGCGCCCAAGTCCAGAGCGCCGGCCCGCAACTGGCGTGCCAATAGCGCGGGCTCCACTGCGAAATCGTCGGGCGCCCAGGCGGCCAGTGGCGGCCGCTGTGCCAGCCTGGGCTCCATGTCAGCGATCTGGGACCCGGCCAGTCCTTCCATTTGCGTACCAGCCGCCCTGTGCTCCGCAATCATCGCCGCCGTTTCCTCTTCACTGGCCCCCCACAGCAACGCTCCGCGCGCAGCGATGGGCAGCGGGCCGAGTTGGCGCTCGATCGCTGCGAACGCTTCCAGGGCCTGGAGCCTCTCGGCGAAGGCGGCAGGGTTGCTGGAGGGGGTACTCGCGCTGGATCCCACCCAGCCAAAAGAGCAGTAGGTCGCCGTGGTGCGGCTTTGTGGAGCGCTTTCGACCAAGGTCACTGCGGCACCGGCATGGGCGAGATGCCAGGCTGCCGAGGCACCCATGATGCCGCCCCCCACCACGACGACCTGGACGCGACGTTTGACAGGGGGCGAATGGGAGGTGGATAGCGGTAACGCTGTCGAAAACCCGGATGGTGGGCGTGGTGCAAACTCGGATGTCATAAGGCGCTGTCAAGACGCCTGGTGCCTGTGGCAGCCAGGGTCTCTCAATGGTGCTTGAAGGGATCAACCGCACATGCTAGCCGCGCCTGGGATCCCATGCCAGGCCGGAGGCAAGCGGCTGCGGGCTGTGCTTTGCGGTCAGCGATACTGGAATCGGCATTGACCTGGACCGGGGCATTGGTATTTTTTGGCGCCTTCCAGCAAATGCAGGAGGAAAACGGCAGCACCGGTTTGGGGCTGTTCATTGCACAACGCATTGTCTCGGCGATCGGGGCTCCCTGAGAGTCACGAGCACCGCGGGCGCAGGAACGACGTTTTCATTCAGCTTTCTTGCACCGCTAACCGAGGGCCCCAGGGCAGAGTGGCCCGTTCTGGCACGAACACCGATGCAGCCTGCCACGCAGACGGGAGATGCGGCGCCAACCCCGAACGCCATGCCGGCAGACCAGGCTTTGGATGAGCTCGCCCATCTGGCGCTTCAGGGCCGCCTGAGCGATATGGAGCGCTGGATCGACGTCCAAAGCGCCTCGGGCGATGGCGCCCCCTCTTCGCTGGGCTCCGCGATCTGCTGGAACGGTTTGATTTTTCTGCCATCCAGCAGCTGACATCCCACCGGGCTGCCGGCAGCGCCGTGAATGGCCAGGGTGTGGGCTGATCCGACGAGGCTGCGAGGCGGCGCTCCAAGCCGTCTGAATGGGCGGCAGCAACTGCCGGGAAACCGGCTTGGGGCAGCAAGCCGCTTGAGTCTGCCAACGCAACCGGTCCATGCAACACCTCGCCGGCCACCCCCGCTTCATGCCGGTCGGGAGAGAGTGAAGACAGTGACGGCCGACCCAAAATCCGCATACCAATATTAAGAAATCTTCGTAGACGCGCATCAGCGCTGCATGCGAACCTTGCCCCCTTTCAAGCAAGCAAGGAACCTTTGATGTCACTGCCTTCCGTGACCGGGCTGGTCCATTCCATTGTCCGCGTCAACGATCTGCAAGCCGCCACCGCGTCGTACCAGAAGCTGGGCTTCTCACTTGCGCCCCAGGGGCGCCACCACACCGGAACCACCAACCAAACGCTGATCCTCGATGCCAACTACATCGAGCTGCGGTGCTTTCCGCCTGGCCAGCGTGCCACGCCGGGTTTCAACGATTTCGCCGACACCGATGAAGGCCCGGTGGCGGTGGCGCTGCAAACCACTGGTATCGCGGCTGGCAGCTTGCCAGCCTTCGGGCAGGAGAAACAAATATGAGCACCGCATCTACGGTAGAGGCTCCACTGCCCGGCACCATTCCGGAATACTGGCAGGCTTTTTCGCGCGACTACGCCGATGCGCGCCTGCGCTTCATCACGCAAGCCCAATCGGTCGGCGCGTCGGTACACAGCTACACGCACCCCGACAAGACAACGCCCGATGGCCAGCCGCTGCGCATCGATGTCGCCCGGCTCGGCCCTGCGGATGCAACGCGCACCTTGCTGCTCATCAGCGGCACGCACGGCCTCGAAGGTGCTGCCGGTTCGGCCGCGCAGATCGGCTGGCTGGCCACCGGCAGCGCCCGCGCGTTGCCGGCGGACACCAACGTGGTGCTGATCCACGCGATCAATCCCTACGGCTGGTCGCACCAGACACGCACAACGGAAAACAACGTCGACCTGAACCGCAACTTTGTCGACCACAGCAAGCCGTATCCGCCCAACGATGCCTACGATCTTCTGCACCCGCACCTGGTGCCGGCGCAGTGGACGCAGGCCGGTCTGGCAGCCGCAACAGCAGCGGTCGATGCCTTCCGCAAGGAGCACGGTGCAGACGCCACCTTCAACGCCACCGCCAGCGGTCAATACAAGTATCCGCAAGGGCTGGTCTATGGCGGAGAGCAGCGTGAGTGGTCGAACCTGACCCTGGAAACCATCCTGCGCGAGCACCTGGCGCAGTCGCAAAAAGTGGCGCTGATCGACTGGCACACCGGCATTGGCGAATACGGCGAGCCGTTCTTCCTGTGCTTCAACGAAGAAGGCAGCGAAGAGCAGCAACAAGCCGCCAGCTGGTGGGGCAAGGAGCGCGTGCTCGACCAGCGTCCGCACGGCTTGGCGCGCCCCAACTACCAAGGCCTGGTATTCCGTGGTGTCGAGCAGTTCTTGCCGGGCCGCCAGGTGGCCGGTGCCGTCGTCGAATTCGGCACACGCGGCCGCCAGGTCGGCGAAGCGCTGCGGCTGGACCAATGGCTGCGCTTCAAGAGCAGCCAGGCAGCGGATGCCACCCGCGACGACATCCTTCGCCATGACCTGATCGACGCATTCGTTCCTTATGCCAGCGGCTGGCGCCAATCGGTGCTGAGCCACGGCCTTCACATCACGGAGCAGGCCTTGCAAGGTCTGGCCTCCTGGTAATTTTTTGATGCGAGTTTCCCCATGAAAGCCATTGTTTTGCACGAACACGGCGGCAACGACAAGTTGACGCTGGACACCCAATTCCCCGATCCGGCACCCGGCCCTGATGACGTCGTCGTCCGCGTCAAGGCATCGTCGCTGAACTACCACGATGTGTTCACGCGCCGTGGCATGCCGGGCATCCGCCTGGATTTCCCGATCATCATCGGCCTGGACGTGGCCGGTGAAATAGCGGAAGTCGGCGCCAACGTCAGCGACTGGAAAGTCGGCGACCGCGTGCTGGTGGATCCGATCGACCGCGTCAACGGAGGCCTGGTCGGCGAGACCATCCACGGCGGTCTGGCCGAGCTGTGCCGCGTCGGCGCGCACCAGTTGATCAAGCTGCCGGAGGACGTCAGCTTTGCCGAAGCCGCCGCCTTGCCGGTGGCCTATGGCACCGCGCTGCGCATGATGGAAACCATTGGTCAGGTCAAAGCCGGAGAGAAGGTCTTGATCCTCGGCGCCAGCGGCGGCGTTGGCGTCTGCGCCGTGCAGCTGGCCAAGCTGGCCGGCGCCACCGTCATCGCCGCTGCCGGCTCCAAGGAAAAGGCCGACCGTCTGCGTGAATTGGGCGCGGACGACGTGATCCTTTATACCGAAGAAGATTTCGTCAAAGCCATCTACACACGCTACGGCAAGCCCGGCCGCCGCCGCAACGGTCCGCAAGGCGGTGTCGATGTCGTGGTCAACTTCACCGGCGGCGATACCTGGACCCAATCGCTTCGCGTGCTGCGTGTCGGAGGCCGCGTGCTGACCTGCGGCGCCACCGCCGGCTACGATCCGAAGGAAGACCTGCGCTTCATCTGGACCTTCGAGCTGCAGATCCTTGGCTCGAACGGTTGGGAGCGCCAGGACCTGCACCGCCTGCTGGAGCTGGTGCAAACCAAGAAGCTCAAAGTGCTTGTCAACAAGCAATGGCCGCTGGAGCAAGGCGCGCAGGCACTCGCCAGCCTGGAAGACCGCAACGTCTTCGGCAAGGTACTGGTGGGCGCATGAGCATCCCCTCTCCCCAAAAACTCGGCGCCGCCGATATCCAGGCCATCTTCGAGAACTCCCCCTTCATCGCATCGCTGAAGCTGGATGTGAAGGAAGTCGACCATGACAAGGGCGTGCTGACCGTGGCCGCACCTTTTCTGCCGGCCTTCGAGCGCGGTGCGAACACCGGCCAATGGCATGGCGGTCCGCTGGCCGCCATCATCGACACGGTGGGCGACTTCGCTGTCGGCATGCAGATCGGCCGTGGCCTGCCCACCATCAACTTCCGCGTCGACTACCTGCGCCCGGCCATCAACACCAATTTGTTGGCCGTTGCCACCGTGCGCCGCGCCGGCAAGTCGGTTGGCGTCGCAGATGTCGACCTGTACAACGATCAAGGCGTGCTGCTGGCCATCGGTCGCGCCAGCTATTCCACCCTGCCCTGAACCAAGGAACCACCTATGAGCACGTCCGGCCTGTCACGCCGTCAATTCAATTTCCGCAGCATCTCTGGCGTAGCACTGGCGGCCTCTGGCGGTTGGGCGCTTCCGTCCTTCGCGCAAACCGCCACGCCCAAACGCGGCGGTACCTTGGTCGCCACCTGGGGCGGCCTGGAGCCGCAAGCGCTGTTCGTGCCGGGCGGCGGAGGTTCAAGCCCGTTCCAGACTTCGACCAAAATCCTGGAGCGCCTGCTCAAGCTGGACGAAAAACTGGAGTTCCAGCCGGTGCTGGCAGAAACCATCACGCCATCTGCCGACTTCAAGCAATACACCATCACCTTGCGCAAAGGCGTGAAGTGGCACGACGGTGCAGACTTCGACGCCAAGGACGTGGTCTATAACTTCCTGCAGCACTGGAAGCCGATTTCGGCCGGCATCGCGCTCAAGGCCCTGAGCAAGGTCGCCGCTCCCGACAGCCACACCGTGGTGCTGACTTTCGACCAGCCAACCCCTGAGTTCTTCCTGAAGTCCATCCTGGCCGGCCAATACCAATTGGTGGTACCGCGCCATCTGTACGAAGGCAAGGACCTGCTGACCAACCCGCTGAACAACACGCCGGTCGGCACCGGCCCTTGGAAATACGGCCAGTGGGTGCGCGGCAGCCATGTGCTGTATGCGCGCAATGCCAGTTACTGGAGCGCCAACCGCCCCTACCTCGACAAGCTGATCATCCGCTGGTGGGGCGACCCGGCTTCGCGCGCGGCGGCGCTGGAGACCGGCGAGCTGTCGGTGGCCTATTCGAATCCGGTGCCTGCACGCGATATCGACCGTCTGGTGAAAACCGGCAAGGTCGTCGTCGACACGCGTGGCTACGAGAACTCGGCATGGACCGTGACTGCCGAATTCAACCAGCGCCGTGAGCATGTAAAGCGCAAGGAGGTGCGCCAGGCGCTGCTGCATGCAATCAACCGCCAGTTCATCGTCGACACGATCTATTTCGGCCGGGGCAAGCCCGCCATCTCGCCGATCTTCAGCAGCAACAAGCAGTTCTATACCGACGATGTGCCGCGCTATGCGTTCGATCCCAAGAAGGCGGGCGCGCTGCTGGACGCCGCCGGCCTGCCGCTGAAAGACGGCAAGCGCTTTTCCGTCAATGTGGTGGCTGCTGCATGGTTTGAAGAGAACGCCAAGCTCGGTCAGTACATCAAGCAGGCGCTCGAAGATGTGGGCGTGGAGGTCAAGCTGGACTCGGTCGATCGCGCTACCGCGCTCAAGCGCATCTATGGCGACTACGACTACGACATTGCCATCTCCAACTTCACCGCGCCGCTGGAGCTGGTGCCGACGGTGACGCAGTTTTTCACGACCGATGGCATCGTCAAGGGTGCGGCCTTCCGCAATGCAACCGGGTACTCCAGCAAGGACATGGATGCGCTGGTGTCACAGCTGATGACGGAAACCAATCCAAAGGCACGCCAGAAACTGGCTGCAGACTTTGCCAAGCTGGCCTCGACCGATGTGCCGATCGTGCCGCTGGTGGAAATGGAGTCCTTCACGCTGGCCGGCAAGAAGGTACGCAATGTCACGCGTGGTGCCAACGTCCAGGGCGAGTCGCTCGATGACGCCTGGATCGACAGCTAAAGAGGTGGATTGAAATGCTTGCTCTTCTGCTGCGCCGGCTCCTGCAGGCCGTGCCCCTGCTGCTTGGCGTGATTGTCCTCAACTTTACGTTGATCCAGATGGTGCCTGGCACCTTCCTGGACGTCATGACGGCCGAGCAGCAGGTGACCGACCAGGCCATGATCGATCGCTTGCGCGTGACCTACGGCGTGGACCAGCCACCGGCCATTCAGCTGGCGAAGTACATCGGCTCGGTCGCCAAGCTGGACCTGGGCTATTCGTACCGCCACAACCTGCCGGTGATCGACGTGCTGTGGGCGCATCTGCCGGCGACCTTGCTGCTGATGTTTGCAGCCTTGCTGATCGCGGTGCTGGTGGGGTCGGCAGCGGGCATCGTCTCTGCGCTCAAGGTGAACACCTGGTGGGACACGGCAGTGTCGGTGTTTGCCGTGCTGTGCTTTGCCGCGCCAAGCTTCTGGCTCGGCATCATGCTGATCATCCTGTTTTGCGTGAAGCTGGGCTGGTTCCCGGTGGGCGGCATGGTCACCATCGGCCTCGACGGAGGCTGGTGGACGCAAGTGATGGATATCTTGCATCACCTGTTCCTGCCCGCGCTGACCCTCGGGCTGTTCTACAGCGCCAACTACGCCCGCGTGATGCGCGCCTCGATGCTGGAAGTCAGCCGCATGGACCACGTGCGCACCGCGCACGCCAAAGGCCTGAAACACAGTGCCGTGGTGCTGCGGCACATGGCGCGCAATGCCATGCTGCCAGTGGTCACGCTGTTTGGTCTGCAACTTGGCGCGGTGCTGGGCGGCAGCATCGTGGTCGAGGCCGTTTTCAGCTGGCCGGGTATCGGCGGGGTGCTGTTCGACAGCGTGATGAGCCGCAACTATCCGGTGGTGCTCGGCATTCTGGTGCTGAGTTCCGTGGTGGTCATTCTGGCCAACATCCTGATCGATCTTCTCTACGCCCGGCTCGATCCGCGCATCAAGGCCCACTGACATGACAACGCCCTTAACGCTCGCGCCGGCGCCCACCGTTCGCACCAAGCGCAGCGACCATCTCATCGCCCGTTTTGCCCGCCATCGCGGCGCAGTGGTCGGCGCCTTGTTGCTCGCGCTAGTGGTGCTGATGGCACTGACGGCAGACCTGCTGTACCCCGGCAATCCGCTGCGCATCGTCGCCGCGCCGGAGATCTGGCCCTTCACCGACCGCGCCTACCCGCTCGGCACCGATGCATTGGGCCGCGACATCACCGCCATGATCGTCCATGGCGCGCGCGCCACCTTGCTGATCGGCCTGGTGGCGGCTGCGGCGGCCACCGCCATTGGCGTTACCGTCGGCGCGCTGGCGACCTGGTACGGCGGCTGGGTGGAAGAGATTTTGATGCGCCTGACTGAGCTGTTCCAGATCATCCCGAACGTGGTCTTTGTGCTCACGGTGGTGTCTGTGCTGGGACCGAAGATCGGCAACATCACGATCGCCGTGGGCTTGGTGTCATGGCCGCCGATTGCGCGCCTCACCCGTGCTGAATTCCTGTCGCTGAAGGAGCGTGAGTTCGTACAGGCCTGCCGTGCCGTGGCGCTCAGTCCGGGGCGCATCATCTTCCGCGAGATCCTGCCCAACGCGCTGCCGCCGGTCATCGTGATGGCGTCGCTGGTGGTGGCCGGCGCGATCCTGTACGAATCGGTGGTGTCCTTCCTGGGCCTCGGTGACCCGAACATCGCCAGCTGGGGCCGCATGGTCGGCGAGGGCCGCACCTTGATCCGTTCGTCATGGTTCCTGAGTGCCGTGCCCGGCGTGGCGATTATGTTGATCGTGCTCGCCCTGAACCTGGTCGGCGACGGTCTGAACGACGCCTTGAATCCCAAACTGCGCAAACGCTGACCGCCCGCGCTGCAATCCTTCCCTTACGCCAACGCACCATGACTGATTTTCGCTATAACCTCGGCGATCTGAACGATCCCGCCCTTCCCCTTGACCTTCCGGCCATCGTCGACCTGCGTGACTTTGACCAGCCCCGTGAATACAGCCATGCGGATATCCGGGGGCTGGCCGGCGGCGTCGCTCGCTGGTTGCAGGCGCAAGGCCTGCCGCGTGGTTCGCGCATCGCCATCGCCTCGCTCAACCGGGCTGAGTTTCTGATCAGCTATTTCGGCATCATGCGCGCCGGCTACGTCGCCGTGCCGATCAACATCAAGCAACCCGAGCAAACCATTGCCTACGTGCTTCAGGACGCACATATCGTGCTGGCGTTTGTCGATGGTGCACGACGCAATACCTTTTCTGCCTATGTGCGCGTGGTCGACTTCGATGATGCCGGCCCCGAGGGCTTTGCTGCACAGATCACGCCGGCCGAGTTCGAGAGCATTCGCCCGCAAGCGGATGAAGAAGGCCAGATGCTGTACACCTCCGGATCGACCGGCATACCCAAGGGTGTGCCGCTGACCCATAGCGGGCAATTGTGGGCGCTCCAAGTCACCACGCCGCCGCCGGCGGAGCCGCAACGCCTGCTGCTGGCGCAACCGCTGTTCCACATGAATGGCCTGTTCATGGCCAAACGCGCCTTTGCGTTGCATTCGCAGCTGGTGATCCTGCCGGGCTTCGATGTGGACCAATACCTGACCGCGTTGGAACGCTACCGCATCAACACGGTGACCGCTGTGCCGACCATGTTCGCCCGCTTGATCCGTGATCCGGCACGTCTGCAAGGCCGCGATTTCTCGTCCCTCAAGCGCGTGGCATTGGCATCCGCCCCAATGACACTCGACCTTCTCGGCCGCCTCAAGGCCCTCTTTCCCGCGACCCAGTTTGCCCATGGCTATGGCACGACCGAAGCCGGGCCGGCGGTGTTTGGCCCCCATCCGGACGGCATCCCCTCGCCGGACCTGGCGGTCGGCCATCCGATCCATGTGGACCATGTGCGGCTGGTCGATGGCCCCAATGAGAACGAAGGCGTGCTGCTGATGCGCAACCCCGCCGTGCTGGCCGGCTACCACAACCTGCCCGAGAAGAGCGCACAGGTGCTCAACGACGGTTGGTACACCAGCGGCGATGTGATGCGGCGCGACGAGCAAGGCTTTTACTACTTCATCGGCCGCGCCGACGACATGTTTGTCTGCTCGGGTGAAAACATCTATCCGGTGGAAGTGGAAAAACTGCTGGAGCGCCATCCCGATGTCATCCAGGTCAGCGTGGTGCCATTGCCGGATGAAGAACGCGCGCATGTGCCGGTGGCCTTTGTGGTGCGCCGCCCGGGCAGCACGCTCGATGCCGACACGCTCAAGCGCTTTGCGCTGGACAACGGCCCCGCCTACCAGCATCCGCGCCGTGTGCGCTTTGTCGCGGAGTTGCCATGGGCCGGCACCAACAAGGTGGACCGCCATGTGCTGATCCAGTTGGCACGCCAGCTTGAAGCCGGGCAAGGCTGGCTGCGCGCCGATGACGAGGTGGTTGCATGAGCCAGCACAACCGCTTTGATCTGACCGGAAAAATCGCGCTGGTGACCGGCGCCAGCCGCGGTATCGGCCGTGCCATCGCCGTGGCCTTGGCGGAACAAGGTGCGCGCATCATCGTGCATTACCACCAGGCCGGCGATGCCGCTGACGGATTGGCATCCGAGATCCGCGCACGAGGCGGCGAGGCCTGGACCGTGGCCGCAGACCTGTCTGCCGCCGATGGTGCAAGCGTGCTGGCCCATGCGGTCAAGGCCATCGTCAGGGACCCTTCCGCAGGAGGCCTGGACATCCTGGTCAACAACGCCGGTGTTGGCTTACGCGCACGCATTGCCGATGTGCGTGAAGAAGACTTTGACCGCGTGCTGCAGGTGAACCTGAAGACGCCGTTCTTCCTGATCCAGCAATTGCTGCCCGTGCTGCGCGACGGCGGCCGCATCATCAACGTGTCGTCGATGGGCACACGGGCGGCCTATCCGGAAATGAGCGTGTATGCCCCGGCCAAGGGCGGGCTGGAAGCGCTGACCTTGCTGCTGGCAGCGGAACTCGGCCCGCGCAACATCACGGTGAATGCCGTGCTGCCCGGCGCGACGGCAACCGACCTCAACCAGCGTGCCCGCGATCCGGAAACCGCCAAGGTCATTGCCCAGACGGTTGCATTGGGCCGCGTCGGCCAGCCCGATGACATCGCCGACATCGTCACCTTTCTGGCCAGCAACGCGGGCCGCTGGGTGACCGGCCAGAACATCGATGCCACCGGTGGCCAACGCCTCTGAAGCCGCATTGGACCGGTCCACACCAAGATCGCCAAGATTGATTTATGACTGCCCTGCTTTCACTCCAGAACCTCACCGTCGCGCTGCCGCCCGGTGCTGACCGTCCCCATGCGCTCTCCGGGGTCAACCTGGACATACATCCCGGCGAAGTGCTGTGCGTGGTCGGTGAAAGCGGGTCGGGAAAATCGCTGACGGCAGCGGCCGTGCTGGGCCTGCTGCCCGAGGGTGTGTCTGTCACCGGCGGCCGCATCGCCTGGAACGGCGAAGACCTGCGCTGCGCGAGCCCCGAGCGCCTGCGCCAGCTGCGCGGCAAGGAAGTGGGCACGATCTTCCAGGAGCCGATGACGGCACTCAATCCGCTGCGAACCATCGGCGACCAGATTGCCGAGTTGTTCCGCACCCACACCCAACTCCGCCGCAAGGAGATCGAGACGCGCACGGTGGCGTTGCTGGAGTCGGTGCATATTCCGAACCCGGCTGCTGCCGCAAAGGCGTACCCGCACGAGCTGTCCGGCGGCCAGCGCCAGCGCGCCATGATCGCCATGGCGTTGGCATTGGAGCCCCAACTTCTGATCGCCGATGAGCCCACGACGGCGCTGGATGTGACCACGCAGGCGCAGATCCTGAAGCTGATCCATGAGCTGCAACGCCGCAAGGGCACCGCCGTGCTGTTCATTACCCACGACTTCGGCGTGGTGGCCGACATTGCCGACCGCGTGGCAGTGATCCAGAAAGGCAAGCTGGTAGAAAGCGGCCCGGCCGAGCAAGTGCTCAACCATCCGCAGGACCGCTATACGCGTGCCTTGATTGCGGCCGTGCCGCCGCTGGAGCCAGCGCTGCGCGTGCGTGCTGAAGGACGGCCGGTGGCGTTGTCTGTCAGCCATTTATCCAAGACCTATGGCAAGAAGCGCTGGTTCAAGCGCAATGCGCGCATCACGCATGCGGTGAGCGACGTCTCGATCGAACTGGCCGCCGGCAGCACGCTGGGCATCGTGGGTGAAAGTGGATCGGGCAAATCCACATTGGCGCGCAATGTGCTGGGCCTGCTGATGCCCGAAGCCGGTGAGATGAAGGTGTTCGGCGAAGCGGTGGACCTGCGCACGTCCTCCGGACGCCGGCACCACGCGTCACTGGTGCAGATGGTGTTTCAGGATCCGTATGCATCGCTGAACCCGCGCCGCCGCGTGGGTGATATCGTCACCCAAGGGCCCATCGCCCACGGCAAGACGCATGATGGTGCATGGCGGCATGCGCGCGAATTGTTCGATCTGGTCGGCTTGGCGCCGGATGCGCTGGAGCGTTATCCCCATGAGTTCTCCGGCGGGCAGCGCCAGCGCGTCGGCCTGGCACGCGCACTGGCAATGGATCCCAAGATTCTGGTGGCCGATGAACCTGTCTCTGCACTCGATGTATCTGTGCAGGCACAGGTGCTGGAGCTGCTGGCACGGCTGCAGGACCAGTTGCATCTGTCCATTCTCTTTATCACCCACGATTTGCGCGTTGCTGCGCAGGTCTGCGACCGCATCGCAGTGATGAAGTCCGGCCAGATCGTGGAACAGGGTGATAGCGCCCATGTCTTCGGCAAGCCGTCCCATCCCTATACGCAGGCCTTGCTGGCGGCAGTGCCGGGCCGGCACTGGCATCCCGAGGCAGCCGTCCAGACGAAGATGGCCGAGGTCGCCTGAGGGCCTTGTCCCCCTGGCCGCCTGCCTGCTTGGCCGCAAAAACCATGCCCCTGCGCGCCGCAAAAGGATTATTTATCGCGTGTGCAACGCCTGCGGCGACTGCGCCGCCAAATGGCTCAGCAACGCCTTGGCTGCCGACGACAGCAAGGCCGCATCCCGGTAGCTGATCGCAAACTGCCGCTGCGCCCAGCTGTCCGCCAGCGGAATCACCCGAACATCCGTGTTGGCGGCAAAGCTCAGTGCCACTTCGCGCGGCACCACGCTGATCGCCAGGTTGGCCTGGACCACGCGCAGCGCGGCATCGAAGTTGGAGACGTGCACGCGGTGGCGCAGCGCCTTTCCTTCTTGCGCGGCAGCGCGGGTGAGCAAGATTTGCACTGCGCTCAACGCCGGCATGCTGACATGTTCGTAGTCCAGTACGTCGGAGAAGTGCACTGCTGCGCTTTGCGCCATGCGTGCGATGGGGTGGCTTTTATGGGCCGCAATGGCCAGGTGGTCGCTGCCATAGGGCTGGGTCTGCAGGCCGCTCAGATCGGCTGCGTCCCAGCAAATCCCCATGGCTGCGCGCCCTTCGCGCACGCCGCGCACCACATCCGGGCTCACGCACTCCTCCAAAGTCACACGGATTCTGGCGTGCGCGGGTTGCTGCAAAAAACTTGCGACATGGTCAGCCAAGGATTCGGCCATCACCGATGCCGTGACCAGCACCCGTACCTGCCCCTGTACGCCCTTGCTATAGGCCGCCATCTCCTGCTGCATGTGGTTGGCGGCGGCCAGCATGGTGCGCGCATGTTCCAGCAAAGTCTCACCCGCCGCCGTGGGGCGCAGGCCGCGCCGCTCGCGGATGAACAAGGGCGCGCCCATCTGGTGCTCAAGCTGCGCCAGGCGCTTGCTGATGGCCGATGCCACCAGCGCCTCGGCCTGCGCCACACGGGCAATGCTGCGCTGCTCACAGACCTGCACAAACAGCCGCAGGTTCAGCAGACTCAGGTCATACATGATTTTCCTTTTTGGAACGAAACCGGTTCCGCATTCGATTATTGCTGATACTTTGGAAAATCTAAAATCAGAACCAACGACAAAAGCCTGGAGACACGATGACCGCCACCTCAACCCTTGCTACACAGCGCGCCAGCATCCGCGAAGTTGGCCTGCGCGATGGCCTGCAAAGCCTGGCCAGCATCGTCAGCACCGCCGACAAATGCGCCTGGATTGACGACGCCTACGACGCCGGTATGCGCGAGATGGAGGTGGGATCGATGGTGCCCGCGCACCTGCTGCCCCAGCTGGCCGATACCGAAGCCGTGCTCGCCCATGCCTGCAGCAAACCGGGCTTGCTCGCCTCCGTGCTGGTGCCCAACCTCAAAGGCGCCGAGCGCGCCTTGGCAGCGGGCGCGCAGTCCATGGTCGTGCCGCTGTCGGCCAGCCACGCGCACAGCCTGGCCAACCTGCGCAAAACCCCTGACGAAGTCGTGGCAGAAGTCGCCCGCATCCGCGCAGTGCGCGACGCAGCGGGGAGCCACACCCAAATTGAGGGCGGCGTGGGCACGGCCTTTGGCTGCACCCTGCAAGGCGATGTGGCCGAAAGCGAGGTGCTGCGCCTGATGCAGGCCTTGCTGGACGCCGGCGCCGACCATGTGAGCCTGGCCGACACCGTGGGCTATGCCGACCCCGACAGTGTGCGCCGTTTGTTTGAAAAAGCCCGGCGCCTGGTGGATGGCCGGCTGCGCACCGCCCATTTTCACGACACCCGCGGCATGGGTCTGGCCAACGCCTATGCGGCCTGGCAAACCGGCATCACCCACTTTGACGCCTGCCTGGGCGGCATTGGCGGCTGCCCGCATGCACCGGGTGCCAGCGGCAATGTCACCACCGAAGACCTGGCCTATATGCTGCAGCGCATGGGCGTTGATACGGGTCTGGATGTTCCCGCACTTTTGCAGCTGCGCCAGCGCATGCACGCCTGGCTGCCCAACGAGAAACTGCACGGCAGCCTGTGGCAAGCCGGTGTGATTGCAGCTCCCCAGGCTTGTGCCGCCATTTGCACTTGATTCTTAAACCCAATCAGCCGCTGGTGCCACACCATGCGCGCTAGTAGCTATCCAAATATGAGTAACCCCTCTCCCACCCCATCGCTCCCCCTCGCCGGTATCCGCGTGGTCGAATTCACCCACATGGTCATGGGCCCCACCTGCGGCATGGTGCTGGCCGACCTGGGCGCCGAAGTCATCAAGGTTGAACCTGTCGAGGGCGACCGCACGCGCCACTTGCTGGGTGCGGGTGCCGGCTTCTTCCCCATGTTCAATCGCAACAAAAAAAGCATTGCGCTGGACCTGCGCCAGCCCCAGGGACTGGAAGCCGCCATTCGCCTGGCCAGCACGGCCGATGTGGTGGCGCAAAACTTCAAGCCCGGCGTGATGACCAAGTACGGCCTGGACTATGCCGCGCTGTCCAAGCTCAACGAGCGCCTGATCTATGTGAACCATACCGGCTTTTTGCCCGGGCCTTATGAGCACCGCACGGCGCTGGACGAGGTCGTGCAGATGATGGGGGGCCTGGCCTATATGACAGGCCGCCCCGGCGACCCGCTGCGCGCGGGCACCAGCGTGAACGACATCATGGGCGGCATGTTTGGCGCAATCGGCGCCATGGCTGCGCTGATGCAGCGCACACAAACCGGCAAGGGGCAAGAGATTGACTCGGCGCTGTTCGAGAACAACGTCTTTCTCGTCGGCCAGCACATGATGCAGTACGCCGTGACGGGCGAGGCGGCCGATCCCATGCCCAACCGCATCTCGGCCTGGTCGGTGTACGACGTGTTCACCGTCCAGGACGGCGAGCAGATCTTTCTGGCGGCCGTGAGCGATGCCCAGTGGCGCACCATGTGCCAGGCCTTTGGCTGGGCCGATCTGCTGGCCAACCCGCACTACACCACCAACAACGAACGCGTACGCGCGCGCCCGGCCCTGCTCGCCGATCTGCGCGCGCGCCTGGCCCGCATGGATGTCGAACAGGTCGCCAAAATCTTTGAAGACAACGCCCTGCCCTACGCCCCCATCAGCAAGCCAGAACAACTGCTCGATGACCCGCACCTGCTGGCCACCGGCGGCTTGGCCGAGGTAACGCTGACCGACGGCGAACGCGCCGGCCAAACCGCACAGACCACCTTGCTGCCGCTGCGCATGGCGGGCGAGCGCCTGGCCGTACGCCAAAACCCGCCGCGCCTGGGCGAGCACACCGCCGAGTTGCTGGCCAGCCTGGGCTACGACGCCGCGCAGATCAGCGCCATGCAGGCTACCCAGGCAGCGGCGTAACGCTATAAATATAAGAGCAAACTATCCTTTAAAGACAGGCGCAAAGCCGCAATCAGGAGACAAACATGCACCCCACCCGCCCATTCACCCGCCGCACCGCACTGGCGATGGCCCTGGCCAGCCTCGCCGGCCTCACCAGTGGCGCGTTGCCCGCGCTGGCGCAAACCAAGGCTGCAGGGCACGACAAAGCGCTGCGCGTCATCTTGCCGCTATCGGCGGGCTCGGGGGCCGATGGCGCCATCCGCGCGATCAGCACGCCCATCAGCAAAGCCCTGGGCCAGCCCCTGGTGATTGAGAACCTGCCCGGCGCAGGCGGCATCACCGGCACGGCGCAGATTGTGCGGGCGCCCAAAGATGGGGACACCATCGGCATCGTCAGCAACAACCATGTCGTCAACCCCAGCCTGTACAAAAACATTCCCTTTGATTCAATCAAGGACATCGCGCCCATCACCATCATCGGCACCACGCCCTTTGTGCTGGTGGCCAATCCCAAGGTGCCCGCACGTACCGTGCAGGAGCTGATTGCCCACGCCAAGGCCCATCCGGGCACGCTCAATTACGGCTCATCGGGCAATGGCACCATCCTGCATTTGGGCGCCGCCATGTTTGTCGAGCAGGCCCAGATCGATGTGCCCCACATCCCCTACAAAGGCATGGGCCAGCTGATGAATGACTTGCTCAGCGGCCAGGTGCAGCTGGGCGTGGTGGCGGTCGCACCCGCCATGGCCCACATCAAGGCCGGGAACCTGCGCGCCATCGGCATCACCAGCGCCAAACGCAGCGCCAGCCTGCCCGATGTGCCCACCATTGCCGAACAAGGCCTGCCGCAGTACGAGCTGGACGGCTGGATCGCCGCCATTGCCCCAGCGGGTGTACCCAAGGCCGAGATGGACCGCCTCTACCAAGGCTTTGTGCAAGGCATTGCCTCCCCAGAAGCCCGTGAAGCGCTCATCGCCCAAGGCTACGAGATCCAGCTCTCCCCGCCGGAGGTGGCAGCCCGTTTTATGGCGAGCGAAAAGCAGCGCATGCAGGCGGCGGTGAAAGCCGCGCAAGTCAAAATGGATTGAGCCCGCAGATGGGTCAAGCTCCTCCAATGAACTCCGACACCGGACGCTGAATGGCAGGAGCTGCGGCATCGCAACCGGGCAGCACGGCTGAGCACGCATGCCGCCACTTCCCCGCTCTGCGACAGCGTCATTCCTACCGAGTGTGTTAGCACGCTACACTGGCCGGCAGCCCAGCAAGCGGACGATGTATGGGTGGGCGACTTGTTCCCTGGCGGCCTCGGGGCGGTTGCCATGCGGGGACCGCTTCTTGGGCAGGTAGCACCCCGGCAAACCTGCCGAGCCTTCTAGTACTTATGAACGACAATCTCAGCCAGGCACTGGCAGACCAGTTGCAGAGCTCGACGAAAAACGTCGATGTGTTCTTGGCGCTGGAAGCGCTGTCTCATGCAGACCCCGCAGTGGCCTTCGAGGCCACCACGACCTTTTTACGGTCCGCGCCGGAAAATCGGCTGCCGCTGGCCCGAAGTGCGCTGCACGCATTGGCGGATCGTGCGCCCGCGCTTTTGCTGAAAGCCACGCTGGACGAAGACGCCAAGGTGGCAGACGCGGCCAAGCAGGCCTTGTTGGCCCGCCCCTCGAATGATGCGTTGCCCCTGTACCTGCGCATGGCCAAATCCAAGAGCGTTGACGAAGCCTGCTCGGGTTGCATGTTCCTGGGCCGTATCTCCTCGCCGCAGGCGCGTGCGCCCTTGTTCAAGGCCCTGGGCCACCGCAGCGCGGCGGTGCGCGCGTATGCCGCCACATCCATCCACAGCCATGCCGACGAGCACTGGATTGCCGAGCTGCTGGAGGCCATCCGCACGCTGCGGCGCGAAGAGGCCGACAAAAAGAAGGACTTCGACGAGGTGATCAACACGCTGTGCAGCACGGTGATCCAGAAATCCACGCGCTCCAACCTCGAACTGCTGATCGAAGGACTCGGCGACGCGGACGCGAGGGTCCGCCGGACCTGCATCAGCGCACTAGGGCGCCTGGGCGACGCGGCAGCGGTGGTCCCGCTGATCGAGACGTTGGAACACCCGCGCCGGGGGATGCCGCTGCAGCTGCGGATGGAACTGGTCAAGGTGCTTGGCGAGTTGGGCGACGCGCGTGCGATCGCGCCGCTGCTGCGTGCCGGGGTGGCGGTTGCCGGCCCGGCGCTGGGCCTGCTGAAGGCGCAAGAAGCCGTGCCCGAACTGATGGCCATGCTGGAGCAGGCCAGGACACCGCGCGATGCCAGCGAATGGGCCGAAGTTTTGGCGCAGTTGGAAGGCCCCGGCGAGCAGCAGTGGCCCCGCGCCGGGTTGCAGTCGGCGTCGTTGCAGGTGCGCCGTGCCGCTGCGCTGCAGCTGGCGCGCACGGCGCCCGAGGACGCGGCAGAGCATCTGCGCGCCCTGCTGCCCCAGCTCTCCAGCGGCGACGCTGTGCGCGTGGCCGAGGCGCTGGCCTCCATGGGCTGTGGGGAGGGTTTCGAAGGCTTCGCGCGGGCATTGGAAGACGATCCCCATCACTGGAACGCCAGCGCCGTCGCATACGCCTGCAAGAATCTTCGCGGCCCCCAGGTGCAGGCCCTGCTCTTGGGCCTGCTGCCCGGCATCCGCAACGAGTATGTCCATAACGTCTGCGCAGCGCTGGCTGCGCAAGGGGCTGAGGTGTTGCCTGTGCTGATCGGCGCAGCCCAGGAGGCCAGCGACGGCTTGCGGTACCGCTACAGTGCGGCGCTTGCCGAGTTCCGCGACCCGCAAGGCGCCAGCTTGTTGGCACCGCTCATGGTCCGCCGCAACCCCTTGCGGGACGCGGCCACGCTGTCGCTGTCGGCCACGCCCAGCGCCGAGACCCATGCAGCGCTGGCTGCTGCATTGCCGCTGGCGGCGTCGCCTGCCGATGCGCGGCTGATCACCGAAGCGCTGGCGCAAGCAGCCACGCGCGAGGCGATCCCCGATTTGATACGGGCGCTGCAGACCGATACCGCCACCGAGGCGGTATTGGAGGCCTTGGGCCGCCTGGGCGATCGAGCGGCTGTGCCTGCACTGGTCGACCAACTCAGCAGCCCCCATGCGCGCCGCCGCCAGGGTACAGCCATGGCGCTGGGCCAGATCGCAGACCCTGCAGCAGGGGCGCCGCTGGTCAAGCTGCTGCTGACCGAGCTTGATCTGGCGGTGGCGCAGGCTGCAATGCATGCCTGGCTGGCCAGCGGAGCGGAAGACGGTGGCGCACTCGACGGGCAGGATGTGCCGGGCACGCGCGCATTCCTGTTGGCCCATGCCCGGCAGTGGTGCAAGCAACGCTAGCACGCAGGTCCGGCGGTGGCGGCGCAGTGCCTTTGTCAGCGGATCGCCGGATGGGGTGAGCGGGGCTGGCAGGCACCTCCTGCCCCCATTGCGGCGCACCCGGTACATCCCGATCCCGCAGGCATTCTCTCGATCTGCAGTGCCGGTGCGGATAAAGACATACACAGTCCACCCGCTGGAGACGCGCAGGCTGGAGCATTGCAGGACGTGACGCCGTTCATGGTGATTTCTGCACCCCATCTGCATTCAGCAATGCAGGGATCTCTGCCACCAGCGCATCGATGGCCACGCGGAGCTTGCAACGCAATTGCCGCGTCTGGGGCCAGATTGCATGGATCTCATAGGAACGGGCACGGTATGCGGGCAGGATGTGTACCAGCTCACCACGTTGGACATAGCTGCTCAGCAGCCAGCAAGGTACCCAGGCAATGCCATAGCCGGCAACGGCAGCAGCAGCCAGGGCCTGGATATCGTCCATGCTGATTTGAGAGCGCAGTTGCGGGCGATGGCTTGCTGGCGCGCTGCCCCCTGTGGCTGGCAGGGCATTCCACGGCGCAAGCACACCCGATCTCGAATAGCCCAGGACGGAGTGGCCATCGAGCGCCTCCAGATTCCGGGGTGTTCCATGGCGGGCCAAATAGGCCGGAGACGCACCGATGCTGATGTGCTGCGTGCCCAGCAGGCGCGCAGACAACGTGCCACTGTCATGCAGCGGGCCTATGCGTATGGCCAGGTCAAAACCCTCTTCGATCAGATCGACGGTCCGGTCACTGAATGACAGATCAATGCTCAATCGCGGGTACAACCGCGTCAGATTCAGCAGGATGGGTGTCACGCACAGCTGGCCGAAGCCTTCGGGCACACTGACCCGCAGGCGGCCGCTGGGCTGCATTCGGCCGCTGTCCAGATCCGACTCGGCCGCCTCCAGCTCCTTCAGAGCGCGAATACAGCGCTCGTAATAGATCTGCCCTTCCTCGGTGAGGGTCTGCCTGCGCGTGTTGCGCTGCAAAAGCCGTGTTCCCAGGCGCGCCTCCAGCTTGGCCACGGCCTTGCCGACCGCCGAACGCGTCACACCCATACGCGCAGCAGCCGAGGTGAAGCCACCGGCGTCCACCACATGCACAAATGTGGATACACCGTCGAGAGGGTCCTGTACTGCCATCTTTATTGGTTCCCGAAAGGCGTCATAAACGGGAATTTATTGCGCTAATACGGGAATTATATTCCCGCAAACTCGCATGGAGTGTTCTGCACCAGAACGCCGCTTTCCTGTTTTTGGAGCGTTTAACCATGTCCTTGAGAGATACCCATGGGTCAAGCACAGGCCGCCTGCCTCTGACCATGGCCCGCCGCAATCGCCTCGCGCTGCTTTCTGTCTGTCTGGCAGCGCTGATGTTCAGCCTCGAGATCTCCAGCGTGCCGGTGATCTTGCCAACGCTGGAGTCCGTGCTCCACAGCGACTTCAAGGATATTCAGTGGATCATGAATGCCTACACCATTGCATGCGTCTCGGTGCTCATGGCGACCGGATCGTTGGCCGATCGTTTTGGGCGCAAGAGGGTCTTTCTGATCTCTACCGTGCTGTTCGCAGTCGCATCGCTGTTGTGCGGCATGGCATGGAACACGCCGCTATTGATTGCCAGCCGCGCCTTCCAGGGAGCCAGCGGCGGCGCCATGCTGATCTGCCTGGTGTCCGTCCTCTCTCACCAGTTTCCCCAAGGCGCCGAGCGCAGCCGCGCATTCAGCATCTGGGGCATCATTTTGGGTATCGGTCTGGGTTTTGGCCCGCTGATAGGCGGCCTGATCGTCGCCCTGACAGACTGGCGCTGGGTGTTCTGGGTACATGTATTCTTGGCCGCATTCACGCTGATTCCGGCCGCGATGGCCGTGCAGGAATCCCATGATCCGGACGCCGGCACGCTGGATATCGCGGGCATTGTGACGCTGTCTCTCGCGGTGTTCGGTCTGGCTTTCTTTGTGACGCAGGGCGCATACACCGGTTTTGCCAGCGTGCCCGCGCTGGCCGCCATCACCGTTGGCCTGCTGAGTTTTGCTGCGTTTGTGTGGGTGGAGTTGCATGCCCCGCATCCGATGTTCGACTTCTCCGTCTTTCGGGTGCGCCATTTCTCGGGTGCGCTGATGGGCTCCATGGGCATGAACTTCAGCTTTTGGGCATTTATCATCTACCTGCCGATTTATTTTCAAAGCGCACTGGGCCAGGATGTCGCGGCTGCCAGTGTTTCCCTGCTGGCCTACACGCTTCCAACGCTGGTGTTTCCAGTGGTTGGCGAGCGCATCGCGATGCGCTATGGCCCGCATATTGCGATTCCGCTGGGGTTGTTTGTCATTGGACTGGGTTTCGTGCTGATGCTGATAGGCAGCCAGCTTGTCCATCTCCACTGGCTGTACGTGCTGCCAGGCTGCCTGATGGCTGGTGCCGGGCTGGGGCTTACCAACACCCCGGTCACCAACACCACCACGGGCTCGGTCGCCCACAACCGCGCCGGCATGGCCTCCGGCATTGACATGAGTGCGCGCATGATCACGCTGTCGATCAACATCTCGTTGATGGGCTTTTTGCTGGTCCATGGCGTGCAGCAGCACCTGCAGGCTGCATTGCCTGGCGCTGTGGATGCCGAGTCACTGCGCAAGATGGCCAATGGGGTTGCGTCCGGGAACTTGCACGCGCTGCAGGCGAGCGCGGACGCCGGCACGTCCACGCCGTCTCTGACCGGCATTGCCCGCGAGGCAATGGCCCATGGCTTCAGCGGCTTGATGCTGTATGCAGCGATTGCGGTATGGCTGCTGGCGCTGGGAAGCGCTGTGATATTTTTCGGCGGCAGGCCCAGGCGGTGACCGCCCCATCGCCGAAGGCATCGATGAGGGACGTACAAATGCCGGGGCGCGTCCGCCCAAGCCGCTTGCCGGTATCGCGCAAGCTACCGCTGGCTATTCAGGGAGTACCCGGCAGCGCATACACTGGCTCCTGGTTTTCAGGGCGCTCACGGGCGCCTTGCTGCTTCGCGAGTCCGCACCACCCGTCTGGGCGGGCATGCTGCTGATCCTCAGCAGCATCGCCTTGGCAAGCCTGCGTATGCCGCCATTGTCAGCACGCCAAATCCCCGCCAACCAACCGCGCCCATCGGGCCCAAGATCTGCCATGCCACTCCACATTGAAACCCCTCTTGTCCGATCGCAACCGCTCAGCCTGCTGAGCGCCAAAGACGTCTGGCTGAAGTTGGACGCGTTGCAACCCTCGGGCTCGTTCAAGCTTCGCGGTGTAGGTGCCCTTTGCGAAGCCCATGTGCGCCAGGGCAAGAAGCGATTCATTTCCTCGTCCGGCGGCAATGCCGGAATTGCGGTCGCCTATAGCGGTCGTCAGCTTGGCATCCCGGTGACGGTCTACGTGCCGGAAACCACGACCGCACGCGCCAAGCAACTGATTGAACAGGAAGGTGCCGCAGTTGTCGTGCATGGGGCCTCGTGGCAGGAGGCCAATGCGCTCGCGCTGGCGCAACTCGATGACGACACCGCATTCGTGCATCCGTTCGACAACGAGACCATGTGGCAAGGCCACGCGACGATGGTCGATGAGGCGGTGCGCGCTGGGGTCGAGTTCGACTGCGTTGTGCTGTCCGTGGGCGGCGGCGGCTTGCTCTCCGGTGTCGTGGCAGGCCTGGACCGCAATGGGCTGAGCAAGATGCCCGTGGTAGCGATCGAGACGGCAGGTGCTGATTCGCTGTCGCAGTCTGTCCAGCATGGTGCCCGCATCGAGCTGCCTGCCATCACCAGCATCGCCACGTCGCTCGGCGCAAAGCAGGTGTGCGAGAACGCTTTCAACCTGACCCGCACGCATGACATTCGCACGCACGTCGTCACTGACCTGGAAGCACTCGACGCCTGCGAACGCTTCCTTTTCGACCATCGCATTCTCGTTGAGCCAGCATGTGGCGCTTCGCTCGCCCCGCTCTACAGTGCCCAGCCTCCCGCTCTCGACGGGTTGAAAGCGCCGTTGGTCATCGTTTGTGGTGGCGCTACGGCGACTGTCGAACAGCTGCGCGTATGGCGGCAGCAGCTGGGTGCTGCCGCCTGACAGAGACCGCAGCGGCGGCGCCATCCACCCGCGCCCTGGTGGAGGTCGCAGGCTCCCGCATCGCCAGAGATGCGCAGAGGCTGTTGGGCGCAGGGGCCGCCAGCTGCTGTGCAGCCTTACTCTTTTGGTGCCGCGCTGCGCTATCCGGTCACTGCCCGGTGAAATCTCCTGCTGCGCTTGCCGTTGAAGGCGAATTGCAACACCCAGACCCAGCAGGCGCCAACGCCCCTTAGCAAAAGCGACGGGACAGCATCTAGCGCAGGCTTCGGATGGGGGGCTTCCACAGAGCCCGCAAGCCTTGGCAGCCTGGCCTTCTCAAAGGCCTGTAAACCATTGCTTAGACCATCCATACGATCGGGGCAGTTCATCGGGAAGGCTCTTTCCATTTCTGGCTGCAAGCCTGGTCTCGGTCGTAACCGCTTAGGGCGGTTAAGCTCAGCGCGCACATCCACGTCAATGCTGGTCTTGAAGTTAGCCCGTTGATCGGCGTTGTAAATCGTGTCTTGGGCATGCTTGCTTACCTTGATCGTACTTTAGATTTCGTCGGCTCGAGCGGCTTCTGCTCGGGTCGCGGTGCACTGGGGCTGCTCGACGCTCAGCTCGGCGATGGTCTTGCTGGTCTGCCAGCCGCTGACCGCCCAGCCAGTGGACAATGCCAGCGTGGCAATGGTGGCTGCCAAGATGAGTTTGATCTGCGGGGTCATAAGTCAGCCTCGCAAAACTCTCCGCGGGTATCGCCCCGAGCCTGCAGGCATGTCAGCACCACCGCCAAACACTTACCGTGCCGCTCGGCGTTCGCCGATCACATCCCCTGCATTGACTTTGCGCAGAAGCGTTGATGTGCACAGCGTGCCCTTGACCTTTTTGTGGATGAGCGATTTAAGCGCTAGTAGGTTATTCACTTGCGCTTAGGATACTCGTCAAAGGGGTGCAAAATGAGATTTTTTAGAAGAATTGATAGAGCTATTGGCAAGGCAATTGAGATGGAGAGCATTCTTGGGAAGCGTGGACGACCGCCACCTGCGACGCTCAAGATGTTCATGGATAACCTGCGCAACTACACAACATTAGCTGCGATGTTGTTGATTGCAAAACTATGCCTGTATTCACCTGATAGAGTCCTACACTGGGCTGGTTACATCCTTATCGTATGTATCGCTGCGCTTGGTTTCCTTGTCGCTACGCAAACTGGTGTGCTACTCCTTTCAGGAACGCTTACTTTTACGCTTGGGATGTTGGCTCCTCGAAGAGCAATAGCGCTGTCAAAGTGGCTGCGAAAGGAACATCTATTTGCAAAACCTTTGATCTTAATATTCGTGGTTGTTACGTTGGGCTGCTTGATGCTAGTAGCTAATGCGTTGTTCAGTATCGCAGTACAGACATTAGTAACCAAATAGCCTGGCTCCGCACCAGCGAGAAAGAACTTGCAGTATAGAAAAGCAAGCACTCGGTCTGGCAATGAGTTCAGGCTGTCGCTTTGCGGGTCTTGCCTTGAGTATCTGGAATATTTTCCACTTCCTCCTGCGTACGCCTCTCGCTTCGTCTTAGCCTTGTAGCAGTCTACGCACTACCAGCTCATTGATCGTGCTGCCGCCCTGCTCAAGATTTCTGACGTAATCCCCTGATTGGACGCATGCACCCTGCCGCAATCCACATTGGTGTAGACGCCTGCAATCAGTGCGTGCTCCCGGATCTTCATCCACCTGCTTCCGCATATCCGCCCGGTAGATACTGCCTTGGTATCGAGAACCGGTAGCGCTGAGGTCAACATGGGCAGTTGAGCCTTAGGCGTTTTTCATCCTGCATCCGATTGCTATGCCTCTCTGATCTGCCGGGTGCCCTCCAAAGAAAAGCCGCCCTAAGGCGGCTTGGAATTCACATCGCAGTCACAAATCCTCTTGCCGGTATTTTCAACAACTCGACATCAAAGATCTCTTCGTGCTTTTTATTTTTGTCAAACCATACGCACTTTGCCGCGTTATCCGAGTGGATCGGAGAGTAGTCGCCAACGTCTGCGACCGTCATGTCTGGGCCTCCACTCTTCAAAACA
>Ga0308165_1000663_pt1 | contig 57912 bp, 57 predicted proteins | sample PhyWR2_FD_201032 | JGI IMG/M metagenome (GOLD analysis project Ga0308165, IMG submission 201032) | Phyllosphere microbial communities from UC Gill Tract Community Farm, Albany, California, United States - DLSLW.R2 | ecosystem: Host-associated > Plants > Phyllosphere > Unclassified | place: USA... | reverse complement strand
CGTTGCGATGAACCTGGTTACCGCAGCACTCGTTACTCAGAGCGCGGAGGCGCTGCGTGGGCTGAACTATGACAAACAGAACTGGCAGTCAGTTTTCACCGCCAGTGGCACTATTACGGTCAGACTTCCTGATGGTTCAACTTTCACCGGCCCATCATGGAAATATCTTTCCGATAACATGGCCACCAAATCAGGCGGTGCAGTCCCTGTGAATCAGGGAGGCACAGGAAGTACAGACAAAAGAAGTTCAGCCAACTCCCTCGGGTACACTCTTTTAGCGGGTAACTCAGTTCAGTCAACCGATGCAGATATGGATGCATTTATCGGCACGTCAGGGAGTGCGGGGGAGCATTTCAACGTAGCAGCATCTAACTCACATTCGATTGCTAACTGGCCTATTAACGTTAATGGGAATAAAGCGTATGGCTGGGGAGCACTGTTCTCGCTAAAGCATCACATGAGTAACAGTGGGGCCACACAATTTTATGTTGCGGATAACCAATCAGGGGAAATGTATTTCCGGATCAGATATTCGACGAGCTTCAGGAATTGGGCGCGCTTCTGGACAAGCCTTAACACCACCATTGATTCCAATGGGTTCGTAAAAAGTGCTTCACCAATCGTGCAGGTTTATGGTGACGGCGCATCACAAACTAATGCTGAATCTGACGGCGCAACAGTTACCCGTGAGGATATCGGTGTGTATCGTATCAGCGGCGTTCTGGGTATGAACTCCGACCGTTCCTGGGGCGGTAACGGTGGTGGCGTTGAGGTGCCGAAAGATATCAACGGCCAGCCGCGAGTATGGGTTGATTATGATATTGATCCCGATGGTTCTATCATCCTTCGCACCTATCACCGGACTCACCCGGATGCACCAGCGTTTGCCCGCAACCTGATTGGCACAAAAGACGATGCTGGGAACTTTACTGAAACAGTGCTGAATGGTGAGCCGGTGGATATCCCGGATGATGTGTTTATCTCGGTGCGCGTTGAGATGCCTGCTGAATCTGTTTACAACCGGAGCTTGTCGCAGCACAGGGACGAACTATAGCGGTCAGCAAATAGATAGAGCAGTACTATGCTGATGTATTGCGTTTTTTCCTCACTCATTTCTAGCCAGAATTCAGCCTCCTCTATATCTACATCTCCTGCACCTCAGGAGCCACAGCTTCTTTACGTATCCTTTATTGTTTCCTCACCGTCTGGGGGGGCTGCTGAGGCTGCTAACTTCCTGTTATTGCAAGTTATGTCCTATCGCTGTCCAATCATGCTTGGTGCAGCTGGGGGATTTGAACCCTCGGCAATTTAGAGCCAGCGAAAGTTATATCTGAGCTAAGAGGGCAGCGATGTGCCAGAAGCAGACCCCACCAATATAACGGTGGCTTAACACCCAATGAATCAGAGCGATTGTTCTGGAAAAATTCTAAAACTGTGGCCAGTTTTTGTTGACCACTACAATCTCAACATCATTTTTATTATATGTATTATGTTGCTACCAATATGCATATTTAAGCTATTTATACCATTTCATATTGCTCTATATAAAAACCCACACAGTTGCTGTGCAAATAATGAAAATGATTAGCAAGCCATTCAATGAATCAATCAATACTCATTTTGGCTTCGAATGAAACATTGTTTCAATGGCACCTAAAAAATCACTCCCGTCCTTTTAGCTATAAGTGCTTAATGTGATCCAGGTCAAGATTCCCGTTTTCATCTTAATGGATAGTTCACGTCATAAATTAAGTAGTATTTCTAATAGAGCAACGCTTCTACCTACGAAGAATCGAACGAAGCTAGATAAGCAGACGTTTAAATTTTCAATATCACTGAGAATATTTCAAATGAAATCAATGAAATCCGCTGTAGCTATAGCTGTATGTGGTGTTATCTTTTCTTCTTCTGCTTTCGCTAGTCAGTTTATGACTTTGCAGGAAAAAGCTGATGCAATCCAACAAGTTCGTAATGAAGCGAATGCTGCAAATGATTTGAATACTATCCTGATCGAGAAATATAATAACCATCGCCAGGATATGACCACCAATGACTACGCGGCAATGACTCATGCAAGTGATGTATTGCGCACTGCAGGCAAACAAATTGCTGATATACAGGCAATTTCTTCTGCTCCAGTTGCTACACCATCGGCTACACCATCGAAGCTAATTGCACCGCCTAAGATGATGAACGTTCCGAATCAAGTTCCTGTGTTGACACCTGTTCGTCAGCCTCAGCCTATCGCTCAATTAACCCCACCTACTCCGGTTCATCAGGCAACACCCGCTTTGCAATTAACTCCAGCACCAATTACTCAGAAAGTACCGGTTAAATTACCTCAACCTATCGCGCAAAGTGTACCGCCTGCTCCAGTTCACCAAAGCACACCAGCATTACAATTAACTCCTGTTGCAACTCCGGCTGCTGTACCTCAGAAATTACAGCAAACACCTGTAGCTATGAATGTTCCTCAACCTCAGCCAGTAGCTACGCCGATCCTCGTTCCTCAGCCGTTGGTTGCTCCTAAACTAATTGCTCAAAAAACACCTACTCCGCATTACATTCAGGTTGTAAATGCCCCGCTTCCTAAACCGCAAGTAGGCGTTAACGGTAAGGATGGTAAGAACGGCGCTAATGGCGTAACTACCACCCTCACTAAAAGAGAGGTTGATACAACCACCATTAACAAAGTAAAAACGCTTACCGCACAAACAAGTGCACAAGAGCAAGACCTGAAAGCGGCTAAACAATTCTTCGTTCAACAACAAGCCAGCACTAACACCCAATTCAAAAGTTTGAAGAATGAAGTGGACGATAACAAGAAACAAGCCAATGCTGGCATTAGTGGAGCTATGGCTATGGCCGGCTTGCCTCAAGTGCAAACAAATCAGCGAGTCATGTTCTCCGCAGGTGGAGCTACTTACAACGGCGAAAGTGCGTTAGCTGTAGGTGCTTCTGTTAACTTCAATGATCACGTAATCGGTAAAGCTAGCTTCTCTGATGATACAGCTAATAACATGGGTGCTTCGGTAGGTTTCGGAATCGGCTTTTGATTTCTCGCTAGCGTGTCTATAATGAGACACATAGGGAAGGGGCCTTTAAGCTTAACATTTCATGGGTTGGTTTGTTAGAAAGTTATTTTGGTTCCTTCTCTATGTTTTATAAAAACACAATGATAAAAGAATTCATTCTTTCAACTGCTGTTTCATTACTGCTGGTTTTTACCGGAATTCTCATTGGTTATATCTATTTTGTTTTACTCAAAAGTCATTGTTAAAGGTAATAAATGAAAAAGTTTATATTATTAGCGTTAGCAGTAACTACGCTTGCTGGATGTTCTACAGAAAATGAACGTTTGGCTAAATGTGAAGCGCAAGGAGTTAGCAAAGATGCTTGTTATGTAGCGGAGCAAAACCGCACTACAGCTATTAATGCTGCTGCTGAAAAACAGGCATTAGACAATGCTGCTAACACTGTGCAATATGCACAAACAAGCCATAAGCACCGTGAAGAGTTAGCTAAGTCAGGATGTACACAAGTTCAAGAAGCTAGCGCTGAATGTGATTTAAAAGCACCTAAAGCAAGTGGAAGCTACAAGCAGATTTCTAACGAAGCAGAATATGTAATGAATAAGCCGATCTCAGATAGTGCTGAATATCTTCTTTCTAAAGGCTGGAAGCCTAACCAGGGAGAATGGCACAAAAGTGAGTATATATTACGTTTAGTTGTAGAAAATGAGAAAGTAGTAAACTCACAGTTAACCAAATGAATGATAGAAGCAGTGACCTGCTCCCCGTTGATTCATGCAGAATACTGTTGGCAATGTCCGCTGTTCGCTCATAGCGGCCATAGCAAGTTCAGATATTCGTTCTGCAAAACTAAAATTAAGGCTATGTAAATCAGATAGTTAATAACACATGAAACGTCACTGTTTTGTGGTTTGAAACTAGAGATTTATCCATATAAAACAGATTGATAGAGTGTTTTTATGGCTATACTAGAAGGGTACTTCGATCTAGACAACGCCACTGGCGCTGACGCCTCTGAAAACCGTAAGCGCTTGCTGGCTGTTCAAGCCGCGTTAGAGATATCTAAAGCGTCGGTTTCAGCCTCCACCGCAAACTCTGGGATCCGCTCCCAGATGGACCTGCGCAACGTTTCGCAGGAAGTTGCGGCGCTGGCCGATGCTATCCAGGATGCGCTGGAAATCGGTGAGTAATTACCGTTGCCGCCTTCGGGCGGCTATCTCCATTTTTCCCTCTTTGCAAAGCTGGATATAAAACAACCAACTTCTCCAATCTTTTCCCCGCGAATCGATTTATGATAAATCAGAGAAGATGATCGGTTACGACGTGACTTACCGCATCGGCGATTCAGCAGGGCAAATCCCGAAAGGAAAAAGCCCCCGGCATGCAGCTCCCACTCGATGGTAAAGGCCTGTCAGTTTTGAATGATGTTTATCGGCTAAATCGATGCCCCGTGATTTTTTATAATCAGGGCGTTTTATCTTCAGAGCCTATTAACTCCAGCCTTGTTTACTGCGACGGGTATAAGGTAGTACGGATAATAAAGCCAGAACCGCTAATACCATTCCAATCCATAAAGCTGAACGTAAACCAAATCCTGACGAAATGGCCATTCCACCTAAATAAGAACCACCACCTAATCCAATATTGATAACGGAAGTATGAACGGCATTGACCATTGGGCCTGGATGCGCCACGCTGACAATTCTTGCCATCATTGCCGGATTCATCGGTACGCCTGATAGGCCGATGAGTATGACAGCCAGAATAGCAATAACCTGATATTGCACAAATAGTGCCATGCCGAGCAAGGAAATAGTTAATATTGTTAAGCCGACAACCATAACAGCTAAACTATGACGATATGCAAGACGTCCCGTTACCATATTTCCGATAATATTGGCTAACCCATAAAGCATCAGAATGAAGGGCACTGTCTGCATTGTAAATCCACTGACATCAGTCAGTACGGGAACAAAATAACTGAATGCCGCAAAACTTGCGCCCAAAATCAAACAACTGGTTGCACAGGCTTTCCAATAGGCTTTATTTCTAAATGCCTTAATCTCTTCAGCCATCTTGATAGCACTGCCGCCGCTCATTTGTGGCAATAAGCGTACTAATGCTAACAGGCATATGAGAACCAGGACCGCGACCAGCCCAAAACTCATTTTCCAGCCCCAGTACTGGTCTATGATGGTCGCGATAGGTACACCAAAGACATTGGATACCATAAAACCTGCGATCACTATTGATGCGGCACGAGGGCGATTTTCTACAGATACAAGAGCCATGCTTGTCGCGAGTGAAAGACTTAAACATCCTGCACACAAAATACCTGTCACGATTCGAATGGCAACTAACACATTGTAATCAGAAACAAAGACGCTAAATCCTTGTACGATAACATATAACCCTAACAGCCATAATAACGTTGCGCGATAGGGGGCTTTAAACTTAAGAAAGGCGTAGGTTAATACTGGGCCACCTAGCATTACACCGAATGCATAATATGAAATCAAATGTCCGACTTCACCGACTGTAACACCAAATGCTTCAGATAGCGTGGTCATCATACCCGCCACCATTAACTCTGCTGTACCTAATGAAAAAATAGCTAACCCTAAAATATACACGACTAATGGCATGGCTTTTTATTTTCCCCTTGTATTGGAATGATCGTTACAAAAATGGATGTATGTAATTAATGCATTTTTACGTTTGAATTTATAAGTTGATTAACAGACCAGCGACAACATCTTCGAGGATTTTTCTATCTGAAATATTTTTATTCAGTACACGTAAACCGTAGTAGCCTGCCATAAAGCCTCTCGCCATTTCGACGGCTGATGCTTTACTGTTTAGTTCACCGCTTCGTTGACCTTCAATAAATACCGCTACCAGCGTTTGTTCTAAATGCTGACGATATTCATTATTCAGGCTAGCAACGGCTTCATCTTTACTGCCCATCTCCAGGGCTGAAAATAAGACCATCGCATCATGCTGCTCTGGCTGAGAAAGATCTTCGGCAATACCCCAAAGCAGAAGGGTATGCAGTCGCTCTTTTACCAGGCCTGATTGTGTGAGTATTGTTAACTGTGCTGACATAGTTTGTTCATGGCTGCGCAACAACGCTTGCTCGTACAGAGCTTGCTTGCTACCAAAGGCATTATATAAGCTTCCCCGCCCTAATCCCGTACCATTGCATAAATCTTGCGCAGAGGTGCCTGCATAACCATTGGCGCTGAAAACAGCGACGGCAGCATCAATGACATCCTGATCTTCGAACTTTCGTGGACGACCTGGAAAGGTTGGTTTTTCAGCACTCATAGAGATGGGGGGCTTGAAATGAGTTGATGCGGCATAGTATTGATTATGGAACGATCAGTCAAATAATTTTCATAAAAAAATCAGCAGTCTTTTTATCTCCTCTGCAAAGCGAGGCCCCTGCCAAACTGGCTATAAAAAATCAGCTATAACCCATCAGGATTTAAGTTTGAACCCTATTCTCGCGGTATAACCACCTCGACAAACCTTCGCGGTGACATGCATATTAACCCCGGCGCTCCTGGCCTGAACCCAAAATTACATGATTGTTTTTTGCACACCTGATAACGAAAAGTTGAATATTATTTATATAAAAGATGATTAAGATTTACCTGTACCTTCAACTACAGGAAGAAATAAATGAACAAATTCGTTACCCTGACATTGTTATCATCCTCTGTCTTTGCACCTGCTGCATTTAGCGCTCCTGCTGGCACACTTAGCGTTCATATTCTGAACCAACAAACGGGGATTCCTTCAAAAGCGGTTACTGTTACGTTGGAAAAGCAGAACCCGGCTGGCTGGGATATGCTTGCGAAAGGTAAAACCGATAATGATGGCCGCATCAAGTCTCTGTATCCTGATAATCAGGACATGCAACCTGGGGTGTACAAAGTCACATTCAAAACGGGAGATTATTTTAAGAGTGAGAAGCTGTCTTCATTCTTCCCGGAAGTGCCGGTGTTATTTACGGTGACAAAGATGAATGAGAAACTTCATATCCCGCTCTTACTTAGTCAGTATGGGTACTCCACCTATAAGGGAAGCTAATATTTACTTCTCCGAAAAAACGCATATCAAGGGCCTTAGCGCTTAAGGCCTGCCCGAATCTACCCCCGCTATTGTAGTTATCAAACGAGTAACAAATGCGTTACCAGGATTGATCGCTTTCTCTTCTGCTCTCAAGTGGTACACTAAAAATGTGATTTCAATCATGACCTGCGTAAAAACAAAAAAGAGATACTGCTATGCAACATATCATTGAAGGATTCCTCAACTTCCAGAAAGATGTTTTTCCAGAGCGTAAGGAACTCTTCCGCAGTCTGGCTTCCAGTCAGAATCCAAAAGCACTTTTCATCTCCTGTTCAGACAGCCGTTTGGTGCCGGAACTGGTCACGCAGCAAGAGCCGGGCCAGCTGTTTGTAATCCGCAACGCGGGTAACATCGTGCCTTCTTTCGGCCCCGAACCCGGCGGTGTGTCGGCGACGATTGAGTACGCGGTGGTCGCATTAGGGGTGACGGATATTGTCATCTGCGGCCACTCCAACTGTGGCGCGATGAAAGCTATCGCTACCTGCCAGTGCCTGGATCCGATGCCTGCCGTTTCGCATTGGTTGCGTTACTCGGACGCCGCAAAAGCGGTCGTTGAGAAGAAAACCTTTGAGAATGAAACGGATAAAGTTAACGCGATGGTCGAAGAGAACGTTATTGCTCAATTGAACAATATCAAAACTCACCCATCCGTAGCGGTAGGTCTGCGTGATGGGGCAATCCGTTTGCACGGTTGGGTCTACGATATTGAGAGCGGAGCGATTCGCGCGCTGGATAAGAACAGCAAATCATTCGTCTCGCTGGCAGAAAACCCGAGCGTTTTCTTCGAGTAGGCTAGCCTTTCTTAATCAACTTTAGCACTCCGCGCCGTGGTGTACGTTGCGCAGTGTTATTGGTAATCACATAGAGAAAAGGACGCCAGGCCATAGCAATATCTCCCGTTAGCGATGTATTAAACATGGCAAAACGGGCCGGCCGGGCACTCCAACAAAAGTATGAAACTGTCTGATATCCTTCAGGCATTCTCGCGATTGCCAAAATAAAAACGGGAGTCTCAGACTCCCGTTTTTTTGTGCTTAACTCACTACCACCCGCACACGTCGTGTTCGTTTTCGGTATCGTATGCACGAACGGTATTGATCAAATCTTTAACAACGTCAGCCGCAACATCAGGGATCAGCAGTTCCATCGGTGTTTCAGTTTCGTAATCAACAGAAATACCGTTGCTGTTGTTGGTGATGGTCACCGTGTAGGTTGCCTTGCCCATTTTATTGCCCCTTGTGCGAATTAACGACTTTGCCCAGACCTTTTCCCTCAAGCGTCGCGTCCGGATCGGCAAAGAAATCGATATTAAAGTAAGTATCATCGGTCAGTATTTCGATACGGTGCCATTTTTGCGGTGGAGAGATACCAAAGGAGCCGGCTTCAATGACCACTTCGACATCCGGCTCGGTTGCATCGCCGTCAGGAAAACCGAAATAGCGGACGGCTCCCTGCATCACAGAAAGACGACCATAAACATGGGCCTTGGTGTTGTGATGAGTGAAGAGGGCTTTCGGCGCGGTATCTTTGGTCCAGAACGGTGTCGAACGCGAATGAACAAAATTTTCAGGAATGCGTAACATAGATGGCTCCTTACTACATGGCTTTACAGGCCTATAGAGATTTCAGCACATCAGCTTCGACGAAGAAGTCGATGTTAAATACGGTGTCGTCGGTCATCGTTTCGATGTAATGCCATTTCTCTGGCGGAAAAACGCCAAAGTGACCGGCTTCTATAATCAGTTCACTTTCCGGTTCGGGTGACGTTTCAGATGCGAAACCCAGATAGCGAATCGACCCTTGATGAACGGAGAGTCGTGGATAAACTCCCTGGCGCGTCCCTTTATCGAGGTGACGCTGGAAAATACCGGCTGGCGCCGTGTCCTTGTTCCAGAACGGCGTGGAACGGGTATGAATACAACTTTGCGGAATGCGTAGCATGTTTTCCCCCTATACGTTGAATGTATTAAATCACAAATTTAGTGAGCTGTTTATCGGAAAATGCATTTTAAATACAACTTACGGTTAGGGTTAAATTTATGATCTTTTTACCAGCGGCTTTGTGAAAGTCCGGCAACAAAAAACATTCAATTTATGCTTCATTAATGTTACAAATACAGCGAAATATTGTGAGAACAGCGTCGGGAGGATGCGATGATTCTTGAGAAACTGCGGACGCCGAATGGCAAAAAATTTCTGCTTTCCGCTTTAGTGGTATTTGTTATTGCCGTCATAGTGGTGGGACGGGCGACCTTTGGTGGTGTAGTCAGCGAATATAATTTACCGTATTCGCAATGGACGACGAGCATGTTTGTACTGCAAGGCGCCATGGTCATGGTTTACAGTTCGATTTTTACGGTGCTCTTTTCGATCCCGCTCGCCTTTTTATTTTTAGGCTCTGAAATCCAGCGTTAATTCTGACAGGCGAGTATCCTGCTCGCCTTCCTGAAATCCTATTGCCATTGTGAACAAAGCCTGACACGATCAAATCCCCGCTTGCGGTATTAATCACCCATAATGATTCAGATACGAAATGAAAACGTACCGTGACGCCTCGATGAGTCACGTAGGTGGCGTTTCAAGGATTTAACCCATCGGTACGGGGTATCAGTGAGAATTATTCAGGATAGTCTACGCAAAAAACAATCTCTCGTTGCATCGGCAGCGGTGACCTGTCTGCTTGTTTGTACAGCCATTTTTTTCTTCTACCAGCGCTCTGTCGCGCGAGTTAACGAGGGTATAAACGCGCTACAAAGCCAAATGGTGTCAATGTTTAATGACAATGAGTTGATGGCAGAGGCGACGGGCGTGCGCTATCAGCAGATCAGCCGTCATCGCTTGTGCGGTGATGACTCGTTGTTTATTCCCCGAGGAAATGCATGGGGGATAAATGCCGATCCCAACGCTTTTGATACCGAACACGGCACATTAATCACCAGGAAACCTGACGACAGCGCTCGCTGTATCTACACTGCTGCCGAATACATACGAAGCAAAGTCCGGGCGTTGAACCCCGAACAGCACGATATTCATCGCTATCTTATCGCCAATGATGGCCGCTGGTTTTACTGGTTTAACCCAGCCGATTCCGCGCCATTTAATTTTGAGACTTCGCAAATGGCGAAAAACCCTCGTCATTTTTTTAGCGAGCCGGAAATGTTTTATGACCGTGTCTTGCAAAAAAGCTTACGTAAAAAGTCGCAGAGTGCGACTCAATTTTACGGTGATAAAATTACCGGTGACCTGGGATACAGTATCGTCAGCTACATCTACGATCTTTCAGCAGGCGAGCCAAGCAATAATATTGTGGCTTATCTTGTCTACGATCTTTCGCGCGCCGAAATTCGACGAATGCTCATGTCGGCATTTAATCACCAGATACCTGAAGGATTAATTCTTGGACTCCAGAGCCGTCAGACGGGGGAATTGTTGTGTATTGTCGGTAATTGCGATTGGTTTGATAACTATCGAATTCATCAAATATCTTTACGCTACGAAATTAAATACGCGCAGCCTGTCTGGCTTTTTGTGACTCAGGATTTCTGGGCATTAATGATGTTGGTTCTGGCCCCCGTGCTATTGGTTCTACTGTTCCTATTTTTCCGTTTTCACTTAAATCGAGCGGACTTACGTTTCTACCGTGACCCGCTGACAGGCTGCTTTACGCGGAATATTTTTGCCCTTGTCCAGCAGCGTTCATTGCCGTTTAGTACGGTGATCCTTTTCGACTGTAACAAGTTTAAAGCCATTAACGATAACTATGGGCATACGGCTGGAGACAAAGCGCTACAAGCCATCTCAGAGTGTATGCTGACAGACGTTCGCGCCAACGCCGATTGGGTTATTCGCAGCGGTGGCGATGAATTTATTATCCTGCTAAACCGCACGGATATTGCGCATACGCATATGATTGCTGAACGAATTGCAGCCAGGATTGCCGTTTATCCCTTTAGCCCGCAAGGGCATCCGGTACCCTTATCGGTATCCTGGGGCGTTGCGCCGTGCGTGGGCTCACTGGATGATGCTATTGGGCAGGCTGATGCGCAGATGTATGAGATGAAGAAAAAACACGGAGAAGGGCGATAAGCCGGTAAATATCCGGCTTATCATTGCATTACCACCAACCAAACTCCACACCCACTACGGTAATGATGGCGATGGCTAACATGATTATCGTGGTCTTTCTCATTGTGCTCCTCCTGGCAGCGCATAGCCGCCAATAAAGAACCAACCCAGAAAGACAACCGCGATAAAGAAAATAACGATAGGGAAGGCGATACCCAATCTCATGGTGACATCCTGATTGTTATCAATAGACAGCGCGTATAATACTGTAATTACCCCAGTCGCTGTGCGCTAATTTCCGGGCGATGACGAAATTTTTTGTCCTGATACATCTCGCTATCGGCAGCACGCAGCGCAGCGTCTGGATTCATTTCATTGGGATCTACCACCACCGTGCCAATACTGGCGCCAGGATAATGAATAATTGTGTCGCCCAACAGATAATCACCAATCAGGAGTTTGCGCAGCGTTTGACTAAACTGTTCAAGCTGTTCAGTCGTACGTGAGAGTGTTGCGACCATAAACTCATCACCCCCTAATCGACCCAACTGGTCCTCAGCAGAAATGCCTAATTTCAGCCGATGCCCAACCTGTTGTAAAAATGCATCGCCCGCCTGGTGCCCATAACAATCGTTGATCATCTTAAATTTATCGAGATCGATAAAGGCCAGCAGCACCGAATGGTTTAAATGACGTGCCAGCGAGAATAAGACTTCCAGATTCTCAAATACGGCGCGACGGTTTGGTAAGCCGGTCAACACGTCGGTGTAAGAGTGGTAAATAAGCGCCGCGTTCGCTTCCTGCAGTTGCGCCACCAAAGATTCTTTTTCGATGTAGCGCGCGATGATACTCGCGAACAGCGCAAGCACATGTTCACTGTTAAAGCTCAGTGGTTTTTGCGCAGTGCTGGTGGCACAAAGCGTTCCGTACAATGAACCATCGGTCAGATGAATTGGCGTGCTGAGGAAGGTAGTGATCCCTAACGCTTTTGCCGCATCGCAATCACTCCACTGATCTGGAACGTGGTCGCTGTAGAAGCAATGATCGTCCATCGCACGCTTGCATAGCGTATCGCCCCAAGGTACGGATAAATTCTCCGGGATGGTCATCTCACCGCTGTTACGCGAATAAACGATATGCTGCAGTTGGGCCTCGGTATCAATTTTCGTCAGATAGGTTGATTCCATATTGGTGACCAATCCCAGCATCTCAAGCAGTTGTCGAACAAGGCCTTCCAGCGACTGTTCAGTGGCAAGTGTTTGCGACACTCGTGCAAGAATGATATCTGACATGAAAACGAAGGCCCTCAACGATAATGTGTTTGATAGTGTATGATCCTAAACGAAACTGGATTCACTAAATTTTATACATTATGTATCGAGAAGGTAAGCGTTGTGTGACCAAAAGGTGGCATATCGTAGGTTGGTGGCTTGTTGTAGCAGATAAAAAAAGCCCCATCGGGGGCGATGGGGCAAAAATAACTCATTGATTATGGAATGTTCTGTTCTCTGGTCAGTAGAGAACGAGACAGATAATACGTCGCAAAAGTGTAGTTAAATTGAAGAAATTATGGAGTTTAAAGCTAAACTCTCGCCAGAAATTATGGAGATAAAATGTTGAATCGTTTGTGCTTACTCTTCCCGTTATTCCTGATCGGCTGCGCAACACATGCCGAACCAGAGGCGCCTAAACCACCACAGATCGGTATGGCCAATCCTGCTGCTGTTTACTGCCAGCAGAAGGGCGGAGAAAGCCTCCGCCAGGTCAATGCGCAGGGTGAATCAAGCCTTTGTAAGCTGCCCAATGGTGAAACCATTGAGGAATGGGCGCTATGGCGTCGCGATCATCCACAGAAAAAATGACAGTAAATTGTCCTTCCAGTACACTACGCCTCTAAGATAATTCTGATTAACGAGAGATGTATGTATTCGCTTAAACCGGGCACCACCGCCATCATCATCGGTGCCCGCACTCCTGTCGGCCGCGCTAATATTGGTAAGAGCGTGGAACTGTTTGCACTGATTAATCCAGGCGAACGCTGTTTGAATCCGGTTAATGGCGTGATGACCGAGCTGGCTGCTGACGCACCTCGCTCGCTGTGGTTGGTTACCGGTGATGTCAGTGCGAGTGAAAACCAGTATGGTTTTGCGTTTGTGCGAGCGGAATATTTGCTGCCGTTAACGCCTGATGTGCTACCGGCAAAAGAACGCGTTGCGCTGATAGGGTAACGCGACGACAGATGACGTCGCGTTGTAGTGAGTTACAGATTTTTCAGCCAGTCGGCGAGCACCCGTGCGTGATTTTGCGTGGTGTTAGTGGCGGCGTAAATCAGCGTCAGCCCCTTATCTTGCGCAATTTTAGCCAGGCGCTGGCCCTCTTCACGATGGTGTGAAAGCTCTTCGCGATAGTGCTGGCAAAAGGTGGCAAAGTCGATAACTTCACCGTGGTAGGCTTTGCGAAGCTCGGCTGACGGGGTGAGGTCTTTGCACCACTCATCGAAGATAAGCGCCTCCTTTTTAATGCCACGCGGCCAAAGTCTATCAACCAGAATACGGTAGCCGTCATCGGATGCGGCGGCGTCATAAACGCGTTTACACTGGATCATATCCTTCCTCCCTTTATCCTTTTTTGACCATACCACAAAGAATCGTCGGGTTCGCTATCAGGGTGTTGCTATTCGGTCCACAGATCGCTAATGTGAGGCTCCTTATGCCGTTCGTAATCGTCTGTACATAAGGACCTCCATGGAAAACGCAGCTGTGACCCCCTCTCTTCGTATCGCTCTGGTGGGCGACTATAATGCCGATGTGATTGCGCATCAGGCGATTCCTTTGGCTATTGATGACGCGGCTGCGGTACTGGAACTGACCGTCGAATACCATTGGTTGCCCACTCAGGATATTAAAAGCGCTGAGGATTTGGCCGACTATAATGCCATCTGGTTGGTGCCAGCCAGCCCTTATCAGAATATGGAAGGCGCGCTGACGGCAGTACGTTACGCCCGCGAAAATAGCGTGCCGTTTCTCGGAACCTGTGGTGGTTTTCAACACGCGATTGTGGAGTACGCGCGGAATGTGATGGGCTGGCAAGATGCCGCACACGCTGAAACAGATACCGAGGGGCGTATGGTGATTGCGCCGTTAACCTGTTCGCTGGTGGAGAAAACCGACACCATCGAACTGCGTGCCAATACCCTGATTGCTCGCGCTTACGGACGTGACAGTATTGAAGAGGGTTACCACTGTAACTACGGTATTTCCCCTGAGTTTGCTGCTGAACTGGATGTTCAACCGCTGCGAGTGACCGGTTGGGATGATAATGGCGATATCCGCGCAGTCGAGTTGGTGACGCATCCTTTCTTTGTCGCGACGCTGTTCCAACACGAGCGTAATGCCCTGGCCGGTCGCCCAGCGCCGTTAGTTCAGGCTTTCCTGCACACCGCGGCGCAGTAATAAATGCAATTCCCGGCAGCGATGCCGGGAATATCACGAAGGGTTCGGTGTAATACCACGTTAGGAAAGAATTTAACGGGGCATCTCTCTATCACGTCCCGCTAACCCGCCAAATACTGCCATCGCCAGCGCAATCACCGCCACGCCAATCAGCGAAATATGCCATGCACCGCTGGCATCGTGAATTTTCCCCATCAGCGGTGGCCCGCAGGCTGCCAGCAAATACCCCACAGCCTGAGCCATACCGGAGAGCGCGGCGGCCTGATGCGCCGAGCTGGCGCGCAGCCCAATAAAAGTCAGACCCAGAATCATCGTTGCGCCGGAGCCAAAACCAAAGACAATGGTCCAGACCACCGCTTGTGATGGAAACAGCGTATAGCCTAGCGCGCTGACGGCACACATTAGCGCTGCAAGAATGGCAATTCCGCGCTGATCTTTTAAGCGATGCAGAATCAGCGGCACCACAAAGCCCGGTGCGGCTGTCGCCAGCTGGAGCAAGCCGTGCAACGAACCGGCCTGTGCTTCACTGTAGCCCTGGCTTATCAGAATGGCCGGCAGCCAGCCAATAATCACATAATAAACCAGCGAGTTCAGGCCGAGGAACAACGTGACCTGCCAGGCCAGCGCGGAACGCCAGATCCCGCGATTGTGCGCCGCACCGCTACTGGAAACCGTGGTGGCCTGCGTTGCTCGCCACTGAGGTAACCAGAACAGCATTGCTAGCAGTGGGAAGACCATCAACGTCAGCAGTGCACCGCGCCAGCCAAATCCGCTCAGGGCGATCGGTACGACCAGGGCGGAACCGAGCGCCGCGGCCGCCCCCATGGTTACCGAATACGCGCCGGTAAATTTGGCCACCTGGGTGGAAAAATCACGTTTTATCAAGCCCGGCAGCAGGACGTTGCCGAGCGCTATCCCGCAACCAATGACCGCTGTACCAATAAACATCAGCGCAACTGAGGGGAGGGAGCGAATAGCGATCCCTGCACAAATCAGCCCCATGGCGATAAACAGACTTCGCTCCATCCCAAGTCGGCGGGCAATGCCCGCCGCCAGAGGGGACACTAGCCCGAAGGCTAATAATGGCAGGGTGGTTAGCAGCCCGGTCTGGGCGGTCGTTAAACCATAGTCGGCACGGATGGCATCAAGCAGAGGTGCTGCGCCCGTAAAGGTCACGCGTAGCGTGGAGGCAATCAGCAAGATCCCAACAATCAACAACCCGCGTTGGCTGGAAGAAGAGGATAAGTAAGACATCATTTACTCAACAAAGAAATGGGAAGACAACGATACCTGTTTTTGCCTTTGTTGAAATCAAGCTAAAATGACAGATTATCGCTAAGTTCGGACAAAATCATGTTGGGATTAGGTTTAGACGGTTATCACCCGGATAGCCATCAGGATGCCGCCGTGGCCTTTGGTATTCAGGTCATGGAAAGTGAGCAGCATATTCCAGTGCATCAGCATCGTAAAGGACAGCTGATCCTGGCGTTGCATGGCGCAATAACCTGCGAAGTGGAAAATGCGCTGTGGATGGTACCACCGCAATTTGCGGTATGGGTTCCAGGTGAAGTGCCGCACAGTAATCGTGCTACGCCACAAGCGGAGCTGTGCTTTTTATTTATTGAGCCGGGTTGCGCGCGCATGCCCGAACATTGCTGTACGTTAAAAATTTCGCCGTTGGTACGTGAGCTAATTCTGGCGTTGGCGCTGCGAGATGAAGCGTCACGTCAAACGCCTGAAACCGAGCGCCTTGTGCAGGTATTGTTTGATGAGCTTCCCCAGCAGCCGGAGCAGCAGCTACAGTTACCGGTATCGGCGCATCCCAAAATTCGCCAGATGGTCGAGATGATGGAGCGTGAGCCTGCGCATTGGCAGACGCTGACGCAGTGGGCCGGATGTTTTGCGATGAGTGAACGCAACCTGGCGCGGCTGGTGGTCAAGGAGACTGGCCTGAACTTCCGCCGCTGGCGGCATCAGCTGCAACTCATCCTTGCGTTACAAATGCTGGTGCGTGGGATGAGCGTGCAGCAGGCGGCATTGTCGCTGGGTTACGATTCGACCACCGCCTTTATCACCATGTTCCGCAAAGGTCTCGGCCAGACGCCTGGGCGTTATCTGGCGTCGCTCACTACGACTTCCCAATAAGCAGCGATACCAGCCCGGCGGCAATCAGTGGCCCGACGGGCACCCCCCGGAACAAGGCCACGCCCAGTACGGTACCAATGAGTAGCCCGGCCACTAGATGTGGCTGGCTTCCCATCAGCGTAACGCCACGCCCGCCCAGCCACGAAACAAACACGCCGACGGCGATAGCCACCAGTGATTTCCAGTTGGCAAATGAGTGCAGCAGCGTGGTGGCAGGCAGCGTACCGCTGGCAATAGGTGCCATCACGCTGATGGTCAGAATAATAATCCCGATGCTCAGCCCCTGTTTTTCGACCCAAGGGAAAAAAGTGCTGAGTGGTGTGACTCGAATAATAATCAAAACCAGGATAGAAACGGCGACGGTGGTGTTATGGCTGACAAAGCCAAGTGCCGCCAAACCCAGTAGAATAATCAGGGTGGTATCGAGCATAGAGAGGTAATCCTTGCCAAAAAGAGAAAATGCCTGTTTGAATGCTATCGCGGCCTTAAGAGCGTGACGCCGGGGCGCCATGCTCTTAAGGCCGTGTGCTTCAATGCGTTTACTGTACGCAAGTTGCGCACAGTAAACAGGTCTTTTTCAACTTTCGCCGTGGATTTCAGGCATTTGCCTGATTATCTTACTAATTTCGTGACTAACGTGCTGCCTTCGCGAATAAACAGGGGAATCGTCTCCAGTGCGGCGACGACGGTCACTCGTTGCCCGCCCTGATAGCGCTCACCGTCCAGGCTGACCCAGCAGTGCCCCCCTGGTAACCAGACTTCGCGTTGGCGCTGGCCTACCTGCATCACCGGTGCAACCAGTAAATCCTCACCAAACAGATATTGATCTTCTGTCTGCCAGCTTTGAGGTTCGTCCGGGTAGTGCCAGAACATCGGACGCATCAGCGGATCACCATGATTGTGTGCGTTCTCATACAACTTATCGATATACGGGCGTAGCGTTTCGCGCACGCCAAGCCAGTGCTGCATGATGGCGTAGTTTTCTTCGCCGTAGCTCCACAGCTCGTTGGGTGAGCCGCTATCACATTGTGGAATACCGTTGCGGTAGCTTTCTGCGGGCTGAACGCGAGGTTCGCGGTAACCGTGCATCCGCAATACCGGGCAGAATACTGCCCACTGGAACCAGCGGATCAGCAGTTCATGGAATGCTGGGTCGTGAATGTTGCCGCCCTGGAATCCGCCGATATCGGTGGTCCACCAAGGGATCCCCGCCAGTCCCATATTGAGACCTGCGGCAAGCTGATTGCGAAAAGCATGGAAAGACGAGTGTACGTCGCCTGACCAGGCGAGCACGCCATAGCGCTGACTTCCCGCCCAGCTACAGCGCACCAGGTTAACAATCTCTTTTTCCCCTGCATCGTGCAGACCGTCGTAGAACCCCTGGGCGAAATCACGCGGATAGCGGTTGCCGACCTCCAGCACCGGACCTGCGTGATAGCGGTAGTTATCAAAATCGTACGCGCGATATTCCGGCTCCGCTTCATCCAACCAGAACAGCTTAATACCAAGGTCGTAGTAGTTCTTTTTAACGGTTTCCCAAACAAACTGCCGTGCCTGCGGATGAGTGGCATCATAGAAGGTGGTGTTACCCATAAAATCGAGGTTGACCTGTACGCCACGGTCGCTGGTGACCAGCCAGCCTTTCGCCTTCATCTGTGGGAAGAGTGGGCTGCGGGCTTCTACCGTCGGCCAGACGGACACCATCAGTTTAATGCCGAGAGATTCCAGTTCTTCAACCATGGCTTTTGGGTCTGGCCAGTCAACCGGATCAAAACACCATGTGCCCTGATTCGGCCAGTGGAAGAAATCAATAACCATCACGGACAACGGCAGATGTCGGCGGTGATACTCGCGCGCCACCTCCAGCACCTCCTGTTGGTTGCGGTAGCGCAATTTGCACTGCCACAATCCGCTGATGAATTCAGGGGCGGGCGGGGGAGTCCCGGTCGCACTAGCGTACTGACGAGTCACCTGCGCGACGCTGTCGCCTGCCGTTATCCAGTAATCCATCTCTTCAGTCACCCGTGCGGTCCATACGGTGTGGTTTTTCGCCAGTACCGCTTCACCAATGGCTGGGTTGTTCCATAACAGGCCGTAGCCAAGATTCGATTGCAGGAACGGCACGCTGGCTTGTGAATTGCGTTGCGCCAGCTCCAGTGAACAGCCTTTAAGATCCAGCCACGGCTGTTGGTACTGGCCCATGCCATAAAATCGTTCACCGTCGCGAGCTTCAAAACGTACCGTGAGCTGATATTTTCCACCGGGGAGCGGTTTGAATTCCCGTCCATCAAGCTTCAATGCGCTGACGTACTTATCCTGACTTTTTTCGCTGGCGCCAATGCCAACGGTCGAACGCTGACGCCACATTTCTTCCAGCAACAACTCGCCACGCTGGTTGTAGAATGCCAGTTGGCCTTTCAGGTTTAGCACCGCACTGATATTGCCGTGAGTTAAGGTCAGCGTTTCCGCATCTTGCACAATGGTGGTTTGGCCGTTCACGGATGACAGTAGCGCATGGGCTTCATCATTAAAGCGCGGCGCGCAGGTAGCACGAACGCGCAGGCTATGTTCACCCCAGGGCTCGATGCGCAGAATCTGTCGTTCAAATCGCCATTCGATGGCGTTAGCGTGCTGAATTAGTTCGCTCATTGTGGGCTCATCCTTTTACGAGAGATTGGTTTTTCGCGATATTAATGGTGTGCATTGTCTGATCATCTAACTTGTACCAGCGCAGCGTCACGAAGGCGCCCAGCGACAATAGCCCCGGTACAATCGTAAAGAGGGCCACGATGCTGTGCATCGCCAGCGATGTTTGATCCGGCGCATTGGCCACATAACCGCTAAAGCCCAGCGTCCAGCCGACGATCGCGCCGCTAAGCGCCATACCCAGCTTAAGCACGGCAAGGAAGGTTGAGAAAATTACCCCGTCCATCCGTTTGCCCTGACGCCATTCGGCGTAATCGGCAACGTCGGCCATCATGACCCACATCAGAGTGGTGGTAGATTGATAAAGCGTGGAGACAATAAACGTCAGCGGTACCAGGACGTATACGGATTTCGGCGCGAAGAACAGGCCGATACTGAGCAGGCCCGCCAGTACGGCGCAATAGCCAAACATCTGTACTTTGTTGGCATCGCGCGTCAGGCGTTTCGCCAGCACGCTACCAGCTGCTTTGCCGATAATATGTGCGGCCAGCATCCACATAAAATAGGCCGCGCTGCCGAGATAGTAAGTGACGAAGTACATCATTGCGCCCAGACGAATCACGCCAAAGCCAATGTTGGTCATCACCAGAACCGCCACCACGCGCCATTGATCGTTACGCAGTAGATCGCGTAATTCGGCGAGGTAATTATTGTGCGTCGCTGGGGCTTTAATACGCTCGCGAGTATTGGCAAAGCAGATCCAGAACATCGCCACCGCCACGCAGGACATAATGGCCATCGCCCAGCGATATCCGGCCAGTTTATCGGCACCGCCCAGGAACTCCGCCAGCGGCATCATAAAGAATGTCGACAACGCGCCGCCTAGCGTGGCAAGGAAAAAACGCCACGACTGCAAGGAGATTCGTTCATTGTTATCGGGCGTTATGACCGCCCCCATTGAGCAATAGGGAATGTTGATGGCGGTGTACATCAGCATCATGAAGGTATAGCTGACGCTGGCGAAAATCATTTTCCCCGTCATATCCAGGGATTCAGGTACGGCATAGGTGAGCAGACAACTTGCGCCGAATGGCAGCGCCAGCCACAGCATCCACGGGCGGAATTTGCCCCAGCGTGAGCGGGTTCGGTCAGCCATATAACCCATCGCCGGATCGATAATCGCATCCGCCGTGCGGGCGAGCAGGAACATGGTGCCGACGAAAGCAGCTGGCAGGCCGACCACATCGGTATAGTAAAATGTGAGAAAAATAATGACGTTATCCAGCCCAATATGGCTGGCCATATCGCCTAATCCATAGCTGATCTTTTCTTTACGGGTAACTTTTGTATTCATCATGTCACCTGGCGTCGTTAAGGTACGAGAGTAGGGGAAAACGCCATATAGTGTGAATGAGGAAGGGAGGTTAACAATTGCGATATTCGGTATCAGGCTTACGTAAAATGCTTTACGTGATACCGGTAACAAAAATACGCAACGTTTAAGCAACAATTCATTTGCCTGAATTAACCAGGCAAATGAATGTATTAGGCTAAGTTCAAGGTGGGTTAGCTTTCGCGGTGGAAAGCCGCAAGCTCAGGTTGGGCAATGCGCAGGTAATCTTGCGTATTCAGGATGACGGATTTATCCAGGCTGCCGGCGTTAAAGGCTATCTCGTCAAAACGCTCGAACAGTAAAGGATCGGCAACCAGACGCAGCGCGTTGTGGAAACTGAACGGTGGGATTGCGCCGAAGACGCATGCGGTGAGGGCGTCGACCTCAGCCGGGCTTGCCAGTGACGCCTTTAATCCCCCAATATGCCGCGCGAGCCTGGCAAGATCCGCTTGCTGATCGGCAGGCAGGATGGCAAGCACGTGCTGGTTCACACCATTGCCTTTCACTTTACACACCAGCGCTTTTGCGCCCTGACCCAACGCCGTACCCCGAATCTCGGAAACGGCTTCGCATTTCCCAACCGCCTCGTGTTCCATGACGCGATAGCGTGCAAGTTGTGCGTCGAGCAACGCCAACAGGCGTTGATGAATGTTAAATGTTATCGGTTCAATCATGATTTTCTCCGGTTTGCTCCCCGCTTTTTATCCTGATACAGGCGTTCGTCGGCAATCTTCATCGCGCTACCAAGCGTGTCACCTGCTTGCATTTTATAAGCACCCCACGAGAAGCTCACGCGTTTATGCGTATCAGTGAGCGTCAGATACGCTTGGATCCGCTCGATAATCACGCGAGCCTCCGCTTCCTCATAATCGATGAGAATAATGGAGAATTCATCGCCACCCAGCCTGACCCCGTAATCACTTTTACGGATGGAGGCGGAGATGGCATCAGCCAGTAGCACAATGGCCCGGTCACCCTCATCGTGGCCCCAGGTATCGTTAATGTGCTTGAGTTTATTACAGTCCAGCGCAATCACGACAATGCCAACACCTTGTTCCGTGAGTCGCTGAAGGCGCATGTTCTGCACTTCAGAGAGAATTTTACGGTTGTACAGTCCGGTCAGTGAATCGCTGATGTTCTCCTGACTAACCGTTCGGTACATCCGAAAATGGGTACGCACCAATTGCAACAGGGCAATGGTGGTGACCAGATAGAAAAGGAACAGCTTCCACGAACTTAGCAGGAAGTACATCACATCAAGTGACACCTCCACATGCATGTTTTCTGCCATAGGGCGATGGTAATTGACGTACTTGAACAGATGCGCGGCACTGCGATGAACAACGATACGGGCATTATTATCCGAGTCGGTAAACGATATATCGAGATATCGCCAAACCAGCGGGCGATCGCGGGTAAAGAAAATATCACGCAAATCCTGATGGAAAAGGTCAACCATGACGATGCCCTTTAGCTGCTCATCATGATAAACAGGTGTCAGAAACGTTAAGATATTCTTATGCGTAAAGGTGTCGGTATAAATACTCGATACCACCGTGCGGCCCAGAAATAAATTTTCCAGGCTGCCGGGAGAAATACCCAGGCGTTTGCCGTAGAGAAAATTCCAGCTGGTTAATGTCGGGTCGGTAATAACCACGCGAGAATTAAAATAGATATATTGATTCATTAGATCAATATAATAGCGGAAGTGTTGAGTGTTTTTGGGTTCATGGGGAAGCATAGGCTTCCAGATATTATTACTGGCAATCGCTGTGTCAAAGGCTTCAAGTGTTGGAAGGTCGTTAACCCATTGTGTACAGGGTGTTCTGCGAACGGTGAGCGAACCTTGAAGCGCGGGATAGGATTCCCCGTCAATATTGAGCCCGCTGACCTTGCCACGGTGTTGCAGATTGGCGCAAGCCCGCTCAGCGGTCTCGGCCGATGGCGTATCGTCCTGGAATCGCGATATTTGGGAGATAATCAGTTGGTTCTCGTATTTCTCATAGAGAAAGGCAGATTCACCTTTATCGACAATATAACGCATATAATCAGACATATCCTGATGACTGACCACCAATTCATATATCAGGAATGAGGAGGTGAGGACGACTACGCCAGCGGAAATGACGAAGCGTAGTAAGTTACTTTTCAGTTTCATAATGAAATTAATTGTTCTTCCATGTCAGCCGGAATATTAACATGGGGGGCGCTACATCTCTAGCTATGCATTAGCAATGGAAATGTTTTGTAATGAACTCGCAAGGCGAGTTTTCATAAATATTGCACGTTACCGTGGCGAATAAGCAAATTTTGTTAAATGAGCGATAGTGATATGTTGCACTAAACGCTATCAAACACCCGCTGGATTCAGAGTGCGATAATCTCTGTTGAATTCGATAAAAGTGGCTTACATAAGATTTTATAGCCGTCGTGATCAAATCCGGCCTGTTGTCGTGACAACGATCCGGCGTCCTCCAGTGACGTCACAGAACCCAACCACATCCAGTTGCGGATGATATGGTACTGTGTCAAATCCGCACTTTCCTCTTTCAATGCAATGGCCCCTTCCCACGGCCAGCAGACAAGTTGCAGTCGTTCAAGAGCGGTAATTAGTCGATGCTGATGGGACTCTACGCTCTCTTTCCCACAACAGGCGCCTGCGCAACGATGCAGTGCCGAACGAAAACAGCCGCGTCCTCGGGTGAGTGACTCAAGGCCAAGTAATCCGTAGCAGAGCTGATGTTCATCGGCGATAGATTTTAAGGTTTCCAGCGCTGCGCGACGGTTTGCAAACAGACCATACAAACCGGGTTGATGGGCAAAATCAATTTCCCGTGCATAGACCACTTCTGGCTTATTGTCCGTTAAAAGCAACGAACAAAGCTGGCGACTGCGACGCAGGCGCTTATTAAAAAGCGGTTGGTGTTCCTTGATCATTTTGGCTTCCAGCAACAGTGCGCCCACTTCGCCTGCTGTTCGCGTCCAGCTTATACGCTTTGACTGGTAGAGCATTGAGGCTTCATCCGGGGTGCGCAGGTGCGACAGCACACGGCTGCGTAAATTCACGCTCTTGCCAATATAAAGCGGCAGCGTTTCACTTTCACCATGAAAAACATAGACGCCGGGTAGTGCCGGTATTTCCTTTAACCATTGGCGAAGATGTTCCGGATATTCGTAAATGGCTGAAGGGGTGAACTCAGGGCGATGAGATGGGCGTTTAGACAAACTGCCTCCGATTGCTGTTTATTTAAACAGTATATCGTCAACATACGGATAAAAGAAAGGAATGAAATCATTGCCACGGAAGGGCTGAAAGAAAATCAGCCAGCATTGGAATTTAACTGGCTGATTTCTCTTACCTAGTCCTTAATTGAAGAACCTTGTTTGTGGAACAGTTCTCGGAACACCGGGTAGATATCCTCCTGATCGCGGATATGCTGGATGGCGAAGTTATCAAATGACGCTTGCAGATGTTCATACTCGCGCCACAGAGTCTGATGAGCCCGGCGGGTAATTTCGATATAGCTGTAATAACGCACCACGGGCAGAATTTTTTTCGCCAGAATTTCGTGGCACAGCGGTGAGTCATCTGCCCAGTTATCCCCATCCGAAGCCTGGGCCGCGTAAATATTCCATTGCGATGGGTCATAGCGGGCTTTCACCACCTCATCCATCAGTTTCAACGCGCTGGAGACAATCGTACCGCCCGTTTCCTGGGAGTAGAAGAACTCGTGTTCGTCGACTTCTTTGGCCTGGGTATGGTGGCGGATATAGACCACCTCGACGTTTTTATACGTCCGGCTCAGGAACAGATAGAGCAGGATATAAAAGCGTTTAGCCATGTCCTTGGTGGACTGATCCATCGAACCGGAAACGTCCATCAGGCAAAACATCACAGCCTGGCTGGAAGGTTCCGGGCGTTTTTCGTAGTTTCGAAAGCGAAGATCGAAGGTATCGATAAACGGCACACGATCGATTTTTGCCCGCAATTCAGCAATCTCTTTGCGTAACCGTTCTTCTTCCAGCAACTGGGCAGGCTCGCTTTTCGCCACCTCATCCAGCGTCTCTTCCAGCGCGTGAAGCTCGCGGCGCTTGCCCGCGGTCATGGCGGTGCGGCGGGCGAGCGAATTTTGCAGCGAACGCACAACGCTGATATTGGCGGGAACGCCGTTGGCCGTATAGCCGGCGCGGTGCGTCTTATACTCGTTCAACTGTCGCTGTTGGTTACGTTTAAGATTGGGGAGCGCCAGATCTTCAAACAGCAGATCCAGATACTCATCTTTGGAAATCTGAAAAACGAACTCATCCTGGCCTTCGCCATCGGCGCTGGCTTGTCCCTGTCCGCTACCGCCACCACCGCCGCCACCCTGAGGGCGTTCGATACGGTCGTTTTGTACAAAATGGTCATTACCGGGATGCACCCGATGACGTAATCCGCCGCGTCCCTGATGGAACATCGGTTCGCTGATATCATCCGTCGAAATCGAGACAGACTCACCGCTGTCAACGTCGGTCACCGAACGTTTATTAATGGCTTCGGAGATCGACTGCTTTATTTGCGCTTTATAACGACGCAAGAAGCGCTGGCGGTTCACCGCGCTTTTGTTTTTGCCGTTCAGACGCCGGTCAATGAACCAGGTCATAAGCCCCTCCTGAACTGCTTTACGCCAACTTACAGCGCCTGTAAGTGCCGGACGGGCTGCCGCCAATCCGGCCTACGGGACATTATTGTCGGCCCGGTAAGCGTAACGCTACCGGGCGCGGTGTTATGATGATTTACGCACACGCAGATACCATTCACACAGCAGGCGAACCTGTTTGCGGGTATAGCCTTTTTCCATCATCCGATCGACAAAATCATCGTGTTTTTTCTGCTCATCGGTTGAGGTCTTCGCGTTAAACGAAATCACCGGCAGCAGCTCCTCGGTATTGGAGAACATTTTCTTCTCGATAACCGTGCGCAGCTTCTCGTAGCTAGTCCAGTTCGGGTTGCGACCGTTATTGTGGGCGCGGGCGCGCAGCACAAAGTTGACAATCTCATTACGGAAATCTTTCGGGTTACTGATCCCGGCAGGTTTCTCGATTTTTTCCAGTTCTGCGTTCAGCGATTCACGGTCGAACAGCTGACCGGTATCCGGGTCGCGATACTCCTGATCCTGAATCCAGAAATCAGCATAGGTCACGTAACGATCAAAAATGTTCTGACCATACTCTGAATAGGATTCGAGATACGCCGTCTGGATCTCTTTACCGATAAACTCAGCATATTTCGGGATCAGATAGCCTTTGAGGAACTCAAGGTAGCGTTCTGACTGCTCTTGTGGGAACTGCTCGCGCTCAATCTGCTGTTCCAGCACGTAGAACAGATGCACTGGGTTTGCCGCCACTTCGGCGTGATCGAAGTTAAAGACGCGAGAGAGAATTTTAAAAGCGAAACGAGTGGAAAGGCCGTTCATCCCCTCATCGACACCGGCGTAATCACGATACTCCTGGTACGACTTGGCTTTCGGATCGGTATCTTTCAGGCTTTCACCGTCGTAGACGCGCATTTTCGAATAGATGCTGGAGTTCTCAGGTTCTTTCAAACGCGAAAGAATTGAGAAACGAGATAGCGTTTCCAGCGTACCCGGCGCGCATGGTGCATGAGTCAGCTCACTGTTATTCAGCAGTTTTTCGTAAATTTTGATCTCTTCGGAGATCCGTAAGCAGTAAGGCACTTTGACGATGTAAACACGGTCAAGGAACGCCTCGTTATTTTTGTTATTACGGAAGGTCACCCACTCAGATTCGTTGGAGTGCGCCAGAATAATACCGTTAAACGGCAGGGCGGAGATCCCCTCGGTACCGTTGTAGTTACCTTCCTGTGTGGCGGTCAGCAGCGGATGCAGCACCTTGATAGGCGCTTTAAACATCTCGACGAATTCCATCACCCCTTGGTTTGCGCGGCACAGCGCGCCGGAATAGCCGTAGGCATCCGGGTCGTTTTGCGCAAAATGTTCCAGTTTACGGATATCGACTTTACCGACCAGCGCCGAAATATCCTGGTTGTTTTCATCACCCGGTTCGGTTTTGGCAATGGCAATTTGTTGCAGGATGGATGGCCACACTTTGACCACGCGGAATTTGGTGATATCACCGCCAAACTCATGCAGACGTTTTGCCGCCCACGGCGACATGATAGTGCCAAGATAGCGGGTTGGGACGCCGTACTCTTTTTCCAGAATCTGCGCGTCTTCCTGCGGATTAAACAGGCACAAAGGATGGTCATTGACCGGGCTGCGCTCGCCATTGGCGCTCAGCACATAAATGGGAACACGCTGCATCAGCGCTTTCAGGCGCTCGGCAAGAGAGGATTTACCACCGCCGACGGGCCCGAGTAAATAGAGGATTTGTTTCTTCTCTTCGAGTCCCTGGGCTGCGTGTTTCAGGTAGGAAACAATTTGTTCGATGGCTTCTTCCATGCCATAAAACTCTTCAAACGCAGGATAGCGCCCAATAACGCGGTTAGAAAAGAGACGGGAAAGCCGGGGTTCCTGAGCAGTATCAACCATTATCGGCTCGCCAATAGCCGTTAATAGCCGTTCTGCTGCGTTAGCATAGGCACTGCGATCTTGCTTACAGACAGCAAGAAACTCCTGCAGTGTGAACTCTTCGTCCTTGGCAGCTTCATAGCGCTGGCGATAGTGATCGAATATATTCATGGCATGCCGTCCTTTCATTTTTTTAGCACAGGTTAAGAGCCATTGGTATGAGTAGTAGGGGCTCCCGGAAGGGGTAAGCCGAACGACGCTCGCTCTCTAATCCAGCAACCCGCGTGCCAGATTGTTGGATAATTAACGCTATCGTGCGTGGCAATGACACCTTCTAAAAATAAGCGTAGATGGCATTTGCAAAACTTGCATGGCGATAAAATCGAATTTCAATGACATATCAACAACTCATCAAAATTTACCGGCATTCATTTATTTAAACTTTTTTGCGCTTTCATATAGCCGTCACGAATTTGCAAAAGTGTTGCCATAAGCCAGCAAGATAATGGCCGGTCATATTTTGTCATCACAGGTAAAAAATTTGTGATAAGCCAGTACGGGAGGTAAACTTCTGCCGCTGATATGTTGAATAAAAAGGAATTAAGGATTGTGAATCGAATCAAACTTCTAACCCTGGGGGTACTGATCGCCGCTTCTGCCACGGCGGCTCAGGCCGAAAACAAATTCACGCTGGGTGCTGGCGTGGGGATTGTTGAACACCCATACAAACAGTATGACCACGATATCTACCCTGTTCCGGTTATCAGCTATGAAGGGGATAACTTCTGGTTCCACGGTTTAGGTGGCGGCTATTATTTGTGGAACGATGGCTCAGACCAGCTTTCCCTGACCGCATACTGGTCACCGATGTTCTTCAAGCCGGGCGACAGCGATAACAGCCAACTTCGCAAACTCGATCGTCGCCAGTCGACGATGATGGCTGGGCTATCCTGGTTCCACCATACCCAGTATGGTTCTCTGCGAGCCACCCTGGCAGGCGATACGCTGGACAAAAGTAACGGCATCGTGGGCGATCTGGGATGGGTTTACCGTTACACCAACGGCGGTCTGACCTTAACGCCGGGTATCGGTGTAGAATGGAACAGCGAAAACCAGAACCAGTACTATTACGGCGTGTCGCATCGTGAATCGTCACGCAGCGGCCTGCGCAGCTACGATCCAAACAGCAGCTTTAACCCGTATCTGGAAATGACCGCGAACTACCGCTTTGCCGGCAGTTGGAGCGTGTACGGTACCGCACGTTACACTCGCCTTTCCGACGAGATTACCGACAGCCCAATGGTCGACAAAAGCTGGACAGGTCTGCTCTCAACCGGCGTGACCTACACCTTCTAAATCGCCAGTCATATTTCTGTACCTGAAGCTCGCCAGCCTGGCGGGCTTTTTTTGTGCCCTGTAATCATGCAACGTTAGTGCAATGCCCAGTAACGGTGCGTGAGATTTGTGCAGTGTAACAACGTATCGGCAGTGGGTTATCCTTTACGGTAGGGGCAGCTAACAGGAGGAAGCGATGACCGACAGTAATATTCAATTTTGTGGCATGCGTTTACCGGCGATAGGGCAGGGAACCTGGTATATGGGGGAAAATGCCGCCAATCGCCGTCAGGAAGTTGCGGCATTGAGCGCCGGGATTGCGCAGGGGCTGACGCTGATTGATACCGCCGAAATGTATGCCGAAGGCGGCGCAGAAGAGGTGGTGGGCGAGGCCATACGCGGCCAACGTGATGAAGTGTTCCTGGTGTCTAAGGTTTATCCCTGGAATGCCGGAGGGCAGAAAATAGTCACGGCTTGTGAGGCCAGCCTGCGTCGGCTAGGCACGGAAACTATTGACCTCTATCTATTACACTGGCGCGGTGGTTTTGAGCTTGCGGAGACGGTGGAGGGGATGCAGGCGCTGGTGGCACAGGGCAAAATTCGTCATTGGGGCGTATCGAATCTTGACCTGGCAGATATGCACGAACTTTTCCAGGTCGATGGAAGTGCAGCGTGTGCCGCGAATCAGGTGCTGTATCATCTGGCCTCTCGCGGCATTGAATATGACCTGCTGCCATGGTGCCAGTCCCACGCGATACCGGTGATGGCTTACTGTCCATTGGCTCAGGCAGGACGTTTACGCAGCGGCTTACTGGCAGATTCTACAGTGCTGGATATTGCCAGCGCTCATCGGGCGACTGCGGCGCAGATCCTGTTGGCATGGGTGATTCACCATCAAGGGGTAATGGCTATCCCGAAAGCGGCGACGGTGGCGCATGTTGAAGAAAATGCCGCGGCGCTCAATATTGCTTTAACGGCAGAGGATTTATCCCGACTGGATAAGGCGTTTCCTGCACCAGGCAGAAAAGTGGCGCTGGATGTCGTGTAAGGCTGGTATGTAGCCGGATGGCGGTGTAAACCCTCATCCGGCTAACGGCATGAAACTTAACGTTTGGCGACTTTAATCGTCTGCGCCAGACGTGCCGGTTTTTCTTCCGTTGCTTTTTGCGTACTACTTGCACAGGCTGTTTCTACGCAAACGAACGTTTTGTAACCGTCATCAGGCATATCGCCCATGCTGACTGACAGCGCCGGGCCAGGGTTCCAGCCTACGACGTTTACGTGATGATGATGCACCACATCAATCGCGCGGTTTAAGGATGCATCGTGGATCACGCTGCACGCTTCTGGGTTCAGGTAGACGCGGTCAGTACGATCCGGGAAGGTCTGGATACCGTCGGTCAGTACGCCAATTTCAGCATTCTGCACTTTATCGATATAACGATCGCCAAGACCGCTGACTTTCACCGCATGGATATCACCCACGTTGAAATAGGTGTGCAACGCGGTGGTGGTTTCGAACTCACCGTGCGCTTCCAGTTCCATTTCACAGGTTTTACCCAGCTTGAAGCGGGCCAGCAGGCTGAACTCATGCGGCCAATACTGACGAGTCGCGTCGCTGCTTTTCAGCTCAAAGGTCAGCGTTACGCCGTTATCGTCTTCATTGTGGGCTTTCAGCTCCCACGGCAGGTTACGGGCAAAACCGTGCGCCGGGAAGCCCTGCTGCGCAGCTGGGCCAAACCACGGCCAGCAAATAGGCACACCGCCACGAATCGCTACGCCGTTTTTAAATGGCGTGTTGTCGCTCAGCCACAGCACTTCGTCTTCGCCAGCGGGTTTCCAGGACAGCAGATGTGCGCCCTGGAAAGAGACAGAGGCTTTGACTTTTGGATGGTCGACAACGATAAGCTCAAGCTCATCAAGCTGGCGACGAGAGAGGACAGGGGTAAGCTGTTCAATGACCGGGAGAGCGAAAATTTTGTTAATCATGATGCAATCCTTGGTGTTTTATTTTTTTGGTCATAAAAAAAGGCGACCGAAGTCGCCTTTTTGGATCAGATTCTCATCTCAACTTATTTGGAGATGTGAGCGATCAGGTCCAGAACTTTGTGAGAGTAACCAGTTTCGTTGTCGTACCAGGAAACCAGTTTCACGAAGTTGTCGTTCAGTGCGATACCAGCTTTAGCATCGAACACGGAAGTGCAAACTTCACCGTTGAAATCGGTAGATACAACGTCGTCTTCGGTGTAGCCCAGAACGCCTTTCATTGCGCCTTCGGAAGCAGCTTTCAGTGCTTTCTTAATTTCTTCATAAGAAGCAGCTTTTTCCAGACGAACGGTCAGGTCAACAACAGACACGTTAGGAGTTGGAACGCGGAACGCCATACCAGTCAGTTTGCCATTCAGTTCTGGCAGTACTTTACCTACTGCTTTAGCAGCACCGGTAGAAGATGGGATGATGTTCTGGGATGCGCCACGACCGCCACGCCAGTCTTTGTGAGACGGGCCATCAACGGTTTTCTGAGTTGCGGTGGTCGCGTGAACGGTGGTCATCAGACCTTCGACGATGCCGAAGTTGTCGTTGATAACTTTAGCCAGCGGTGCCAGGCAGTTAGTGGTGCAAGACGCGTTAGAAACGATGTCCTGGCCTTCGTATTTGTCAAAGTTAGCGCCTTTAACAAACATAGGGGTGTTGTCTTTGGAAGGACCAGTCAGAACAACTTTTTTAGCGCCAGCAGCGATGTGCTTACGAGCAGTTTCGTCAGTCAGGAACAGACCAGTTGCTTCAGCAACAACGTCAACGCCGACTTCGTTCCACTTCAGGTTAGCTGGATCACGCTCAGCGGTAACACGGATTTTTTTACCGTTAACGACCAGATGACCGTCTTTCACTTCAACGGTACCGTTGAAACGGCCGTGAGTGGAGTCATATTTCAGCATGTATGCCATGTACTCTGCGTCTAACAGATCGTTGATTGCAACGATCTCGATGTCAGAACGTTCCTGAGCAGCACGGAAAACAATGCGACCGATACGGCCAAAACCGTTGATACCTACTTTGATAGTCATATATTCCACCAGCTATTTGTTAGTGAATAAAAGGTTGCCTGTAAAATTACAAAAACCTTACGCAGCGTCAAGCGGAATCGTGTCAATCATTGCGACAAATCAATCCTCTGCCTAAGCTTTGCACGACTGACCTGTCTCACTCTTCCTATGAGCTTGAAACCACATGAGGGCGGCGCCGGGAATTTTAAAGGGCGGAGAAGATAAAAATGTGATGTTCGTCACAATTAACCAGCTGCCTTTTCACGCCGATTAAGTTTAGAACAAAAGTTCGCACTTCATTGTTAATGTTTTGTTAGAATCGACTGTTAATTGTATTTTTCATAGTGAGATGTGAGCAAAATGGTGAACAAACCCACCCCAGATGATCTGAAAAATACCCTCAGTGAAATGCAGTTCTATGTCACGCAGAAACATGGCACGGAACCCCCATTCACCGGGCGTTTGCTGCACAACAAGCGTGACGGGATTTACCACTGCCTGGTGTGTGATGCGCCGCTTTTCCATTCCCAAAGTAAATTTGATTCCGGTTGCGGCTGGCCGAGTTTTTTTGAGCCGGTCAGCGACACGGCCATTCGTTATCTCAACGATTACTCGCACGGCATGCAACGTACTGAAATCCGGTGTGGAAATTGTGATGCGCACCTGGGGCATGTTTTCCCAGATGGCCCACAGCCAACCGGCGAACGTTTTTGCGTCAATTCCGCCTCGCTGAACTTCACGGATGACGAAAGCGGTACCTCAACAAAAGGTTGAAAAAACGATTCAGCAAATTATTCCTGAGGAGAAGGAGCTGGACATGAGTATTGAGCAAATGATCGACAATATGACGCCGGAAATTTACCAGCGTTTAGTCACCGCCGTTGAACTGGGAAAATGGCCTGATGGTGTCGCACTGACCGCCGAGCAAAAAGAAAACTGCCTGCAACTCGTCATGCTTTGGCAATCGCGAAATAACGATGATGCGCAGCACATGACTATCGATACCCAGGGTCAGATGGTGATGAAGAGCAAGCAGCAACTCAAAGAAGACTTCGGCATTTCACCGAAGCCGATTGCCACCTTCAAGCAGCATTAAGCGGCGGCCCACGGCTCAATTAACCGCTCCCGGGCGTACCACATCGCCTCTCTGACCGCGACGGGCCTGTTCAGCAGGCCCAGCGCGTAGAAACGGTCGGCGATGGTTTGTTGCGCTCGCAGCGCTTGCATGTCCATCTCCCGTGTCTGATGGCTTCGTCGCGCCAGTGCGCAGGTCAGCGAAGCCACATCTAACCCCAGCTCGCTTGCCAGTAGCTGCGCCGCTTCATGGCGGTGGCGGTCGATAAACTTGCCGGTTTTGACCAGCGCGGCCACAATTCCGGCAATGATCTCCTCATTGTGCTGCGCATACTCACGGCGGGTAATGTAAAACTGATGGTTGTTAACGCGACCTTCGCCAGTAGCAAGCACCCGCAGCGTGCCACTGCGCTCGGCGGCGCTCAGTACCGGATCCCACATCATCCAGGCGTCGGCAGCCAGGTAGTCACTGGCGGTTAGCGGATACTTGGGTGGCGCATACACCACTTTTACGTCATCAAGCCCCAGCCCGGCCTCTTCCAGGATTTGCACTAACAGCCAGTGAACGTTTGATCCTTTGTTTAGCGCAATCCGCTTACCGCGTAGCTGTTCTGGCGTGCGGATATCGCTGGCGTTAGGCACCACCATTGCCACGCTGCGCGGAGCCGGTGGCTCCCAGGCGACGTACAACAGCGCATTATCTTTAGCTTGAGCGAAAATGGGCGGCGCCTCGCCGGTGGTACCAAAATCAATTTCATCGTTGCTCAGCGCCTGAAGCAGCTGCGGGCCTGCCGGATACTCGCTCCACAGCACGTTTACCCCTAGAGTCTCGAAAGATTGCTCCAGCAGCTGACGCGCTTTCAGCACGCCCAGATTACCAAAGCGCTGGTAGCCAATTCGCAGTTCCCGCTCGCGTGGCGCGGGCAGGGGCAATTCCGTGGATTTCCGACGTTGTTTAATCACCCCCAGATGAGCAAGCTGTGTACGCAAGGTGTGGCGGCTTATACCCAGTAAAGAGGCGGCCTGACTTTGGTTGTTATCGCTGTGGCTCATTGCGGTGTGGATCATGGTGCGCAGCAGGCGGTCGTATAGCGCACCGCTATGGATTTGTATCTGGCGGTGCATAAAACTGGCGAGTTCATCGCCTTCATCGATTGATGAGGAGGGGGCTGACATGACGGATGTTAAGCGCAGATGCTCAGGGCTAATCACCTCGTCCAGATTAAGCAATACCGCATTATGCAAGGCGTTCTCCAGTTCGCGGATATTGCCCGGCCACGGATAGCTGAGCAACCGCTCAAGCGTACCTGGACTCAACTGCGGCACCGGACGCCCTAAGCGTGTGGCATACAGCTCGACAAAGTGCTGGGCCAGAACGGGGATATCTTGTTGACGCTGACGCAGCGGCGGCAAGGTGACCGCGGCAATATTGAGGCGATAGAACAGATCCTCGCGAAAGCGTCGTGCCTGGATCGCCTGTGCCAGATCGACGTGCGTGGCGGCAATAACCCGGACGTTGATGCGGATAGGCTTATGGGAACCGACACGAGTGATTTCGCGTTCCTGCAGTACACGTAGCAGCTTGACCTGCAACGCCAGGCTCAATTCGCCAATCTCGTCCAACAGCAGCGTACCGCCGTCTGCGGCCTCAAACCATCCCTGATGCGTATGCGTTGCCCCGCTGAAAGCGCCTTTCTCATGACCGAACAGTTCGGACTCAGCCAGTGATTCAGTTAATGCTCCGCAGTTCACCGCCAGAAACGGCGCATTGGCGCGTGGACTGTGGTGATGAAGATAGCGGGCAACGACCTCTTTACCGGTGCCGGTTTCGCCGATGATCAGTACTGTCGCATCGGTGGGAGCAAGACGAGCCAACACCTTTTGAAAGGCCTGTGAAGCGGGGTCAACCAGCGCCGGGCCGGTTGAGGTGAGTTCTGTATTGAGCATGAGTCGTCTCCAGCGAATTCCTTTCAGGACGGTATCTTTTGCCGTCGCTCTTTGCCAGAGGGGGAAAGGCGCAGATTGTTGCCATTGCGGCAGTTGCCGCCGTCAATGTGTTGCGTTTGCAACAGGTTCTAGCATTGTGGAATGAAAGTAATGCAATGAAAAATAACACTATTTTAATTTTTAAAAACTGGCACGTATTTCGCTATTGTCTTTATAACTGACTTAAATAACCGCTTCTATAAATACCAAATATAGTTATAAAGGAAATGGATAATGACAGTACAAGCCGCCGAGAAAATTAAGGTCTTCTGGTTTCTACCTACCCATGGCGATGGGCGCTATCTGGGCACCACCGAGGGCGGTCGACCGGTAGATTTACCGTATCTCCAGCAGGTTGCGCTGGCGGCTGACAGCCTCGGCTACTACGGCGTTTTGATCCCCACGGGGAAAAGCTGTGAAGATTCCTGGCTGGTGGCTGCCGCCCTGGCACCCATTACTCGTAATCTGCGTTATCTGGTGGCGGTTCGACCGGGTCTTCAGCCTCCGACGCTGGCGGCACGGATGGCTGCAACGCTGGATCGTCTTTCTGAAGGCCGGCTGTTAATAAACGTTGTCACCGGTGGCGATCCGGTGGAGAACAAAGGTGACGGTATTTTCCTAAACCACGGTGAGCGTTACGAAGTGACGCACGAATTTCTTGAGGTCTATCGTCGCCTGCTGGCGGGGGAAAAGGTCGACTATCACGGAAAGCACCTACAGGTCGAAGGTGCCGAAGTGCTGTTCCCCACGGTACAAAAAAATGGGCCACCGTTGTATTTCGGTGGTTCCTCTGAACAGGCTATTGACGTGGCAACTGACCATATTGATGCCTACCTGACCTGGGGCGAGCCGCCAGCGCAGGTTGCCGAAAAGCTGGCGGTGGTGAAAGCCCGTGCCGAAGAAAAAGGGCGTGAACTGGAATACGGTATCCGTCTGCACGTGATTGTGCGTGAAACGGAAGAAGAGGCCTGGGCTGCGGCAGATAAGCTGATTGCCCATCTGGATGATGACACCATCGCCCAGGCGCAGCAGATTTTTGCCCGGATGGATTCTACCGGTCAGGCGCGAATGAGTGCATTGCATAACGGTAACCGCGACAAACTGCGTATCGCCCCTAATCTATGGGCGGGCGTTGGCCTGGTGCGCGGCGGTGCTGGAACTGCGCTGGTGGGAAGCCCACAGCAGGTGGCGGATCGCATCCGTGAATATCAGGCGCTGGGCGTGACGAACTTTATCTTCTCCGGCTACCCACATCTGGAAGAAGCGCATCGATTTGCGGAACTGGTGATGCCGCTGCTGCCGGTCAGCACGCAGCCGCGTTCGGCGAAAGGCCAGGTGAACACCGGGCCGTTTGGCGAAACCATCGGTGGGGCGACGCGCCCTGCCAAACACGTCAGCGCGAGCTGAGGGAGGGCATATGTCAGAGCCCCATATTGTGATTGTCGGCGGCGGTTTTAGCGGTACGGCGGTGGCGATTCATTTAATGCGTGAGGCCACACGCCCGGTGCGTATCAGCGTGATTGAACCGCGTGAACATCTGGGACAAGGCGTGGCCTACTCGGCAACCGACCCGGTCCATCGGATTAACGTTCCCGCCGCGCGGATGCAGTTGGCCGGGGACGATGACGGCGCCTTCGACCGCTGGTATCGCCGACACGGCGATTTTCCACAGGATCCGCTCGCGCAGCAGGCTGACGGTAGCGTGTACCCACAGCGTGCGGCGTTTGGTCGCTACGTAGAGGCCGCGTTCGTCAACGCGGCAAAAGCGCAGAACAATCGTGTGGCGCATCTTCAGGAACGTGCAGTGGATTGGCAAGCAGGCTACGTCGTGACCAGCACAGGACGACGCCTGCGGGCCGATAGCGTTGTCCTTGCCATCAGCCATCCGCCGCCACGTTTACCAGCTGCGATGCGCGCGTTAGCCCATCACCCGCGTTTGATTGCCAATCCGTGGCGGGCAGAGGCGCTGGCGGCGATCCCGACTCACGCGAAGGTGGCCATTATGGGAACCGCGCTTAGTATGGCGGACGTCGTGGCGTCGCTGGCACGTCTTGGTCATGAGGGCGAGATAGTGGCATTTTCACGCCACGGCTTACTGTCTCGACCCAATGCCCCGATAAATCTGCCTAAGTGGTCGGGCGATTATCAATCCGGCACCTTACGCCAGCGTTTACGCCAGGTCCGCGCTGACATCCAACGCGCCAGCGCGGTTGGCTTACCGTGGCAGGTGGTGCTGGATGCCGTACGTCAGCAGGGACAGACTATCTGGCAACAGCTGAGCGAAGTACACAAACGCCAATTCTTACGTCATCTGCGGCGTTTCTGGGATGTTCATCGCTACCGCATTGCCCCGCAGGTCGCCCAGTCGATAGCCGACAAGTGCCGTGCGGGAATGTTTCGTCCGCTTGCCGCACGTCTACACACCCTCGACGTACTTGCGCAGGGTTTTTGTCTCAACCTGACGCTACGTGGTGGAAAGCCGCTGCAGGAAACGGTGGATTACCTGGTGCTGACCACTGGCCCCGATCATACGGATCTGATTGCCAGTCAGCCCTTCTTACAGGCTTTACAGCAGGCCAGTTTGATTCGCCCCGACCCGCTAGGAATGGGCATTGACGTGAATACAGTGTCACAGGCTTCAGCGAATGTTTGGGTGGCCGGGCCCGCCGCACGCGGACGTTTTGGCGAGCTAATGGGGTTGCCGCAGGTCGCCGACCATGCGCAACAGGTTGCGCGAAACGTCCTGGAAACGCTGGGCTGCCGTCAGCTCGTCTTATCGTAAATCCATCATCACTATTGTTTGCGCCGGGTCATATGCCGGGTGCATCGGGAGACCGTTATGCCATCACAACGTGAAATTCGTCTGAACGCTTTTGATATGAACTGTGTCGGCCATCAATCGCCAGGCCTGTGGGCGCACCCACGCGATCGTTCCTGGCAGTATAAAGATCTGGAGTATTGGGTCGATCTGGCACGGTTACTGGAACGTGGAAAGTTTGACGGCCTGTTTATTGCCGATGTGCTTGGCGTGTATGACGTCTTTAACGGTAATGGCGACGCGGCGATTCGCCAGGCGGCGCAGGTGCCGGTCAACGATCCGCTGGCGTTGGTGACACCAATGGCGCTGGTGACTGAGCATCTGGGTTTTGGTCTCACCGCATCGTTGTCGTTTGAGCATCCGTATCCGTTTGCTCGTCGCTTGTCGACGCTCGACCATTTAACCAAAGGGCGCGTGGGCTGGAATATCGTCACCTCCTATCTGGAAAGCGGCGCGCGGAATATCGGCCAGCAAGCGCAAACGGCGCATGATGCGCGCTATGACTACGCCGATGAATATCTCGAAGTGGTGTACAAACTGCTGGAAGGCAGTTGGGAGGAGGGGGCGATTTTACGCGACCGTGAACGTCGTATTTTTAGCGATCCGAGTAAGATCCACGCGATTAATCATCATGGTAAATTCTTCGATGTCCCGGGCCATCATTTGTGCGAACCATCACCTCAGCGTACGCCGGTGTTGTATCAGGCCGGGGCCTCCAGACGTGGTAAGCAGTTTGCTGCGAGCCACGCTGAGTGTGTTTTTGTCGCATCACCGTCGAAAAGCGCCTTGAAAAAAACGGTGGCGGATATTCGCCGCCGCGCACAAGAGGCCGGACGCGATCCGCACAGTATTCTGATATTTAATATGCAGACCACGATTGTGGGGGAAACCGACAAAGCGGCGCAGGCCAAATGGCAGGAATATAAAAACTGGACCAGCTACGAAGGTGCGCTGGCGCTGATTTCTGGCTGGACGGGGATTGATTTTAGCCAGTATCAACCGGATGAAGTATTTACCTATTCGAAAACCAACGCTATTCAGTCGGTGGTGGATACCTTCTCCACGGCTGACCCCGACAGGCAGTGGTCGGTGAAAGCGATGGCTGATTGGGTGGGTATTGGTGGTTTTGGCCCGCTGACCGTCGGCAGCGCCGAGACCGTTGCCGATGAACTACAGTCGTGGGTTGAAGAGACGGATGTCGATGGTTTTAACCTCGCCTATGCGGTGACGCATGAAACCTTTACCGACGTGGTGGAATTGCTGATCCCGGAATTGCAAAAACGCGGCGTCTACAAGCAGGAATACCGTGAGGGAACCTTACGTGAGAAGCTGTTTGGCGGCAGTGCGCGTTTGCAGGCCCCGCATCCGGGGGCCGGTTATCGTATTCATGCTAACAGTGGGATTTTGACGCCGGTATAGTCCTTTGCGCCGAGCCTCCCCGGCGTCGGCGTAACCGCCTCGTCCGGGCTACTCGCCGCAATATCCGTCGGCCGGGCACAACATGGTAGCCCGGCCAAGCGCAGCGCCGCCGGGACGAGCGCTAGTGTTTAATCCCGAGCGACTCAGCCAACTGTTTTGCCAGTTGGTTGTTGTCATCTGCGCCATACTCCCAGAACATCGCGCCCCCGAGCCCTTTGCTCTTGATGTAATCAGCTTTGATACTGACCGAACGCGGGTTCTCATAGGAGAGCGCAAACAACGACTTGCCATCGCTCGACTTCACCGACAAATACGGCACCTTCGCCTGGTCATCCCAGTGCTCGGTGAAACGCTTCTGCGGGTCATTAAGCAGTTTTGCGACAATATCGTTATATTTCACATAGGTATCCTTGCTCAAATCGACGCCCAGCGATTTAAACAAGTCTACCTGCTGTGGACCAAAATACGGTTCCGTTACCGGATTGTTCTGCGCATCCGGCTTAGTCCAGTCAATACCAGGTTCAACGCTACGTTTCGGCACGCGTCCATAAAAACCGATACCCAGATTCATTTGGCTTGGTTTCAAACCGGCAGCTAAATAGTTATTCACTACAAAATCAGCGCTGTATTTATCCGCCTCGGCGACAGTGGGCCACTGGGTTGAATCATACAGATTGGAGTTGAAATATTGGGTGCCATACGCCATGTCGTAGGTCATCAGGTTGATGTAATCCAGCAGCGGGGCAATCGCCTTCACATCCACCCAGCTTTTCGGGCTTTCGGCGTTGGCGCCGACGGCGATTGTCACCAGCTTGTTGTGACCAAACGCGGTACGAAGCTCTTTCAGCAGCGTGGTGAAGTTATCTTTATCTGCAGGCTGGCTGGCAACCAAACCCCATGCGCCGTTGACCGGATACTCCCAGTCAAGGTCGATCCCATCAAGACCATATTTCGCCACCACTTCCTGCGCGGAGCGAATAAATACCGCTCTCGCTTCAGGTGTTGCCGCGACACCTGAGAAGCCGCGCGCGCCCCAGCCGCCGACGGAAAGCAATACCTTCAGATTCGGGTTCTGTTTACGCAAGACGGGGATTTTTGCTAAATCGGCCTGCACCTTCGGCGATAACCAAATCTGGTGCAGTTTTGTGGCGTCTTTCAACGCGTTATTGGTTTCATCTTTCTCATCGTTATAGATAAGACCAAACGAATAGTTCAGGTGGGTTATCTGGCGGACATCGAGCTTATCAATATCGCCGCCAGGGCCTGCAGTGACATCACCACCACCGTTGAAATAGCCAACGGACATCAGGGAATTAGCGGAAACAACCGACGCGCAGAGCAGGGGTAATGCTGCCAGCAAAGGCAAAATTTTCATACACGGTCCTCTTTGACATTAAAAAAAACCAACACGCCACAGCAAGGCGTGGCGAAAAAACAACCGTTTGAACATAGCATTGCCGCTGGGTTAAATCTGAGAGGGGGTTCACGTGAATGGAAGGTTAAATCAAGGGGGGACGCTGGTGCATCCCCGGAGTCGGCGCTGGCGCACCTCGTCCGGGCTACGGTAAGGTATTAACTTTGTGTTTCGAGCCAGTCATCCAGCGTATAGAGCGTCGCACCTTCTGCGGCCATGTCCATAAAAGCGTTGGCGCTGTCGTGCGGCTGTATATTTACGCCGCGGCAGCCGTCGGTTATCACGTTAACCGTGTATCCCAACTGCAATGCATCAAGGACGGTGAACTTCACGCAATAGTCGGTCGCCAGTCCCAGCACGATTAATTCGTTGATATCGTGCTCACGAAGCCACGCATCGAGCCCGGTTTTCTGTCGGTGACCGTTGTCAAAGAAGGCGCTGTAGCTGTCGATATTGGCGCTTTCACCTTTATGGAACACCGCATCAATATCCTGCGTTGTCAGCAGCGGATGGAATGCGGCACCGTCGCTGTTCTGCACGCAGTGATCCGGCCAAAAAGTTTGCGGTAATCCTTCCAGCGTCCCCTGGGTGAAGGGGGCAACGCCGTGCTGGCTGGCGAAACTGCCGTGGTTGGCGGGATGCCAGTCCTGACTTGCTACCACCACATCGCCGAGGATTTTACTGGCGCGGATCATCAGATTTGCCACATCGATGGTGCTATCACCTTCGGCGACGGCGAGCGCGCCGCCGGCGCAAAAATCGTTTTGTAGATCCACCAATAACAGAGCACGTTGCGTCATGATTTCTCCTTAGTCGTCCGGCGTCAGTTCGCCGCGCAGGTTCTGCTGCATCGCCTGACGGATGGTCTCAGTATCCAGCCCCTGACTCAGCAGGTAGTGCAGCTTGGTCAGCGTCGCTTCTACCGTCATATCGGAACCGCTAATTACCCCCGCCTGCGCCAGCGCATTACCGGTGGCATAACCGCCCATGTTCACCTTGCCGGACATGCACTGGGTCAGGTTAATCACCAGGATCCCGCGGTGGCTGGCTTCGGTCAGTTCTTTAATAAAATTGCCATTCTGCGGCGCATTGCCCACGCCGTAAGAGCGCAGGATCAGCGCTTTCACCGGCTGCAACAGGAAGTTGCGCACCACATCGGCGGAAATACCCGGGTAAATCGTCACCACGCCAATGGGCTGCGGGGTGATGGGATGCACGATAAGCTCGCCTTCGCCGTGTGGGGCAGGCGGTGTACCCAGCTTACGAATATGAATTCCGGCTTCCAGCAGCGGTGCCAGGTTTGGTGAGGCAAACGCATCAAAGCCGTCGGCATGGGCTTTGGTGGTGCGGTTACCGCGATAGAGGCGATTATTGAAGAACAGCGTGACTTCGTTAATCGGGTAATTCGCCGCAACATACAGCGCGTTCAGCAGGTTGATTTGACCGTCGGAACGCAGCTCCGCCAGCGGGATCTGCGACCCGGTGACGATAACCGGTTTACCCAGATTCTCCAGCATAAATGACAGTGCCGAGGCGGTGAAGGCCATGGTATCTGTGCCGTGCAGAATAACAAAACCATCGTACTCATCATAATGCGCTTTGATATCTTCGGCGATATGCTGCCAGTCTTCCGGCGTCATATCGGAAGAGTCCATCAGCGGGTCGTACTCATGGATGGTGAAATCCGGCATTTCTGGCCGATGGAATTCAGGCATCAGCGCCAGCTGGCGTTGAAGATGACCGGAAACCGGAATGTAGCCGTGTTCTGAGCGCTGCATCCCGATGGTCCCGCCGGTGTAGGCGACGTAAATGGATTTTTTTTGCATGAGGTCGTCGAATGATTAATCTAAAGAAAATCCCCTCCGTTAAGGAGGGGATTGCGATTAGCGAATATTGGCGCAGGTTAGGCAAATTGCATAGCGATTTTGCGGGTCATTAAACACGGCGAGCTTATCGCTTTCGGCTTTGACCGCACTGGCAGCAGAGGCCAGCGGGGCCGGCAGATACGCCTGCAATGCCTGCGGCAGGGCCGCGCGTACCGAACCGGACATGCTGTCCATCACCATATCGAAGAACGTCGGTTCGCTCTGATAATAGTCAATGTGCCAGGTTTTCACCTTCGCCAGTTCCGCGGCTTTTGCCACCGCATCATCGAAATCACCCAGACTGTCGACCAGCCCGTTGGCTTTAGCGTCCTGTCCTGTCCACACATGGCCTTGAGCAATCTTATCGATAGCTTCCGGCGTGCTCTTACGCGACTGTGCGACAAGGGTAATAAAGCGTTTGTAGCCATTCTCGATGGTGAGCTGCATCATCTGCTGAACTTCAGGTGTCAATGCTTTGGTCACCGCCATATCTGCCAGCGGAGAGGTAGCAACACCGTCGGTGTGCACGCCGATTGAATCGAGCGTGTTTTCTACGGTGTTAATCACCCCAAAGATGCCGATAGAACCGGTCAACGTGCTTGGGCTAGCCACAATGTAATCTGCAGGTGTTGAAATCCAGTAACCGCCAGAGGCCGCCATGCCACCCATTGAAACGACCACCGGTTTACCTGCCGCTTTCGCCGCAGCCAGTTCCGCACGAATCACTTCAGAGGCGCTGACGCTGCCACCTGGGCTGTTAACACGCAGCACGATGGCTTTCACTTTTGGATCCAGACGCGCATCGCGAATCTGCGCTGCCGTGGTATCGCCGCCGACGTTACCCGGAGTTTCTTCGCCGTCCATGATGGCACCGTTTGCGAAGACGACCGCAATGCTTGAGCCGGTATCTGCCGGGGTTTTCACCGCGTAGTCGTACATGCTGATGGCGCGGAAGTTATTTTCCGCTTTACTCCAGCCAAACGCCTTGGTCATCGCTTTTTCGATATCGGCGCTGGAGGCCAGCGTATCGACCAGTTTGTTATCCAGTGCGTATTTTGCCGTATCGCCGTCAGCCTGACGTAAGCCATCAAGCATCGCCTGCGCGCCAGGGAAGACCTGTTGCGCGGTGATCTGACGGTTAGCCGCTACGGTATTAAGGTAGTTCTGCCACAGCTCGCCAATCCAGCGGCTGTCCGCTTCACGCGCGGCCGGGGACATATCGTCGCGAATAAACGGCTCAACGGCGGACTTGTAGGTGCCGACGCGGAACACGTGGGTGGAGACTTTCAGCTTATCGAGCAACGTTTTGTAGTACAGACCGTTGGTCGCGAAACCATGTAGATCCACCACGCCCTGTGGCGATAACCAGATTTTATTGGCGAAGCTGGCAAGGTAGTACTGACCCTGACTGTAGCTGTCACCAATCGCGTAGACCGGCTTGCCGCTGTCGCGGAACTCGCGCAGCGCTTTACCGATGTACTGCATAGACGGCTGATCGCCACCGGCAAAGTTCTTCAGATCCAGCACGATACCGGTGATATTGCGGTCATCCTTCGCCTGGCGAATAGTTTGCACAATATCAAACAGGGAGTTTTCCTGCAGGCGATCTGAGGAAGCGCCAAAAATCTGTTTGCCGATAACGCTAAGCTTGCTGCTGGTAGACGGTTTATCCACCACCACCCCGCTGATGTCCATCAGCAATGCACCCCGGCTGCTACGTTCTGCGGTGCTGCTGGAGCTAACCTGCATCCAGATACCGACACACACCAGCACCAGTAAAATAAAGACCAGGTTAAACACCAGTTCACGGACGAAATTAAGTAATCGCCACATCCATTTAAAGAATCCGGCAATAAAGCGCCATACGGTTCGCATGTATTCTCCCTGCAATAACGAAAAAGGTTCACCGAAACGGTAAAACGTTTGGCTATCCTAAATAGACCGTTGCCCGTTGTCAGCAGGAATCGCCTTCTGCGCTGTAACAAATTCCTCGCGCATGTTAATTTTATGAAAAATAACGTGAGAGGAGTGACCTAATGGATGCCCTGGAATTACTGGTAAATCGCCGTAGCGCTTCGCGTCTGGCGGAACCCGCACCGGCCGGTGAGCCGCTGCAAAATATTCTACGCGCCGGCATGCGTGCACCGGATCACGGCACCTTGCAGCCGTGGCAGTTCGTTATCATTGAAGGCGAAGGGCGTGCACGTTTTAGCAACTTGCTGGAGCAGGGCGCGATTGCGGCGCAAAGTGATGAGAAGGCGATTGAAAAAGCGCGCAACGCACCGTTTCGTGCGCCGATGATTATTGCGGTTATCGCGAAATGCCAGGATCACCCCAAAGTACCTGTCTGGGAACAAGAAATGTCGGCGGGTTGCGCGGTGATGGCGATGCAAATGGCGGCGGTGGCGCAGGGCTTTAACGGCATCTGGCGCAGCGGCGCGCTGACGGAGAGTCCAGTCGTGCGTGAAGGCCTTGACTGCGGTGCACAGGATAAAATCGTCGGTTTCCTGTATCTGGGAACGCCACAATTGAAAGCGTCGACCACGATTGTCGCGCCGGATACGGCCCCATTTGTCCGTTATCTCTGAAAATCCGCGACGATTGTCTGGATTCCAGGCAAATACCCTCGAATTCAGACAGTCGTACTTATCACCGCCCGGTTCTGGCGTTAACATACAGCCCTTACGCATATGCCAGAGCAATGACAGGAGTTGTCCATGAGCGAGCAGGCCATTCGTTTAACCCAGTACAGCCACGGAGCGGGTTGCGGTTGTAAAATTTCACCAAAGGTGTTGCAGACCATCCTGCACAGCGATCAAACGAAGTTTATCGACCCGAACCTGCTTGTTGGCAACGAAACAAGCGATGATGCTGCTGTCTATGACCTGGGTAACGGCACCTCCGTTATCAGCACCACCGATTTCTTTATGCCGATTGTCGACAATCCGTTCGACTTTGGCCGTATCGCTGCCACGAACGCCATCAGCGACATCTTTGCGATGGGCGGTAAACCGATTATGGCGATTGCCATCCTCGGCTGGCCAATCAATAAACTGGCGCCCGAAATTGCCCGTGAAGTCACCGAAGGCGGGCGTTTTGCCTGCAAACAGGCTGGTATTGCGCTGGCGGGCGGTCACTCTATCGATGCGCCTGAGCCGATTTTCGGTCTCGCGGTCACCGGTATCGTACCGACGGAACGGGTGAAGAAAAACAGCACCGCCCAGGCCGGTTGTAAACTGTTCCTGACCAAGCCGCTGGGTATCGGTGTGTTGACCACCGCTGAGAAAAAATCGCTGCTAAAACCTGAACATCAGGGGCTGGCGACAGAAGTGATGTGCCAGATGAACCTGGTCGGTTCTGCTTTTGCTAACATCGACGGCGTGAAGGCGATGACCGATGTCACCGGCTTTGGTCTGTTGGGGCACCTGAGCGAAATGTGCCAGGGGGCGGGCGTGCAGGCGCAAATTGATTTTAATACCGTGCCGAAACTGCCGGGTGTGGAAGAGTATATCGCGCTGGGCGCAGTGCCTGGCGGTACCGAACGTAACTTTGCCAGCTACGGTCACATGATGGGTGCCATGAGCGATGACCAACGTGCGCTGCTGTGTGATCCGCAAACCTCTGGCGGCCTGCTTATCGCGGTGACGCCTGATGCTGAGGACGCCGTTCACGCAGCGGCGGCTGAATTTGGTATTAACCTGACCGCCATCGGCGAACTGGTGACCGCGCGCGGTGGCCGTCCGATGATCGAGCTGCGCTAAACCGATGCGCCTGTTTATCGCGGAAAAACCGAGCCTGGCACGCGCCATTGCCGACGTCCTGCCTAAGCCTCATCGCAAAGGCGACGGTTTTATTGAATGTGGTAATGGTCAGGTGGTGACCTGGTGTATTGGTCACCTGCTGGAGCAGGCGCAGCCGGATGCCTATGACAGCCGCTACGCGCGCTGGAACCTTCAGGATTTGCCGATTGTTCCGGAAAAATGGCAGCTTCAGCCGCGCGCGTCGGTGACCAAGCAGCTTAACGTCATTAAGCGTTTTATTCATGAGGCCAGTGAAGTCGTCCATGCCGGTGACCCCGACCGCGAAGGGCAACTGCTGGTGGATGAAGTGCTGGACTACCTGGATCTGGCGGCCGACAAACGCCGTCAGGTACAGCGTTGTTTGATAAACGACCTTAATCCTCAGGCGGTTGAGCGGGCGATTTCTCGCCTGCGCGCTAACAGCGAATTTATCCCGCTGTGCGTGTCAGCGCTGGCTCGTGCTCGCGCCGACTGGTTGTACGGCATCAACATGACCCGCGCTTACACCATTCTGGGGCGTAACGCGGGCTATCAGGGCGTACTTTCCGTGGGCCGCGTGCAGACGCCGGTGCTTGGGCTGGTGGTGCGCCGTGATGAAGAGATTGAAAACTTCGTCTCGAAAGACTTCTTTGAAGTGAAGGCGCATATCGTGACGCCTAAAGACGAGCGCTTTACCGCTACCTGGCAGCCGAGCGAAGCCTGCGAACCGCATCAGGATGAAGAAGGACGCTTGCTTAACCGAACGCTGGCGGAGCACGTCGTGAAGCGCATTAGCGGCCAGCCTGCGTTGGTTACTGCTTATAACGATAAACGGGATTCAGAACCGGCCCCGCTGCCGTTCTCGCTGTCGGCCTTGCAGATTGAGGCCGCCAAGCGCTTTGGCTTTAGTGCGCAGAATGTGTTGGATATCTGCCAGAAGCTGTATGAAACCCACAAGTTGATTACCTATCCGCGTTCCGATAGCCGTTACCTGCCGGAAGAGCATTTCGCCGGGCGACAGGCGGTGATGAATGCCATCAGCGTACATGCAGCGGATCTGTTGCCGCAACCGGTGGTCGATCCTGATATCCGCAACCGCTGCTGGGATGACAAAAAGGTCGATGCTCACCACGCGATCATTCCCACCGCGCGAGCCAGTAATGTGAATCTTACGGAAAACGAAGCCAAGGTTTATCGTCTGGTCGCCACTCAGTATCTGATGCAGTTTTGCCCTGACGCGCTGTACCGTAAGTGCCAGATCGATCTGGACATTGCCAACGGTAAGTTTGTCGCTAAAGCCCGTTTCCTGGCGGAAGCCGGCTGGCGCGCGCTGCTGGGGGCAAAAGAACGCGATGAAGATAACGATGGCACACCGTTGCCGGTGGTAGCAAAAGCCGATGAACTGCTGTGTGAAAACGGTGAAGTGGTTGAACGTCAAACCCAGCCGCCGCGCCATTTTACCGATGCAACGCTGCTGTCAGCGATGACCGGTATCGCCAGGTTTGTGCAGGATAAGGATCTGAAGAAGATCCTGCGTGCCACCGACGGTTTAGGCACCGAAGCCACCCGAGCAGGGATTATCGAGTTGTTGTTTAAGCGCGGTTTTCTGAGTAAGAAAGGGCGCTATATTATCTCAACCGATCCCGGTCGCGCGCTGTTCCATTCCCTACCTGAGATGGCCACCCGCCCGGATATGACTGCACATTGGGAATCGACCCTGACGCAAATCAGCGAAAAGCAGTGCCGCTACCAGGACTTTATGCAGCCGCTGGTGGGGACGTTGTTCCAGTTGATTGACCAAGCGCGAAGTACGCCGGTAAGACAATTCAGAGGATTAGCGGCCCCGGCAGGAGGGGCGAAGAAAACGTTCAGCAAAGGCAAAGGGAAGAAGCGGGCAGCAAGCCCGGCGCCTGACGCATAGGCCGTATAAGGTGAGGTCGTTGCGCTGTGGTGCCGGATGGCGGCGATGCCTTATCCGGCCTACATCGTTCACAACCTGTAGGCCTGATAAGCGTAGCGCCATCAGGCACCCCTGACCGTGATTAAATTACGCCTTGTCCCAACATCGCATCGGCCACTTTCACAAATCCGGCGATATTCGCGCCGCGAACATAGTTGGTTTGTTTCGCTTCACCACCGTGCTCAACGCAGGCGTGGTGGATATCCAGCATGATGTGATGCAGACGCGCATCAACCTTCTCTGCTTTCCAGCCCATACGCGCGGCGTTTTGCGCCATTTCCAGACCGGATGTGGCAACACCGCCGGCATTCGCCGCTTTACCCGGTGCGAACAGCACGCCTGCATCGAGGAACAAATCGGTTGCTTCAATGGTGGTTGGCATGTTGGCACCTTCGGCTACAGCTTTCACGCCGTTGGCGATAAGCACCCGGGCAGCTTCAACATCTAGCTCGTTCTGGGTTGCGCATGGCAGGGCGATATCGACCGGCACGCTCCACGGCTGTTGGCCTTCCAGATACACCAGACCAAATTCACGCGCATAGTCGGCAACGCGACCGTCGCGGCTGGCTTTGATTGCGCACAGACGGGCCAGTTTTTCTGTGGTGAAGCCTGCTTCATCTACCACGGTACCGCTGGAGTCGGAGGCTGTAATGACGCGCGCGCCCAGCTCCATCGCTTTTTCGATAGCGTACTGTGCCACGTTGCCGGAACCGGAAACGGCCACGCGCATACCTTCAAAACCAAGGCCATGGCGTTTGAGCATCGCTTCGGTGAAATAGACCAGACCGTAACCCGTTGCTTCCGGACGAATCAGACTGCCGCCGAAAGAAAGCCCTTTGCCGGTAAAAACACAGGCCGTGTTGTTGGAGAGTTTTTTCATCATCCCGGCCATAAAGCCGACTTCACGACCCCCTACGCCGATATCACCGGCAGGCACGTCGGTATCCGCACCCAGATGACGATACAGTTCGGTCATCAGCGACTGGCAGAAGCGCATGACTTCGCCTTCGCTTTTACCTTTCGGATCGAAATCAGAACCGCCTTTACCGCCGCCCATAGGCAAGGTGGTGAGCGCGTTTTTAAAGGTCTGTTCGAAGCCGAGGAATTTCAGAATGGACAAGTTAACGGAAGGGTGGAAACGCATCCCGCCTTTGTACGGCCCGATAGCCGAACTGAACTGCACGCGCCATGCGCGGTTAACCTGAACCTGGTTGCGGTCGTCTACCCACACGACGCGGAACTGAATAACACGCTCAGGTTCAACCAATCGCTCCAGCAAAGAAAGCTGGCGATAGTGCGGGTTCTGTTCGAGGAACGGCCAGAGCGTTGTCATGACTTCGCGTACAGCCTGAGCAAATTCGGTCTGGTGTGGGTCGCGTTGTTGAACATGAGCCAGGAAGGAGTCCAGGGAGCAAACCTTGTCCATAAGTATAAGTACCTCTTATGATTGTGGATGTATGTAGTTGTTATGGTTGTGTTTAATACAGTGCGTTATTTCGACTATATCACTACCCTGCTAACGGATGACAAGGAATTTCCCCAGGCGTAATAAAATTAATATTCAGGGTAGGGTCATAACTAAAAGCGATGGTGGAAAAAAGTTAAGTTCACTACCCATTTGGTCGATAGTTATAAGAAGAGATTTTTTAAGGAGATAGCGAATGAAAATGTTATGGATTGTGGGGGTAATGGTGCTGTTTTGCCAGACCGTGCAGGCGAGGCCGCAGGTGGAAGTTAACGTTCCGCCTGAAGTCTTTAGCAGCAATGGCAATACCCAGCGCGCGCAGCCATGCGCACAGTGCTGCATTTATCAGGATCAGAACTATTCGGAAGGCGCAGTCATTAAAACCGATGGTGTGCTCTTACAATGCCAGCGTGACGAACGCGCCATTAGCACGAATCCGCTTGTGTGGCGGCGGGTAAAGCCATAAACGCGTGAAGAAGCGGGATATCGGCCGGAGCAAGCTCATAATTGAGCGCCTCTAGCGGCGTACACCATGCCAGCGCACTATGCTCACGCGCGATAATTTCGCCGTCAAAGCGCGGCACATGCCAGGCGTGCAGATGAATCATTCGTCCGGAAACTTCGCGCTGGTGGCTGGCAATGTAGCAACCGGGATAAGCGTGGATCGCCAGTTCTTCATGTAGCTCGCGCACGAGCGCTTCTGGCTGGCTTTCACCAGCCTCAACTTTGCCTCCTGCAAATTCCCAAAGCCCCGCCTGATCGGCATGGGCAGGGCGCTGGGCGAGGAGAATTTTGCCGTCTTGTTCGATAATGGCGGCAACAACATCAATAGTTTTCAGCATAGTGGTCAAAGACGTGATGAATGGAATGCAATATTATCTCTGCTTTGTCGTTTACCCAAGTTTTGCAGGAGTCTGCGGGTGAAAAATCAACAACCCTGGGTGCAGCCGCTCGATAAGTTACCGCTTAGTTTGAAACCTCTCGTTGCGATGCAGCAAAAACATTATGGCAGCGTGCTCAACCCTACCCGCTGGTGGGGGCGAATGCCGCGGCTTTTCTGGCTGGTGGCGCTGTTCGTGGGATACCTCGAACGTAAGAAGGCCCGGCTTGAGCCTACGCTGCGGGCATTACTGCTGACCCGGGTGTCACAGCAATGCGACTGTGCGTTTTGCATCGATGCCAATAGCCTGCGTCTGGCACAGCGCAGTGGCACCATGGATAAGGTGCTGGCGCTTAGCGATTGGCAGGCTGCCACGGTGTTTAACCCGGCTGAACGTGCCGCGCTTGCTTACGCGGATGGCATGACCGCGACGCCGCCACACATCACAGAAATCCTTAAAAATGAGTTACACCGTCACTTTAACGATGCGCAGATAACCGAAATGACTGCGCTGGTGGCGTTTCAGAATTTATCCGCACGTTTTAACAGTGCGCTGGAGATCCCGTCGCAGGGGCTGTGTCCGGTTGGGGACAAAACTGATGCTTGATAAACACCTGCACCCCCGGCTGAAACCGTGGTTGAATCGGGCGGCTGATGCGCTGGACAGTCCCGGCATCTCGGCAGATGGTATTACCCTTGTGGGATTTGCCATTGGCGTACTGGCACTGCCTTTTCTGGCGCTAGGCTGGTACGGCGCAGCGCTGGTGGCGATTGTGGTAAACCGACTGTTTGATGGCCTCGATGGTGCGCTTGCCCGACGACGAGGGCTCACGGATGCGGGCGGTTTTCTCGATATCGCTCTCGACTTTTTGTTTTACGCGCTGGTGCCGTTCGGTTTTATTCTGGCTGACCCTGCGGCAAATGCGGTAGCGGGAGGTTGGCTGTTATTTGCTTTTATGGGCACCGGCAGCAGTTTTCTGGCGTTTGCCGCCCTGGCGGCGAAGCATCAAATTGATAACCCCGGTTATGCGCATAAATCGTTTTACTATCTGGGCGGGCTAACCGAAGGCACTGAGACTATCCTGTTGTTTGTGCTGGGCTGCCTGTTTCCGGCGTGGTTCGCGTGGATGGCGTGGGTGTTTGGCACGCTGTGCTGGTTGACGACGTTTAACCGGGTGTGGGGTGGGTACATGACGCTGAAAGGGCTTCAGCGCCATGAAGAGACGGATTAAAGCTTGCTATCCGCTTTACGTTCGCCCGTCACAATCGGATTTTTCGGGTCGGCGCTCCACTCGTACCAGCCGCCGTCATACACGCTGACGTTCTGCCAGCCCATCGCGCGGGCGTACATAAAGGTCTCTGACGCGCGCCAGCCGGTACCGCAGTAGAAGGATACTTGCTGAGTCGGCAGGATATTCCACGCTTTCCACATAGCCGCGATATCGTCGGCGCTGCGCATGGTGCCGTCCGGGTTGTGGAAGTCTTCCATGTGGGTTGAGTCGCTGCCCGCATGGCCCCAACGAGCGCCTGCGATTTCACCTTTTGGCTTGATGTAGCTATAGCCGCTGGTGGTGCCGATAAATTCTGGCCAGGAACGAATACTCACCAGTGAGGCATCTTTGCGATGCAACAGACCGCGAGCCTGTTCCATATTCAGCATCAATTGCGGTTGAGCGGGGATAGTGACGCCAAAATCAGGCGCGGGCTCGACATTTTTAGGTAAACCACGCTCGACCGGCAGGTCTGCGTCAGACCAGGTTTTCCAGCCGCCATCGAGGATACGCACGTCTTTGACACCCGCATACAGCATAATCTGCGCCACGCGCGCTGCCGCATATACGTCACGGCCATAAAGCACGACGGTGGTGTCATGGCGAATACCGTGTTTCGCCAGCAGGGCTTTTAGCTGTGCATCGGAGACTTTGTTCCACAACGGTTCGCTTTCGACCTCGTTAGTGTCGATATAACCAGCATCAGGGATATGGCTGACCAGGTACAGTTTCGGCGCGCCCCAGGCGGCTTCAATCACTTTGACATCACCTGCGGGTTTCGCCGGAACATCTTTACCTTGCTGGAGATCGTGCAGCCACTGCGGGTAAACCAGCTGCTCAAAGTGCGGTAGCTTTTGCAGGCGGTCAGGCTGTTGCAGTGCGTCACTCAGGGTAGAGAGATTGGTATAACCTGCTTCCTTCAGCCGCTTGGCGACCGCGTCGTTATCTTTGCTGTCGCCGTAGAGTGCGATGTCGGTATTTTTCTGTAACTGATGCTGCTGCGCCCACGTGCTCAACTGCTCGTTATTCATTGCAGACAGCCAGCTGGCGGAAAGATTCAGCGCGCCCGGTTCGTGACCTTGCGTACCGTTAATCTGCTGTGGCCAGCCGTTATAAAATGCGCTGACACGCGTATCAATAGCAGTGCCTTTTTGCTGTAACAGATGCGTAAAGGTTAAGGTTTTCGCTGTTTGTGCAGCAGATACAGAAGAGGCTAGACCGAGCGCCAGAGCCAGCGCGGTCAGTTGAGAAACACGTTTCATCAAATCATCCGACGAAGAAAATTGGAGCATTATTCTGCACCTCAAGTAGGGTAATTACCTTGCGGTAACGCATTCTTTCCCGTGTCACCGCCAGTTTTCAAGCTGCAAACAGCGGGCGCCAGACGGAACATCATCGGCATCGTGCGTGACCTGAACGACCGGAATTTGTCTGTGTTGCAATTCATTGAACACCCACTGACGAAAGCTGTTGCGAAGCTGCTGGTCAAGTCGGCTAAACGGTTCATCCAGCAGCAGAGCGTCTGGTTGTGCAAGCAGCGCACGTAACAACGCCACGCGGGCACGCTGACCGCCGGAAAGGGTAGCAGGATCGCGAGCGTAAAAGTCGGTCAGCCCCGCGTGGTCTAACGCCTGTAACACCTGCGTCTGACGTTCATGACGACCCACAGTGACCGGGAGCGCCAGCTTCAGATTCTCGCCAACGCTCAGGTGGTCAAACAGCAGTGCATCCTGAAACAGAATGCCAATGCGCCGCTTTTCCGTAGGCAGCAGGTCGCAGCGACGTTCGTTCAGCCATAGCTCGCCGCTGGCGCGAAACTCACCGCCCAGCGCGCCGATCATCCAGGCAAAAAGGGTAGATTTGCCGCTGCCGGAGGGGCCCATTAGCGTGAGGATCTCGCCTGGTTGCACGGTAAAGTTGACGCGGCGGAGTAGCGGGGTGTCGCCCAGCGTTAGCGTCAGGTCCTGGACTTGTAACATCAGCGTAATCCTCGGCGGAGATGACCTATCCAACGCGCGATTAGCGCGGTCATCAAGAAGAAGGCCATCGGCAGAATCAGTTGCCATAGCGCCTGAGCTGCGAGAGTGGCGGTTGCGCCCCCGCTACTTAACGCGACGGCCTCGGTGGTCAGTGTCGGTACACGACCGCCCCCCAGCCATTGGGTGGGCAGGTATTGCGCAATGCTCACCGAAAATCCCACCGCCAGCGCTGACAGCAGCGGACGGATAATGAGCGGGCATTTCAGCCGCAGAAAAATACGCCCCCGCGTCCAGCCCAGGGTTTGTGCCAGTACGACCTGGCGCGAGTCTATCCGCCGCCAGGCGGGGCGCAGCACAAACAACATCCACGGCACCACCCACAGCAAATGGCCCCACAGTACGGTACTAAAGAGCCCATCAAACCAGCCGTAAAGCGCCAGTTGATACTGCCCGGCAGCCAGTGGGAGCGCGGGCAGTAACAAAGGGAAATCGACCCAACGTTGATGTGTCACAGGCCCCCATTCCAGCCACATTAAACACACGGCAGCACCTAACCCTGCCGACAGCAGCGCCAGCCACAGACTGTGGTTAACGGTATTTGTCGCGGGCAGCGAAACGTGTGCCAGATACGCCAGAAAGGCGGTACATATCAGGCCGCTTAACGGTAGCATCAGGGCAACACATTTCCCCGGAACGGTGGGAAAATCGGGCTTGCGACACCCGTCCGGGTGGGCGGAATGTGCCCGCCATCCGCACCACAGTTTACGTGCAATCCCAGCCAGCGCGGCGAGGATAGCAAGCAGTAACAGACAGGCCAAAGCGCCTTTGGTCTGGTCATCGGGGGAGCCTGAATTGAGCCACTGCCATGCCAGCACGGCGAGCGTGGGGGGATTCCCGGGGCCGATTATTATCGCGACATCAACCACCGATAGCGTCCAGGCCGTCGTCGCCAGCAGGGCGATGCTGAGCGAAGGCATAAGGGCCGGGAGAATCACGTGTTTAAGACATTGCCCTCGTCCAAATCCCAGGCTTTTAAATACCACCGTTTGTTCGGCTAACCGGCGTTCGCCGAGGATTGCCCAGCACACCCACATTAAAAAGCCACTTTCCTTGATAGCTAGCACCAGACCAAGACCGATACCGTAGCTGTCTTGCACGGGGCTTAATATAGGCAGCAGACGATATAACTCGCCACCTTCGGCAAACAGCAGCAGGGCGCAAGTCGCGAATGCTACGTGCGGAAGTGCCAGCAGCCAGGGCAATCGTGACGCTAGCCGCTGCCAGCCGGGTGACGGCCAAAGGGTGGTAATGACCAGCAGTGTCAGCAACAATGCGCCGCTAACGGCAATGATTGTGGAAATCAGGGTGGCAATAAGCGCCTGGGCGAGCTGCGGGTCGCCGAGCAACTGTTGCCAGTGGAATAGCGAAAACGCAGGCGTCAGTAAGATACCTGCGGCGGGCAGCAGGGGCAGATAGATAATCAGCATCATGCCCCAGCACAGGGTGATTAATGCGTACCGTAACGGCGCAGCCATTCCTGCTCCAGTGCATTAACCCAGGCGGCATGGGGCTCCGCCAGTACCGGCGGTGAATTTTCCGGGATAAGCGCTTGTAACGCATTTTGCTGTTCAGGCTCTAATGTGTGTGCATCAAGAACGCTCGGATCGCCCCAGATTGCCGGGTCTGCCTTGCGCAACTGAGCGGTTGGAGAAAGCAGGAAATTCGCGACAACCTGTGCTCCCGCGCTGGCGGCAGCGTTTGCGGGAATGGTGACAAAGTGGACATTGCCAATCATTCCCTGCGCAAAGCCGAAGCTGTAACTGTCTTTCGGCAACTCACCTTTCGCTACTTTTTGCTTGGCGTGCATCGGGTTGAATGTCAGCGACAGGCGCAACGAGCCATGGCTGAACAGGCTGTCCATTCGCGCGGTGGAAGGGGGGAAATCTTTACCCTGACGCCACAGCAGCGGGTGCAGTGTGTCGAGGTAGGCCCACAGCGGCGCGGTGACGGCGGCGAAATTTTGCGCATTCGGTGGTTGTTTTAACGCGTCAGGCTGTGAAGTGACGTTTATCAGCAACTGCTCAAGCAGTGCCGTACCGGTGAAATCTGGCGGACGAGGGTAGGTGACCGTGCCGGGGTGGGATTTGGCATAGTCCAGAAGCGCCTGCGGGGATGCCGGTGGTTCTGGCGTTTGCTGCTGGCGGGCGATAAAGGTTAACTGCGCGCTGCCCCACGGTGATTCCGCACCGTCAACCGGTACGGAGAAGTCTTCACGCACGGGTTTGCTGGTATCAACATAGCGCCAGTTTGGCAGTTGCTCCGCCCAGCCGGTTTGCAGCAGGTTGGCCTCTTTTAAGGCTCGGAAGTTCTCGCCGTTAACCCACAACAGATCGACTGAACCCTTCGTTTTGCGCCCGGCGCGCGCTTCGGTCTGAATACGTTTCACCGTATCGGCGGCATCAGCAATATGCACAATGCGCAGATCGATGGCGTAATCTCGCTTCACTTCACCGCTCACCCAATCGAGATAGTGGTTCACTGCTTCATCGCCGCCCCAGGCGTTAAACCATACGGTCTGGCCTTTGGCGTCATTCTGTATTTGCTGCCAGCTACTGGCGCTTGCGGCGAACGGAGACAGTATCGCCAGCCCCAGCAGGGCATGGCGCAGGATCTCTCCATGAAAACGCATCAGGAATTCCTCTTTAGTCGTTCTTGGTAAAAGGCTTTCGCCGCGATGATAACGATAGTCAGTGCGAACAAGATAAACAGTCCGCTAACAAACCAGAAGGTTCCTCCGGTCAGCAGACTGCCGACCCAAGAATACACAAGCGTAGCGGGAAGCTGACCGAGGCCGGTGGCGAGCATAAACTGGCGAAAACGTATTGAGGTTAACCCAGCGGCATAGCTTACCGGATCGAATGGGACAAAGGGCAGTAGCCGACACACTAAGATGGTATGTTTGCCATACCGGTCAAAAAAAGCGTCGACGCTGTTAAGCACCGCTTTGCCGGTGAGCTTTTCAACCGCCTCGCGGCCCATCATGCGCGCGATATAAAAGCATAATCCGGCACCGACCATCGCACTGCTCCATGACAGCAGCGCCCCCCAAAAGGCGCCAAACAGCGAGGCATTGGCAAAGGTGATAACAAACGCCGGGAGCGGCGCAGCAATGGCCTGGAAAATCATCAGCAGGAATGAAACAACCGCTGCCAGTGAACCGTAGGAGTGAATAAAGCGTTCAATCTCGCGTGGGTCGAGGGCTAAAAATGCGCTCAGGCTGCGGTCAATAAAGCTGTTGACGGCGGGCACGAACAGCCATGCCAGCAACAGGGCGACGAAAGCGCCGGCAATCAGTCCGCGAATGTACCAGACCGTGCGATTTTGGGGCGTCATTGGTGAGACTCTTGCGGTAATTCCACGCGTTTACGTCGGGCGTACCACTTTGCCGCCTGCACCAGCGCAAACAGTGCCAGCCCGGCGAGACTGAGCTTCAGAACAAAGAAAAGGGTGATTCCGTCAACAGCAAGCGTGCTGGCCATAAACGTATAAATAAAGATACCGGGCAAAGTTGTCAGTGCGGATATCAGGGTATAAGGCCAGAACGGGATGGCGGTTAAGCCGTAAGCATAGTTCTGAATATTATAGGGAAATAGTGGAATTAGCCGGGTTAGGATCAGGAAGTCGACTCCGTTTCTGGCAATGCCGCGCTCAATGGCCTGGAAGGTTGCAGTATGCCCGACATAATTCAGCAAGAGCGTGCGGCCGAGCAGGCGTGCGAGTAGAAACGACAGCGCGGAAGCAAGGGTGGCGGCAACCAGCGACAGCAGCGTGCCGACCCACGGGCCAAAGACAATACCGCCGACTAATACCAGTATGCTACCCGGCATCAAACACACCGTGGCGACAATAAACAGAGCGATGTAAAGACCATAGCCGAGCGTGCCGCTTTGCAAAATGAGGTGTTGAAGGTGGCGAAAATGGGTCACCAAATCGAGCAGACCAAGATGGTGAATAAGGAGATAAAGTGCGTAGATAACAGCCACAATGAGCAGGAGCTTAGAGGCTGCGTAATACCGACTTCTTTTGCATGGGGGTCCTCCTGCCGGGAAGAAAAAGTGCGCGCGACGGTATTACAGATTAGCCACTACAGCAAGAGCTTAGCGCCGGTTTATTGATTTTGCTCAGGATTTCCTTCCGATCACCGAAATACCCCCGGCGGC
>Ga0308165_1000662_pt1 | contig 57963 bp, 44 predicted proteins | sample PhyWR2_FD_201032 | JGI IMG/M metagenome (GOLD analysis project Ga0308165, IMG submission 201032) | Phyllosphere microbial communities from UC Gill Tract Community Farm, Albany, California, United States - DLSLW.R2 | ecosystem: Host-associated > Plants > Phyllosphere > Unclassified | place: USA... | reverse complement strand
AAAGAAGACAGCGGATCTGAGATTTTTGTGCATGCATCAGGCCTGATTGATGAAATCAGAGAGAATGATACAGTTGAATACGAAGTTCAAGAAGGCAAAAAAGGCCTTAATGCAGTGAAAGTAAGAGTTGTTTAATTCTTCCCCAAAAGATTTTGAGCAGGATTTAGTCCTGCTTTTTTTTTGCCCGGATATTTCTTTGGCCGCTAATAAATGCCGCACTCCGTTTAATGAACAAAAAGGTTGAAAAAATTTCTTTCTCATTTCTAGTTGATTACCGATCCTATGGGCTTTGCCAGCGCTTAATATAGCTGTTTTCTGGATTGGATTTTTATTTTTGCTACCGTCGATACACTCGGCCGGAACCAAACAAACTTAATATTCTTGCAACTTTCTATTTTTTCTATTCAGGAACCTGTTATCAATAACAAACCGCTAAACCGTGGTACTTTTATGGCTGCGGCACAGTTTATAATGGCACTTAATTTTGCCGGCGAATTTGAACTTTTAAGCTTATCTGCCATGAATAATCAGCCTGGCAATGCGAAAAAAGGTGGACTGGTGTTTGTACGCAACGGCAAATTGAAAATGCATCCCGAAATTTACGATCATTTAGCCCTGATATCAATTTCTTCTATATGCGCAGGTAGTGTTTATTTTCATGGCCGCGATAAAATTGCTGCAGAAATTGTAAACCTTCCCTATAGCGACGGGCTTTTAAACCTTGAAGATGCAGAGGACGATTATATGGCATTTAAACGGTTGTGCAGCCCCGTTTCGAGGTTCTTCCTGCTTCAGGCCAAAAAAGTACAGTGGTCTGCAATTCTGTCTACCTTCAGATTTTTTATGATGGAAGGCATTTGGGATGTGGTTAATTTTGTGGCTCATGCCCTTCATCAGGCCGATGCCGATGTACTGGCCTGTGCACAGCTCTTAGAAAATATGCAAAAGCAGGCATGGTATCCTGATTTTTGTGAGTCGCTTAAAACTTTCTGCGCCTCCAGGTATCCATTAAGTAAGATAGGTTTAGAATCCGAACTGCCCGAAATGGCTTAAATTGTTTTTAGGTAATTCTCCAATAATTCACTTATATCTTCACCAATTGCCCTATTGCCCATATTATTAAGCTTTTGCTGCGAAGAATTGTGTTTTTCGATATATGTAGCCTCTGTTTTATTAAATTTAAGATAACCTTGTTCAAAATAACGTTCTTCTATTTCGGTTGAAGAATCCATCGATCTAAACCATAATTTGATCAGCGAACCAGTAATTTTATCGAAATAAAGCCATTGGTATGTAGCTTCAGCATCTGCATTGGCGGGCAGATCAAGGCGCTTGATTTCTAGTATAACGGTATCTGAATTTTGGAAAAAATATAAAATCTTGTATTTAGACGACATGCCGCAAAAATAGAACTTAATTTTTGATCAGAAAAGAGATTTTTGTTGTTTAGATTTAATATTGTTGATCGTTGATAAATGTCAACGCTTTCTTGAGTGAACATGCCATTTTGTGGCATTGGCTAGCGGTATAAGGTAAATTGGTAGATCCGGTCCGATTAGATAATTCATTCGGCTGTTTTAGAAGATGGTTGAAATAGATCACAAATGATTGATAAAAATGTAGGCTTACTATTACATTTTATTGTTTTATAGGTCGATTTTTGTTGAAAAAGACCATTATTTTGATCAAACGTTAAAAAATGACAGTTTTAAATAGGGCAAAATCCATAATTTTATTAGTTTTACCACAGCAACGCTCCAATTCTACCCATGTTGAGCTTATTATCCCTATAATTTCTAAATAACCAATTTTGGATAATTTACAGTTGTGTACAGATTTAGCGTTGCTGGCTTCCATTATGGAAGGTGATCGAAAAGCTTTTGCAGAAATTTTTGAGCGTTATCATGATCTTTTGTATAACCATGCTTATAACAAACTACGCGATCGGGATGAGGCAAACGATGTAATCCAGGAAGTTTTCGTAAAACTATGGAACATTAAAGCCGGCACCGAAGTTCAAAATCTTGCGGCATACCTGTATACGATGGTCCGAAACCAGGTTTTTTCTTTAATCCAGCACAAAGAAGTAGTTAGTGTTTATAGTAATTCATTTCAGGAATTTAAAGAAAGCAGTGATATAGAGGCCGATTACCTGATCCGCGAAAAACAGCTTAATGAAATCATCAACAAAGAAATAGCTGCTTTGCCACCTAGAATGCGCGAAATTTTCGAATTAAGCCGAAAAGAATACCTCAGTAATAAACAAATTGCCAAAAAGCTCAATTTATCAGAGCATACTGTTGCCGATCAAATCAAGAAAGCACTTAAACAGCTAAGATTAAAGGTTGGCGGGCCTGCAATGATTATTTTTTATCTGCTGAATAGATAATATTGTTGTTTAAATAGTCTTTTTTTTAGGTGTTTTTAATGTTTTAGAATAAATGGCAAAAAAAATAGATCTTTTTTGCTATTTCATATCCCCGATTTATATTTCTGAGCCGTCTTACTATAAAGCAGCCAATAAAGCTCCGTTATGGAAGACAATAAATTTAAAGATCTCTTAAAAAAATATCAATCAGGCTTATGTACCGATGAAGAAGAGGCATTGCTCGAATCTTGGTATTTAAACCTGAATGAGGCAAACAAAGAAAGTGTGCCTTCCGCTGCATTGGCTGCAGAACGTATGAATAATTGGGCACATATTCAATCACGGACCCAAGCCCGCTCCAGGCCATTATGGTTAAGTTTTTCTGCAGCAGCACTTGTACTTTTTACCCTGGGTATTGGCATTTATTTTTATGTCATTAACCACAATGTACAGGCGCCTAAATCCGAAATTGCACAAGAGATTACCCCTGGTGGCAATAAAGCATTTTTAACACTTGCAGATGGGCGGAAAATCAGTTTAACTGATGTAGGTAATGGAGAACTTGCAGAGCAGGCAGGCATAAAAATTACCAAAGCTGCCGACGGTCAACTCGTATATACCATCGAAAATAATGCTGCATCTGCTAAAAGTGCTCAAACAGTGGCATATAATACCATCGAAACACCCCGTGGCGGCCAATACCAGATTTTACTTCCTGATGGTACCAAAGCCTGGCTCAATGCCGCTTCATCTTTAAAATACCCGACCACATTTTCTGGTGCTGATAAAAGACAGGTGGAGTTAATAGGAGAAGCTTATTTTGAAGTAGCCCACAACAAAGCACAGCCTTTTTTAGTGGTTACGCCAGCTTTTAAAAGTAGTGGCAAAGCCCACGAAGTTGAAGTACTGGGCACACATTTTAACATCAACGCTTACGCCGATGAACCTGCCATTGTAACCACTTTGTTGGTAGGATCGGTTAAAGTGAACGATCAGCTGTTGAAACCCGGTTTTCAATCTGTTTTCGAAAACAATAAGATTAAAATCTCCGAGGCAGATCCCGACGCTGCTGTTGCGTGGAAAAACGGCGATTTTGTTTTCAACGGCCAGGATGCAAAAACATCGTTACGCATGTTGAGCCGTTGGTATGATGTAGAAATAGATGATTCTGAAAACATCGAAAACCTGCATTTTGGTGGTGTAGTTTCACGTTCGCAGAACCTATCGGCCGTAATCAAGATGTTGCAGGCCACCGGCGATCTGAAATTTAAAGTTGAAGGAAGGAGGATCATTATGATTAAATAATGTACACTACAATGGTTCAAATAAAAAAGCCGGGAATGCTGCAAACATCGCCCGGCAGAAGATTGGAACCAGACTGAAAATTTCTGAAGATTATCAACCAATTACGCTTACTGCGAACCTTAAAACAGGCAGTAAATACGTAGAGACCAAACTATTCAAATGTATAAAAATTTTATCGGAAATATCGGTAAGCCGCCCGGCTATGCCCTTAAATTACTGCTTATTATGAAGTTAAGCGTTGTTATCCTTATTATAACGATAATGCAAACCAGTGCTGCCGTAACTTTTGCCCAAAACATTAATATCACTGAAAAAAATGTTCCATTGGAGAAGGTTTTAAAGCAGATCAGGTTGCAGAGTGGATATGATTTTTTCTATAACCAGGATCTTGTCCGCGGTATAAATATTACCGAACTAAACATTAAAAACGCTTCTATCGAGCAGGCCGTTCAAAAAACACTTTCTGGTTTACCTTTAACCTATTCGGTTGATAACCGGATTGTGGTGATCAGAAAGCTGGATAGATCACCAACTGCGGTGGTCGACTCTGTCATCACCGGAACGGTTTACGATGCCAAAACCAAAGACCGCCTTCCCGGTGTTAACATTAAGGTTAAAAATTCCAGTTCAAAAACAGTTACCGATACGCGTGGTAATTTCAGGATTACCGCTGTTAGGGGAGCCACATTACAAATCAGTTATGTGGGTTACGAATCGAAAGAAGTAACTGTTACCGGAACCAGATTAGATATTGCGCTTAACGAAACAGCACAATCGCTTAGTGGAGTGGTGGTAACCGGGATTTTTGCCCAGTCTAAATCAACTTTTACAGGAGCCGCTAAAACCTTTAGTGCGCAAGAGCTTTCGAAAGTTTCGAACAATAATGTACTTACTGCTTTAAAATCACTCGATCCATCTTTCCAGTTGCCAGAAAACCTGAATGTTGGTTCTAACCCGAATGTGCTGCCAGATGTGGTGCTGCGTGGAGGAAACACCTTGGTAGATATCAGGCAGAGCGCACAGGCCGATCCTTTTAACTATCAGGCCGCTCCAAATGCACCGCTTTTTATCCTTGATGGTTTTGAAACCTCCCTTCAGCGCATAAACGACCTGGATATGAACCGAATTGCAAGTGTAACCATCTTAAAAGATGCCGGAGCTACCGCAATTTATGGATCGAGGGGTGCAAATGGTGTAATTGTGATTGAACAGGTAAGGCCTGCAGAAGGTAAACTGAGGATATCGTATAATGCCAGCTTAGTGGTAGAACAACCAGATATAAGCGGTTATGATTTATTAAATGCACAAGAAAAATTCGATCTGGAAGACCGTACGGGAGTATTTAAAAATACATTTAATAATACGCAAAACGCACTCGATTTGGTAAGGGAAAGTCGATTAGCTGCCATTAGAAAAGGGGTTAATACCGATTGGATCGCTAAACCTTTGCAAACAGGTGTAGGCCAAAAGCACAATATCTATGTAGAAGGTGGCGCAGAAGCTGTTACCTATGGCCTAAATCTAACCTACGATCAAAAAAGCGGTGCCATGAAGGGTTCTGACCGGACCACCACTACCGGAAATTCGTTTTTAAGCTACCGGATCAAAAATTTCCAGTTCAGAAATGATTTAACACTTGCTTTTAACAAGGCAAATAACTCTCCATATGGTTCATTTAGGCAATATGCCCAGCTTAACCCATATTGGAGCCCCTACGATGATGCGGGAAACCTTAAGGTTTATCTTGAAGAAGTGATTGACCCACAAACAGGATTAAGGGTAGGGCCAAATTTAACCGACTTTTACGATAACCTAAACGGATATGTTGGCCGGCCGGTAAATCCACTTTACAATGCCTCGTTAAATATTACAGATCAAACTTCTTATAAAAGAGTAACCAATAATTTTGAAACACGCTGGCAGCCCAAAGATTGGTTAAGGTTAACCGCCAGATTGTCTTACAACTATCAATCGGATGAATCGGATATTTTTCTTCCTGCCCAGCACAGTTCTTTTGCCAATGTAACCACTTTCGAAAAAGGTTCATATACCAAAGGTTATGGAAAAACGCAGCGTGTTGAGGGCTTTTTAACCGGCGAAGCGAATAAAAGCTTTGGTAAACATTTTGTTTCTGCTTCGGCAACCTTAAATATTCAGGAAAATGCCTACAATACCGAAAGTATCCGTGTAATCGGTTTTCCGAACCCCAATTTAAGTGAGTTAATTTTAGGAAACCAATATCCTGCAAATACGCGTCCAACAGGTAGCGAGAGCCTCTCTAGGTCTGTTGGTACTTTAGCGCGCCTGGCTTATGCTTACGATAACAGATATTTATTGGATGCAACCTACCGTTTAGATGGATCTTCACTTTTCGGATCAGATAAGAGATTTGCACCATTTTGGTCGCTGGGAGCAGGATGGAATGCGCAAAACGAAGAATTTTTAAAAGGCAATACAGCGATAAACGAATTAAGATTAAGATACACGATTGGAACAACCGGATCTGAAAGTTTCGAAAGTTATAAGGGAATTACCACCAGCCAGTATTATACCGATCGCGATTACCGTGGTGTAATTGCTTCTTATCTGTTGGGTTATGGCAATTCGGCACTGGCCTGGCAAAAAACACTAAAGAGCAACATTGGTTTGGATATTACTTTGTTTAACAGGTTTACCTTAAACGCCAATTACTTTAACGAGCGTACCAAAGGCAGTATTGCCTTTATCTCTAGTGCACCATCGAGCGGTTTCGCGGGTTATTATGATAACATGGGCGATGTGGTGAACAAAGGATATGAGCTTTATGGCCGATATAATATTATTGCTAATCCATCGAGCAGGAACAACCTTTCGGTATTTGCCAATGTATTCCATGTAACCAATAAAATCGAAAAAATTTCGTCAACCATTAAAGCCTTAAACGATAGGGCAAATACCACATTATCATCTACACCATTGCCGAGATATGCCGAAGGACAATCGGTAAACGTAATCTGGGGAGTGGAATCGCTGGGTATCGATCCGGCATCGGGTAACGAACTGTTCAGAAAGCGAAACGGTACCATTACCACTACTTATGATCCGGCCGACCAGGTGATTATTGGCGATGCCACACCAACATTATCAGGTACTTTCGGAACCAATTTAGAAGTTAAAGGCATCGGTTTAAATGTTTACCTCCGCTTTAATGTGGGCGGCGATGCTTATAACCAAACGCTGGTTGATCGGGTAGAGAATGTTAACGTAAACCAGTACAATGTAGATAGGCGAGTGGCCGAAGAACGCTGGCAAAAGCCGGGCGATGTAGCACTTTACCGTGCAATTGTAAATTTTGCTGGTACTACAAACACCAATATAACCTACGTAACATCAAGGTTCGTACAGAAAAACAACTTTATCACTGGCGAAAGTATGTCGGCCTATTATCGCTTACCGGAAAAACTGAATAAACGCTTAGGCCTTCAAAATACAAAAATAACGCTGTTTACCAGTGATGTATTTAGGGTTGCGAGCATCAAGCGCGAGCGTGGCCTCGATTATCCTTTCAGTCGCAGTTATACGCTGCAGTTGCAAACTACATTTTAACCGACCATTAATTTTAAATGATATGAAATCTATTAAACAATTATTTCCGGCATTTATTTTTGTGGTGCTGCTGTTGTTTACTTCTTGCAAGAAATGGCTAGATGTAACACCAAAAACTCAGATCAAGGAAGATGCCCAGTTTGGTACTAAACAGGGTTTTACCGATGCCTTGTTCGGGATTTATCAAAACTCGGCAAAATCAGCTGGTTACGGGCGGAATTTAACCTTTGGCCTGCTTGATATTCTTGCACAGCAATATGAGAATAAATCGATAGCAACCAGCTTATATGCAAAACTTGCTGTTTACAATTATACCGATGCAGAGGTTCAGGCCATTGTTGATGCCACTTTTGCAAACAGTTATGCCAGTATAGCGCAAGCCAATTATGTACTTAAAAACGTAGATAACGGGGTATTGGATGAGAATACCAAAAGAATAGTTAAAGGAGAGTCGCTGGGGATGAGAGGGTTTTTGCACTTCGACCTGATCCGTCTTTTCTCTGATATATATGCAGATGGAACAAATGCAAATGCCCAGTCTGTTGCCTATTTAAAATCTTTTACTGTTTCGCCAACAGCCAGGATTTCTGTTGGTGCTGCATTGTTGTTGTGCGAGGCTGATTTAAAAGAAGCAGAGCAGTTATTGTCTGTTAACCAGAATATCGATCTTATTCCAGATAACCAGGGAAGCACCAATCCTGATCTGTTTTTACAGTTCCGCCAGAACCATATGAACTATTGGGCGGTAAAAGCTGTACTGGCCAGGTTATATCTTTACAAAGGAGATAAGGTAAATGCACTTAAATATGCCCTCGATGTAATTAACAGTACCAAATTTAAATTTGTCAATCAAAGTACCTTAAATGTAGATCCCAGTGCCTTAACTGCCGATTTAACTTTCAGCACCGAACATGTATTTTCGATTTATGTTTCGGGCTTAAAGGCTGTAGCCGATGATGTATTTAAAAATACTGCCGCAACAGGCGAAACCACAGATTTATGGACCACCAAAGCAAATCTGAATACCATTTATCAGCCAACACTACCTAACCATGGAACAGATATACGATCGGTAACCGCATCAAAAAGCTTATGGAACGAGGTTTCTGCCAATATCGTTTACACTAAAAAGTATTATAGTGATAATGCACTTAATGTGGCGCAAAGGATTATTCCGGTAATCAAATTATCAGAAATGTATTACATCGCTGCAGAATCGGCAACTACACTTACTGATGCTGCAAAGTACCTCAATGTGGTGCGCACAAGCCGATTAATTCCTGAAATAACTGTTCCTGCATCTTCCGCTGCCCTTGATGCACAGATTTTGTTGGAATATAGAAAGGAATTTTATGCGGAAGGACAGCTATGGTTCTATTATAAGCGCAAGAATCTGGCATCGATAGCCAATGGAAGTGGCACCATCGCCATGACAAAGGCAAAATACATTTTCCCATTACCGAATACAGAATTAGAATTTGGATCATCTGGAAATTAAAACTATGACTATGAAATCAATTTTAAAAAACGGACTGGCAGTTTTGGTAATTGTGGCCACAATTGTTTCCTGTAGCAAAGATAAAACACTCTTGTTTGATGAGCCAACCGCTATTTATGTGAATTCGTTACCTGATAGTATCGAATATACTTTTGCTACTGCGCCAACATCAAGGCTTACCGATACCGTATTAATGACCTACCGCATTATTGGTAATGCCGCTCCCGTAGACCGAGCTATTAATTTAGTGGTGCGCAGTGGGGCAACTGCAAAGGCAGGCTACCATTATAAACTCGGACCGGCCATTGTAAAGGCCAATGAGTTTGCAGCAACTGTACCTGTATATGTTTACCGTAAAGCGGGTTTGAAAGACAGTACTGTTCAGGTGATTTTTGATATCAAGGATAATACGGATCTCAAAGCAGGTTTCCCTACAAAATTGCGTTATAAATTAACCATAACTGATATTCTATCCAAGCCCACCAATTGGGAAACCACGTGGAAAAATTATTTTGGGGAGTACTCTCAGGTAAAATTTAGGTTTCTGCTAACGGTAACCGGGAGAACAAACTGGAACAGTTCGCCGCTTCCACAGGATTCGCGTTACCTATCGCAAAGAGCCAGAAATGCTTTGTTAGAATATAACCAGCAATATGGCCCGCTCATCGATGAAAACGGCGCACAGGTTTATTTTCCTTAACCAATCCTTATCAAACATAACATGAAGATCTATATAAAAAATTACAGGTTAATTGGCGCTTTGTTATACGTAGCAGCCATGATGCTGCAAAGTTGTTCGAAAGATGAAAGTAACGATGGCCTTACACCGATCAATACTGTTTTAATCAGCGATCCGCTTTCATTAACCAATATTACGGTGTTTCAGGGCGATACCCTGAAGTTAAAGCCTACGCTAACCTTAAGCATGGCAGAGAAAATAAATAAACTCCAGTTTTCATGGCTGGTGTACAATAGCAACGGTGCAGTGAGTTTGGCCTCCCCAAGAACTCAGATATCCGATCAGTACGAATTAAAATACCCAATAAAGGGTGATCCATTTGTACTTGGCGAGCCCTATGTGGTGCGGTTGCAGGTAAAAGATACCGAAACAGGTGTGAGTTCGTATTTCAATTACAAGGTTACCATTGGTAATAAATATGGAAATGGCTGGCTGGTACTCGAAGATAAGGCAGGAAAAGGCGACATGTCTTTCATTTTTCCAGATAGTACAGTAGAACACCAGATTTACAGCAGCAGGAATACTGCACCACTGGTTGGTCCGAAAAAGTTAGAATTAACGCCATTTGTAGTAACCGATGATATTTCGGCGGTTGGTAAAAGGCTCTACATACTGGCCGAGAGCGGAAGTCAGGAGTATAACTATTTAACAATGGTTAAAAAGTTCGATTATAGCTTCGAATTTTTTATCGCACCAACTGTAATAAAACCACAGGTAATGACCTGGCTTTCTACCACGGCAGGTGCTTCACGTTCGCCGAACATCGGCATCGTAATCAACAATGGTAAAGCACATTCTAACCTGGTGGGCGGTTTTCCGGGCGTAAAAAAATGGGGCGATATCGCTTTAAACGATCAGGGCAATACCAATTATTCGCTGGCACCATATACCGCTGGTGGCCCTAACGTGGCTTCTATTGTTTACGACAATACGGCACAGCGTTTTTACACCATCATAGCCTTTAGTGCAACACCGGCCGCAGGTTCGTTAATGCCATTGCCTGCAAATGCAAGTTCTCCTGCTTTTGATATGAACAACGTGGGCATGACAATGATTTTTCAGGATTCGGCAGATGTGGTTCACAATTACAACGCCATTATGAAAAGTGGAAATGATGCCTACCTGTTGCGTTTTAAAACCGTAAATACCAGTACCGCAACACCGAATTTATCGGTAAGCAAAACCTTAATGAATGCCCCGGGTATTTTAAATTTTACCGCTGCTTCAGGTTCTACCAACACCGGACACATTTACTATAGCAATAACAATGTTTTATCGAGGTACGAAACCGGATCGAATACCATTGTAGAAACCTATAATTTCCCGGCCAATGAGCAGGTTACCGCAGTTAAATATGCTAAATACAATTTTAATGATAAAGAAGCGGTTAAAAAATCGCGATTGGTAGTTGCCACCTGGAATGGCACCGAAGGCAAGCTTTATTACTTTGCAATTAGTCAAACGGGGGCCATGGGCGCACCAACCAAACAGTTTACTGGCTTTGGGAAGATCGTGGATGTAGCCTATAAATATTAATCAGATATACCATGAAAATAGATAAAAGAACATTAAAATCGATCCTGTTTACAGCGTTAAGCCTGATCGGTCAAGCAGCTATTGCACAAACAGGTACCTACCAGATCAGCGGGAAATTAGATGATTTGGGCAACAATAAAGTGTTTTTAAGCACAAGCTACGATGGTAAAAACATCACCGATTCGGTTGTGGCACAAAACGGAAGTTTTACTTTTAAAGGAAATACACCCGGCACACTGATTTATGCCCTTCGTGCAGAAAAGAAATACCTGGTACTGGCCGTTCAACCGAACGAGAAGATAATAATTAACGGAAGCCTTGCGAAATTTAATGAGGTTTCGGTTGCAGGGGCCAAAGACCAGCACATCTGGAAAGAGTGGAGCAAAGGCTGGCAGACCATTACTGCCAGAGCAGGCCAGCTGTACAAAAAGATGGATAGTATAGGCAAAACAGGCGATCGTACTTATGTAGATGCTGAATTTGCCAAACTAAACCTGAGAATGATCGATTCTGTAGAATCAATGGTGAAAAAATACCCTTCTTCAGGGGTAACGCCATATATTGTTATTGACAGGTTTATCAATTATCCAAATCTGGAAAAGGCAAAAAGCACTTATGCTGCACTAACAGCTGCCGGAAAAAACTCTGTTTATGGGAAAGAACTTGCAGCTTCCTTAGCCATTAGTGCCAAAACCGGAATAGGTGTGAAACCCGATTTTACCTTGCCTGACCGTGATGGCAAAAATGTAACACTCTCCTCATTAAGAGGAAAAGTAGTACTGGTAGATTTTTGGGCCAGCTGGTGCGCGCCATGCCGCAAAGAAAACCCGAACCTGGTAAAGGCTTATGCCAAATATCATAACAAAGGTTTTGAGATTATCGGCGTTTCTCTGGATAGTAAAAAAGATGCCTGGCTTAAAGCAATTGACGCCGATCAGTTGGCTTGGATGCATGTTTCTGATCTGAAAGGCTGGAAAAGCGATTTGGCAGCAGAATATGGAATTAAGTCGATCCCAAGGAGCTTTCTTGTGGATGCTTCAGGGAAAATCATTGCAAAGGATTTACGTGGCGATCAGCTGGATAAAAAGCTCGAAACCATTTTAAAATAACCCGAAATGTTGTTCGAAGAAAAACACAGATCCTTTTTTTTACGTCTGGCCAACTATCTGGCGATGCTCTTCCTGCTATTGTGTAGTACTGCTGGAATCAGTTTCGCCCAGTTAACAGCGGTAGAAAATGAGATGGGCGCAATCAGTTTCGACCGTGTTGCCCCGCTCATCAAAGAATTATCCAAAAGTGGTGCATACTTAAAGTCTGCTGATGTAAACGCTCAGCTGAGCGCAACATTAAATGCTAAAATTAAAATTGCAGCTATAAAACCTTTAAAAAAGGAACTTTTGGGTAAGGAGATTTACACCCAATTGAAGCAGTCTACATTGATATTAATCTCTAACGGACTGCGTGCTACCGCTGTTGTTTTGGATGAAAACGGAACTATACTAACCAATTACCATGTACTGGAAATGTTTGGCGATAGCTTGAGAAAGAATAATCAGCCGATGTTTGCCATGACAAGTGACGGTATTTTTTATCCGGTAAGCCAGATTTTGGCCTGCTCAAAAGTTAATGATCTGGCCATCGTTAAACTCGGAGGCCTGGGGAAAGAAAAGCTCGATGCAATACCCATAGGAGATACTGTTATAGAAGGCACTGATGTGTATGTAATGGGCCACCCTGCACACATTACCTACTTTTTTAGCAAAGGCATCGTTGCACGGAATTTTATCCGGAATCCATCAAACCAAAAAGATAACGAAGATTTCAGGATGGCTGTAACAGCCGATTACAGTTTGGGAATGAGTGGCGGTCCGATAGTAGATGCGAATGGAAACCTGATTGGACTGGTATCGTCGGCAGTAGCACTGTACGGTAATCCGCAACAGAAAGCCAATCCACAAATGTCTTTTAAAAATGCAGTTCCGGTAATCGCCTTAAAAAAGATTATCCAATAAAATGTAACCAAAAGCAGGAGTAATTACAACCATTTGCTCCCGTAAACAAAAACAACCGATGAATACGATATGAAAAATACCACCTCTTACTTTAAATCAACGTGCCTTGGCCTCCTTTTAGTTGGGCTGGCATCATTTGCTTCGGCACAAACCAAACTCAGTGCCGATACAACCAAAAGATACCTCGATCGGCTGATCACTTCAAAAGATTCTGCAGATAAAAAAATACTGCTTGCCAGGATTGATGCTTTAAGCAACAGCGATAAGGAAAGCGATATGATCTTAACCATTGGGTATTATTACCGTTTGGGAAATGCAAAGAAAATTGAATCTATCCAGCAGGCCCAACTTGATAAATTTCCGCTTGGTTTACAGGCGAGGGGAGTAGCATCGCAAGCGCTTTATCAGATAAAAGGTGCTGCCGAGCTTGATGCAGCATACCGTAAATGGGTTGCGAAATTCCCACCCGAAAAATTTGATAAAGGTGGGATAGACGACCGCCTGGCATACGATTACGTACGTTCGGGCATTGCATCCAGGTATGCAGAAGAAAAGAATGTAGCAAAGGCAAATGAATTTGCCAATATGCTTGAAGTAGATTTTTGGAAAGGCAATGCCTATGGTGGCTTAACCCAGGCCTTTTACAAAACTGGAGATTTAAAGAATGCCGAAAAGTATGCAAAATTGGCCATGGAGAATGCAGCATCATATACTGACGGGAAAAAAGGCAACGAAAACTACGCTAAATTTGCCGCTTCGGGATATGCGGGCACAACCAGTACCTATGCCAATATTCTTTTTGAACAAAAGAAATATGCCGAGGCACTTAAGTACTCGGAATTGGCCTATAAAAATGCTGAACGATTAAATCCACAGCTGAATTTCCGTTATGCACAGATTTTAAAAGGCTTAAATAAAAACCAGGAAGCCTACGATAAATTGGAAGAAGTGGTTAAAGCCGGTAAAGCAACACCCGAAATGGTTGATGTATTTAAATCGCTTTATGCAAAGGTTAAAGGCAGTACGGCAGGTTTCGATACCTATGCCTCTGCCATCAGAAAAAGCTACCTCGAAAATTTGAGCAAACAGCTTACCAAAGATATGGTAAACGAAAAGGCAGCAGATTTTACCTTGACCGATTTTGAAGGGAAAGCAGTTTCTTTATCCAGTTTGAAAGGCAAAATTGTAATCCTCGATTTTTGGGCAACCTGGTGCGGGCCATGCAAAGCCTCTTTCCCAGCCATGCAGATGGCCGAAAACAAATTTAAGGCCGATCCAAATGTTAAATTTCTTTTTATCCATACCTGGGAGAAGACCGAAAACCCGCTTAAAGATGCTTCCGATTACATCAAAAATATGAAATATGATTTTACCGTTTTAATGGATACCAAAGATCCTGAAACCAAAATCAACAAGGTGGTAAGCAGTTATAAAGTATCTGGAATTCCGGCTAAGTTTGTAATTGACGGATCGGGTAATATCAGGTTCAAACTAACAGGATTTGATGGCAGTAATGAGGCTGCCGTTGATGAACTCACCATGATGATCGAAATGGCCAAGGCTAAATCGTAAGCTGTAATTATTGGAATTTGATTGTTGGTCAAATTTAACTGTTGGTCAGGATCGCAGATCCTGACCTTTTTTTTTGATGGGATTGCAAATCCCGATTGGCAGGAGATTAAACATCTTCCGAACCCAGGTTTAGTTGTTCGGAACAGGAAAAAGGTTATTAAGAACGAGAAAAAGGTTGTTAGGAACCTAGGTTTAGTTGTTCTGAACTTAGGTTTAGTTGTTCTGAACTTCGGCGCTGTTGTTCTGAACGGGAAAATGCTTGTTCGGAACAAGAAAAAGGTTGTTCGGAACGAGAAAAAGGTTGTTCAGAACGAGAAAAAGGTTGTTAAAACATCTTTATTTACGTCCAGAAGCTGTTTTTTGTTTTACCCGTTGGTATGGACCTGCTACATTGCCACCGTTTTAAAGACGGGATTACAAATCCCGACTAACTTATACCTGTTACCCGTTGGTTAGGATCTGTGATACTGGCCTTTGTTTTAAGACGGGATTACAAATCCCGACTAACCTATAGCTGTTGCCCGTTGGTCAGGATCTGTGATACTGGCCTTTGTTTTAAAGACGGGATTACAAATCCCGACTAACAAATAGCTGTTGGTCAGGATCTGTGATACTGGTCTTTGTTTTAAGACGGGATTACAAATCCCGACTAACAAATAGCTGTTGGTCAGGATCTGTGATCCTGACCCTTGATCTCCGGATTTGTAATCCGGCAAAAATAACACCTAATGTTTTTCTCCCTTAACAACCTTAAATAAATGCAATACCTGTGGAAATAAGGCATCCATACTTTCTTCTGCACCGTTTTTTGAGCCAGGAAAGGTAAGTACCAGCGTTTCCCCAATAAAGCCTGCTACACCGCGCGAAAGCATGGCATAAGGCATACGTTCCTGTCCGTAGCGCCTGTTGGTTTCCATTATTCCATCAATATTACGGTCGATTAACGGGGCAATGGCATCTGGTGTAACATCTCTTGGCGACAGTCCGGTGCCGCCCGTAAAAATGATTAATTGAAAGCCGCTTTTATTTAATTCGATGGCTTTATCCCGAATGGCCTTAATTTCATCCGGTACAATTTCGTATTTCTCCGCATTGATTTCCCACTGCTCCAAACGCGCAATAATCGCTTTACCTGCACTATCCTGTGCTTTATTTTCGAAAACAGAATCAGAGCACACCACAACGGCAGCTTTTATTTCAGGGAAACGCGCATTTTTAAGGTCTGATTTTCCACCTGATTTTTTAAGCAACCGTATATTTTCAATTTCAACACCTTTATCAATCGGTTTTAGCATATCGTACATGGTTAAAGCCGCAACAGAGGCACCATGCATGGCTTCTACTTCTACACCTGTTTTATATATGGTGTGTACTTCAACGGTAATAATAATATTTAAGCCAACAATTTCGTAGGTAATGCCCGTATATTCTATGGGTAGCGGGTGGCAATCCGGAATTACATCGCTGGTTTTTTTCACGCCAAATAATCCTGCCGCACGAGCAAATTCAAATACATCACCCTTGGGTATTTTGCGCTGTTCAACCGCATCGATGGTTTCTTGCTTCGATACCTTAACCGTAGCGGTTGCAATGGCAATCCTTAAGGTGCTGGATTTTTTTGTGATGTTTACCATGATTACTTATTTTCTTTCCACTGATGGGTATCGTCTTCAAATATTTCCTTGCCCCAGATCGGTAATTCAGCCTTTAAACGGTCTACCACCTCACTGCAGGCTGCTATGGCAGGTTTACGGTGAGCCGAAGAGGTGAAAACAAACAGGCATATTTCGCCGGTTTTAACGGTACCTAAACTGTGGTAAATGTGCATGCAGTGAAGCGGGTATTTTACAAAGATCTCTTCCCTGATCTGGTGCATTTTTTCTAAAGCAACCGCTTCATAGGCCGTATATTCAATTGCTGCAACAAATTTTCCGTCAGTTTCATCCTTTCTTACCTGCCCCATAAAAATACTGTGGCCGCCAATAGCTGTTTTGCTGCTGTGCCCGGCAATGCTGTTGGCTATAAATTCTGGCGTGATCTGGCCTTCAACAAATATGTTTTTTATCTTCTGCTCGCTCATATTACGGTTTGAGAAAATGATCTCTCCATTTTACAATTCCACCTTTTAAGCTGTATATTTTTTTTGAGGTACCATATTTCTCCTGTAGTGCTTCGGCGGCAGCCACACTCCTGATACCATGCTGGCAGATTAAAACCACATGCTTTTGATAAAACTCTTTGCTCATAAAGGCCCCAAATTCCGACATGGGTACTTGTGTAAAGATCTGTTTGTCCAATATTGGTACCTCGTGCCTTTCGCGCACATCAATTAAAATGGTCGATTCTGACTGTTGGAGTTTAACCAGTTCGGCGGCATCAATTTCTGTATATCCCTGCGGGCCTTCGTTCGTATCCTGATATTCCATATTTAAAAATTCATCAACGGTTTTAGGGAGCGTATAGCCACTTCCGTTACTGATGTTGATGGTATATTGTTCGTGGGTAAGTAAATTATAGCTTAATATTTTGTTGGTAAGCGGCTGCCCGATTTTAGCAACCAGTTTAATCGTTTCGGCCGCTGCCATGGTGCCGATAATGCCGGGCAGTACACCGATAACACCGTTTTCGGCGCAGTTTGGAACTTCTCCCTTATCAGGTGGAACGGGAAACAGGTCGCGGTAATTTGTGCTAGGCGTTAAATGGTCGGGGGTGTTAAATATTGCAAGCTGACCTTCAAAGCCTGATACTGCGGCAAATATAAGCGGTTTATTCAACAGCGCACAGGCATCGTTAATCAGGTATCTCGATTCGAAGTTATCAGTCCCATCCAATATGTAATCATATCTGGAAAGGATATCGAGGATGTTGTTCTGCTGCAGGCGGATGGGGTGGCGGATAATCCCGATCTGGGTGTTCATTTCCTGCAAACGTTTTGCGGCTACCTCTACCTTTAACTTCCCGATATCGGCTGTACTAAAAAGAATCTGCCGGTGCAGATTGGACAGCGAGATGGTATCATCATCAACAATACCAATATGGCCAATCCCTGCGGCAGCGAGGTACTGAAGGGCAGGGCAGCCCAAACCACCGGCACCAATTACCAATACCTTTGCCTTTAAAAGCTGTTGTTGTGCTTCCTCTCCAAATCCCTTCAGGATAATCTGTCTGTTGTATCGCTCTGCACTCATATCGTTTAACCGCCAGAAAAAGGGGGCATTATTGCTATTGTAGCTTTGTTGGTAATTTTTGTATTCTCCTGCACGATGTTTTTGTTCAGTGCAAGTTTATATTTCAGGTTTTTTAAAGCCGGAAACTGATTTTCGAGGTATAATTTAAATGCATCTGTATCAGCAATACCATCAACATCAATTTTTTGGGTACTGATGAACTCGGTAATCTGGCCAAAACTGATTATTTCGATTTCCATGCCGCTAATTTACCTGTAAGATGCTGATTTTGCTCAATCCTTTTACAAATCTTCTTCCGGTGGCAAAATCGCCCGGTGTAATTACGGCAATATTTCCTTTTTCGGCCTTTGCAGGATTGGCATCGTAGCTGGTTAATACCAACAGCTGGTTTCCGGTGGGAGAATTAAATATCTCATTCCAGGAGTATACCACTTTATAATTGTCGGTTGCAGTAAAAACGAGGTAAAATTCGCTCAATGTTTTTGGAGAAGCAGCATCGATTTCTACCTTGGCCAAAATATCTTTTAAAAGCACGCCTTTAATGTTTTTAATGCTGCTTTTGCGCTGCAACAAATGGTTAAAAATTATCATACTATCCAAACTAACGGATTTATAAGCGCTTAAATTGTTTAGCGTGATGGTTAAAGGTGCTTTAACCTTGCCTTCGATGGTAAATTGTTTGCTCTCTTGTGCTTTTGCCGAAAAGCCTGCCAATAATAGCGCGATGATGATGTATTTCATATTATGCATGTGTAAATAATAATTTATAAGCAGCCAGTGCCAGTACACAGGCCAGAACATTTTTTAAAACCGTTTGCGGGAATTTTAGGGCACCAAAATACGCACCGCAAATGCCGCCAGCAAAGGCAACACCAACATAAGCAAGCATGTGGCTGTTAAAATCGAAACCTTTGATGAGCTGTCCGCCTAAGCCAGCAACAGAATTCACAAAGATAAACGCTGCACTAATTGCTGCGGTCTGTTTTTGATCGGTCCATTTTAAGAGCAGCAGGATAGGCGAGAGTATAATGCCGCCACCAATGCCAATCATGCCCGAAAGCAGCCCGATAATACCGCCGATGGCAAGTGATAAAGGAATGTTCGAAGGTTTAAAATCTTTCGGATCTGTATTTTTAAAAAAGAAAAAACGGATTACGGGAATAAGCAAAAGTACGCCCAAGATCTTTTTATATATGGAACTTTCAATCGCCATCATGCCGCCCACAAAGGAGAGCGGGATAGAAGCGAGGGCAAAAGGCCAGAAGGTTTTCCATTTAAAATGCCCGCCCCGATAAAATTGGATAAAGGAAGTGGAAGAAACGAACAGGTTAAGCAATAGCGCAGTGGGTTTCATCACCGCAGGCGAAATGGCAAAAATAGCCATCAGTGCGAGGTAACCGCTTGCACCTCCATGCCCCACTGAGGCATATAAAAAGGCAACAATAAAAAGTAAACAGTAAAATAGGATAAAACTTTCTTGCATTGTTTAATTTGGTAAAATCATTACAGTTAATACATCTCCTTTTTCGAAGTGCTCTTGTGTTTCGCTAAGGCAGATGAGGCAGTTAGCCTGTGCAAAGGAGCTCAGCCGATAAGATTCTTGTGCGCTCAGGGGTGTTACCTTTCCATTTTCGTAGCTGCCTTTTAAGAAATGTGTAAGGCCTGCAGGCTTATCATAAGAATGGGTAAGTTCGGCCTGGATTTCGATTATGCTATTGTTTTTTTGAGATAGTGTTTTAATTGCCGGCAGAACATAATTGTAGTAGCAACTGAGTACAGATGATGGATTTCCAGGCAATCCGAAGATGAGTCTTTCGTTTTTCGTGCCAAAAAACAAAGGTTTGCCAGGTTTCTGTTTCACCTTATGGAAAACCTGTGTAATGCCGCATTGCGCCGCTGCTTCGATTACAAAATCATAATCACCAACACTAACCCCACCGGTTAACAATATTACATCACTATTTTCTAGTGCCCTTTGCAGTACATTTTTAAGGATTTCGAGGTCATCATCAGCTTCGTAAATGAAAATCTGATCAATACCCTCATGTTTTAGTGCTGCTGAAAGCGAATAAGAATTTGATTCGTAAACCTGCCCAAACTGAAGTATTTTTCCGGGTTTTTGCAATTCTTTACCGGTAACAATAACCGAAACCTTAGGCCTGGGATAAACAGTTACTGCATTAATACCGATGCCCGCCAAAAAGCCAACGGCGGGAGGGCTAAGTAAACTGCCTTTTTGCATTGCCAATGCTCCGGCCATAATTTCCGATCCTTTGTCGCGTACATTCAGTCCGCTTTTTAGGTTAAGATCTTGTATGGTGATTGTTCCAGCTAAACGGGTAATTTTTTCCTGCATTACCACCGTATCTGCACCTTTGGGTAATGGGGCACCTGTAAAAATCCGGCTGGTTTCGCCATTTTGGATGGTAATGTGGGTTGCAGTTCCGGCAGCCATTTCGCCAACCAGGCGCAGCTCTTTTTCATGATCCTCAAATTTTATGGCGTAACCATCCATCGATGATTGGCTAAATGCAGGGATGTCGTATTTAGCATAAACATCGGCGGCCAGAAGGTGGCCAGATGCATTTGCCAGTTCGGTTAATACCGGATGTAAAGGTTTAATATTTTGGGAAATGAGTTGTTTGGCTTCTTTAACGCTGATCATGAAAATTTTATCCTCCAATGGTAATCATACTTCTGTTTTGAATGGCGCTGGCATCAATTTTCTCAAAATCGCTTGCCAACTGCCCGCCTAATGCTTTCTTTTTGCTCCAAATGGCCGAGTGGATCAAGGGAAGCACTTCTTCACCTTTTCTCAAGGCCGTAAGCAGATCGGTTTCGCTATCAGAGAAGAGGCAGTTTTTTAGTTTACCATCTGCAGTTAAGCGCATTCGGTTACAGGTATCGCAAAATGGGCTGGTCATGGTGCTGATAATGGCAAATGAACCTTCGTGACCAGGGATCATAAAACTTTTGGCTGTATCGTGTGGTTCTCCTTTTACCGGAAGCACCGTAAATTCTTTTTCGATTACTGCCCTTATTTCATCCAGCGAGAACATTTTGTTGCTCGTCCACTTATTGCCGCTAAACGGCATAAACTCAATAAACCTGATCTGGATGGGGTTATGTTTGGTCCAGCTGATAAAATCGTTAATTTCATTATCGTTAAGGCCTTTCATCACCACCATATTTACTTTTACCTTAATTTTGTGCTGCAAAAGTAGTTCGATGTTGCTTCGTACCTGGTGAAATACGTCTCTTCGGGTAATCATGAAGAACTTTTCTGGCTGGAGCGTATCCAAACTGATGTTAATGGTTTTAATACCTGCTTCTTTTAAAGCAGGCAGCATTTCAGCAATGCGGGTTCCATTGGTGGTAATTACAAGTTCGACGGGAAGTTTGCCCAGTGCGGTAATGATTTCGGCGGCGTCTTTTCTTACTAAAGGTTCGCCACCGGTAAGCCTGATTTTTTTTACCCCATGGGCAACAAAAATTTCTGCAAGCTTAATAATTTCGTCGGTTTGCATTAACCGCGAAGCAGGTGTAAAGTCGTATTCCTCTTCGGGCATACAATAAAAGCAGCGAAAATTGCAGTTATCGGTGAGCGATATCCGCAGGTAATCGTGTATTCTTCCGAAAGAATCTGCTATCATTGCCTGCTAATTTAATAACTTTAGTCTGTTTCTATATCGAAATCAACTTCTCCGCGTTCAAAAACTATACATTTATGTGTTTTGGAAGCTTTTTAAAGGAGTTTAACTACTTTTTTTGATTTAGTTCTTAAAGTTACTCATTTTTTATAAAAGCATGGATGGTAACATGAGTATAAATTGAAGATTATGAAATAAACGGTTATAACATACAGATATAAAGTCCATCAAGAATAATATACCATAGCGGCATCCGGAACCTTAATTGTATTAAAGGCTTTTTTATTCCAAGGGAAGAGGTCGATTTCCCCCTCCCTTTATAAAAAATAGAATCAAGGAGAATTTGGGTAATGCGTTTAGAAAGGTTCCGAATGGAAAATTTCGAGGTTAATGCAGCGCAGACCGATGCTGTTAAAAAGTTCGGTTATTTCTTTTGTCCAGTCCCTTGGCGAATCTACACGGAGGATTTTGTCGCTGTCCCAGAGGTCTATATTCCATTTAATTTCTTTAAAGCGACTGTTTAACAGTGGACTAATTTCATTCAACTCACTATCCGTGGATACATTTGTTTTGAAAACTGCTATCATAAAGATGGGATTTTAGGTTTGTTATCAGCTGTAGACGAACAACTTTAAAAATTACTTTAAATTATTTTCGATTTTTTTGTTTTTGCCACGGAAGCACGGAGCTCACGGAATTTAAGTGTTAAATCCTTCTGTGTTTCCGGTGTTTCCGTGGCTAATTTTTTATTACGCTCATTATTGCAATAATAACAACTGGCAAAACCTGCTAAACCAAAAACTAAGCATCACTTTTGTGCGTATATAAATCAAAACATACATAAACAAAAACAAAATGTTGAATACAACCATTGCTGCCCTGCTTGGAGGCCCTGAAATGATTATTGTTGGAATAGCTGTGCTATTACTTTTTGGTGGAAAGAAAATCCCCGAACTGATGAAAGGCCTCGGTAAAGGAATTAAAGAATTTAAGGCCGGCCAGGAAGAAGAGAAACCTGAAGTGCCAAAGGGAGCTTAATTCTTTTTGCTTTTATCTGGTTGGTATTCAATAAATTTTTAACCCTTTGTAAGGATTTTCCTCACCATACGACTAATGTTATATGAAAAAGTTAAAATTATTGCTGATACCACTTTTGGCAGTTACGCTGAACGCTTGCAGCCAAATTAAATCTCCTGAAAAAGTGGCGGGAATGGAAGCCAACACGAAGTTATTCCCAGAAGCTAAGCCTGCCACTTATTGGAAAAAAGTCCTATCTGCCGATGCTTACGAAATAATGGTAAACAGCGGAACAGAAATGCCTTATAAAAATCCTTACTGGAACAACCATAAAAAAGGAACTTATGTAAGCGCAGCAACTGGCAAGCCTTTATTTACTTCTGATACCAAGTTCGATTCTGGAACAGGCTGGCCGAGTTTTTTCAAACCTATAGATCAAAGTGCCATTAAAATTGTAACGGATAAATCGGATGGTATGGTGAGAGATGAAGTGGTAGAAGCCAGTACAGGTTTACACCTGGGGCATGTATTTGATGACGGACCACAACCAACAGGCAAAAGATACTGTATGAATTCTTATGCACTAAAATTTATTCCTGCTAAATAAGTTGATGGTTATGATAAAATATAAAATTTGGGTATTCGCACTTGTTTTTCTGAGTGCCTGTGCCAACGGACAAAACCATAAAAGTGCAGGCGATTTTGCAAAATTGCCCGTTGCGAAGCCTGATGAGAAAGTAGCCACTTTTGCCGGTGGATGTTTCTGGGCACTTTCTGAAGGCCTAAGTGAGCTTAATGGCGTTAATGAAGTGGTATCTGGTTATGCTGGCGGTACAGTTAAAAACCCAACTTACGAAGAGGTTTGTTCTGATCGTACCGGGCATGCCGAATCTGTAGAGGTATATTACAACCCCAAGGTAATTAGCTATGCTCAACTTGCCGAAGCATTTTTTTATGCACACGATCCTACAACAATAAACAGGCAGGGGCCAGATGAAGGTGAAGATTATCGTTCCGTTGCATTTTACCGTACACCTGAAGAACATGATGAGCTGAATGCTGTAATTGCAAAGGTAAATGCCAGTCGCCATTACGCCGATAAAATTGTAACACAAGTGGTGCCTTTCAAAGTTTTTTACCCCGCAGAGCTTTATCACCAGGAATATTACAAACTACACCCGGGTAATTCTTATATTCAGAATGTATCTGTACCGAAAGTTATGAAACTCAGGAAAAATATGAATGTCTATTTAAAGCCAGAATTTAAAAAATAATGGCTTTAAATATTCACAGGCCCGAATAATAATCATAACCCTGCTCGGCCCAATAATCTTTGGGCCTGCTATCACTAAAACTCATGTTGCCGATTCTTTTCAGGTTTTTAATGCCGTATTTTACTGGTACGATCAACCTTAATGGCGCGCCATGTTCCATACTGATCGGCTTTCCATTCATTTCATAAGCCAAAATTGTTTGTGGATGAAACACACTATCTCTTTCGAGCCCTACATAATATGCTTTATTTGGCGTTTCCAGGCCCATGTATTGTTTTTTCGCCTGTTCCTCGAGCTTGAAATGTGCTAAAAAATCGCTCAGTTTTACGCCAGCCCAGTGCTGAATCTCATCCCAGCCTTCAACACATTTAAAATCGTAAACAATTTCTGTTTTAGGTAATGCTTTTATTTCGTCGATGGTAATATGCTGGGTATTCAAACTATTTAATTTTACGGTGAGTTTCCAGTTGGCGATGTCGAAAGCTTCATCATCTTCAATACCTATTAAACTGTTTACCCTTGGCGTTTTAGCGGCCCGTTCTTTATCGTAAGTTTTAACCAGGTGGTTATTGCTGAAGAAATTACGGAAAAAAAGTTCTGTTTTGTTAAGCGCCCTGCGTAAAGGAGCACGGGTGCCTCCGGTAATGCCGGGAGTTTCTTCTGGAGCATCTAAAAGCCATTTCCAGCCAACAGCAGCACCTCCGCCAAGTGCAAAAAAAGCCCCAAAAGAAATAAAATTACGCCGTTTGATTTTTTGCTCAACCGTTAACGGGGCTTTAACCTTTTTTTTATGACCTGTTTTCATCGCTGTTTTCAGTTTTTTCGGGTACTACTAATTCTTGTTTAAGTGCATGTGGTTCTTCTATCACTTCAAATCCGGCCACTACCGCCCTGAAATTATTCCATCCGGCAAGGATTACCTGAACAATGTGGATGAGGAAGAAAAAGACATAACCTATGGTTAAAGTAAAGTGCAGTATCCTGGCAAAATGGTAACCTCCGCATAACCAGCAGATCCAGTAAAACTGTACAGGTTTATAAATGGCCAACCCTGTTATCACCGAACCTATACCCATTACAATTATTGCAGTATAGGCGATGCGTTGTGCCGCATTATATTTTTTTTGTGGGGGGATGGTTTTTCGGATATGAAGATCGTGCAAAAGTACCTGCCAAGCTTCTATAAACGACTTTTTATTGGGCAAAAGCTCGCGCCAGGCACCCGAAAAAATAGTATAAAGGATGTAGAGCAAACCATTGATAAAAAAGAACCACATAAAAAGGAAATGGAAAGCCATGCCTTCGGCAAGCCGCTGAGGAATATGGAAAAAATTGTAAAACCACTCCGGAAAAAATTTAATCAGGCTAAAACCGAAAATAGAAATGCCATAAGCATCGTTGGCCCAGTAGATAAACAGCCCGCTCCAGATCATAATGGTTAGCACAGGGAAATTTACCCAGTGCGTCCACCGCATTAAAAATGAATGTTTTTCTTTAATTACTTTCATATCGAGGCTTTTATGAATGATAAACGCAATTTTTCTTACCTGGATTTATATGCCAATTGTATAGCCGATAAATCATTCAATCTGGTGGCGGCAGTTATTCTGCCAGTTTTATTGTCCTGTAAAAAAGCGATCAGCTCTGATGGCATTTGCGCATTTAACTCACTCAACTGGATATTTACAGTCCCATTGGTTTTGCCCTGAAGTGTAAAACTGTCCAACTGCCTAACAATTTGAACATGACTCAGTTTTTTACCTTTATTTTCGCCCCTCAAAACCTGGTTAGTAGCATTTGAGGTGATTAAGGCCACTGTAAGTACAAAACCATCAGTACGTTGGTAGGTATGATAATTAAGTGTGAGGTTATTTTTGCTGATTTTTCCCAATAAAACCTGCAGGTTTGTTGTACCAGTTTTTCCTATTTCAGCCTTAATGCTGTTGCGGAGGATATTTTCTTCCGAACCGACAAACTCTTTAGTCCCGTTTACAACCATCTGCGGTGTGTAAACGGTTTTAAGGTTTAACCAATTAGCATATTGATTTTGCCGGGCCGAAAATTTTGCGCTGCTAAAGCTGTCTTTCCAGCCTAACCGGTCCCAATAATCTACGTGGTAAGCCATGAGGTAAACAGGCTTATTCTTACTTTCTTTGGCTACTTTGGCCAATAATGCATCTGCTGGTGGGCAACTGGAGCAGCCTTCCGAAGTAAAAAGCTCCACAATAGCAAATCCTGTTCCGTCAGGCTGTGTTGGTTTTGTTGAAGTTTTAGTATCAGCAATAAAAGCAACGCTAAGCGCGCTTATCACCAATAGGGGCAATGCTATTTTTCTGATCATGATCATCAATTTTAAGCTTAGTCGTATATGGAAAAGAATCCTTACAAGAAAAAAACAAATAATCTGTAAGGATGCGCTGTTTGTTACGACTAATTAATTAAGCATTATATTTATACAAGATAACAAGAAAAGATGCAAAACGAAACAGCCAGGGATTTTACATCCAAAGGCCTTCATACGGATCCCCTTACCTGGGTAGAAAAATATGCAGATTACCTGTACGGATTTGCGATGTCGAGGTTAAGGGATGAAGATGTGGCCAAAGATTTGGTACAGGATACTTTTTTGGCAGCACTGCAACATTTAGATCGTTTTGAAGGCAACAGTGAAGAAAAAACCTGGCTAACGGCTATCCTGAAGAATAAAATTGCCGATTTTTTTAGGAAACGCTCTTCTGTTGCTTTAAAGGAAGCAAAAATAGCTGATGCCGAAGCTGAACAGCATGATTTTTTTGACGCCGAAACAGGTCATTGGAATAAAGAATACCGCCCACAGGCTTTCGGTTTGGATGTAGATAATCCTTTAATGAGAAAAGAACTGAGCACAATATTAAACCAATGTTTGGCCAAGCTGCCAGGATTATGGTTCTCTGTTTTTTCAATGAAACATATGGACGATCTGGCTTCAGAACTGATCTGTACAGAACTTAAACTTACGGCTGCCAATTTCTGGGTGATTATGCACCGGACTAAACTTAACCTGAGGGCCTGCCTTCAAAAAAACTGGAACTGATATGACTGGTGCACTAAAAAATATAATCTACAACTGTAAACAGGCTACTTTTCTAATCGAGAAAAGAATCGCGGGTAAAATTACAGCTGCCGAAACCCTGCAATTGCATGTTCATCTGGCGGGTTGTTCTGTTTGCAAAACTTATCAGCAGCAGAGCATATTAATTAACCAGGTATTTGTCGGTTTTAACGGCGCTGATTTTAAGCTGGATGATGCTTTTAAAAGAACATTATCTGAGCAGATTGAAAAAGAAATAAATAAAAATTGATTTTAGTTGTAAGGTAATCCTTTCTGTTGCGACTAAAGGTTAAACAAAACGCATAAAAACATGAAAAATCAAATTTTAAAATCAACAGGAAAATTATTTTTGGCTGCTGTACTGGTAGCTGGTCTATCGCTATCGGGTTATGCTTCAACCAACGGTCCATTGCAGGAAAAGATGTCTAAAATGAAACAAGACAAAATGGAAAAAAAGAAAATGGACAAGATGGAAAAGGATAAAATGAGTAAAATGAAAACCGATTCGATGAAAAAAGCCAAAATGGAAAAATCGAAGATGGCGAAAGACAAAATGTCGAAAAGTAAAATGTAAAAACAGTAGGCAGGAAGGCAATGTCTTTCCTGCCTCTTTAATATCATAAAATGAAAAGAATTATACTATTTACAGCATTAATATTTGCCTTATCGATACAGGTAAACGCGCAAAAAGGGCTAAAAGAGGGTGATAGGGCCCCGATGTTTAGCGGAATCGATCAGAATGGAAAAACCGTTAGCCTGAAAAATGCACTTAAAGCGCATCAATCGGTAGTGCTGTTTTTTTACCGAGGCCAGTGGTGCCCTTATTGCAATAAACACATTAAAGAACTTCAGGATTCTTTAAGCCTGCTTAGTGCCAAAGATGCCTATGTAATCGGTGTAACGCCCGAAACCAAAGAAAATATTGATAAAACCATTAAAAAGACCAAAGCTGGCTTTTCCATTGTGCAGGATAAGGATGATGAGATTATGAAAGCCTATGGGGTAAATTTTATGATGGATGAGGCCACTTTTACGAAATATAAGGGCTACGGAATAGATTTGGAAGCCAATAACGGGAATAACCGGCATACATTGCCCGTTCCCGCAACCTATATCATCGATCGCTCGGGTAAGATCAAATATGTTCATTTTGATCCAAATTATCAGAAACGGGCCTCAGTACAGTTGTTGCTTTCGAAACTTTAGTTTCACAGGCAAAACGATAAGTACCGATCAGATTTATAATTGTTGTCAACTTTCTAAGCACTTTGCCAGAAAGCTGACAACATTTTTTTTTGCCCATGCTCACCAACTTTGTGTCAAAGGCACAAATACTGTCCAATTAAAGTATCAACGCATAAATAGCCACAGGTTTAAACATCTTAATTATCCGTGTTTCTTAGTATTAGTTTAATAGTCTTCATTATAAGCAGGATGCAGCAGGATGGTTGCCCGCATCGAATTCTATATATTAACCGGAAATAAACCAGCAAAATTTAACGCTTGCTGTAACGTATAACCAAATATATTCCCGGATTTTATGAAAAGCATCCATTCTTTTATGCTTGCAGCCCTTATGCTTGTTAATATTGCTGTTTTCGCCCAGCCCAAAACACCAAATTGGGTAAGTAAAGTAGGCGCCAGAAAAGTCAGTTTTAAGCAAACCAATTACCTTGTAAATAAATATGGCGCACTAAATAATGGTAAAACTTTGGCTACAAATGCCATTCAGAAAGCAATAGATGATTGTGCTGCAAAAGGTGGTGGGGTAGTTTCTTTTGAGGCCGGTAAATACCTTACCGGATCGGTTTTTATTAAAAAGGGTGTTAATTTAAGGATTGATGAGGGCGTCGAGATTCTTGGTAGCCAGGACATAAAAGATTATCCCGAAATTGATACCCGCGTGGCTGGGATTGAAATGAAATGGCCTGCAGCACTGATCAATATACTAAAGCAGGATAAAGCTTCAATTTCGGGTAAAGGATTGATTAATGCACAAGGCAAGCCATTTTGGGAATATTATTGGAACCTTCGGAAAGAATACGATCCAAAAGGTTTAAGGTGGATTGTAGATTACGATGCCAAGCGGCCAAGAACAATATTGGTCGAATCGGCCAAAGATGTAGTGATTAAAGATATTCATGTACAACAGGCCGGATTTTGGACTGTACAGATCTTATACTCTGCCTATGTAACTGTAGATCATATTACCATTCGGAATAATGTTGATGGCAGTGGCCCGAGCACCGATGGTATTGATGTAGATTCGTCGTTATGGACATTGATCGAAAATTGTGATATTGATTGTAATGACGATAATTTCTGCCTTAAAGCTGGCCGCGATTGGGATGGATTGAGGGTTAACCGCCCAACCGAATATGTGGTTATCCGTAACTGTGTGGCCCGTAAGGGCGCAGGTTTACTTACTTTAGGCAGCGAAACATCGGGCAGTATCCGCCATGTATGGGCTACCGATCTGGTAGGCTATGGTACGGGAAATGCAATTAATATTAAATCGGCTAAAACCAGGGGAGGTACGGTAGAGGATGTTTATTTTGGCAATATAACCATGCATGGTGTGGGCAATGTGATCCAGGTAAACCCAAACTGGAACCCATCTTATAGTTATTCTACTCTACCAGCAGGATATCATCCAGATTCTATTCCAGCCCATTGGACCAAACTCTTAACCCATGTAGAACCCGCAGGTAAAGGTATTCCTAAAATACAGAACATCAATGTGTTTAATGTTACGGCCATCGGTGCAAAAAAGGCCATTAACGCCATCGGTTTTTCTGAAACGGTACTGAAGAACTTTAACCTAACTAATTTTAAAGTTGATGCTAACATTGCCGGAACGATCGATTATGGGCAAAACTGGACTTTTGATCGGGTAAATATTACAACTGCAGATAAAAGCATACTGAAAGTAAGTAATTCGATAAATGTAAAACCATAACTGTTTTTTAAGATGAAAAAATTGTACAGTTTATGTTGCGCCCTTACATTATCAGTTACCTCACTTTCTGCACAGGAACTTTATCCCCCGGTATTAAAAGGCGGAACCTGGCACAATGAAAAAGCCAGTTTAAGGTATAAACCAGAAGGAAGAGATTTTGTAATCCATAACGGAACACGAAGGTTTACCAGGGCATTGTATGGAACCAATACCGCTTTTAGGGTGGAAGCTGGCGATTTGCCCGAATTTGCTTTATACATGCCCGCCATGGGAGGGAATCTACAGTTTGGCTTGTTAGCTGGCAAGGATGCCAAATGGCTGATTAAGGCAACTGATATTACGGCAAGGTACCGCCCCGGATCGATGATTTACAGCATTAAAGATCCATTATTGGGAAATGGAAGCTTGCATTTAACGCTCCTTGCATTGAGCAACAGTGATGGCATGGTATTAAAGGCCCGCTTCGAAAATGTTAAAAAAGAGGTAGAATTGCTTTGGGTTTTCGGTGGGGCAAGCGACAAGAAGTTTAGCAGAAGTGGCGATCTGGGGGTAGATCCTGAATCTTCTTTTTACCTGGAGAAACAAAACTGCAAGGATAATATATTTAAGGTTACCAAAAATAATTTTTCATTACAGTATGCCAAAAGCAAAACTTTAAGCGGAAATTTTCCTGCTGAGATCAGGATTGCAGATGCTGCTGATCTGGCTTCTCCTTTAACATTAGATCAATCTAAAACACAGCAAAATCCGGTAATTACCGGGAAGATTAAAATAGAAAATGGCAAAGATTTCTACATATTGATCCAAAACCCCGAAAAAGATAATTCGCCTAAAACATGGGGTAATGCAGCCCAGTTTATGGAAGCCGAAAAAAAACGGCAAACTTTGGCCAATCGGGTTCAGGTAGATACACCAGATCCATTTTTTAACACCATAGGTGGTGCATTGGCCATGGCTTCGGATGGGATTTGGGAATCGCCTTCTTATATGCATGGAGCCATTGGCTGGCGTATGCGTTTGCCGGGATGGCGCGGCCCTTACACTGCCGATCCATTAGGCTGGCACGATAGGGCAAGAACGCATTTTAATGCTTATGCCAAATCGCAGGTGCTTACACCAGAAAATGGTCCGGTACTGGCCGATACCGTTTTTAATCTTTCACGATCTAAGGAAGCAATGGGAACAGCGATGTTTACCAATGGCTACATTAGCCGCGAGCCAGATGGGAAATCAATAAGGCCACACCATTACGACATGAACCTGGTGTACATCGATCAATTGCTATGGCATTTTAACTGGACAGGCGATTTGGCTTATGTAAAAGAAATGTGGCCGGTTATTACCAGGCACCTTGCTTGGGAGAAAAGAGTTTTTGATCCTGATGATAATAGCCTTTATGATGCATACGCTGCCATTTGGGCAAGTGATGCACTACAGTACAGTGGCGGTAGCGGTACGCACAGTTCGGCCTATAATTACCGCGCCAATTTAATTGCGGCCAAACTTGCACGCTTGATTAATGAAGATCCATCTCCTTACCAAAAAGAAGCCGATAAAATATTAAAAGCCATAAATGGCCAGCTCTGGATGCCCGAAAAAGGCTGGTATGCAGAGTATAAAGATGCTTTAGGTTTACAGCAACTGCATCCGGCTGCAGCATTATGGACGGTTTACCACAGTATAGATTCTGAGGTTCCAGATGCGTTTCAGGCCTGGCAGAGCTTAAGGTATATCGATGCCAATATTCCACATATCCCGGTTAGGGCAAATGGGCTCGAAGATAAAGGTTATTATACTTTGTCAACCACCAACTGGATGCCATACGAATGGTCGTTAAACAACGTAGTATTGGCTGAAGTTACGCATACGGCCCTGGCCAACTGGCAATCGGGCAGAACCGAAGAAGCTTTTAAACTTTGGAAAAGTGAGCTGCTGGCCAGTATGTATATTGGTGGTAGTCCAGGTAATTTTGCGCAGATTTCGCGTTATGATGCTGTTTTAGGCGAATCTTACCGCGATTTTGGCGATCCCGTGGGCATTAATTCCAGGACATTGGTAGAAGGGCTTTTTGGTATCGTACCCGATGCGCTGAATAAAACCTTGCTTATCCGGCCAGGGCTGCCGCAAGAGTGGGACCACGCGAGGATAACTATTCCAGACCTTACTTTTTCTTTTAAACAGAAAGGTTTGGTAGATACCTATGAGCTGTTGCCCCGGTTTGAAGTTAAACTCGGACTACAAATGCGCATTAAGGCCAGGTACAACCAGTTAAAATCAGTTAAAATAAACGGAAAATCAGTTAAATGGAAAAACGTAGCCAATGCTATCGGAGTACCCGAAATCGAGATTGAAAGTGCATTTGCGAAAGATTATATAATAGAACTGGTTTGGGGTGGCGAAAAAGTAAACCGGCCAAAAATTAACGCAGCCTATACTTATGGCTCAGCTTTGGAAGTAGATTTCGGTAAGGCTAAAATTGTTAAAATATTCGACCCTCAACAGGTGCTTAATCATGTTAACACCAATTTAGGAAAGCTGAGTGCCAACCTTCAGGGGGAGTTGGGCAGCCGCACCGTTTTTGCGCAGGTTAATAATGGGATGTTTACCTATTGGTTTCCAATTTGTTTCCAACTTAAAGCAGCTGTTGAAAAGCCAGACCAAACTTTGGATTTAACATCTGCCCAATGGGTGGGTAAAAAGATGGAAACGCAGGATTTATCAGCTTACTTTAATGATCAGGTGGGACAGATTTTTAATCATAAATACTTGTCGCCACGGCCACAAACAACCACTTTACAGCTGGCCTGGCACGGCATTGGCGATTGGACACACCCCAAATTAAAGCCTGAAATTAACGATTCCGGTTTACGCAGATTGGCAGGTAGCAAGGGCGAATTTTTGATGCCTTCGGGTGTGGTTTTTAAAATACCGGTAGATAGTAGCTCGAAAAACATCATTTATACTTCCCAATGGGATAATTTCCCGCGTAAGGCAGAAATGCAGCTTAACGGTAAAGGGAGTGGCATCTTTTTTCTTCTGGCCGGAACAACCAACCCAATGCAAAGTAGAATGGATAATGGCGTAATTACGGTTCAATATACCGATGGTTCTACCGAAAAACTGTTATTACGCAATCCAGAAAACTGGTGGCCAATTGAGCAGGATCTTTTTACCGATGGTTTCGCGTTCGATACCGGGGCAGAACGGCCAGTGCGCATACACCTAAAAACGGGGAAAATAGTAACGGCGGCAGATGGTGATAGCTGGAATGGAAAAGATATAAAGGGCGGTGCGGCAACGGCACTCGGCTTAAAGCTCGATCCCAATAAAACTTTAGCTAAAGTTACCTTATCCGCACTTTGCAATGATGTCATTATTGGTTTAATGGCTGTTACCTTAGTCCGCTAAAATTAATGGTGCGTTATAGTCGTTGGATATCGAAAATCGCAATATTGCCGATAATCTTGGTTTTATTGCCGTTTTTTAATGCTTTTGCACAGCTGAAAAGCAATATTGCCCATTATTCTACCGAAGATGGGCTTTCGCATGATGGTGTGCTCTGCATTACCCAGGATCGGGACGGTTTTATGTGGTTTGGTACTTTTGATGGCCTGAACCGTTTCGACGGGACAAATTTTGTGGTTTACAAAAGCAGGCCAGGCGATAATTCCAATCTACGCACCAATAAAATAAGAGAAATTGTAGAAGATAGCTCTGGTTATTTGTGGGTAAAAACCTACGATTTTAAAATTTACCGTTTTGATAAGCGTACAGAGCAGTTTTTGCCAGTTTCTGATGGTCCTTTTAAGTCTTTTTTTAAAGATCAGGTGATTATCCACCACATGGTTCCCGATCCTAAAAATGGGGTTTGGTTGCTTACAGAAAATCAGGGCCTTTTATACGTTGCAAACCGCCCAACTGAGCAGCCCAATATACTGCAGTTTGCCAAAATTCAGAAAAATGGGCAGCAGATAAAAGGAAATACTGTAAAATTCAGGTATCTGGATGAAAAAAAGCAAATTTGGCTGGGTACGGAAGGTGGGTTAAACTGCCTAAAACAGAACAATAAGGGCGAATATCAGGTGTTTAAATTCGCTCCAGATGTAGAAAAAATACTTTCTTCGGGCGGCGTAAACTGTGTGGCCAAGAGCAAAGAATCACTTTATTTTGGTACCGGTGATGGAAAATTATTGATTTACGATCTGCGTACACAATCTTTTCATATGGAGCAGATTAGCGCGGGAACTCCCTTTAATGCTATCTGTTATTCGAAAAAAGGCATGCTCTACATTTCAACCAAAGGGAAAGGCATGCTTACGGTTGATCCCATTAGTTTTAAAGTAAAAGAACCTGGCAGCAAAGAAAATTACTTATCCCTTTATGAAGACCGTTCGGGATTAATATGGATTGAACCACAGGATAACGGTATTGTTAAATACGACCCTAAAACGCAGCAGTATAAGTATTTTAATCAGCAGCGCGATTTTAGTGCGTCCAGTCGCGATTATAGCGTAACTCCCGATGCAAACGGAATATTATGGGTAAGTATGAAAGGCGGAGGTTTTGGTTATTATAATCCGCAGCTCGATAAGATAGATTATTTTTATGACCAGCCCGGCTCTTCCGAGCAAAAATTCTCCAATATTATAACGAGTTTATATGTAGATAGAATGGGTACACTGTGGATAAGTGCCAGGGATGGCGGCATTAATAAAGTGGTTTCGCTCACCGATAAGTTTAATTACAGGCGATTGGTTAATAACCCCAATAATCGTTCGGAAAATGAGGTGCGGGCAATGATGCACGATCAGAAAGGCCGTTTATGGATTTGTAGTAAAGATGGGCGGGTTAGGGTTTATGAAAATGAAAAGGAAATTACAGTTTTTGGAAGCGGAAATAAACAGATTGGTACAGTTTACAGTATCATAGAAGATAGTAAGGGCAATATTTGGCTAGGCACCAAAGGCGATGGTTTGTTTAAAGCTACGCCCACAGATCAAAAAAGGAACCTGTATACCCTTAAAAATTTTAGGAATAACCCGGCAGACGTAAGTAGTTTGAGCAGCGATCTGGTTTACTCGGTTATTGAAGATGCAAAAGGGCGCATTTGGGTGGGTACACTTGGAGGTGGCATTAATTTGCTGAGCAATATCGACGGCAAAGAAGCTTTTAAGAATTTTTACAATGCTTTTCATCATTACCCATTCGGCTGGGCCAAGGTAATCCGGTATCTGTTAGAAGATAACAGTGGCAAAATATGGATCGGAACAAGCAATGGCTTATTGCTGTTCGATCCGAACAGGCCAGCTGCCGATGGATACCATTTTTTAAGCTACCGTAAAATCCGTGGCGATCAGAATAGCTTGGGAAATAACAGCATACAATACATTTATAAAGATCATTTGGGCGGAATCTGGATCGCTACTTTTGGTGGGGGGCTCAATAAGGTAAACATCGATGCGAAAAATCAGGATGTATTGCGCTTCGAAGTTTTTACCACGCAAAACGGCTTAGCCAACGATGTGCTGTTGGGGATGAGCGGCGATCGGGAAGGGAATATCTGGATAGCTACCGAACGTGGTTTATCGAGGTTTAACCCAAAGCAACAAACTTTTAAAAACTACGATTCGTATGATGGGCTGCCGAAAGTTGGCTTTTCTGAGGCTACCTGTTTTACGGCAAATAACGGGCAACTGTATTTTGGCCTTGCCGATGGTTATATCAAATTTAATCCTGCTAAAATTGCCGATCAACGCACTTCGGCAAAAATGGCGCTGACCAAAATTCAGCTGTATTACAAAGATATTGATGCAGGGGCTAAAGATTCGCCCTTAAAATATACCATTAACGAAACGGAGTCGCTACAGCTCAATTACGATCAAAATGTAATCAGTATTGATTATACCGTACTCGATTACCGCGTTTCGAACAAAATTACCTATGCCTATAAACTCGAAGGTTTCGATAAAACCTGGCACCAGGTAAACGATCTGCGAAGGGCAACCTATACCAATATTCCACCTGGTACCTACACTTTTAAAGTGCGGGCCACAAATAACGATCTTTTTTTAACCACGCCCGAAAAAACGCTGGAAATTATTGTACATCCGCCTTTTTATTTAAGCTGGCTGGCCTACCTGATCTATTTTCTGCTGGCTATCGGCAGTGCCATTTTGGCCAGAAGGATTATTGTAACCATGATTAGGTTGCGGAATAAGGTTTTGGTAGAGCAGAAACTAACGGAAGTAAAACTCTCTTTTTTTACCAATATCTCGCACGAACTGAGAACGCCCTTAACCTTAATTGTAAGTCCATTGGAAGAAATTTCCCGCAACGAAAAATTATCAGATAAAGGACGGGAATTTATCAATGTAATTCACCGGAATGCGAACCGGATGATCAGGTTTACAAACCAACTGCTCGATTTTAGAAAGTTGCAGCATGGTAAAATGCAGCTTAATGTTGCCGAAACCGATCTGGTATCCCTGGCAAAAGAAGTAGCCAGTCATTTTTCTGCCATGGCCGAAGAAAAGCATATCGATTTTAATGTTTTTGCCGATCAGCAGGCCGTTTTCGCTTGGGTTGATGGAGAAAAGATTGAAATTATCCTCTATAATTTACTTTCTAATGCCTTTAAGTTTACCCCGGTATACCGTAAAATTTGGATCGAAATCAGGACAGAAGAAACTGGAGATATATCCATCCGTGTTATGGATGAAGGTAAAGGGATTTCAGCCGATAAACTTGAGGAGATATTTGAAATTTATCACGAAGAAAGCATTACGGCGGATACCAATTTAAAAGGTACAGGTATTGGTTTGGCCCTTGCCCGTGGATTGGCCCTAAGTCACCATGGTAAGCTCTGGGCAGAGCAGCACAGCAATGGCGGTACGATTTTTACCCTTTTGTTAAAATCTGGAAATGTGCATTTTAATGCCTCCGAAGTCAGTTTTACAGGAAAACAGCTGGCAGAAGAACCATTAAGTTTAAGTGTACCATCAGAAAACCAGGTTTTGGCAATGCATTCTGCTCCTAATGTGCTTCATCCACAATTGTTAATTGTTGAGGATAATCCAGACCTGCGGAATTTTCTTGAACTTAGGTTTAAAGATGATTACCGCGTGAGTATAGCTGGAGATGGTGCTGAGGGTTTTGAAATGGCATTATCCATTCTGCCCGACCTCATTATCAGTGATGTGATGATGCCTAAAATGGATGGTATCCAACTGCTAGACAGGTTGAAGAATGAAGCAGCTACAAGCCACATTCCGGTGATTTTGTTAACCGCTAAATCTTCTATCGAAAGCAGGATTGAAGGGTTAAAATATGGTGCCGATATTTATTTGACCAAACCTTTTAATACCGATTTCCTATCGGCTGCAATAGATAATTTAATCCGTTCGAGAAAAAAACTCTTCGAGCAGCTTTCCAATAAACAGGATCAACGTATTTTAACGCTTCAGCCTGATGAAATTGTAATTACTTCAAAAGACGAAACGTTTTTAAAAGAGACGATTTATATTGTAGAACAGGGGATGGTACAGGCCGATTTTAACATTGATGATGTAGCTGCGGCAATTGGCATGGGCAGAACCACGTTTTATAAAAAACTGAAAAGTCTTACTTCAATGAGTCCTATAGAATTTGTACGCGATATGCGCTTAAAACGCAGCAAACAATTGTTAGATTCGGGCGAGTGCACGGTTTCCGAAGCAGGTTATTCGGCAGGTTTTAACAGTTTGCCATATTTCAGTACCTGTTTTAAAGAAAAATACGGAACATCGCCATCGGCTTACCTTAAAACGATAGTAGATCAGTAAATTGGTTTTAGTTTCCTCCCGCAGATTGTTACTGGTTCTTATTGCCAATATTTCTTAATCCTTTTGATCTGCTGATCTGCGGGCAAAAAATGTTGATGTCTCTATTTATTGCTCCCGCAGATTTAAGATGAGGGGCACTGATTGTCCTGACTTTATTTCTTAATCTTTTTAGATCTGTTTGATCAGCGGAAACAACAAAACAAAAAACTCAATTTTCATCGATGTAATTTTGTAAAAGCCCTTTAATTACCTTTAAAATCACTTTTTTCACCAATTAACGAAAGTAATTCGTCAATTTTTGAAAACTCATTTTGGCAGTTTGAGATAGATTTGTATTCAAGAACCAAATATATAACTGAACAAGTAAGCCGATAGCTTAAAGATTTACATTGAATTTTATTAGCAGAATATCGGGGTATGATCCCCTGATTGAGCGCAGAAATGAATAACAAATTTATTTCGCTGCCGCTTTGCTATTCAATTTTTCTCCCCTGCATCCGGTTACTTAAACCTGTACTAACCAAATACTATATGACCAGACTTTTTACAAGTTCGTGTTGTTTCCTGTTTTTTCTGGCTGTTTTATCGGGATGCCAGAAAAAGGAATTTGATGCATTTTATGAGCGCCCCGAAGGTTTGGGCGATCCCATTTACCAACAGCTGGTAGCCAGGGGCAATTTTAAACACCTCACCGCCGTAATTGATAAAGCAGGTTACAAAGATATTTTAAGCAAAACAGGCTGGTGGACTTTCTTTGCACCCAATGATGGTGCTTTCGAACAATTTTTTAAAGATCAGAATATTAAAGGTACAGCCGAGATAAGCGATTCTATGGCTACTTCTATTGTAAAATATGCCCTGGTATACAATGCTTACCGGAAAGATCAGTTAAGCAACTATCAAATGGCCGGAGGGGCGGAAACGGGTTTAGGTTTCGGTTTTAAAAGAAAAACTGCTTATTACGATTGGGTACAACAAAAAGGCGATGCCGCGCATGGAAAAGTTATTGCCACTAACCGCAATGTACAATCGGTTAGGGGGGTAAATACTTCTGCCTATGTAGATGGCGATAACAATAATAAATACATCCCTTATTTTACCACTGCATTTATGGCTACAGGTGGGATGGCTACCTCAGATTATAATGTGTTTTATCCCAATTCTACCTACAATGGTTTTAATGTGGCCGCCGCCGCAGTGGTAAACATGGATATCAGTGCCGAAAATGGTATGATCCATGAGGTAGACCGTGTAACGCTGCCTTTAAAAAGTATCGATCAGTACATCAGCACCAATGCCAATTACAGCGAATTTAAAGCCCTGCTCGATTCTTTAAAGTTTTATGTTTCTAACGCTTACCAAACACACCGCAACTTTGTAGCTACCGGAAGTTCTGATTCGGTTTATGTAAAAGGATATAACGGTTTGCTGGCCTATTCCATCAACAATGAGAATTACCAGCAGCCAGGGGTAAACAGCTACCTGGCAAACGAATCCCAAAAATCAAGCTGGACCATCATGGCTCCAACCAACGAAGCATTTAGGGCCTACCGGAAAAAAATATTGGCCAAATATGGCAATTCCTTCTTTAAAGGCACGCCACCAAGTATTGTGATCGATTTTATCAACTCGCATATGTGGCCTACAGCCTTATGGCCAAGTAAATTTGCGCAGGGCCAAAACTATCTGCTCGAAACCACAACTTTAAGCCTGGATAATGCAGTTGATAAGCAGATTTTAAGCAATGCCATTTTTTATGGTGTAAACCAGGCGCACAGCTCAAATGTATTCAGAACCGTTTACGGTGTTCCATATCTCGATCCAACAACCAATTTAACTTTATTGGCTTATGCCGACGGAGCTTCGGGCGTTAAAATATACACCACCCAACCGGGCGTAAGACAAACCTTATTGGTAATGCCCGATGCTGTGGTAACAGCGGCAGGTTATCGCTATAACGAAGGTAGTATAGGTACCACAACTACGGCCTGGGGCTACCGGACCTCGCCAACCGCAAGTTATTCGCACAACCAGATTTACCGTGATAATGCCTTTCGTTTATTTAAAACTGGCGTATTGCTTACTCCAACTGCCGAATTAACCAGCTTGGGCGGCTCTGGTATTGTCGAAAGTCAGAGTGGAGATTATGTACGTTACCGCAACGGAAAAATTCAGACCAGCGGAACTGTTGATACAGGTGTTGATATCAACGTAACCAAAACGGATGCGACTTCGATAAACGGCATTGTGTATTATGTTGATGCACCATTGGCTTTTACCGATAAAAATGTTGGTCAGCACCTGCAGAATCTGGCCACGAGCGATCCTACACGTTACTCATCTTTTTATTGGTTTGTTTCTACCTCTTCATTGTATAATGCTACAACCAAGGCCATTTCGGGCATGAATACGGGCATCGACAATAAATATACCATGTTGGTACCCGATAATGCCGCCATTGCACAGGCCATTAAAGATGGTTTATTGCCGGGCACCAAAGCCACAGGTGCTTTGCCAACGGCTGCACCAACAGCTGAGGCTCAGAAAGACATGGTGAGGAAATTTATCCTCTATCACATTATCAATGGCGAGTCGGTTGCGGTTGACGGTAAAAAAGCCGATAACTATTTAACGCTGTTGCAAACAGAATCTGGCGACAATACCTTGCTGAATATCCTGAACCAGCCTACCAACCTGGTTATCACCGATAGGGCCGGGCGTACCAGTCAGGTAAATTTCAGTTCAAGCAATCAACTTTCCAACCGCACCCTTATCCATTCCATTTCCAACTATCTCAATTACAATAAGTAACACTTACAGATAAAATTAGATTATATAAGATGAAAATAATTCTATATAGAATTTTCTGTCTATCTGTTTTGATTTTAACAATCATGGGATATTCAGGAACAGTATGTGCACAGCAACCTGTTACCGTGCGCGGAAAAGTAACCGATAAAAAAGATAAACTCGAAATTATAGGTGCCTCGGTTATTGAGGTAGATCAGAATAAAAGAACCATTACCGGGGTAAGTACCGATATTAACGGAAATTTCGCTTTACGGGTTACCAACACCAAAAACCAGCTGGTGGTATCATATATTGGCTATAATAGCCATAATGCAGGTATTGTTGGTAACCGCACAACCATTAATGTTTCGCTCGAACCAAGCTCGAACAGTTTGGAAGAGGTAGTATTAACCGCAAAAAAAATGGTTAATAACGGCACAGGCCTCAACATTGCCGAACGTAATTCTACCATTGCATCGGCAACCGTTAGTGGCAAAGCCTTAGAAGAACTTGCCGTAACCTCTATCGATCAGGCTTTGGCCGGACGTTTATCTGGGGTTGATTTTGGTACTACTTCTGGCGACCCTGGTGCGGGCATGTCTATCAGGATCCGCGGTACTTCATCCATCAATGGTTCTGCCGAGCCACTTATCGTACTTGATGGGATGCCTTACGAAACGGAAATACCTTCCGACTTTAACTTTGGCACTGCCGATGAGCAAGGTTATGCGCAACTTTTAAATATTGCCCCATCTGATATTAAAGACATTACGGTTTTAAAAGATGCAGCTTCTACGGCTGTTTGGGGCTCGAGGGCAGCCAACGGGGTACTTTTGATCAACACCAAACGTGGTGAGCGTGGAAAGCCTATGGTATCGTACAATTTTAAAGGTTCAATGGCGCAACAGCCAAATCCAATTCCTTTTTTAACAGGCGATCAATACTCCATGCTCATTCCGGAAGCGGTGATGAATGCCACCGGTTTACCGCTCGATTTTTTGGGAAATAACGGACAGAACAAGGCCTTTCAGTACGATCCATCCGATGCTTATTACTATTACAATTATAGCAACAATACCGATTGGGTTAAACTGATTACCCGTAACGGTTATACACAAGACCATAACATTTCTATGAGTGGTGGTGGCGAAAAAGCACGCTATTATGCCTCGGTCGGTTATTTAGGCCAAACCGGAACCACATTAGGTACCGATTTATCGAGAATTACAGCAAAAATCAACCTCGATTACATTGTATCAAGCAAATTAAGGTTCAGAACGGATGTAACCTATACGCATGTTGATAATAACCTTAACTATGATAAATCTTTACGGAGTACAGCGATTAACAAGATGCCAAATATGGCAGATTATGAGTACGACGAATATGGCAATAAAACCACTGCGTATTTCTCTCCAATTTCAAATATTCAGGGGCGTTACCCTGCAACCTATAACCCTTTGGCTATGGCTAACGAAGGTGCCAGTCACCTAATCGGCGAACGCATTACGCCAAAATTTAACCTGCAATACGATATTTCTTCGGTATTATTTTCAACGGTCGATGTTCAGTTTGACATCAACAACACAAAATCTAAAACCTTTTTGCCTCAAATTGCCACGGGCCAGCCCAGCACCGAACCAACCGTAAACCGGGCTTCGGATGCGGATGGCGATTCGTACAACATACAGTCTAAAATTAACCTGATTTACCGTCCGCATTTAAGCGAGAAGCACAATCTTCAGGGATTGCTGTCTTTTCAAACCAACGATACCAAATCGGCCTCTTACACAGTAGCCACAGCAAATACAGCCTCTTCTGAATTTCAGGACCCATCCAACCCATCCATTACCAATGGTTCTGGGTTAACGTTAAACTCCAGTCAGGCGCAATCCAGAAGTGTTGGTGTACTGTTACAGGCGCAATATGAATTTTTAGACCGCTACATCATCAATATGAACGGGAGGGTAGATGGTAACTCTAAGTTTTCGCCCGATAACCGCTTCGGTCTTTTTCCGGGGATTTCTACCCGATGGAGAATTTCTGGCGAACCCTTTATGAAAAATCTCACATTCATCGATGATTTAAGTTTACGCCTAAGTTATGGTGCAAGTGGGAAAGCCCCTGGAAGCAATTACGCTTATTTTAACAATTATACACCCTTTTCATGGTCGTATGCTGGTAGAGCGGCGGTTTATCCTTCAAACATCGAGCTATCGCGCTTAAAGTGGGAAACCGTAGTGGGTAAAAACCTGGGTTTTAACTTATGGCTGTTCGATAGCCGCGTTAAAATCGACGCCGAGATTTACCAGAACACCACTAAAAATATGTTCTATAACGATCTTCAGATTGCAGCCACCACAGGTTACAACGCCATCGACATGAACATCGGCACCATGAACAACGATGGCTGGGAAATCGGCATTAATACCACACCCATTAAAACTAAAAAATGGATTGTAAACTTTGACTTTAATATCTCAAGAAACATCAATTCTATCCAGTCTATTTCAGAATTCTATCCGAGAGAAAGCTCGGTAGGGCTTCCCGATCAGGGTAAATACAAGTCGTTCCTGATTATTGGCAATCCATTTGGTTCTTATTATGGCTTTAAATATAAAGGCGTTTATAAAGATGCTGATGCTACAATTGCCAGAGATCAGAACGGGAAAGAAATTGTTGGACCAAACGGCCAAACCATTTATATGCGTTACAATTATCCAACGGTTGATTACGTGTTTCAACCGGGTGATGCCATGTATGAGGACATTAACCATGATGGAAACATCGACGAAAAGGACATGGTTTACCTGGGCAATTCGGTGCCAAAGTTTACTGGCGGTTTTGGTCCGAGTGTAACTTTTAACGGAAACCTTAAGGTGCAGGCATTTTTTAGCTACCGCTATGGTTACGATATCGTAAACACGGCCAAAATTACCACTACCAATATGTACGGGGTTAATAACCAGAGTACAGCCGTTTTAAGGCGTTGGCGAAATCCGGGCGATGTTACCGATATGCCGCGTGCTTTATATGGCGTGGGCTACAATTGGTTAGGTTCCGACCGTTACGTGGAGGATGCTTCGTTTATCCGTCTGAGCTCGGTTACCGTGCGCTACAATTTTACGCAGAGCATGCTTAAAAGGGTTGGGGTAAAAAGTGCCAGTATTTATTTAACCGGACAAAACTTATATACCTGGACCAAATACACGGGGCAGGACCCAGATGTAACCTCGGTAGGAAGCAGTAACCCTTTTTCTTACGCTGCCGATGGCTCACTTACACCACCTTCTAAAACTTTTACAATGGGTTTAACCCTTGGACTTTAAACGATTAGCCATGAACAGAAAAATTAAATATACCTTATTGGTTTTGATCACACTGTTAAGTGTTGTGGGCACTTCGTGTAAGAAATGGCTGGATTTAAAGCCTCAGGATGGTTTAATCCGCGATGAATACTGGCAAACCAAAGAACAGCTTGATGCCGCGGTAATGGGTTGCTATGCCTCTCTTTTAGGCGGAAGCGATGTGCCTTTAGCCAAATATCTTTTTATTTGGGGCGAGCTTCGTGCCGATATGGTAGTGCCCGGATTAGAAATCTCATCAGATGATGACGAATCGAAACTGAGCGGTTTGCTAAGGGATGAATATGATATTATGCGTACCCAAATTGCCTCTACCAACACCCTGGTAAACTGGGAAGCCGTGTATAAAACCATCAACTATTGTAATACGGTTATCAAATTTGCACCAGATGTATTAAGTAGAGATAAAACTTTAACCCAAACGGCCCTAAATGGCTACCTCGCCGAAGCACATGCTTTACGCGGATTGATGTATTTCTATTTGTTGAGGTCTTTTGGTGAGGTACCACTTAAACTCGAACCCACCTATAACGATTCGCAGATTGGCGCCATTGCTAAAAATAGTCAGCAGGAAGTTTACCAGCAGATAATTAAAGACCTGTTGTTTGGTAGCGAAAACGGACAGGTAACCTATGGCAGTATGGCCGAAGACCGCGGTAGAATGACCAGGTTTTCTGCTTACGCGGCATTGGCCGATGCTTACCTGTGGAACGAAGAATATCAGAAAAGTATCGATGCCTGCAATAAAGTAATAGAATCGGGAAAATATAGGCTTTTACCTAATGGCACACAGCAAACCGATTATTACAATACCGTTTACCTTAATGGCAACTCGGTTGAAGGCATTTTTGAATTTCAGTTCGACAACCAGAAACTGAACCCCTTTGCGCCGATGTTCGGTATTACCGGAAGAGAGTTTAGGGCTGCCGATTGGATTGCCGAGGGCGGGCTTTTCGGAACAGATTTAGCCAACCTGAGCAATAAGGATATCCGCGGCAATGGTACCTCGATGTTTGAGGCCAACTCTGCCATCTGCAAATTTACCAATTTTAGAACAGCTGCTACTTCCTTTACCCATTGGTTTGTATACCGTTATTCGGATGTATTGTTAATGAAGGCCGAAGCTTTAACCTGGTTGGCCCCTGGCAACAGCAGCAACGGAACTCAGGCCATTGCTTTGGTTGGTCAGATTAGGGCAGCCCGCAATGCGCAAACTTTTGTGGCCGATAAGTTTATCGAAATGCCCGATCCTGCCTTAACAGCTAATGTTTCGCAATATGTATTTGAAGAACGGGCCCGCGAATTTGCTTTCGAAGGCAAACGTTGGTACGATATTCTGCGCAATGCCAAAAGAAATAATTATGCCAACGAAAAACTGTTGATCGATATCGTTTCTGCCAGTGCGCAACCAAGCAAGCAGCAAACCGTAATCAATAAATACAGAGATCACCGGAGCCATTATTTTCCGATCTATTCTTACGAACTCCAAACAAACAAAGCACTTGTTCAGAATCCATTTTATCAATAATTGCTAACCAAAAAATAAAGCTATGAAACAGAATGTTAAAATAGTGCTGCTGGGATTATGCAGTTTATTTATGCTCCTTTGGGCCTGCCGTAAAGATTCGGTAGTGCAGGGTACATCAAATGTGGTAAACATGACCCAGTACCTGGGCAACCACCCCGATCAGTTTTCAGAGTTATCAAAAATCCTGGAGATTTCAGAAACCGCATCTTTTTTAAATGCATATGGGTCTTATACACTTTTTGCACCAACCAACGAGGCCATTAAAGCTTACCTGCAAACTAAAGGTAAAAGTGCCGTTGCCGATATTGCAGCTAATGATTGGAAGAGTTTTATCCGTTTGCACCTGCTCGAAGATTCTATCCCAACATCGAGGTTTACCGATGGTAAACTATTCGATTTAACCATGTACGGCCAATATCTGACCACCTCTTCCGAACTTATTTCGGGGGTGAATAAAATCCGTATCAATAGGCAGGCAAGTGTAATTCAGCCCAATATTTCGGTGGGCAATGGATTAATCCACAGCATTGATCATGTGTTAACGCCGGCCACCCTAACTGTGGCACAAACCGTTGCCGCAAACCCCGATTATTCTATTTTTACCGAGGCATTAAAAGAAAGTGGTTTGTTTGATAAGCTGAATATCCTGCCGGCCAATAACCCCGATGCAAAGCAGAAGTTTTTAACCGTAATTCCAGAAAGCAACACTACGCTGGCTGCTGCGGGCATTAACAGTTATGCTGCTTTAAAGGCCAAATATTCGGCTACTGGTAATGTAACAGAACCTACTGATGGTTTGCAGCTGTTTTTAAACTACCATATTTTATACGATGCCAAATATTTAGCAGATATCATTACCGCAAGTGCCCACAATACACTTGCCCCATTAGAGGTTTTAACCTCAAAATTATCAGGCGAAACCGTACTAATGAACGATGATACCTTTAATGGTGTTTACGAGCCAGGCTTTTCACTGCTTCGCGATAAAAGTGATGTTACCGCCAGTAACGGCGTGGTACACCAGCCTTCTGCTCATTTTGATATTAAAGTGCGTTCGCCTTTCCGCGTTGATTTTGATGTGTGTGCTTTTCCCGAAATGATTAAGAATACACAGTATTACAAAAAGAACAATTACTTCTTTACCGGAGATGAGGCCGCTGCGCTTACCGAAATTAAATTCTCGGGAAGAGAAGAAGGAAAAGACCCCACCAAATCGCTGATTTACAGGTACGGCAGTGCCGGAACGTCGACCAATTCTTACAACAAGGATATCTTGGTAATCCCTTTGGCAACCGGTGGAACCTCCAATACGGCAGAATGGGTAGAGTTTAGAACCCCTTTACTCATTAAAGGGAAATACAAAATATGGGTATGCATTTACGCCCAGGCCGAATCCAATACCACCACAGAAGTACAGGCGAGCATTGGCCTTGATGGTACTACCGATAGGGCTGCTTTGTCGAATTCGCGCATTTTAAACTTTACCGTAAAACGCCCCGGCATTAATAAAGTGGTAAATGGCGTAACCGTAATCGATGCCGATGCAGAAGAGGCTGTAGGTTTTAAAACCTATATGTTAAATACCGCCGGAGCGCAGATCGGGAAACTGGTGGGGATTGCCGATTTACCACAAACAGGCCGCTATTGGCTGAGACTGAAAGCCATAAATGGTTCGCAGGCCACCAATAATATCGATATGATCCATATTATTCCGGTTAACGATGATCAGCAGTATTGGAAATATAATGTTGATGGTTCTAAAATACTGAGGCCATAATTAAAGATTAACCACAGGTAAAAAGGATCAACACAGATACAGTATAAAATCTGTGTTGATGTGCGCATCTGTGGTAACAGATAAATGAGAATGCCCAATAAACTAAGTGGGTGTAAAAAAAATAAACTATACCAACCAAAATGATGATTGATTTTAAACCAGGATATTTTGTTTTGCTCTTTCTATGTGCCTGCATGGCCTTTGCCGGCTGTAAAGATCCATGGAAAGACCATACCGAGATCAATATAGAAAGATTAGACCGAACCCTTTTTGAGCAGATCAGCAATGATGCCAACTTAAGCACTTTTACCTCTTATGTGGTAAAAACAGGTTACGATGCCGTGCTCAGATCGTCTAAATCTTTTACCGTATGGGCACCGGGCAACGAAGCCCTAAAAAGTATTGACGCCACTATTGTAAACGATACAGCTGCCCTTAAACGTTTTGTTGGCAATTACATTGCCAACCAGAGCTATTTCACTACATCACCAAAACCATCCCTGGTAATCAGGATGCTGAATGGCAAGAATACCATTTTTACCAAAACTACTTTCGAAGAAGCAAATATCAGTCAGGCTGATATTTACGTGAAAAACGGCGTGTTACACACCATTAACGCCGCATCGGTACCAAAAGCCAATGCATGGGAATTTTTGCAGAGCCTGGGTACAGCCAGTTTGCAGAAAGATTTTATCAAAAGTCAGGAGCAGGAAGAGGTAGATACCAGCAGAGGAGTGCTTTTATATAAAGACCCGGTAACCACTAAAGGGGTTTATCAGGAAGGCACCACTTTTAAGGTAATCAGGAACAGGTATTTTCAACGCATTGCCAACATCAGCAGCGAAGATAGCCTCATCACCTATATCATTTTAAACAACACGGCTTTTACCGCCGAAAAAAATAAATTGGCAACCTATAACAAACACCCCAATGCACTTTATGCCGATACCCTCACCAATTGGAGTGTGGTAAAAGATCTGGTTGTAAATAAGGTTTATGGAATAAATGAGCTGCCCGATTCGATGACTACCGTTACCGGAGTGAAAATCCATTTAGATAAAAGTGCAATTGTAGAAACCCGTTTGTTAAGCAATGGCATTGCCTATGTTGTAAATGGCATCGGCTATAAATTAATGGAGAATAAAATCCCTACCGTTATTATCCAGGGCGAAATGCCCGATTCGTTGCGTGTGCCCGCTAACCCACTCGCAAGAATTAAAAATGATCCGCAGGGCAGGCATTTTACCGATCTGCAAACGGGAAGTATTACCTCCAGTCCGAGCCCGCTTTATTTCTATCGCTACAAATCGACCGTTAATTCGGTAAAATACGAAGTGTACTGGAGAGCCGTAAACGATATTCTGGTGGCACCGATAAGCATGAAAGTAGATTTTAATACCAATAAAAGTTTTGGGAGTGCACTTTTTCCACTGGCCACCGTTGGTTACCATACTGTTCCATCCATAATTGGCCTGCTGCAGGATAGTGATGCTTATCGCGATGCCTACAAAGAAGTGTATCTGGGTACCTATACCGCCGATGCTTATGGCACGCTTTATACCTTCCTGGCTTCATCGCTGGCAGCTTCGAGCACTGCGCCAACGGCACTTTCTTTGGATTACATTAAACTTAAACCAGTTAACTAAGCCCTTAAAAGATTTTATGCACAACTATACAAAAACGGTTATCAAAGTGATTTTACCATGCTTGCTGTTCTTTGCCCTTAGCTGCCCCTTGCTGGCCCAGGAGAAAGATTCGGTAACCACTACGGTAATCAAATTTAAACGGCCAACCGGACCACAGGTGAGTGGTGTGGTTATCGGGGCATCGAGCAAAAAGCCATTACCGGGCATTAGTGTAACCGTAACGGGATACGCCGCGGCAATAACAGATGAAAAGGGGAACTTTAAAATTGGTGTGCCCAATTATAATGCGGTATTGGTTATTTCTGGTCAAGGCTACCAGGTTAAAGAAGAAGCCCTAAAAGGGCGAAAAACGATCAGTAAAATTGTTTTGTACGAAGAACGGTATGTTTCTGTTTACGATGCTGCCATACTGCCGTTCGGCACCGCATTAAAAAACCGTACCCCTTACGCTGTAGGTACCGTTAACCTTAACGGAAGCTGGGAGCGTGCCAACGAAACAGCAGATAGCTACCTGCAGGGCAAAATAGCGGGCCTCGAAGCCATCAGGAAATCGGGTACACCAGATATTGGTGCAGCCCTTTACCTGCGTGGATACAATTCTCTGTACGCCGCAAATCAACCTTTAATTGTGGTTGATGGCGTAATTTATGATGTGAATACTTACGGGAGTTCTATTATTTCCGGTCACCAGAACAACAGGCTGGCCAATATCGACCTTAAAGACATTGATAACATTACCCTCATTAAAGATGGCGCATCCATATACGGAACCAAGGGTGCCAATGGTGTATTAATGATTACAACCGGACGGGCTAAAGATGTGGCCACCCGGTTGGATTTTTCTGCCTATGGGGGTTACAACGCTACAGCAGGTCAGCTGCCTGTAATGCAAGCCGATAATTACCGCATTTTCTTATCCGATTTGCTTAAAACCAAACCAGGTATCACCGATGCGCTGATTAAGGCCGAACCTTATATGAACGATCAGCCGAATCCGGCTTTTTACAACTACCATCAAAATACCAACTGGCAGGATCGGGTAATGAGCAGTGGCATCAGTCAGAATTACTACCTAAAAGTAACCGGAGGGGATGATATTGCAACCTATGCCTTATCACTTGGATACCTGAGCAACGATGGCTTAACCGATAGCACCAATTTAACACGTTACCAAACCCGTTTTAATGCCAATCTTAATCTTTCGGCCAAGTTAAAATCGCAGGTTAACCTTGCTTTTACCCGCAGTGAGCAGAACTTAAGAGATCAGGGGCTGGCCTACAGTACCAACCCATTATACCTGGCTTTGGTTAAGGCGCCTTTTCTTTCACCTTTCGAACTTTCAGAAACAGGTGTTCAATCGCCAAACCTGGCCGATACGGATATATTTGGTACCAGTAACCCCAGTGCAGCAATTAAAAACGTGCAGGCACTTAACCGCAGTTACCGTTTTTCGGGTTCTATTGGGTTTAATTATGAATTTAATAAAGCTTTCAAGGCCAATACTGTTGTGGGCATCACCTACGATAAAGTACGCGAAAACTATTTTACGCCCATGCTTGGTATCGCTCCGGTTTTATTGCCTACCGCAGTGGGCTACAATAAAGCAGCAGCAGGAGTTCAACGTTTATTTACAGTAAATACCGATACCTGGCTATCATACAGCAAGGATTTGAATGAGGTGGGCAAGCTGAGTGCAAACCTGGGTTTCAGGCTTCAGCACAGCAGTGCAGAAGTAGATAACGGGACCAGTTTTAATACCGCCAGCGATGATTTTGTGACCCTTGGCGGTACACAGAGTACGTTAAGGGTTGTGGGTGGCTCGTTGGGCAAATGGAACTGGCTAAACAACTATTTTAATGTGAATTACGAAGCCTATAACAAATATTTCCTGTCGTTTAATATTGCCGCCGATGCCTCTTCGCGTTTTGGAAAAGATATACCCGATGTGCTTAATTTTAACGGTGTAAAAATGGCTTTAATGCCATCGCTTGCAGGCTCGTGGTTAATCTCGTCAGAAAGCTTTATGGCCAATAATAATTTTGTAGAAAGCCTAAAACTTCGTGCCAGCTATGGTTTAACCGGAAATGATGATATTGGTAACTATACCGCCAAATCGTACTATGTATCGCAGAACTTCTTGGGCCGGCAGGGCCTGGTTAGGGGAAATATCGGCAATACTGCACTAAAATGGGAACGTAATGCCAAATTAAATATTGGGGTAGACGCTTCTTTTTTAAAAGAACGCTTAAACCTGAGTGTAGATATTTACCAGAACAAGGTTAGCGATATGCTCATTTACGAGCCCTTATTAACTTCAACAGGTTTTAGTTATGCCCTAAGCAATGGTGGCGCCATGAGCAATAAAGGCTTAGAAATTGCCCTTAACGGCAGGTTAATCAACCAAACCGGTTTAAAATGGGATATGGGATTAACCTATAGCTTAAACAGGAACAAAATTAGCCAGTTAGGAGGCAATAACCAATTGATAACCGAATATAGCGGTGCCACCATCATTACACAGATAGGAGCCGCCGCCAATTTATTTTACGGTTATAAAAGCAATGGGGTATACGCCTCGGATGCGGAAGCTGCTGCCTCTGGCCTGAGCAATAAAACCGCCGACGGTGCATTTATCCCATTTCAGGGCGGGGATATGAAGTTTGCCGACCTAAATGGTGATAAAGTTATTGATGAGCGCGACCGCCAGGTAATTGGCAACCCAAATCCAGATTTTGTTGGTGCCTACAGCAACAAGCTGAGTTACAAACGCTGGTCGTTAGATGCGCTTTTCACCTTTAGTTATGGTAACGACATCTACAACAGCACCCGCGCCATTTTAGAAAGCATGAGCGGTTACAATAACCAAAGCCTTGCCGCGGTTAACCGCTGGCGGGTTGATGGGCAGTTAACCGATGTGCCGCGTGCTTCGTGGGGCGATCCATCACGTAATGCCCGTTTTTCTGACCGCTGGGTTGAAGATGGTTCCTACTTAAAGCTGAGAACCATCTCGTTAAGCTATAATGTACCCATAAAAGCCAATTTTATCCGTTCGGCAACCGTTTATGCCATCGCCAACAACGTATTTACGGTAAGTAACTACCTGGGCTACGACCCTGAGTTTAGTGCCGGAAACAGTGTGTTTGCCAGAGGAGTGGATACAGGTTTAGAACCCAGCTTTAGATCGATGTTCCTTGGTGTTAGAATCGGCCTGTAACCTTTAAAGAAAAATATTGAGATGAATAAGAATTTATATATCACCATTAGCGGCTGTATATTGTTTATGCTGGTGCTGAGCAGTATCCTATCCTGTAAAAAAGCGTTCGATATCGAGCCTGAAGATGCACTAGAGGCCTCGCAAACCTATCGCAATGTGTACGATGCCGATGCTGCCGTACTGGGCATTTATGGCAAGTTTGTTAAGCTTGCCGATAAATACATGCTATTGAACGAGTTGCGGGGCGATTTGCTGGATGTAACCTCTAATGCCAATAACTATTTAAAACAGTTGGGCACACAAACAGTAGCGGCTGATAATCCCTACGCCGATCCGAAACCTTTTTATGAGGTTATCATCAACTGTAACGATGCGCTGAAGAATTTCAACATCATGAGGGATAAAAAACTGTTGGATAACACCCAATATTATCAACGTTATACCGATATACTTTTTCTGCGCAGCTGGCTATACCTGCAATTGGGCATTCATTATGGCACGGTACCTTATGTAACCGATGCTTTAACTACCATTGCCGACCTACAGGATGAAAGTAAGTTTCCAAAACTTTCTTTCGAAGATCTGTTGAGCCGTTTAATTGCCGAAACAGAAGCCACACCAAGAGAATTTCTGAATCAGAATACTTCTGCTGCCAGTCCAACACTTATTTTACCCATGGATGTATACATTGTAAAGGATGGCGTTTTTAAGTTCTTTATTCAAAGGCGGTCATTTTTGGGCGATCTCAATCTTTGGAAAGGGAATTATTTAAAGGCTGCAGGTTATTATAAAGATGTAATGGAAACAGGTACCAACTCGAGTACCGGCAGCGATCAGCAGATCGATCTGTACGATACTTACCGAGTGGGCGACGATAACTCCCAGGATCACTCTTTAAAAACAACCGCTGTTTTAAATCCCTGGACGAAGATCTTTTCGGCACCATTGGCAGATCGCATTGCCAACTGGGAACGCATGTGGACATTGCCTTTTAGCAGCAGCTTTTCGCCCGGAAACCCTTTATTGGCGCTGTTTTCCAGATCGGGCGATTACCTGGTAAAACCTTCAAACTTATCCATGCGCAATTGGGACAACCAGATCCGTGCCGATGGAAGTTTAACCGATAGAAGAGGTTTAGACATGTCGTACCGTTTGGTAAATGGTATCGAGCCAGAAGTATTAAAATATTCGCAGAACTATAGTTTAAGTACACCTTTCGATAAAACAGGTGTTTGGGTAATTTACCGTGCGGCCGTTTTACACCTGCGTTACGCAGAAGCGGCCAACCGTTTAGACCGCAAAGTTTTGGCCGGGGCCTTAATCAATAGCGGAATTAAAGCAGCCTTTGGTACCAAAGCACTTTACAATGGCGTAGCCGACACTTATCCATTCGATTTTAATGGTGATGGCGGAACCATCAGGGGCAACTGGTACCGAAATTCGGGTATTAGAGGCCGTGCCGTAAACCAGGATTATCCCATTACGGCAGCCAATACAGTTGTTGAAGTAGAAGACCGCATTATGCAGGAAGAAGCCCTGGAAACCGCATTTGAAGGTTACCGCTGGCAAGATCTGTTGCGCATTGCTTTGCGCAGGCAATCTACCGATCCCAATTACCTCGCCAATAAAATAGCCGCCAAGTTCGACGCCGCAGGTGATGGCGCATCTGCCTCGCTGGTACGCTCGCGCTTAGCCAATAAAGAAAACTGGTATCTGCCCTTTAAATTAAAATAAGATCCCTGCACCATTACTATAATGATCAACAATTTAAAATCTACCGAATGTTAAATAGAAAGAAATCCAGTAAGTTAACCGCTAATCTCATTAACCGTAACCTAAAAAAAAGCTTTACCCATTTTCTGTACGTCTCGTTTTTGAGCTTAACGGCTTTTGCAGCCCAGGCCCAACAACTTGCTTTTCCGGGGGCAGAGGGCTTTGGCCGTTTTGCCACTGGTGGCCGTGGAGGTACCGTTTATCATGTAACCAACCTGAACGATGCTGGCGAAGGCTCTTTTAGGGATGCGGTTAGCAGACCCGGCAGAACAGTTGTTTTTGATGTGTCGGGGTTAATTAAGATTGGCGGCAAAATTGCCGTATCGCCACGGATTACCATTGCAGGGCAAACGGCACCAAAAGAAGGCATTACCATTTATGGCAATAGCGTTTCTTTTAAAGATTCGACCATTGTGCGTTACATCCGTTTTAGAGGCAGTATCAACATGTCTAAAGGCTCCTGTACCGTAGTTGCCGACGATCTGAACGATATCATTTTCGACCACGTATCGATAGAATGGGGGCGTTGGGATAACCTTCACATTAAAAAAAGTAAAAATGTAACCTTGCAGTATTGTGTGGTTGCCGAAGGCTTAGACCCCCAACGTTTTGGGGCTTTATTAGAAGTACCAGAATATGTAACCATGCACCATTGTTTGTTCGAAGGTAACCAGAGCCGTAACCCTAAAGCCAAAGCAAAAATTGAGTTTATAAACAATGTGGTGTATAACTGGGGCAAAAGTGGTTTTGTTGGAGGGCACTCGAGCGCCGATCATTACCAGGATCTGGTGGGCAATTACTTCATCTCAGGACCAAGTTCTACAGATAGTTTTTTAAGCATGTTCAGCACAACAGACCATGTTTACCACCGCGATAACTATACCGACCTTAGCAAGGACGGCAAACTTAATGGCCGTATGATCACTGATGAAGATTTTATCAAAGAAACGGCCACGCTTCTCAAAGAACCGTCACTTCTGCCAAAAAGCAATGTACAGATAAGCACAGCGGAAAAAGCTTATCAAACAGTTTTGGCAGAAGCGGGTTCTTCATTAAAAAGAGATGCTGTAGATCTCCGCATTATGGGCTACTTAAAAAGTATAGGTACAAAAGGTGCCATATTTAAAACGGAAGCCGATGCGGGTGGCCAGCCGCAAACCAAGCTTGCAAAATCGGCGGTAAAAGATGCCGATCAGGATGGGATTCCCGATGCCCGGGAGAAAGCGAAACGCTTAAATCCGAACGATGCAGCGGATGCACAAAAAGTTAATGCCAGCGGCTACAGCAACCTCGAACAATATTTAAATGATTTAGTAAAATAGGGATATGTGCGCAATTAAAAATCAATTTAAACTCCTGATGCTCTTCGTGGTGCTTTTAAGCACTAAAACTGTTTTTGCCCAGATTGACCGGAATGCGCTGGTAACCCGGCATACGGTGCTGGTGAAAGAAATGGATTCCCTTTCGTCTTTATCAGTTGGCAATGGCCGTTTTGCTTTTACGGTTGATGCCACAGGACTGCAAAGTTTTCCAGATCGTTATGCAAAGGGGGTACCACTGGGTACACAATCGCAATGGGGTTGGGGATCGTATAAAAATGATGGGAAATTTAACATTACCGAAGCTTATAAATATTACGACCAATATGGGCGCAAAATACCATATACCGTACAATTAAATACACCACTCAGGGCCAAAGAGGCTACCAATTATTTCCGCCAGAATGTACACCGCCTGCAATTGGGGAATATTGGTTTCGACCTGGTTAAAAAGAACGGACAGCTGGCCAAAGCCAATGATATTAAAAACATCAGCCAAAGTCTTAACCTTTGGACAGGCGAAATTAGGAGTAGTTTTACCCTGGAAGGGATCCCTGTTGAAGTAACTACGGTTGGGCATCAGGATCTCGACCTGATCAGTACATCGGTTTCATCTCCGCTGATTGCATTGGGCCGTTTAAAAATCAGGGTCCGTTTTCCTGCTGCCACAGGCGAATGGGCCGATGTGGGCAACAATTGGAGCAACAATAGCAAACATCTTTCGCAATTAATTGGGCAAAGTGCAGATGGTGCAGTAATTAAACGGCAGATTGATTCGGCTGTTTATTATACCTCGTTCTCGTGGAAAGGTAAAGCCCGTTTAACCGAAAAGCAGGCCCATTATTTTACCGTTACACCCGCTAAAAATAACAAACAGTTTAGTTTTAGCTGCCTTTTTTCTCAGCAGAAAAGCAATCAGGCTGTCCCTTCTTTTGCGCTAAGCAAACAAAATAGCGAAGAACAATGGAAAGCATTTTGGATGAGCGGTGCTGCGGTAGATTTTACCGGGAGTACCGATAAACGCGCCTTTGAGCTCGAACGCAGGATCATTCTTTCCGAATACCTTACTAAAATTCAGTGTTCGGGCGATTTTCCACCGCAAGAAACAGGCTTAACCTATAACAGCTGGTTTGGGAAACCACACCTCGAAATGCACTGGTGGCATGGTGTACATTTTGCATTATGGGGCAGGCCCCAACTGTTAAACCGAAGTACCGATTGGTATTTTAAAGTGGCCGATAAAGCTCAAAAAATTGCACAGGTACAAGGTTTTGAAGGCCTGCGCTGGCAAAAAATGACGGATAATAAGGGCAACGAAAGCCCTTCATCAATCGGTGCCATGCTCATTTGGCAACAGCCACACCTCATTACCTTTGCCGAACTCGAATACCGCGATAAGCAAGATGAAAAGGTTTTGCAGAAATATAAAGACCTTGTTTTTAAAACGGCCGATTTTATGGCGTCTTTTGCACATTTCGACGCAGTAAAAGGATGTTATGTGCTTGGCCCTGGCTTAATTCCGGCACAAGAGCGTTTTAAAGCCGAAACTACTTTTAACCCCACTTACGAACTGGCCTATTGGGAATGGGGACTTAAAACAGCGCAGCAATGGCGCCTGCGTTTAGGTTTGCCGCGAAACCCCAAATGGGATGATGTAATGGCCAAACTGTCTAACTTGCCCGTACAAAATGGCGTATACCTGGCTGCAGAAAGTGCACCCGATTCTTACACCAACCCCGAATATAAAACAGACCACCCTTCGGTACTGGGTACATTTGGTATGCTGCCCGAAACAAATCTGTTGGATAAAACAACCATGCGCAAAACCTTCGATCTGGTTTGGAAAAACTGGAGCTGGAATGACACCTGGGGATGGGATTTCCCGATGACGGCCATGACGGCTACCCGCTTGGGCATGCCCGAAAAAGCCATCGATGCCTTGTTAATGCCTGTGCAAACCAATACTTACCTCGTTAACGGCCATAATTATCAAGACGGTCGCTTGCGTATTTACCTGCCCGGCAACGGAGGTTTACTTACCGCCGTGGCACTGATGTGCGCCGGTTGGGATGGAAATGATGAAACTAACCCCGGTTTCCCGAAAGATGGAACATGGAAAGTGCAATCAGAAGGCTTTAAGAAGATGATGTAAGGGAAGAAGAGGGAAGATGCAAAACGGGAAGATGTGGTATGGAAAATGGGAAATGGGATTTTCGCTAACGTTAGTTTCTAACGAGGGTTAAACGATTATATCGTTTACAAACGATATAATCGTTTAACTATTTATGCACTCGTTTGGAAACGAGCGCAAGCATGAAATGGAATTTAATTGAAATTTAATTGAGCCATCTTTATCCACCGTATCGTCTTTTCGACTGGAGCGTAACCGATTTTTATCGGTAGCGAAATAGAGAAATCTATAATTGATAGGCCCAGAATGTATATAATTTGAGAAATAGCATATAAAAGTATGCTCGGAACATATATTTATTAACGAAAAGCATATAATTATCAGTTCGGAACATATATTGAATAACGAAAAACATATAATTATATCCTCAGAAGGTATATCATTTGAAAAATAACATAATTATATGCTCGGAAGGTATATCATTTGAAAAATAACATATAATTATATGTTCGGAAGGTATATCATTTAGAAAATAACATATAATTATATCCTCGGAACGTATCGCAGGCACATTAGGGCTAATTCACTTTGCAGGCTGCGATCATTTGTCTTTTAACCCTTTCCCTTTCAGGGGAAAGGTGCCGCAGGCGGATAGGGGTGTCTTTTAACCCTTTCCCTTTCAGGGGAAAGGTGCCGCAAGGTAAGCATACGACCAACCCATCTTTTTTTTAGGCAGATATTTTTAGGCAGTTGGTTTAGTCCAATTATTTGGCATAAGTTCTTTAAGCTTATTTGCTTTGTGTGAT
>Ga0308165_1000661_pt1 | contig 58001 bp, 57 predicted proteins | sample PhyWR2_FD_201032 | JGI IMG/M metagenome (GOLD analysis project Ga0308165, IMG submission 201032) | Phyllosphere microbial communities from UC Gill Tract Community Farm, Albany, California, United States - DLSLW.R2 | ecosystem: Host-associated > Plants > Phyllosphere > Unclassified | place: USA... | reverse complement strand
GAATTCCCTCTGTTGGAATACCATAACAAAATAACTTAGCAATTATCGAACCGGTTTTTGTCTGTATTTGATTGGTTTTTCGATCAACTAAAAGTGCACCAGTTTGATGTTCTTTGCCTGAAGCTAGTTTCAATTGATGCAGACACGCTATTTCATCGCTTAAAAGCTGCTGTACTAAAGGATTTAAGCTAAATTGATTCGCCGTTTTTGGTAGTCTAGCTTCAATTAAAAAATGTGTTTTGTACTTTTTCAAGGGGCGTCTATCAGAGTAGCCAACAAATCTGCCTGCCTCAGTTTCTATCTTCATTTTTGGTCCAATCAATGTGACAATTCCTGCGTTGATCAAGGCTTGAAGCTCCTCAATTCTTTCAACTGGGGGACCGATCGACAAAAATGAATTTAGTGGTGTGAACCAATCCCATAACCATTTTTTGGTCTCTTCATCTGAAAACAACTCTTGATCCAACATAAAACGAACTTCATCACGCAAATCCTTCAAACTATCCAAAGCCGCTGCAAAAGGTCCAAATAGCGTTCCTTTCTGTGCCTCCAAAAAATCACGATGTAAATAATCAACGATAAGCTTCTGAAAATCTGTATGATCTTCTACTTGTTGTACAGGTTGTTGAATCATCGACCAGTTCCAAAAATCTTTAGACTTAATTCCATATCTTCCTAAAACTGATTGCTCACCTTTTGTTCGAATAAATGCTTCATTAAATCGTTGCTGATTTATGTTAGGATAAGAAGTCTCGATCAAGGTGGAATAATAGGCAAACTCAACTTCTTTTTTCATAAGTTCAAAAAATTGTTCAGCAGAAAAATGGCCTTTACGTTTAATCTTATTGAGACTCTTTTCCTTTAAAAAACGGGGTTGGTATTCTTGGCCATAGCCTTTTTGATTACGCCCCCTAGCATGATAAGGAATACCTCTGCCAGAACCCGCAATAATTCGAGGCTCCTTCCCCGAAGGTCGATAAATCAATTTTCCATCCAACTCTTCAAATATGCCCCCGCGATCACTTGTTAATAGTGTAAGATAATCAAAAAAGACCAAGCCTAACCCTCTAAGCAATACTGAGGTATTCTCCGTTATTGCTTCAAGATAAGCATCAGCCGCATTTTTAGGTGAGGCATAAAACAAGCGATGTTCACTCGCATATGTTGCTAGCTCTTTTTCATTTCCGACTAATTCGTTTTCTTGATGACCTAACGCTAGAATAACGGTCTCTACTGTAGTCTCTACTGATTTTGTATAGACTAAAAATTGATTATCTTGCATTTTTACAGCTCGCACAGTATCTTTAAAGAATTTCACAGATGTTTGTTCTGTCATTCGAGTCTGCACATATTCATAAAACCATTTTTGATATACCCCATAAAGGACCCTTGTACAATGATCATTCGGTCCTAAGGTCTCACACTCTTCTAGCAATGCTGATTTATTTTTAATATTATGATTTTTGATAAATGGAATAGCGTCACTTTGTACCCATTCATAAAGATTTGGTCCTTTCGCTATAGGTCCTTTTGTACTCAGTGTTTCATCTGTAAATAAGGTCACATGAGCAGCGATCGAATTCATCAATAAAGATAAGGATTGATCTTCTCGCCAGATTTTGCCTCCTGGACCATAGGGATCGAACATCGTAATCTGTATTACTTGCTCTCCTCTTGACCATTCAACTATTCGCTCTAACACTGAAAGGCCTCTAGGCCCACCGCCAACAATCGCAATTTTCATTTTTTCCTCCCTTCAAACCTGTATCATTATGTAGTTTCTGACTGTATTGTTTCTAGCAGCTCTTTTAAGATTACTGCATTATTAAATTTTTCATCTTTGGCACTATAAACTAGCGTAATCACAGGATACTTTCTCGTAATATCCAGAAGTTCTTGAAGTGCAGATTGTGTCTCATCAGATTGCAATTCAGTTAGATATTTCTTCTTAAATACAGGAAATTTATCAGCCTCATGATTAAACCATTTACGCAATTCATTACTTGGCGCTATTTCTTTTAACCATAAATCTAAATGTTCTTTTTCTTTAGACACGCCTCTAGGCCATAAGCGATCGACTAAAACTCGATACCCATCTGTAGGTGCTATTTGCTCATATGCTCGTTTAATTTGAATCATTCTGATCACCTCATCTTTATTTTAACGTAATTAATCAAAAAAGAAACGACTTATGATGATCCTATAGATAAAAAAAACAGAAAGACAAGCATTGTTCGGCTTTCGAACCAAGGTTTGTCTCTCTGTGTTTTATTGGTTAAGCATTTTTCTTTTTCGTTTTACCAGTCCAGCCTTCATAGCCGCCCTTTAAAATATAAAGATCTTTATAGCCATTTTTACGCAATTGATTTGCCGTACGAATACTTAATGATTTTTTTTGATCATAAATATAAACAGGTTGATCTTTACGAAGTGAATTTAATGTTGTTTTGATCGTTGTGTAAGGCATGCTGCGCGCACCAAGGATATGGCCTGCATCGAACGAGTCTTTTTCACGAACATCAATGATTTGCGCTTTTCTCATCCCCTCTTTAAATTCTTCTTCTGTAATGGTTTTAGCTGAGCGTTTTGCCATAATACGAAGATATAGCTCATTGATCCCCATTGCTAATAATATTGCTAATAGTATTCCGTTGATAATCCATAAAACGTTCATTCCAAAATCCCTCTCTTACACTTTCTCCATGAATTGTAAAGCTAGTGAAGCAGCACCAATGACGCCAGCTTCATTTCCTAATTGAGCCAATTTGACCTGGGTACTATTACGAACTTCTGGGAAAGTAAATTCTTCAAAATAGTTTTGAACACGGCTGCGTAAAAATTCACCAGCCGCAGATACTCCGCCACCGATTACTACGCTTGAAGGGTTCAAAGTGTTGCTTACATTCCCAACAGCGAGACCTAAGAAATAGCAGACACGATCAACCACCATCAAAGCAAATGCATCCTCTGCCTGCGCATAGTCAAAAACATCCTTGCTAGACACATCTTGCCCATCGTCGATTGCTTGTTTAAGCTGAGAATCTCCAGCATATTCTTCAGACATATGACGTGCAACCCGAACAACACCCGTTGCACTAGAAACAGTTTCTAAGCAGCCACGTTTACCGCAAGTACATTCAAAACCACCAGGATCAACTGTTACGTGACCAATCTCGCCAGCACAACCGTTAACGCCATGTAATAAATTGCCCTCAGCAATAATACCGCCACCAACACCTGTTCCAAGTGTGATGAAAACAACATCAGGATTGTTCTCTCCAGCACCTTTCCAGCGTTCACCTAAAGCGGCTACATTGGCATCATTATCTAAAACAAAAGGAATTCCTGTTGCCTCTTCGATTTGTATTTTTACATTTTGCTTTTTTGTCCAGTTAAGATTGTAAGCACCGACTACGGTACCTTTTTTTATGTCTACACTGCCTGGGGTGCCCATCCCGATTCCGATAAAATCTTCCTGTTTCATCTCATAAAGAGAAATTCGGTGATTGATTGATTCGATGATATCTGGCACAATATGACGGCCTTCATCTAGACTATTAGTTTCGATACTCCATTTTTGCTGAACATCTCCATCAGTTGTTAAAATCGCAAATTTGATCGTTGTTCCGCCTAAATCAATCCCGATCAATTTCTTATCCATTTACTCGATTCCTTTCTCAGTCGTCCTGCTTTCTTCAATCCGGCGTTCTCTTTGCAAGATACTTCTTGCTTTTAGATAAGTATCTCTATCAATCAAGTGACCTTCATAAATGTTTTTCAATTCAATCATCATCAACTCGATATCATAAATTCTGGCACCTACATAAATGTAAATGCCAAATTGTTTAAATAACTGTTGTACATCATATAACGTTTCCATTTGAATGCACTTCCTTATTATACAAGTAAACTGTAATTTTTAAAACCCAAGACTAAGAAAACACCTAACAAAAATACGAATAGAATTCCAGCTATGATTCGTTCGTGGATATTAAACTCTTCCGAGCGCTCAGGAACCGCTAGAGCAGATGCTACTAAAAGTCCGCCAATCAAACCGCCGATGTGCCCCATGATATCAACAGAACTACTGAATAAATTAAAAATCAAGTTGATTCCAATGAACGTTGCATAACGTTGAACCATGAATGAGATAGCCGGATTCGTTCGGAAATGACGTCCAAGAATAATAAAAGCACCAAACAATCCAAATAAAGATGTACTTGCTCCAGCTGAGATACTTGTTTGCGTACCAAAAGTAAAGCTTACAATATTTCCAGCCACACCACTCAATAAATAAATTGCAAGATAACGCCAATGACCATAAATACTCTCAACTTGTGACCCAACATAATACAACGTCACCATATTTATAACAAAATGCAGCCAGCCGATATGAAGAAACATAGGCGTGAAAAAGCGCCAATATTGATGACCATAAAAGATATGTGGACGTGACATCGCCCCCCAATCAACTAATACTTGTCCGACTGTTGAACCTCCGGAAACTTCAGTTCCTAAAAAAACAATCGTTGTAATCCCTAATAAAATATACGTGACCAACGGTTGCTTCAATATTCTTTTGATCTTCATTTGCGTTTGATAATTCATGTGTTCCTCCTAGCTGATAAATAATCGTTTCACAGGTAGATCGAAAGGCTCTACCTGCCAGTTTTCTTGGATCTGTTCACTAAATACCAAACTACACGTTTCCCCCTGATACTGTTCTAAAAAGCGATCATAATAGCCACCACCAAAACCAATTCGAAAACCTTCAAGGGTAAATACAATTCCCGGCACGACAACTAAATCAATTACCTCAGCTGATACTTCCGGCGCAGCTACTGGCTCTTCAACACCAAATAGCGATTTTTTAAAAATAGTTTCTGGGGTTATTGAATGAAACGTTAACTGACGTTTAGCCCCTGCGATCGGCATCACTATTTGTTTGCCTTCCTGCCACCCTTGATCAAGTAAAATATGAGTATCAAATTCAAAATCTAATGGTTTCGTGACAGCAATCGTTTGGGCTTTTTTCCAATAAAAATCGTTGAATAACGCTTGACTGATGTCCTGTTCCTTTTTTGCTTTTACTTCAGACTGTTTATGGAGCCATTTCAAATTTGCTAACCCTAATTTTCTTAAATGTGTCTTCTCCACAACAAACCCCTCCTAAGTTTAGATATTTGCTGGGATTGATTCCGACCAGAAAAATAAGGAAAACTGAGTTCAATATCCTTCCATCTTGCGTTTTTCTAAGAGAATCGCCCGAGAAGCTAGATTGAAAAATCCCCACAATAAATTGGCTTTAATTTTAACTCCTATATCTTTTTAACCTTACTCTGTAGTTTATAGAAAAACTGCTAAAATAGCAAACGGATTTCTAGTCTTTTCCTTTGAATTGTAGTCTTTTTTGCAGCCAGTTAGTAATTGCTTTATAGACCTCCAACTTTTCCTCTTCCAATAAAATTTCATGACGCAAATCGGTGAACAAAGCAAGTGAAACATCCTTTATTCCAGCCTCATTCAATTCTTTAGCGATCCGTCTAGGTCCCTTGCCAAAATCTCCTACAGGATCTTGTTCTCCGCTAATAACTAAGATTGGTAATTCTTGTTCAATATTATTCGCCCAACCGCTGCGATTTGCGCCATCAACCAAACGGAATAAAGTATAAAAACCATTGTTTGTAAATGTAAAGCCCGTTAACGGGTCCTCTTCATAGCGTTTCACATTTTCCTGATTTTTACTTAGCCAGTTGAAGCTACTTGCTTCAGGAAATTGTTTGCTAAAATTACCAAAAGCCATTCTATCCAACCATTTGTTTTGTTTTTCAGGTGCGGTTTTATTTAAACCTTTTGTTAAAGAAAGAGCTAATGGCAACATAGACGCTTTTTGACCTGTTCCCATAAAAATAGCTCCTTGAATAGCTGCTTTGTACAATTGTAAATAATTGCGTAATGCAAAAGAACCCATGCTATGTCCTAACATAAAATGCGGCAAATCAGGATAGCTCGTTTCGATCCATTCTTTGATTTGATCGATATCCTCTAAAATGAATGTCACAGGATCATCCTTGCCAAAATAACCGTGTTTCGGTTCTATCTCGGAAACAGATGCACCATGTCCCAAGTGATCATGTCCGACCACTATAAAACCTAAGTTATTTAAAAACAGAGCAAAATCATGATAGCGTTCGATATATTCCGCCATTCCATGGATGATCTGAATCGTTCCGATTGCTTTTTGTTTAGGTTTCCAACAGATAAAATGACTGGTTGTTTGTTGATCTGATGACAAAAAAGTATTATGTTCCATATTTTTCCCTCTTCTCAATTGATACCTTCTATTATAAAGTATTCTTAATAAATGAAATAGTCAAATGGGCTTTTTTAAGTATTATTCTTTTAAAGCTAACTTGAAAAGAGTAAACATGAAAATACAACGAATCGGATACTCTGACATTGGTTGGATCATTAGTGTAACTAAATCAAGCATTCTAAAAAAACAGTTTTGATACTTGACAGCATTCAATCACCAGCAATTTCACAAATAGATCAAGCGAAAAAATCCTTTATGACTTTCTAGACAAGACATAAAGGATTCTTTTATTTTTGTGACTGGAAAGTAATCAAGGGATTGACCGATTGATCCACCGAGATTTCTTCTGTTCCATAACGTTCACCTAAAACATATTTAGCAATATGAATCGTTCGATCGCTCATACGTTCTAAATTGGAGGCAGTATCAATAAACAAGACCCCATCTGCTGCACGCCCTTTTCCACTATTCATGATCGAAATATATTTTTTGCGGAGCATTTTAACCATTTGATCAATTTGTGCTTCTCGACTCAGCATATGCTCAGCCATCTCTTTATCATCCTGTTCAAAAACAATCAAGGAATCTCGAATATTTTTCAGAACTTTTTCAAACAAATCTACCACATCTTCATCATATAAAATCAAGGTGTCACGGTCAGAAACCTTACCGGCTTTTTTCTCTTTTGCTTGTTGTTTCTTTTCAAGTTGAATCGCTTCATTAAGATTTTGAATGATATTGCGGCAGTGATCGCCGATTCGTTCTAGGTCTTTGGTCAATTCTAACATCATTGTCTGCTCATGGCTTTCAGAAATGGTTAATTCGGTTGCTGAAAGCTGAACTAAATATTCAGTCAAACGATTGTCAGTATCATTGATCGCCGTTTCATACTGACTTGCATTTTCCATATCGATACTATTTTGATTTTCATAATAAGCCTTCGTTGCTTCAAAAGCACCTAAGACGTACTCACCCATTTGCAGCAATTCTATTTTTGCCTGATTTAAAGCTAAAGTAGCTGAGTTTTGAATAATCGATTCATTCAAATTGGATGGCTTAAAATCAATGCTTTTGTCTTTTCCAGGAATAATTTTGCGCACAAGCAGCTCGATTTTATCGATAAACCAAAATTGAATCAGTAAATTAGATACATTAAACAATCCATGGGCTACAGCAATCTGCATTGCTGGTTTCAAATTTAGCACAGTAGAAATACGAACCACCACTGCTGTAAACGGAGTTAATAGTATTGTGAAAATAATCGCACCAACTAGGTTAAATACAACATGAGATGCTGCCGTTCGCTTGGCAGCTACACTAACGCCGAATGCAGCAATCACAGCGGTGATCGTTGTACCAATATTATCGCCAAACAGAATCGGTAAAACCGATTCAATTGCCATACTTCCTTGACTATACAATTGTTGTAAAATACCAATCGTGGCACTGGAACTTTGTAACACCATCGTAAGGAGCGTACCGATTCCTACTCCTAAAACTGGATGATGAGAAACATCCACCATTAAATCTGCGAATTGCGGTAACTGGCTTAGGGGAGCCATGCCTTCACCCATTAATTTCAGTCCATAAAATAGACAACCGAAACCAAATAAAATCTGTCCAATATTATTGACTCGCTCTCTTTTCGAAAAGAAAAGCAAGATCGAGCCCACACCAATGATCGGTAAAGAATAAGAGCTTAAATTAAATCCAATGATAAATGCGGTGACTGTGGTTCCCACATTAGCTCCCATAATGACACCAATTGCCTGGCGTAAAGTCATGAATCCAACACTAACTAAACCAACCGTAAGTACTGTAGTACCTGAACTACTTTGAATAATAGCGGTGACGATCAATCCTGCTAAGACTGAACGTAACGGCGTTGATGTAAACGTATTTAAAATTTCCCGCAGCGAATCTCCCGCAGACTTCTGCAGACCATCCCCCATATACTTCATACCAAATAGAAAAATCCCTAATCCACCGAGAAAAGGAAATAATATTTCTTGATAGGACACATTTGTTCCTCCTTTATATTAGAAGTATCATAGACTAGTCATGTACTCTTTAGCTATCAGAAAAAGCAACTTCTTTTTAAGGGTACAAAAAATCAAGCCTTTTGTAAATGGAATATTGAATTCTTTCACATAAAAATTAATCAGAAGCTAACTTAATAGTAGTATAAAACAAAATAAAGAGACTAAGACGCAACTCTATGAGTCACCCCCAGTCTCTTAAAATCTCCCTAAATCTTGAAGTAAAAATAACAACTAGTCAGGTTGTTTTATATGAAAACAATCAAACCATCATCATATAGACGCCAGAAGCCACAACTGCTCCCACAACTGGTCCAACAATAGGAACCCAGGAATAGCCCCAATCAGAATCACCTTTAGTCGAAATCGGCAATAACTGATGTGCTAAACGAGGGCCGAAATCACGCGCTGGATTGATCGCATATCCTGTTGGGCCGCCTAAAGACAAACCAATTGATAAAATCAACGCTCCCACAACCAATGGATTTAACCCATCTGTAAAACTATGTTGTGAAAATGACAGCAATCCTAAAACTAAAACAAAGGTACCAATCACTTCAGTAATCATATTCGCTGGATAATTTCGAATAGCTGGACCTGTGGCAAATGTTCCCAAGATTGCACCTTGATCTTTTGTGACCTGCCAGTGAGGTAAGTAAGCTAACCACACTAAAACTGCACCTAATAGCGCACCTAATACTTGTGCAATGATAAACGGTACAACCAAACTCCATTCAAAACTACCCGTCATCGCCATTGCAACCGTCACTGCTGGATTCAAGTGCGCTGGTCCCATGTACCCTGCAACATAAACAGCAATCGTCACAGCCATCGCCCAACCAAAAGCAATCACGATCCAGCCAGAAGCTTCAGCTTTACTTTTCTTTAAATTAACAGCCGCACAAACACCATCACCTAAAAGAATCAAAATCATTGTCCCTAAAAATTCACTGAAAATCTGTGTCATATTGGAAGTATCCATGTTACTTCGCCCCTTCTTTCAAAGTACTCAAGTCAGATTCTGCTATCAATTGATTTAACTCACGTGTATAGTGTTCTTTTTGTTCTTTAGACCACTCATAATAATGACTCATTTCTAAAATCACGCCTTGTTTGACTTCATCGAGCGTATCTCTCATAAAGAGCAAGTGATTCGTTCTACGCACAAGATAATCGGCTGGTGTCAGCACCATCTCATTATCTAAAGCATAGTGTAAGGCTAACGTTTCAGCCAAACTTAAACCGGCTACTGGTTCAGTTACTTTGATTTTTTCAAAAAGTTCAGTCACGTTTGAACCATAGAGATGAACCAAATATTCTGCTGCATCTTGGCTCAACCCTTTTTCCAAACCAATTGTGGCAAGATTATTTAATTCTGTCTCCACGTTTGCTGCATCAAGATTTCCTCCAGAAACAGGATATGTTTTAGAATCAATCAACTCAAATACACAATCAAATTCTTCTTTCAAAATACGTTGAATTTCTTTCAAAGCACCCTCAGCCATCTTACGGTAATCGGTAATTTTACCACCAGATAAGGTCAACAAACCATCATCTGAGCGTTCTAACAAACTACCACGAGAAACTGCAGAAGGATTTTCTTTACTTTCAGCCAGTGAATCTTCTAAGTGATTCAAGACATTTTCCACATCAAAACGGGTTGCTTGCTGATGTTTATACTTATCAACGATATCAATTACTTGATCGAAACTTTCATCGGAGACTTTGCCATTATTACCGCCATTGTAATCTGAGCCGCCATTTTCTGAAATCAACGGTCTAAGTCCCGCCCAGCTTGCTTCGATGTCATTGATCGTCACGTTTGCTTTAGGATAATGACTATTGACGATTTCTAACAAATAATCGACATCTTCTTGCGTAACAGTAGGATGTTCATAATCTCCAGTATAATCTGTATCCGTCGTGCCAAAATAGGTTTTCTTTTCTCTAGGAACAACGAAGACCATCCGCCCATCGTGTTTACCTGTATCAAAATAAGTTGGTTGTGGGACATACAATTTGCTACTGTCTACCACAAGATGGACCCCTTTTGTCGGACGCATTTGCGGCACTAGCTTCTCTTTCGCATCCAAACCACGAACTTTATCGGACCAAGGCCCTGTCGTATTGATAACAACTTTCGCTTTGATATCAAATTGTTCACCAGCCAGTAGATCTTCTGCTTTTACACCGATGATTTTGCCTTGAGCATTTTGAATAAAGCCTACCGCTTTAACTTTACTGACCATCAACCCACCATCTGTTGCAGCACGCTTGATATTTTCGATGACAAGACGAGCATCATTATTTCTAAAATCTAGATAGACGCCGCCACCTTGTAAACCTTCACTTTTCAACTGAGGTTCTCTTTCTAATACTTCCTCTTTGGTCAGTGTATAATTCTCATATTTAGTGCCGATAACATTTGCTAGGCGGTCATAAAGATCCATTGCCACTTTGACCGAAAACATATTGAATGTTGCTTTTGGCTCATCATAAATTGGTAATAGCATTGGATCAGGCTTTGGAATATGAGGTGCAATGGCTTGAACAACTGACCGCTCTTGAACTGTATCTGCAACAACTTCTACATCAAAATTTTTCAAATAACGAATCCCGCCATGGACTAATTTCGTCGAGCGTGAAGAGGTTCCTTCCGCAAAGTCCTGCATTTCGATCAACCCTGTTTTCATGCCAGCAGCACTAGCTTGTAAGGCAACACCCGCACCTGTAATACCACCGCCAATGATCAATAAATCTAATTCTTCAGACTTCATCTTTTCAATGGATGCTTGTCTGTTTTTAATTGAAAATGACATACCACTCACTTCTTCCTTTATTTTGATTTATGTTTGAACATTTGTGTGGCAGCGACAGCTTGTTGCCAGCCTTCGTATAAATCATCACGTTCTTCATCAGACATTTTCGCTTCAAACACTTGGCCATCTTCGTAGAACGCTTTTAATTCATCAAGATCTTTCCAAAAGCCAACCGCTAAACCTGCTAAAAAGGCTGCGCCTAAGGCTGTTGTTTCCAAATTTTGGGCTTTTTGAACAGACGTATTTAAAATATCTGCTTGGAATTGCATCAATAAATCATTATTAGCGGCGCCTCCATCTACTTTTAAGATGGGAATAGCGATACCTGTATCTTTTTGCATCGTATCAATGATATCCCGCACTTGATAAGCGACCGATTGCAGTGTTGCTTTTACAAAATCTTCTCTGGTTGTTCCACGAGTTAAACCGAACACAGCACCTCTTGCATCTGAGTCCCAATAAGGTGCCCCCAAACCTGTAAATGCTGGTACGACATAAACTTCATTTTTATTATGTGATTCATTTGCTACAGCTTCTGATTCTGCAGCCGTTTGAATCATCTTCAAACCATCACGCAGCCATTGAATCGCTGAACCAGCTACGAAAATACTTCCTTCCAAAGCATAATAGACTTTTCCATTGATACCATAGCCTACTGTGGTTAATAAATTGTTATCAGAAAGCTGTGGTTTTTCTCCTGTATTCATCACAATAAATGAACCTGTGCCATACGTATTTTTGACCATTCCAGGTTCAAAAGCCATTTGTCCAAACAATGCTGCTTGTTGGTCACCTGCCATACCTGAGATGGGAATTTCGCTTCCATAAAAATGATAATTTTTTGTCAGTCCATAAACTTCAGAATTTGATGTGGCTTTTGGTAACATTACACGAGGAATGTTTAAAATATCTAAAATCTCTTGATCCCAATCTAAATCATGGATATTAAATAGCATCGTTCGACTCGCATTAGAATAATCTGTTACGTGCGTTTCCCCACCTGTCAGCTTCCACACTAACCAAGAATCAATGGTTCCAAATAACAGTTCACCTTTTTCAGCTCGTGCTTGGGCTCCTTCAACATTATCTAAAATCCAGCGAATCTTTGTTGCTGAAAAATAAGCATCAATAATCAAACCAGTTCTTTCATGAATCATGTCCGCATGTCCATCTTCTTTTAATTGATCAGCGATTGGTGAGGATTGTCGAGATTGCCATACAATCGCATTATAGATCGGCAAACCTGTTTGCTTATCCCAAACGACGGTCGTTTCACGTTGGTTCGTAATACCAATACCTGCAATATCAGAAGGTTTAACTCCTGATTCAATCAATGCGCCCGCGATAACAGACTGAACAGAATTCCAAACTTCATTTGCATTATGCTCTACCCAACCAGCCTTAGGAAAAATTTGTGTAAACTCTTTTTGTGAACTACCAATATTATTCCCTTTTTTGTCAAAAATAATTGCTCTTGAACTCGTTGTCCCTTGGTCGATCGCCATGATGTACTTTTGCTCTGTCATTGATGATTCCTCCTAATTTTAAAGCTGAACGAGCTCGTCTTACCTCGACTGAAAAATAGGAAAAATTGATTGAGGTGTTCTTTGCCTCACTCCATTTTTATCTTTTTTCCGAGAGGTTAGCTCGTAAAGCCAGCTTTTTTGTAAACGCTTTATATCCTATGTATTCATCATAATCGCAAATGCTTTCTTAAAAACGTCATTTTTTTTTTTATTTCCAAAATAATTGAAAGTTTTTCCGTGGATCGCTCTTTTAGCAACAAAGAACCAAGAACAAAATCAACCAGCATTTTGTTTTTGGTCCTTTTAAACGAATTTATTTTTTATGACGCAACGCTCGAATTTTCATTCTAATTTGATTGATATCATAGGTCGAACCTAATTCGGACAACACATAAACCTCTTTTACAGAACGATAAGCATTCGGCTTACTAACATTTGTAATAATCAAATCATACTTTTTTTTTGAATCATATGCCTCTATTGTTAACCCATTCAAATTTTTCAAACTCAAAACTAATACTTGTGTCAGCACTTCTTTATATAAATGATCCATTTTCAAGTCAATACCGATCCATGTTTCACCAACAATCTCAAAATCAATGATTGCTAAAACGCTTAAATATGTTACTAATGACCATTCATGTAAACTATTACCCTCTTCATAACTTTCATCAAAATATTCCAAACTTTTCTCCAAAAGTACATGTGAGAAGTCTGCTAATTGATAACTAGAAAAGTTCTGTTCTTTTTGCCAAATATTTTCTCGATCAAACAGTTCCAATTCACCCTTAAAAAAGTATAAACGACTATGAATTTGAGAAAAATAATAAAAAATCTTTTTCTCTAATGCTGGAAAAAATTTTTGTGGACGATAATATAAAATCACATGTTCCAACACAAACGTATCCGCCAAAGATGTTGGTGTCCGTCGCCCTCGAATCAAACTATAGTCAGCAAAATCCGTTTCTGTCAACACTGACATGCTTGTTAAAAAAATAAAATGAAGTAAGCCCTCTTCTTCATCGATTTCTAATGGATAGCGACTAAAAAAGCGTAAAACAAAAGAACGAACTATTTTAAAAAAGGGGTCCTGTTCATATAACTGACTTTTACTAGACAATTCTTTAAATATTTTGTGTTGCACTACGATTCGTTTTTTACTGATTGTCAGCCATAAACTGATTTTTAAGCGACCATGCTCTTCAAATGAAAGATTCAACGCTTTTTCTAAAGATTCGATAATTCTAGCATTTTGAACCGTCAGTGTTTTTTCTTGATGAACTTCATATGGCGTTAAAAACCAATAGACTTGAAAGTAAAAATAACGTATTTGTAGTTCTTCCCCTTTTAACTGACCATTGCGGATTTTAAGACCAAACTCCTTTAATAGTTGGTTTAGCTCTTTAATTTTTCGAAATAATGAAGACTCACTGGTCATAAACTTCGTGGTCAACTGAGCGATTGTAAATTCACGATAATGGAATAAATAATCGATCAGTTCAAATTTGATTGAGGCACGAAGATAATCGTCCAAGACTTGACTTATAGAAAACTGGTCTGACATCTGAACGACCACACATTGTCCATCATAAAATAGCGAGCATTTATTTTCATATGGTTTTAAATGATAGGCTAGTTCTTTTAAATCACTTTCAAAAGAAGCCTTTGAAACACCTAAATGATCCAACAATTCAATATCAGTGATTCGTCCGCCTGCTAAAATCACCTTTTTTAAAATCTCAACTTCTCTTGCTTCTTTTTTATCTAATAATTCTTCAATTTTCATCCGCTTCACTCCACAAACCTTCTAAGCCTAACTGATTCGTGATATCGAGAACATTTGAATAATAAGGATGATATAAAAAATCTTTCTGATAAAGTTCCTCAAGTGTTTGCTCCATTTGAATACTCATTGCTAACGTATTGATTTTCTCTAATATATCGGCTTTTGAAACCAGCTGTGCCCCTAAAACCTTGTGACTTTCCTTTTCAAAAATAATTTTTCCGTAAATCGTTTCACTTCCCAAAAATAACGAACCTTTTTGCTGTACATGTGCTGTAGAAATAGGCTGATCATGAAAAGAACCTTCTGCTTCCGTCAGTCCAGTACTTGCTATGTAATAATCAACAAGTTTTGTTCCAATCGTTCGAATCGAACCAACAAATGGTCTTGTAGGTTGCATTAGATTTTCAGCCACGACTAATCCTGTCCTAACTGCATTGTTGACTAAGGGAATATAAAAGGACTCATCTGACAGACTATAAGGTACCTGAATGCAGTCGCCTATTGCAAAAATATCCACATGAGAAGTTTGTAAGTACTCATCCACAAAAACTGTCTGATCCGTATGCATTTTAATCTGACCATCCAAATAAGCTAAGTCTGGGCGCACATTCATGGCAAAAATTGCACTATCACATAACAACTGGGATTTTTTGGTTTCGATCATAAGCCCCTCATCTCCATCTGTTATCTTTGCAACAGTTTCATCGAAATGAAACACGACACCGCGGTTGGTCATTTCTTCTTGGACCGGTCTAATCATTTCTTCATCAAAATATTTAAACAATAAGTAATCCATACGCTCAAAAAGATGAACTGCTTTACCCATCTTTAAAAGCGTATCTGCCGCTTCTCCGCCAATTTGTCCCCCACCGATTACGGCTACTTTATCACTGTTTTGTAATTGCTCAATCGCCTTTAACACACCAGATAAAAATTTATATTTTAACACTTTCTCCGAATCACTCCCCGGAATATTCTGAGCCCATTGACTAGAACCTGTTGCTAAAATTAATTTATCGAACGACATCACACATTCTTTTTCTTTTTCCATGTATTTAACAATATGTTGTTTTGAATCTATGCTAATTACTTTTGCACTTAGTAGTAAAGAAATGCCCCATTCTTCTAGTTGTTGCTCCGAAATAAATTGCGCTTTTTCAATAGGATCGATCGTTTCATTAAAATAAAGATTGATGCCGCCAGGTAGATAGCCAATCGTTGCTTGCTTTTCAATTAAATGAATTTCAGCTGCAGGGTGTTTTTTTCTGATTGCCACAGCGGCCGACACTCCTGCAAAAGAAGCCCCAATGATGACGATTTTCACAATAAGACCTTCTTTCTGTATAAGTAAAACGTTTTCTTAAAGGATAGCATACGCTTGACCTAAACGTATAGACATACGCTGATTTGTGTTGATTTTTTAATAAAAAATGACCTGTTTGCTCTATTCTACTCCAGAGTCAACAGGTCATTTTAATTTTCCAGCTATGTGTTAATTGTCTTTCATAAACGCTTTGATCGCTTCAGCATTTTGCTGTTCATCTAACTCGATCACGCTGCCAGAATCTGTATAATCGTTAAATTGCCATGATCCTTCGACTGGAACGGATAATGATTTTAAAGGTTTAACCTTGCCAGTTAAAAAATCTTTTGCTAAATCGATCAAAAGGCTGGTCGGTACATTCGTATCGATTTTCCCAACCATTTTCCCTGCTACTTGAGGCAATTCCCAAATCGGAATCAAATCCTTTGATTGTTCAACTAGCGCATCCATCACTTGCTGCTGACGTCTGATACGGCCGAAATCGCCTTCTTCATCCATCCTAAAACGCGCATACTGCAATAAACTATTACCATGTAATGTTTGCTCACCTTTAAAAATATCCACACCATCTAAATTGATATCTTTTTCAGCTTCGATCGTGACACCCTTAGGATAAAGCTCATCAATAATATCACTGAACTCTTTAAAATCCATGACCACATAATAATTGATTGGTAAATCAAAATTATTTTTTAGTACATCCTTGGTCATTTGAGCCCCGCCATATGCATAAGCTGCATTGATCTTGTCTTGTCCACCATCGGGAAATGTTACATAGCTATCTCTCATGATTGAAATCAATTTGGGTTGCTTCGTTTTTCCATCATAATGTGCGACCATCAAGGTATCCGAACGACCTTGATCTTCATCATCATCTCTAGAATCATTCCCAACGATCATCACGGTTAATTCCTTATCACTTGTTTGTTCGTCACCAGTAAAATTTTGGTTTTTAGTAGGTAGTTTTGCTTCACTCTCTTCTTTGGCTGTTTGAAATGATACTGCTGCATAACAGCCTGCACTCACAACGATTAGCAAAACCGATAGCAAGCTAATGATCATTATTTTTACAGATTTTTTCATTGTACATTCCTTTCTAGACATCAGCGTTAGATGGGCTAGCTCAACTATTTTCTTGACTAAAAGAAAAAAACTTCACCAAGAAAACTCAGCGAAGGGATTAGATTACAGTCTCTTAAACACATGACAAACAACATGTATCGACAAATTACCTAGATCATCTCTTCGTGGAGTTTTAGCACTATATAACGTAAAAAGCATTGCTTTTAGCTACTTTGAAACACGCCTTAATTCGACGAATTTTGTCCTACCCGTGCCAGTCTTTCGACATTTCTGAGCAGTAGCCTGTGTTTATATAGGAGCCTCACCTAACAAGTATTTAATTCATTTTAAACTATAAGCGTATCCAATCACAAAGTCAAATTAAATTCTACCTGAAACCTTTAGGATAATAAGTCCGCTACCCCGTTATCATTGCTACAACGTAGCTGGGGGCTAGAAGAATAAATTTTTTTTAAGAGTAATCTTTACCCTTTCTTAAAAATTCGTTTATCCTCTTTAAATTCAAATTTTAGATAGACATTCTTTGCGTTATCTGTTTCAATGTTTAAAAGACAGATACTTGGAGGATACCATGGAAAATTTTTTAGAAAAACAACAAGCATTCTTTTTTAATTTTTTAACAGATAGTATCGATAACTTTTTACTCGATCATTCTGATGAAACCTACTATGCATTTGCCTTAGTTTGTAATATTCATGAAGAAGGCGAAATCAACGTATACCTTAATACTGTTGAGCTTTGGCAAGACACAACTGACTATTATGCAACTAAAGGATACACTGACCAACAATTACAAGAGATGAAATATAATGCAAAGGATTGGGATGAAGACCAACAATTTGCTTCTCTTCACCTATTCGATGATTGGGTGGAAGATCCACAAGCCATTGAAATGGTTCTTGAATGGATTAGTCAACAACTCATTTTGCTAGTTGATAGCGACACCTTTGAACGTATTCCTAAAGCAGCTGATTTTAAAGTATTAGTTTACGATCATGATGAAGAAGCAGCTGACTCGCAAGAACGCTTTGAAAAATTAACAACATCTGACTATTTCCAATTAAATTGATCAAAAAGCGAGCAGCAGATTTTATTCTTGGGCTCTTTTCAAAAATGCCTACTTTAGGAAGAGGCGTTTTAGCGCTCAAAGATAAGAAAATTCTTGTTTCTGCTCGCTCTCTTTAACGTAAGCCGACATTTGTAACTCTCTTTATCTAAACAATATTTGCTCTTACTATACTAAACCTCTTCTAAAAACAAAGCATTAACTCTTCGATTCCAAAAAGTCTAGTCGTTATTTCATTCACCTTTGTGATTAATTCCTTTTTATCTAAAATTTGATCTTTTGTTTCAATTTTGATTGTTTCGTTTGCATAGGTTAAAAAATCATACTCCTCTTTCATTCTGACTTGATAATCCTCTTTTTTATATAACGTATAATCATCGAGAACGTCTATCTCATATTCTCGTTTATAACCATTATTTAAGGCAATCGCAGTAACAAGTGAATTGACAGTCAGCTCATCTAACAGAATAGACTTTTCATCTATTATTAATGTATAGTTTTCATTTTCAATTATCCCGCAAACATTACAACCTCCGTCTAATAAATCAACTGTTTTAGTAATTGTTGCTTTTTTCATTTTTACTGCTCCTCTCCTACAGCTTCTATTCCTTCTTTGACTATTATATCAAAGATGAAGACATCATGAAAAACAAATTTAGTTTTTCCACTTTGCTATTTAATACGACAAAGTAAAGTGATAAATTCCTACAAAAATCCATATATTCAGGTCATTATAACGATCAAATCATTTATAGTTATTTTATATTTCTTTTGTATAAATATAGGTAATCTACTACATACAATTAAACCGTAAAAAAAAGTAACTTATAGGAGCTGCCATACTCGAGCACATTTTCTTAGAAATTTAATCGACATCTTCTTCTCTCAATAAGATGTGTGCACTTCTAAAACACAAGGTCTTCCTATTACTTTTTTAATTCTCTTTCAAAAAATGCTGCTACGACATCCATCATTTCTCCCTTGACCAAATGCCCCTCACCTTCACCTACAATAAACTGACTATTTTCAGCATAAGGTTCCGCTTCAATCATTTGATAAAAGTCCGCTGTATCTTCATAAGGAATTTTAGGGTCATCCGTTCCATGCCAAAATAGGACAGGACGTTGTGCCAGCTTTTCAGGTGCTTTTGAAAGATCATAATTTACTACCCAACTAAGTAATAGGGGTAAATCTTGCGGCACAAAAAAATCCATTTCAACTGAACGCTCCATTACCCGTTCAACATAACGCAAAGGCGCTGGTGTCCCCATCATACAAGCAGCAACACTGATTTCTGGATGCTGAGTCAATAAAGCACTGGTTGTGATCCCTCCCATTGACACACCACCTACGCCAATTTTTCCATCTTCGATCAGCTTTTGTTTCTCAAAATGACGCACTAACTGAACAAATTCAATAATATTGTATTGAATACTAGACCAAAATGTCACTGAAGGAATCGATGAAATAGGGCCCGATTTTCGTTCCCCATGATTCATTGCATCAGGTAAAATCACACGGATTCCTTTTCTTGCCAACTTCCTAGCTTGAGTCAGAGATAACTCTTTTGCTGACTGCCAGCCGTGATAATAAATGACAAGTGGTAAAGCATCACTTTTCTTCTCTTCTAAAACAACTTCCAGTAATGGAATTTTTTTGATATAGCGATGTCTAATACTAATTTTCATCCTACTCACTCCTAAAAATGTACTCATTTATTTATCTAAGTATACACCTCAAACTAAAATAGACCATCACCTTTTGTTTATTCGAAAAAATTATATCATCTGTTTTTATTATATTTTTTTCTTCTATGCCTTTTTAAAATAACTCTTAAGCGTAATAATATTAAAATAGTAACAAATATTCCTAAAAATCTAAGGAAAATAATCTTAACCAGTGCTAAGAGAGACTTCTCCTTTTTCATCTTCTTATAACTCGCCTCAATCACTTTTAAATTTTCTGGCAAAACTTGATAGGTCGTACGCCCTTGCCGTTCAATATCACATGCATCTGCATAATTACCTAATCCATCACTTGCCCGCAAATACAGTTTGCCTTCAATTGCTTCTCTATTTAACTTGAACATAAAATTGCCCTCTCTATCAGCAGAAGTTTCTTGATAATGATATTCATCATTATCTGTATAAAAAAGTTCGATTTGATAGGTATTTTTAGATGCTGGCATTTTGATTTCACCAGATATTATAGAATTTTCTTTAGCAAAATTTATCTCTGAAAAAAAGACAGTAGGTTTATCACTGAAAACAATGTATGGCACATTCTTATAATGATAAATCGTGCCTTCTTCAGAAGTAAAACAGAGATCGGTTGAGTAAAGACCAATTTTATCTGTTTTAACAGGGTTATTCTCATAATACATATCTCTGATTTTAATATTCTCTCGATAAAAAATAGTTTCAATAAAACCACTATAAATATGAACTGGCCCATTTAATACAAAACGTGCAAAACTCATATACGGGCTATGTTCAAAAGGAAACTCCAAATAAACGCCATCTTTCTTTGCCTTAATTCTTGTTGTCTCCCCATTTAGAATTTGTTTTCGAGCATATCGACTCGTCAAATCAAAGGAAGCCTGAAAATTCAATTCAGGAGTAAACTCACCAATTTCTTCTCCATAGCAAATAGTAGGATGAAATACAAATAGCAGACCAAGGACCAATAAACTCTTTTTCATATAAAAACTCCTCCAACAAAACCATGATCTCATTGCACTATAAATGACATTGCATAAACATCAGCAAGAACTTAAATATTTCTTGAGATGGAATCATTAAATAACAAATCATATCATTAACAGTATAAATAAATTCTATCATAAAGAAAAGTTTATTTTTATATTTTCTTCCTTTTTACTGTAAAAGTAATAATAAAAAAGCTTTGAATCCTGTTATATATGGATTCAAAGCTTTTAGGTTAAAAACCTTATTTAGTTTCACGGTGTAAAGTAACTTTTCTTTCACGTGGGCAATATTTTTGTTTTTCCAAACGATCAGGATTGTTACGTTTATTTTTGCTTGTAAGATAGTTACGTTCTTTACAAGAAGTACATTCTAAAGTAATGTTTACGCGCATGTGTTTTCCCTCCTATATCTAATTTCGTATTTCTAAGAATTTCTTAGCCTCAAATATCATATCATGTTTATCTACGAATTTCTACCCTTTTGACGAAATTTGTAAAGGAAAACTACTTTACAAATCTTATTGTGCTTTATATTCAGCGTAAGCATTGACGATCGCTGTGACCATTGATTGGTTTGGTCTAGTACTTTCGCTAGTTAAATGAGGTAAAATGACACTCACAGCAATCTCTGGATCATCTGCTGGGGCATAAGCGACAACGTTACTATTCACTGTAACATGTTCTCCCACATTAGTCTCAGCAGTACCAGTTTTAGCAGCAATATCAAGGGCTGCTCCTTGCATATACCGACCTGTCGTAAAGACACCTGTCCCGTGTACTACATCATAGAAACCTTTTTGAATAATGTTCATTTGTTCTGCACTAATATCAACTTTATTTAATTCCTTTGGTTTCATTTCTTCTTTTAAATCACCGAGTGTTCCATCTGACTTGTTATCATAAATACCTTCAACGACATGTGGCGCAATCCGAGTACCACCGTTTGCGACTGTTGCAGCATATTGCGCCAACTGCATTGCTGTATACGTGTCATATTGCCCAAAGGATAAATCGAGTAAATGTCCTGGCATAGGTGCTGCGTCAGTATCAAAAGCTGTATTAGATAAACCAGTCTCTTCCCCTGGTAAATCGATGCCCGTAGAAACACCCATTCCATATTCACCAAATGTCTTACGCAACACATTAAATAATGTTGGATCCCCTGTTTTGTAAGGTAAAACCATATTGTATTGATAATCTGTGTTCATCATTTTCAAGACTAATTTCATCATGTACGCGTTCGATGAATATTCTAATGCTTGTTCTGCATTAAGTGGTATTTGGTTCCCTAGGGTTTTGTTAAATACAGATGACTTTTGTTCACTTCCATAAATTTGTAATGGCTCATCGATCAGTACATCATTTCCACTGATCACACCTTGTTCATAACCAGCTGAAATCGTGGCACCTTTTACCACAGATCCAGGCTCAAAAGCTTTGTTGATTGTGGCTAGTGGATTAGAGGTCACTTCATTCGTGGCCACATCACGATCTAATGCTACCATCGCCATAACAGCTCCAGTTTTCGGGTTCATAACAACAACGTAGGCACCGTCTGAATAAGCAGCATTTCCAGTTGCTAATAGTTGTTGATATTGCTCCCGCACTACTTCTTCTATTTTAGCCTGAAACGCCATATCGATCGTTAATTTCAAATTTTCACCTTTTTTACCTTCTGATACAGGTGTTTGTGTAACGATTTTACCATTACTATCCAGTGTTACTTCTGATATCGCTTTTTGACCTTGAAGAACGTCTTCATATTGTTTCTCTAAATAACTAGTCCCTACCCGATCATTTAATTCATAACCTTTTGCGATATACTCATCAGCTTCTTCAGCTGGTAAACCAGCTTTTTGAGAAGATACTTTTCCGACTAAATTCGTAAGATCGGTGCCGTTTGGGTATTCCCGGTCCCAATCCACTCCAGTTGAAACACCTGCTATTTCTGAGGAGTTTTCGCCAATTATTGCGATCTCATCTTGAGTGACCCCTTCATTTTTGATAAAGGCTGTGTTTAATTCCCCCACAGAATTCATGCGTTTAAAAATGGTCGCAGCTTGTAACGTTTGCTCATCAAAATTGATTTCTTCAGGAGTGACTTTTTCAACTGTTTTAATATACAACGTTGCTTCATCTGTAATTTTATTGCCTTTTTCATCCACCTTGTCAGCATCAGTCAAACGCTTTTGCGCCGCTTTTAAATTTTCAGGATCTGCTAACCAGAAATCCTTCTTATCGCGTTCACTCAAGTCATCTGCTGGTACGTGGATCAACTCATTTACTTTGAGTGCAATAGGAACGAGGTCTTTGGGTTGAACCTTTTTCCCACGAGTATAGGTAATCGCAAGGTTGGCTTTATTGCCGACCAATATGTTCCCTTTTGCATCGTAAATCTGTCCTCTAGGAGCAGTACTTTTGATTTTTAACGTTGAATTTTCTTCTGCTTTTTGTGCATATTGCTGTCCTTCAGCAATTTGTAAGTATCCTAAGCGAACGATCAAAGCCACAAACAAACCAAAGATCACAAAAAACAGTAGGTTTAGTCGAAAGGGGATATGTGATTTTTTACTTTTTTGTGTCATAGGTTCTTCATTATTATTTTTTAATTTATCTAAAAAGCTCATTTTTTTCATTTATTGTTAATCCTCCATATGAGAAAATTCTCGCTTCTCTATTGTAACGAAAAAACACAAAAAAAAATAGAGGGAATCCTCTTACTAAGAAAATATTTAACTTTTATTGAATAAAAACGTCTGGGACATAACTCTACGAGTTATATCTCAGACTCAAAGAATCCGTATAAACGGTGGGAGCAGAAGCAATCACTACGCTTCGCTTCGATCACATCAAATTCTAAGTGCTAAAGCACTAAGATTTGAAGGCTTCGGAAATAAGCCGAAATTCACAAAAATTTGAAGAGCAATTTTCGTGAATCCCTTCTTATTTCTCGGGATTAAACACTCCTGTCCCAACCTCTTCTTGATTATTTTCTACTATAATTTGCTACATCAGCAACCATACTATCCACAAAAATATTCAAGTCGATCACTTCTGTTTCTTTACTACCGTAACGGCGAATATTCACAGTTGCGTCATCCATTTCTTTATCGCCGACAACGATTTGATATGGAATTTTTTGTGTTTGAGAAGCACGGATCTTGTAACCCATTTTCTCATTACGATCATCTACTTCAATACGTAAACCTTGTTCTTGCAGCCGTTTTTTCACTTCATAAGCGTAATCTGAATGAGCTTCAACGGATACAGGAATAATTGTTGCTTGGATTGGTGCCAACCAAGTTGGAAATGCCCCTTTGTATACTTCTGTCAAGTAAGCTACAAATCGTTCCATAGTTGAAACGATTCCTCTATGGATAACTAATGGACGATGTGTATTTTCACCATCTTCACCAACATAAGTCAAATCAAAACGTTCTGGTAATAAAGCATCGATTTGAATTGTTGATAATGTTTCTTCCATACCCAATGCCGTTTTTACTTGAACATCCAGTTTAGGTCCATAAAAGGCTGCTTCACCTTCTGCTTCAAAATAATCAATTCCGGCTTCATCAGCAGCTTCTTTGATCATTGTTTGTGATCTTTCCCACATTGCATCATCATCGAAATATTTTTCTTTGTTGTTAGGATCTCTTAAGCTTAAACGGAAACGATAATCTGTCACATCGAAATCAGCATAAACTTCAACCATCAATTTCAATGTACGCAAGAATTCTTCTTTGATTTGATCTGGACGAACAAAGGTATGGCCATCGTTCAATGTCATTTCGCGTACACGTTGTAAACCTGATAACGCTCCTGATTTTTCATAACGGTGCATCATCCCTAATTCAGCAATTCTAATTGGTAGTTCACGATAGCTGTGTATATCATTTTTATACACCATCATGTGATGTGGACAGTTCATTGGACGAAGTACTAACATTTCGCCATCGCCCATATCCATTGGCGGGAACATATCTTCATGATAGTGATCCCAGTGACCTGATCTCTTGTAAAATTCAACATTAGCCATAATTGGTGTATAAACATGTTGATAGCCTAGGCTGATTTCTTTATCTGTGATATAACGCTCAATCGTACGACGGATTGTTGCACCTTTTGGTAACCAGAAAGGTAATCCTGAACCAACATCTGGATTAAGCATGAATAAATCAAGCTCTTTGCCCAATTTACGATGATCACGTTCCTTGGCTTCTTCACGCATTTTAATAAATTCTTTTAGGTCTTTTTTATCGAAGAAAGCCGTTCCGTATATACGCTGCATCATTTGATTGTTAGAATTCCCTCTCCAATAAGCACCAGCCACTGATAATAACTGGAATACTTGAATACGTCCTGTTGAGGGGACATGGACACCACGACATAAATCAACAAAATCTCCTTGATCGTAAACAGTGATGGTCTCCTCTTCTGGAAGTTCAGAAATCAATTCAACTTTGTAAGGATCATCTGCAAATAATTCTAACGCTTCGTTTTTAGAAACAACTTTACGGACGATTGGGTTATTTTCTTTGACGATTTTCATCATTTCAGCTTCGATTGCTGGTAAGTCTTCAGCTGTGATCGGGTTTTCACCATTATCAGTGTCATAATAAAAGCCAGAATCGATAGCTGGTCCCACACCAAATTTGATTTTTGGGAATAGGCGACGTAAAGCATTGGCCATTAGATGAGCTGATGAGTGACGTAAAATTCCTAGTGCATCCTCGTGATCTGGTGTTACGATTTCAATTGAGCCATCTTCTTCGATTGGGCGAACTAAATCGATTAAGTTGCCATTGAATTTCCCTGCTAAAGCTTTTTTAGCTAAGCTGTTACTAATACTTTTAGCAATGTCTAATGTCGATGATCCAGACTCAAATTCTTTAACTGCACCATCTGGAAATGTAATTTTAATTAACATGTTATTTCCTCCAATTTTTTTATCATTGATTACGAGATTTTACGACTTTCCAACAATATAATCTCACTTGAGCAAAAAAATAAGTCCTAGTATCGGATAAAAATATCCGATACTAGGACGAAAAGTTCGTGGTTCCACCTATTTTTAAACACAGCAAACAGCCGTATTCCTCAAGCGTGTTAACGGTACGACCGCCTTTGTTTCGACAAAGGTTGGAAAAAGTGGTCATTCCTTGTGCGGGTCTGGAAAATTTTCAGCCAAGATTTTCCTCTCTAAAAGACTGCTTACAAGTTCAGTTGTCTTTCTCATCAATCATTTATGTGTTAATTTAAACACTTCTTAATCCAAAAAGCAAGTATTTCTTTAAATAACTTATTTTTTCCATTGTCCACCTTGCGCATAACGATCTTTTTTTAATTCATTCACAAAAACATGAATGTTTTCTTGAGGTGCCCCTGTATTTTTCGATATGGCCTCAGTAATGTCTTTGACCATATTTGTTAGTTGCTCCTCGCTACGACCTTCTATTAAATCAACATGAATAAATGGCATCGTCTTTCCCCCGTATAATTTTTAATTTTTAGTATAATCATAACATATTTTATGATTATAAAGCTTATTTTTTAGCTGTCAATATGAACTTTGACACATTTTGCTTCATATAATTATTTCCTATGATCAAACGTTCTACTAGTTACAGATTTGAACCCAATTACTTCAAAATGGTTTAGAAGTTCAACCTGCGAAAACCCATTATAATGGTGCGCAGCTTTGTCAAAAACAGTCATACACAATCTCTTCTTTTATATTTCTTAACTTCCTAATAATTCATGTTTTGTCATAAAAAAAGAAGCCCAATCGGACTTCTTTTTCATTCCCTTTAAGCTGGTTCACCATAATCAACTGGTTTGTCAAATTCTCCAGGTGCATCGTCATAGATGTGTCCATAAATAATAACTGGCATTCCAGCATAAGCACCGTTAAAAATTTGAGCAGCTGCAGCTCCTGGGGTATTGATACAACCATTACTACCAAAATTGGTTTTATAGGCTTCTTTGTTCCCAAAATATTCTGCTTTATAATCTGCATCATGAATCCCGATTTGTGTAACAACACCACCAAAGCTCTTCAACGGCATCCAATATTTTACAGGTACACTATAACTTGAACCATCAAGCATTTCGCCTTCTAACTTTGTATCCGTATCTTTGTATAAAATCGTATGGAAACCTGGAACTGTGGCGGTTCCTTTGTTATAACGACCAGTAATAACATCTGTTTCGACAACTTTTACGCCATCTTTAAAGAAATACATCTTTTGATCGTTTAAGTCAATTTCTACATAGTCCTTATTAACAGTTGATGATTGTGTCACATCACCATCAATCGGTACTGTGATTGTTTCTGTTTCTTTATCACTGTTGATTGCTTGGACAAGTAAATCTCTTGTTTGCGGCATATTGATATCCCAACCATAGCCACCGTTGTTTTTGTATTTTGTTGTTACACCATGAACATTTTTAAAAATGATTGGTTTGAAGATCGAACCATATTTTTGGTTTGTTTGTTCAACCCATGCGTAAACTTTATTGTCATCAACATTTCCTGACGTATCCATAAATGATTGCAACTCTTCTTTGGTTAAGGTCAGTTTTTCACCATTGATGTCTAACGTGATTGCTTTGTTTTCTTTTTTCGACAACAATGTTAATTTTTCTTGTAAGCCTTTATCTTCTTTAGTCACTGCTGGTTTTTGATAAAATTCTTTAATATCGTATACGTAATTCCCTTTATTAGCCTCAACATCTTTAAGTACTTGATTCATCAACGCTTCTTTATCAACCGCGGTCCCTGTCTGTTCCGGAATGATTTGGTAATTACCATCGACTTTCTCAATCCGAGCATCTTGACTAGGTGTCCCCTCTTCAAAGCTAAGTTCATTTAGTTTATTTTTCAATTCAGTCTTGTACTCTTCATTGACTGGTAGCTTAATCGAGCGGTCCCCGATGTTTTGTTTTAAATACTCTTCTGAGATTTCATATTTTTTAGGTAATTCGATTTTTTCTTCTTTATCGTTCACCTTGATCACAACAGCTTCTGACTTGTTCAATTCCTCAAGTTTGCTTTTTGCATCTTTGGCACTTAATAAACTAATATCAACACCATTAGCTTTCGCCGTTATGAAAAAATGAGATTGAAAATAAACAAGGCCACCAGTAAATACCAGTGCTAAAAGAATCAATACTCCCACTATTGGAACTAGCCATTTTTTCTTTTTCTTGCTTGACTGATTTTTATTTTTGGATCCCTTCGCATTCTTGGTCGAGCGACTAACTGATTCTTCATTTTCCATTGAGCTATCTTCCTTTTTTATGATTTATATGCTTACTTTGACGAAATACTTTTTTCCTGTTCAAAAACTAAAGTAAAAGGAAGCTCCTCTTCCTCTTGATATCGTTAAAATTTCTATTCGTACTAAATTAATAACTGTATTTTAAAGCTAGTTTAGTTAAAATTTCCTCAGTGTTCAATTAATCTGCTTACACATGAGAAAAAATTCATGTTTTTATGTATAAATGCTGAACTTTCATTTTTTCTGACAAACAGGATGAGTAACAGTCAAAATTTTGATACAGTGTACTTATCATTCTACCACATATATAGGAGAGGAAAAAAGACCATTTAGCAATATCTTTGATTAAATTCTAATTTATTTACAATAAACTTAAAAATGGCATGGAAATTTCTCTAATTTTCTTTAAACGCAAGTTTACTTTGTTTAGTGAACCAATTATTTGAATAAAGCTTGACTTTTTCAGCTGTTTTTTGGTCATAAATGAAGTGATTTTTTTGTGAAACTATCCGAGCATAATAATCAAATTGCTTTTGTAAGGACAATAGAGCTGACCACGCCAAAAAAATACTAGAAATATTCATTGTTTTTACTAGCTGTTCATACTGTTCTTCTGTCAAATAATTAGGCAAGTACTTATAATTTTTCCCAATACTGAAGTGATAACCATGCTTTCCCGCAACTTGCCAAGACAGTAAACGTAATAATTCTTTTTGGTAGTTATCATGTAAATGATCCGCTGCATAGAATAGCTCGTTACGACACAAACCTTTCACGACATACGTACTGACCCACCAAAATTCATTACAACAATCTGAAAATTCTTCTTGGGTAGGCTTTTTGATCCAATAATTTTGATCCGTTGCTTCCATTAAATTAGGCAATAAGTGGTTTTTATCTAATAAAATCTCAGCCAAAAGATCTCCTTCATTCCAGTATGCAGCTTGCTCTTTTGGACACAGGGTCAGATCGATTCGATTTCCATCTTCAAACAGCATTAAATAGGCAAATCTTCCATCCTTTGTTGGTGGAAACAATACCATATCTTCCGGCGTCTGCATGATCAAACGCGGTCCAAACTCAGCTAACCATGACTGATCTTTGCGAAATACTTCAACCGACTCCACAATATAAACAATATCATAATCCTGAAATAAATCTTTCGGTGCATTTTTATTTGTTCGCGAACCATTCATTCCAACTGCGAGTATTCTGGGATCCTTTTCAGCAATCGTTAAAATCAATTGAAACATCTCTTCTTTTGTACGCATAGCTATCCCTCCCCATTTTAGCTTATATAGATAAAGTATAAAGCAATCTCATCAATTGTGTTATACTTTATCTTAAAAACGTTAAAAAAAGATTAAAAAAGAAAGGGCAAGTACCGTTCAACTTGTTCATCTACTAAAATAGATGAGAAAGGTTGTGAGGTTATGAAATGGATAAAGAGAATCATGTTACTAATTTTAGGAGTAGGGATTATTTATGCTGGCTTTGTTTTATTTCTGATTTTCAGCGGAACAAAAGACCAGCCAACAACAAAGCCAGATACGGTACTTATCTTGGGAGCACAAGTAAAAGGCACTTCAAAAAACAATGCCTATCCGAGTACTGTTTTAAAAGAACGATTAGATGCGGCTATTCCTTATTTAAAAAAATATCCGAAAGCAACAGTGATTGTTTGTGGGGGGCAAGGATCTGACGAACCAGATAGTGAAGCTAATGTCATGGCAGAGTATTTAAGAAGCAATGGCATTTCACAAAAACAAATTTTAATAGAAGACACATCCACACGTACCAAAGAAAATATTCAAAATGCTCAAAAGAAACAAGCATTAGGAAATACAGTTATTGTCACAAGTGATTTTCATATGTATCGGTCAAAATTATTGGCAAAACGACTGGGAATATCTGAAATCAGCGGACTTCCTTCTGTTTCCAAATCATCTGCTACATTCAAAACTTACGTTAGAGAGATTTGTGCCTTGGGCTATGGGTTGCTTTTTGATCATTAGACAAAAATTATAAGAGTGATTGGGACTCTTACGTTCCAAGCTCAAAATAGTTACGATCGCTATTTTTGAACGATTTGGTTAAGATTATTATTCTAAAAATAGCTTTTTTATAACTCTACAAAAGAACGGGCCAAAAATTTAGTTTGGATCATTTCTCACTTGAAGTTTAGATATCTAATTATCTTTACAGATAAAAATCTTGAGACACATGTTTTTTCTATAATAAACTAACTAAAAGTATTCTTTTTCTTTCTGATTCGAAATGAATTCTCAAAAATTTACATAAAATGCTAAATATTTGAGAATTGTAAATAAAAATGCTACTATACTTATGTTCTTAGTTTTTTCATATTGTGTTTCCCTTCATATAGTGTGTGTATGAAGGGTTTATTTTTTTTATGACTACTTATATGATACATTCCGTTACTTGTTTTTCTTGTCGCTTAGATTAAAAAATAGGAATATTCTTTTAAACGCTAAATATAACTAAATAATGAGACTAAAAGAGAGCACATCAAAACTAAAAATCAGTTTTGTTGCGCTCTCTATATCCGAATAAACGGCGAGAAAAAGCAGATCCTTCGGAAATAAGAGGAGCTACCCCTTTTAATCTCGGCTTCTTCCTGATAGATTATAATTTGATCGTTCCATAATTTATTTTTAGTTTTTCAATCATACCAGTAACGGATACGCTCGGTGGTTCACTTTGCTCTTTTTCATAAAAATTCATAGACATCGTTGCTACGCCATTAGCAAATACTTCTATTGATGATGTATCTCTGAATACCTCTAGTAAAAGGCTATTGTCTATTAGGGGAACTCTTGTCGTTCGCTTTGTTAATTGCTCTGTTTCAATTCCTGTAATCTTAAAACCAAAGCTATCACGACTAATAGATAAATAACCAGTAGCAGGCTCATAGATTAGTTCAACGGCAGACTCATTTGTTCTCAGAACCTTTATTGCTAAATTTTCAGTTTGTGTTAGGGTTCCACTTAACTCAATATAGAATTGCTTGGCTTCAATATTATCTAGTTCAATGGATGAATTCTCTAATTTTTCCTTTTTGATTCTTTTTTTATCTGTGATTAATTTATAAATTGTATTAATCGGTTGTTGAATCACTTGTTGGTCTACTACATGGAGCTCACGTGGCAAGGTCATAGTTCCTGCCCAAAGATGCCCCAACTCATTCGTCGGCATATTACGCCCCCACATCTGCATCCAAGCAACCATAATTCGCTTTCCTTGTTCATCAAAACAAGTTTGAGGAGCATAAAAATCTAAGCCAAAATCAATTTCATGATGATTATCTACAGTAAAACGACCTGTTGACCAATCTACTTCTCCTATAAACGCCACAGTAGAATTGATATTTTCATAAGAGTTCTCTTTTTTCTCCATTTCAATAGGAGAAATCAATAAGACATCTTTTCCATCTAAATGAAATAAGTCGGGACATTCCCACATAATCCCCTGTTCCTTTTCTCCTTTAAGAAGTATAGAAGTAAACTGCCAATGAACTAAATCATCTGACTGAAATAATAAAATCTGCCCTCTTTGTTCAGCTGTTTTTGAGGCAACTACACTATAATATAGACCATCATGTTCGACTATTTTAGGATCACGAAAATCATCAATTGCTGCAACTCCCTCAATATGTTGTTCCGAAATTACAGGATTTTCGAGAAATTTTTCAAAATGAATACCATCTTCTGACACTGCCATACACTGAACTTCTCGTTTAATTCCTTCACGTTCATAATGACCTGTGTACATTAAATAGAGTTTTCCATCTTTTTCAATTGCACTTCCTGAAAAGCATCCGTCTATATCATATTCCTCACTTGGTGCCAGTGCTACTGGTAAATCTTCCCAATGGAGCAGGTCTTTTGATTTAGCATGTCCCCAGTGCATTGGCCCCCAAATACTATCATATGGGTAATACTGATAAAACAAATGATATTCACCTTTGTAATAGACAAAGCCATTCGGATCATTGATCCAGCCTATCGGTGCCATCAAATGATAGCCTTGACGATAAACAGGATCAATTCTACCTTTATTTTCTTTAATATATTGATTAGCTTGTTCGAGTTTTTCTTTCATTCTCTCTCTCCTATTTGATTCCTGTACCAGAACCGCCCAACCCTTGCAGGATATATTTTTGAGCGACAATATAAATAATGATTAGTGGAATCGTTGAAATTGTTAAAACCGCCATAACCTGATTGATATAAACGGGTTGTGTCGTATTAATCGTTGTAATTGCGACTTGCATGGAAAACTTACTTTTATCTGTCAATACCATTAATGGCCAAATATAATCATTCCAACTTCCGATAAATGATAAAACCCCGACGGTCGCTACCGCTGGTTTAGACATCGGTAGCATGATTGAAAAAAAGATTTTAGCGATACTTGCACCATCAATTTTAGCGGATTCAATGATTTCTTCCGGTATTGCAATAAAGAAATTTCTAAATAAATAGATGTTAAACGCACTAGCCATAGCTGGTAAAATCACAGCAATACGACTATTAACTAATCCCAATGCATTGACAATTGTAAACTGAGGAATCAAGACTGTTTCCATTGGAATAATCAAAAGTGCTAATAAGAAACCAAAAATTATTTTTTTTCCTGTAAAATTGATTTTGGCAAAGGCAAAACCTGCTAATGAATTAACAATGATCGATCCTGCTGCAAAAGTAATGCCATAAAAAATACTATTTAGCAAATATGTCCAAATACTGAATCGTTCAATGACTTCTTGATAAGTTTTAAACCAATTTGCAGGATTTAGACTAGGTAAAAAAGCTTTAAAAGAAGAAAGGTTTGTATAAACTTCTGCATTTGATTTCATAGCAGAAACAATCATCCAAAGCATTGGAAAAATAAACAATGCCGCTAAAATAAATAATAAAACATATTCAAAAATCATTAGTGGTCCAATCTTTTTTTTCATTCGTCTTTGTCCTCCTTAATTAATTTTCTTTGACCGATCGTAATCAAACCAATCAAGGTTGTAAAAATCAGCGCTATTGAGCTAGAGTAGCCCACCATTCGATCGGTGAAACCTGTCTGATAAATATAATAAACCATGGTCATTGTAGAATTCATTGGTCCGCCTTGGGTCATGACCATTGGCTGAACAATCAACTTAAACGCTGAGATAAGTGTTGTTAATAAGACAAAGATAGCTGTCGGCTTTAATAAAGGCAGTGTAATATAACGAAATTGTTGAAATTTTGTGAAGCCATCCATTTCAGCGGCTTCATAAACATCTTGCGGGATATTCTGCATACCACCTAAAAACAATAACATTTGATAACCTGCACCTTGCCAAGCAGAGACAAACACGATCGTGTACATTGCTTGTTTAGGACTCGTTAAAAATGGTTGAGCAGAGATCCCTATTTTCATTAACAAGGAATTGATCAGCCCCTCATTCGGATTTAATAAATACAACCATAAGATGGAAATAACTACCAAAGACATGACAACTGGTGCAAAAAATGCTACTTTAAATAATAAATTTCCTTTTCTTTTTTTGTTGATAATCAAGGCCATTCCTAATGCTGCCCCCAATTGGACTGGAATGATCCAAATGACAAACTTAGCTGTATTCAGCATACTTTTTATAAAAATTGGATCATTAAATAATTGTTTAAAGTTATCTAAACCAATGAATTGCCGATTATCTGGGGTCAGTAGATAGTAATCTGTAAAAGCATAATAGGCAACCATTCCCACTGGAATCAAAAGAAAAATCGTCAATAAAATAAGTGCTGGTGCTAAAAAACTATATCCTACTAAATTTTCCTTGACTGTTGGTTTCCGATTCATTTTTTCTCCTCCTTTATCACTTCAACATCCTGTCGATAACTTGCTGCATTTCTTCTGCGTGAACATCTACGATTTTTTGTACATCAGGATTTTCTTTGTAATAGCTCGCATCTTGAATTGATTGTTGAAACGCACGGGAAACTTGAGGATACGCTACTACAACAGGACGCGCATGACCTGATTTTTGGTTTTGTTCCATTAGAAAGCGCATTTCCTCAGACACATCGTTTTTGATCAATTCGATCGTTGACTTTCTAATAGGTAAAACGCTATTGCCTAAACTCATGATTTTACTTGATTCTGTATTTGTTACATACTTAATAAATGTAGCTGATGCTTCTTTTTCTTTTGTTTTAGAGGACATCGCTACTTGCCAACTACCTGTTGGTGAAACTAATTTTTTTGTTTTATTAGATACAGGATATGGTAAAATACCGTATTCAAGTTCTTTATAATTTTCATTTAAATCAGCAATCGTCCATGATCCGCTTAAAAGCATCGGATATTTTCCAGTTTCAAAGCCTTTTTCAATAGGCGTATTAGTAGTGTACCCTTTTTTTACTAAGTCCTGAATAAATTGAAGTGCTTCTGCACTTTTTGGATCATTAAAATAACCTAAAGCTTCTGTCCCAGATTGATTTACAACTTCTCCTCCGTTTGACCAAATAAACGGCGTGTAGGCATAAGTCAGCATTTCATCTTTAGAAGCTAACTGAATATTTATCGCTGGTAACTCATATTCATCCACTAATTTTTGACAAACTTCTTTAAACTCGTTCCATGTCCAAGGTTTATCTAACGTTGGTAGTTCGTCCTCTTTGATGCCCGCCTTTTTAAATAGTTGCTTGTTGTAATAAATCCCTACACTTGATTCAGAAAAACCAAATGCATAGAATTTCTCATTGTAAGTTCCTTGTTGAACGATACTATCAAGCACATCATCCATATTTGCATCATCTAAGTATTCATCTAACGGTTCAATTACATCTGCATTTGCATAGGCAGCAGTATTTGGACCATCTAGAGTTAGAACGTCAGGCAAACTATTCGTTGTGATCGCAGCATTCACTTTATCTTCATAACCACCACCGCTGCCGCTTCTTGGAATGTATTCAGTGATTGCCTTATATTTCCCTTGATACTCTTTATTAAAGTTATCCACAATTGTCTGCCAAGCCTTTCCTTCAGGAGTTTCGTCTGAAAACTGAACCCAAATTTTTATGTCCCCAGTATTTTTTATTCCATCTTTCGATTTTTTTGAAACGTTTCCACAACCAGAAAAAATAAAGAAAACCACAATGATCACAAGCATGAACTTGCAAAAATACTTCTTCATTAACATCTCTCCCTTTAATTTGAAACGTTTCCATTTTATTGAAAAAAATATAATGGAAACGTTTTATTAATTGATAAAAAAAGAATAGCATTGAAATCGCTTTCTGTCAACTGGATTTCAAATAAAAAAAATAGTGTTTAGAATAGCACGAAAAACGCCTATTCTAAACACCTCAAACCATTTTATCATCAAACAATTCACGTTATAGCATCTTTATCATTTTCAATCGTCGTATAATTAGAAACAAAAGTCACAGGTAAAATAATTCTTTTAGGAACCTCTACTCCTTTTATTTTATTCAAAATAGCATCTACTGCTGTAACAGCCATCAATGGAACAGATTGAGCGATCGTTGAAAGTGCATACTTTCTTTCCTGTGCCATTCTCACTCCATCAAATCCGATTAACTGAAAATCCTTAGGTGCTGTTTTGCCGATTGTCTCTAGCGTTTCTAAAACATTTAATCCCATAAAATCATTCACTGTAAAAATACCGTCAATCGTATCATTTTTTTTGATAAACTGTAAAATTTGCTCACGTAAATCTGTGATTGGTTCTGGCATATCTAGGATTTTATACGTTATCTTTTTGTCTCTACAATATGCTAAAAAACCTTCTCGCCGATTAACAGTTTCATTGGGAAATGGTGAAAAACCGCCTATATATGCTACTGTTTTACATCCTCGCTTGACTAATTCTTTTGCAGCTAGCCTTCCACCAGCAAAATTATCTGAGGTAACATAAGTCACATCTTCTGAAAAATGTCGATCAATACTAACAAACGGCAAATTAGACGATACGTATTTATCTACATCTGAATAAGTAATCCCAATAATTCCATCAACCTTATTTTGCTTGACCATTTGGATATATTCATATTCTTTTTCTGGATCACCATCTGCATTACACAAATAAAGTTTATATCCTTTTTTGCTGAGTTCCTCTTCAATATAATAGGCAAGCTCTGAAAAAAAAGGATGCCAAATCGTTGGAAGAATTAAGGCTAAAGTATTACTCCGATTGGTTTTTAAAGCCCTTGCATATTCATCAGGTTCATAAGATAATTCATTGATGGCAGCTTCAACTTTTTTTCTGGTAATTTCTTTGACTTTTACTCCATTAATGACTCTAGATACAGTTCCAACGCCCACCCCAGCTAATGCGGCAACATCTTTCATCGTTGCTTTCATCTTATCCCAGCTTTCTTAATAATGATCTGATTTGAATTGTAACATATAATTTTGAAAATAGGGAAACGATTCCAAAAAAACTTCTTAAGCTAATTTCTTAAAATAATTTTTATAAAAAATAAGCTATAACTCTTTCGTAATCTCAAAATTAGATTACAAACAAGTTATAGCTCAAGCTTATCGAACTAATCTAACTCTACGTTATGATAAACTTTTTGAACATCATCTAGATCTTCTAAAACATCAATCATATGTTCAAATTTTTCTAAATCTTCTCCAGCTAATTCAACGTCATTTTGAGCAATCATTTCTAATTCAGAAACGGAAAAGTCTTCAATACCTTTTTCTTTTAAGGCCTCTTGGACTGTATGGAAATCTTCTGGTTCTGTATAGACAATAATTTGACCTTCTTCTTCTGTAACATCACGTACATCAATGTCTTTTTCCATCAAGTACTCAAGAATTTCATCAGCATCCTCACCTGCAAATCCAATCACACCTGTATGATCGAACATGTATGCTACAGCTCCGCTGACACCCATATTTCCACCATTTTTACCAAAAGCAGCACGTACATCTGATGCTGTTCGGTTTACGTTATTTGTCAAAGCATCAACAATGACCATTGAGCCGTTAGGTCCAAATCCTTCATAACGTAATTCAGAGTATTGTTCATCGCCTGAACCTTTGGCTTTTTCAATTGCTCGGTCAATGATATGTTTTGGTACATTATATGTTTTTGCGCGTTCGATCACAAACCGTAATTTCTGATTTGCTTGAGGGTCAGGATCACCCGATTTCGCTGCTACGTAAATTTCAATTCCGAATTTTGCATAAACTCGGCTGTTATTTGCGTCTTTGGCAGCTTTTTTCTCTTTAATATTTGCCCACTTACGACCCATATTCTCACTTCGCTTTCATTCATTATTATTTTTTGTTTATAGCGCCTTTCTTATTATACTTGCCAAATCAACTTTTGTTAAGTGTTTTTTATTTTTAACGGATACGAATCGGAAATCGACCAAAATTCTGTTCTAAAATACTGGGATGTCCTAACTGATAGAGTTGATTACTGCGAATATCTATCGCTAATTGGGTCTTCAAACTTTTCGATACTTTTGTAATCATAGGCAATGTTAGCTGTTTTTTTTCTTCTCGCAAAAAGCGTTGGCCTTGCTCTGTGAAACCCAAAACTTGTATGTGAGTGTGATTCCAAGAGTTTGTTATTTCTTGTTGTTTAACGTTATTCAAAACATACGTCGCCAATCTTTGAAGACGTGTCCAAGTATATCGTTTTGTTTTTGCTTGCTCCATAAATGTTTGGAAAGAATCCGAATTTTTAGCTGCTTCTTGTAAACGATATTCGATTCCTTCTTTCATTTGGTAAATCTCTTGTAAATCCGAAGTTGAACTGCTGATTAATTTATATTTTAATAGTGGCCAATAATTCTCCCAAGAAATGGTCGGTAAAGTGGCCAAATCGATTACTACTTTTTCTGGCAGTACTTTTGTGATTTGAGCTAATTCATCTGAGAAAACAGCTTTCCTAATTGCAGTAGCACTGGCAAAATCTTGATAAATATTTGTATCATGGTAACCCGCTTGCTCTCGTTTTAAAGGATATAACTTCATTGGCTTTTCATAATTTGCATTCTCTTTAGCATAGCTTAACCCTAATATATGATTAGGTGAAGAAAAGTCTAATCCACTACTTGGGTAAAGCCTGCGGAAAACTTCTGTCATTTGCTGAGGATAACTCATACCGTTATTTTTGATTGTTTGGTACAGTTGATTGATCTCAATCTGATTATTTTTCACAAAATTTCCAAATAATTCATAATCCATCTCTGATTGATTATCAGTACCAAAGCATAAAGCTTCACAATTTAGAGCATGAAGTAATTTGATGCCACCTGCAGCAAAATAATCAGCAGATTGTACAGCATAAGCGAAAGGTAATTCAATCACTAAATCGACCCCATTAGTCAACGCTTCATTTGCTCGTGTCCATTTATCGATAATGGCTGGCTCTCCACGTTGTAAGAAGTTCCCACTCATTACTGCAATCACAACATCTGCTCCGCTCATTTCTCGCGCCATTTTTGCATGGTACTGATGCCCATTGTGAAATGGATTGTATTCAACAATAATGCCGCAGCTTTTCATCTTTTTTCTCCTTCATCTAGATTATTTCTATTTGAATTCCATCATACCATTTTTATTTTGGTACGGAAACAAAATAAAAATGAGTGGCCAGTTTTGCGTCACTCATTTCCATAACTATTTTTTACAAACAAAAAACCAACGTTTACTTTCTTTGTTTGGTATCTCATCTGTGAAATCAGCATAGGTTTCCACATCCATAAAACCAGCACTTTCCAGCATCATCAAATAGTTTTCCATTGTATAGGTACGCTCTTGATGCAGTTCATCTTGTCGAATAAACACTTCGTCATTTCCATGCTCTTTAACGAAAAATGTTAAAAAGTGTTCGATACTATGCTCTTTTTCTCCAGGATAGCTATCCCATAAAAAGGCAAATTCTTCCGTTTGATAATGGTAGCTATATTCTGGAAATACCTTATCTACTTGATAAATTGAATGGACATCAAAGATAAAGACCCCTTCATCCTCTAAGGCTTGATATACATCATCAAATACTTGTTGAACTTCCTGACGATTGGCCATATAACAAAGGGAGTCAGAAAAACAAGTAATCGCATGATACTGACCCATTTCAGACAAATCCATCATATTCCCTTGCACAAACTGAACATGAACTTCTTCTTCTGCCGCTCTTTTACTGGCCATCATCAACATTTCTTCTGATAGATCTAAAGCTGTGACAGTAAAGCCTGCTTTGGCAAAATTAACAGCTAAAGCACCTGTGCCACAAGCCATCTCTAAAACATCTTTTTTCTCTTCTGGTAAATGACGTTTAGAAAATTCTAACCACTGATCGTAGAGGCTGTCATCCATTACTTCGTCATATACAAAAGCAAATGTTTCGTATGCCATATTACTCGACCCAAGCGTGTAGATCGACCATAGGCGCATCTGACCACAGTTTTTCTAAGTTATAAAAACCACGTTCTGCTGATTGGAATACATGGATGATGACATCACCTAAATCGATCAAGACCCATTTACCGCCATCTTTTCCTTCAATTCGTTTTACTTCTACATCTGCTTCTTCTTCTTTTTCGATAATTTCTTCCACAATGGCATTGATTTGGCGTTCACTTGCTGCTTGGCAAATCATAAAGTAATCTGCTAAAAGTGAAATTCCATGCACATCTAAAGCGACAATTTCCTCTGCTCTTTTTGAATCAGCTGCTTTTACAGCGATTTCTAAAATCTGTTGACTATCTATGATGGTTTCCTCCTAATTTTTAAAACATAGCTGACTCAGTCAGCTTTTCCCTTGATCCAGCATCTTGAGCTAGCACCTCGGAAAAAAGATGAATTCTGCTTGTGACATGGACCATCACGATCAGTATTCCCTATTTTTCTGTCGGTGCTAATTAAGCTCAGTCAGCTTTTCCTACTACCCAATAATTGTATGTCTCAATTGTTTTTGGATAAATTCTTTGTTCTTGTTCAATAAGGTGTTGTAATGTATGCTTTGTTTCATATGCGACAGCTTCGTCCAAATCAATCAAAGCAATTTCACGGGCTTCTTTTACTCCTGGGAATTTGCGGCCTGGTTCGATATAATCAGCAACATAAATGATTTTATCCAGCAAACTCATGGCAGCCGCTCCTGTCGTATGGAGACGAATTGCTTCTAAAATTTCTTCATCTTCAATTCCAAGCTCTCTTTGAACCATACTAGCACCAATCAGTCCATGCCAAATTGCATTTCCATAAGCCAATAACTGTTGATCATAGCCATCGCGTTTGATGATCAACTCAAACTCTTCATCCGGTCGTTCTTTAGCATAATCATGAGTCAGCGCTGCAATACTCGCCTTTTCCTTGGAGGCTCCATATTTAGCTGCTAAAGCAACAGCCATTTCTTCCACACCTAGAACATGTTGAAATCGACGTTCACTCATATGCATTTGAACTTCCTGCATCAATTCTTCACGCTTATACGTAGTATATTTTCCACTAAAGTCCATCTACATACAGCTCCTTTTCTTCTATGTAGTGTATCACACTATCAGGGAGTAAGTAACGTGTAGAACAACCATTTTGGATTTTTTCTCGAATCAGTGTTGAACTGATATCCATTTGTGGAACATCGACCCAGATGATTGGATAAGGGGTAATGGTCCCATAATGTGGCCGACGGATACCCACAAAATTGACCAGAGTTACTAATTCATCGATTTTATACCACTTTGGTAAATATTCTACCATGTCTCCACCAATGATAAAATAGTAATCTGTATCCGGATTATTTTGTGTTAAAGCTTTCATCGTATCATACGTATAGCTCTTTCCTTTACGAAATAATTCGATCGGCTCAACAGCTAAATTTTTATTATCAGCAATCGCAAGTTCTAACATTGTTAATCGGTGTTTACTATCGATCGTTTTTTTTTCATCTATATGAGGCGGTAAATAAGTAGGCATCAAATAGACTTTGTCAAGACCAAGTTGCTGTTGCACTTGGTCGGCCATTACTAGATGAGCCAAATGAACCGGATTAAAATTCCCACCTAAAATCCCTACCTGTTTACGCTTTTGAAAAAGCTCTGCTTCTTCAACAACTACTTCTGCTTTTAATGCTGCATTCGTATTTGTCCCCATTTTTCTTACCTCCAAAATTTAAATTGCTTTAACTTCTTTAGAGATTTTTTGATATTTTTCTTTTGATGATGGTTTGAATAACACTAATACCCGACCGATAATTTGAACGATATCGCAATGAATATCAGCTTCTAAAGCTTTTGCAACTTCTTCTGCTATCTCATCGGTATTTTGGAGTAATGTGACTTTGATCAATTCACGTTTTTCTAACGCTTCATTGATCTGAACCACCATCGCAGCGTTTAAGCCACCTTTACCGATCTGAAAAATCGGTTGTAAATGATGCGCCTGACTGCGCAGATAACGCTTTTGTTTTCCTCTTAAATCCACTAATTTTTCCTTCTCTCTGTTCTCACTTGTGGTTAAATCAACGCTTTTCTTCTTAAAACATCGACGCCTTTTGGTGCCCAACCAGCAACGACGCAAGGCTCTGTGATCGTGATCCAGCCTAGTCCAGCAAAAACAATATCTGTTTTTTCCTTGATAGAAAATTCAAAACGAACCAACTCTGGAAAGTCTGCGACTTCATCAAGACGTGGCGGTTGCAATAAACTACCAACATGCTTTTCATAAAAGGCATCCGCTGTAGCTAGTTTAGTCCGATGAATGGTTAAATCATTTGAAACATAAGCTATAAATGAGCTTCGCTCTCCTTGAATGACGTCAAAACGAGCTAATCCACCTAAAAACAACGTTTGCTCTGGGTTTAGTTGATAAACTTTTGGTTTGATTTCTTTTTGTGGTGCAATGATCTTTAAATCTTTTTTACCAAGATAATGTGCCATTTGATGGCGGTGAATGATCCCTGGGGTATCAATCAAGAAATGTCCGTCATCTAAAGGAATTTCAATTTTATCTAATGTTGTCCCAGGAAATTGTGATGTTGTGATTACGTCTTTTACTCCTGCTGTCTGTTTGATGATTTGATTGATCAATGTTGATTTCCCTACATTAGTCACACCGACAATATAGACATCCTTCCCCTCACGATATTTTTCGATCGTTTCAAGTAAATGTTCCATTTCCTGCGGCTTTTTGGCACTTGTCAACAAGACATCTAAAGGACGCAGCCCTTCTTCATAGGCACGTTCTCGCATCCACTGGATCATTTTCGGTCTTTTTAATGATTTAGGTAGAATATCAACCTTGTTACCTACCATTAAGACAGGGTTATCTCCAATGAAACGATGAAGCCCTGGAATCAACGAACCATTAAAATCAAAAATATCAATGACATTCACGATCAAGGCATCCTTTTTCCCTAGTTCATTTAATAAGCGTAAAAAATCATCATCTGTCAATTGAACATCTTGGATGTCATTATAATGTCTTAAACGAAAACAGCGTTGGCAATAAACTTCCCCTGTCTCCATTCCTTTTTCAAACGCAGCCTTTGGTGTAAAGCCTAATTCATTTGGATGTTCTGTTTGAATGGCTGCACCGCAACCGATACAGTGAATTACTTCACTCTCACTCATTCTAGTCCGCCTTTCCATATCATATCTGGATGTTTCTTCCCTAAATGTTTCATGATCTTTCGTTCAAAAAATCGATTGATTTTCGTATTCCAGCCATCAGTATCCACAATTGGGCGTACTAAAATATTCCTGATTCCAGCCCCATTCGCTCCGCGAATATCTGTCATAATCTGATCTCCAACCATTACTAACTCTTCTGGTTTTAGATTTAGCTTTTTTTCAGCCTCTCTAAATCCTCTTGTTGAGGGTTTTAATGCTCTGGACACATATTCTAAATCAAATTTCTCTACTACACGTTTAATTCGACTAGATTTATTATTCGAAACAACTATAACTGGAATCCCAGCATTTTTCATTTCCAGAATCCAAGTCAATAATTCTTCGGTCCCGTCTGGATTATCCCAGGCAATCAATGTATTGTCTAAATCAGTCAACACAGCTTTGATACCTAATTTTTTTAATTGGCTCGGTGTGATTTTGTAAATCGCATCGACCATCCAAGTTGGTTTAAATTTTGAAAACATAGAAACTCCTCTCATCTCCACGATGATTCTTTTCGTAATGAAAGGAGCACTAAGCTAGTACTCCCCAAGTTGTATTATACTGCATTTCTCTAAAAAATTCTATAAATGCTCGTCATAAGTTTTTAAGAAGCTCAATCATTAGCTTATATCGCAGAAAACAAGACTTTTCACAACTTCTAGTTTATATGATAAACTTTTTTTGAAGATGAAAGAAGATTTCATATGACAATCACCATAAAAAACATCAATCTATTTGTCCCTGACACAGAACAAGCAATGAGCCTTTATCAAAGAATATTCGATGCAAATGTAATCGAGTTATCAACTGCACAGGAAATAAAATCTGGCTGTTTCAGTATTCGTGAAAGTTTGTTTGCACTAGCAGATGAGCAACCAGATCAGAGCGGAAAATCACCTTTATTATTAAATGGAACTCCTTTTTGTATCCAATTGATTTGTGACAATGCTGCAAAGCTTGTGAAAAAAACATTAGATGCAGGCTGCATGTTAGAAATGCCCTTAACTATTGTTCCTAATAAATTCAAGGTAGCAAATATTCAAGATCCTTTCGGTTTTGTTTGGTCTATTTCTGAGATCTATCCTTTAGCTGATTAAATAAAAATATGGAGCTAGCACATTCGGCTGGCTCCATATTTTTATTAATATTTACGAAAGCGCTGATAACGATTCTCTAATAGTTTGTCTATGTCTAGTTGAGAAAGTTCAGTAAATTTACTAATAAGTGCTTTTTGAAGGATTCGATTGATTTTTGCCTGTTCTAATACTTCACCATTCATCTCTTCAGGGATCACACGATCAATGATCGTCAATTCTTTTAATTCCGTTGCTGTGATCTTCATCAATTCAGCTGCTTCTTTAGCTCTACTGCCATCTTTCCATAAAATCGACGCAAAGCCTTCCGGTGACAATACCGCATAAATCGTATGTTCCAGCATCCAAACTTCATCAGCCACAGCCAGTGCTAATGCACCACCACTACCGCCTTCACCAATAATGATTGCGATGATTGGTACCTTAAGATCAGACATTTCCACTAAATTTCTAGCAATTGCTTCACCTTCACCGCGCTCTTCTGCTTCAATCCCGCAATAAGCACCCGCAGTATTGATAAACGTCACTATTGGTCGACCAAATTTTTCTGCTTGTTTCATTAAGCGTAATGCTTTCCGATATCCTTCAGGATGAGGAGCGCCAAAATTACGTTCAATATTCTCAGGTAAATTACGTCCTTTTTGAATACCAACAACAGTTACTGGTTTTTCTTCTAAAGTTGCAATGCCACCCACAACAGCTAGATCATCTCCAAAATAACGATCCCCATGAAATTCCATAAAATCATCAAAAACAGAACTGATATATTCTAAAGTAGTATAACGATCTTGTGCTCTAGCTAAGGTGACAATATCATTGGCTGTTTTTTCCATGTCTATTTCCACCCTTTCATCGTATGAATCTCGACTAATTTGCTGAGTACTTCTCGTAACTGATTTCTAGGAATGATTTTATCAACAAAACCATGATCCAGTAAAAATTCAGCTTTTTGGAAATCATCTGGTAACTCCTGACGAATCGTTTGCTCGATCACTCGACGTCCAGCAAATCCAATCAGACTTTGAGGTTCAGCTAAAATAACATCACCATCCATCGCAAAGCTAGCAGTAACTCCACCAGTTGTTGGATCGGTCAATACGGTAATATAAAGTAATCCTGCATTACTATGACGTTTAAGTGCACCAGAGATTTTTGCCATCTGCATTAGAGAGAAAATCCCTTCCTGCATCCGAGCTCCTCCCGAAGCAGTAAAAATAATTACTGGCAAATGTTGCTCTATTGCTCGCTCAAATAAACGAGTAATTTTCTCACCGACAACCGTTCCCATACTTCCCATAATAAAATTGGCATCCATCACTCCAATAGCGATTTCTTGATTATTAATTTTAGCTTTCCCTGTCAGAACTGCTTCATGTAGTTCAGTTTTTTCCTGCATTATAGCTATTTTATCCAAATAAGCCGGAAAGTCTAAGGGATCTTTAGTCACTAAATCTGTGTCCCATTCTTCAAAACTTTTCTCATCTACCGTTAATGCAAGACGTTCCCAAGCACCAATTCTAAAACTATAACCACAATAAGGACAGACTTTTTCTGCCCCCATATCTTTTGTATATAGCGTACGTTTGCAACAAGGACATTTAGCCCACATATTATCTGGAACTGTCGGTTTTTTTACAGAAGATTGGTCGCCTGTGCGATTTGGATTGATTCGAATGTAGTTTTTCTTTTTAAATAAAGCCATACACCTGCTCCTTTTTAATTATCGCTTTCTGGTTCCCAATTTGGTAAAAATGTTTCTTGTAAAAAGCTCGTATCATACTCACCATCTAGCACATTTTCATGCGTAATCAAATCTAACTGAAATTCTGCATTCGTAATGATTCCATCTGTTACGATCTCATGCAAAGCCCGTTGCATCTTCATTAACGCATCCATCCGATCATTTCCGTGAACAATGACTTTGGCAATCATTGAATCATAATAAGGAGGAATCGTGTAGCCAGAATACATTGCGCTGTCAACCCTTAATCCCATACCTCCACTTGGAAGCAGTAAATTTTTAATTTCCCCTGGAGATGGCGCAAAATTGAAAGCAGGATTTTCAGCATTTATTCGGCATTCAATTGCATGACCTGTGATCGTAATATCCTCTTGTGTATAAGGTAATTCTTCACCCGAAGCCACTTTTAGTTGTGCTTTAACAAGATCAATCCCAGTCACCATTTCTGTAACAGGATGTTCAACTTGGATTCGAGTATTCATTTCCATAAAATAGAACTCACCTGATTGATCCATTAAAAATTCAATTGTTCCAGCGTTCTCATAATGAACAGCCTTAGCTGCACGTACAGCCGTTTCACCTAATAACTGACGCTTTTCAGGAGAAATTGCGATCGATGGCGATTCTTCCAGAACTTTTTGATTATTTCTTTGTAAAGAACAATCACGTTCACCTAAGTGAATCACATGTCCATACTGATCACCTAAAATTTGTACTTCGATATGACGAGCTGGATAAATAATTTTTTCCAAGTACATATCATCATTACCGAAAGCCGCTTTTGCTTCTTGTTGGGCAGAGGTAAAATGTTGAGGTAATTCTTCCTTATTCAATACTTTACGTATTCCTTTACCTCCACCACCTGCTGCTGCTTTCAGCATAACTGGATAACCGATATTTTCAGCAATCGTTAATGCTTCTTCAACAGAGCTAATCACACCTGTACTGCCAGGAATAACTGGAACTCTGGCCTTTTGCATCAATTCACGTGCGTTAATTTTATTACCCATTGCATCGATTGTTGCAGCTTTTGGACCAATAAAGGTAATATTGCATTCTTCACACATTGCTGCAAATTGACTATTTTCTGATAAAAAACCGAAACCAGGATGAATCGCTTCGGCATTGGTTACGATTGCTGCACTTAGAACATTTTGTACATTTAAATATGAATCAGCTGCTTTGGCTGGTCCAATACAAATAGCCTCATCTGCAAGCTGTGTGTGTAACGCTTCTTTATCTGCTTCGGAATATACCGCAACGGTCTGTACACCTAATTCACGACATGCGCGAATGATCCGAACTGCGATTTCTCCTCTATTTGCAATTAAAACTTTTGAAAACATAGCTCACCTATCCAATCATAAAGGTCAATTCTGCTTCCGCTACTTTTTTCCCATTCACAGTCGCAGTTCCTTTGCCGATACCGGCTATTGATTTTACTTTCATAATTTCTACTTCTAACATCAAAGTATCACCAGGAACAACTTTTTGTCTAAATTTAGCTTTGTCGATACCACCAAAATAAGCTGTCTTTCCTTTAAAATCAGGCATAGACAATAGTGCTACCGCACCAGCTTGAGCTAATGCTTCAAGAATCAAAACGCCTGGCATCACAGGTTCTCCTGGGAAATGACCTTGAAAAAAAGGTTCATTAATCGTAACATTTTTCTTGGCAATCACTTTTTCACCCACAACGATTTCTTCCACTGTGTCTAACAATAGAAAAGGATATCGATGCGGAATGATTTCTTTGATCTCTTGAATATTCATACCTACACTCCCTTAGATACACGGAAAAGCGGTTGATTAAATTCAACAACCTCTTCATTTTGTATCAAGATTTCCGTAATCACACCATCTACAGTTGACGTGATTTCATTCATAAGTTTCATTGCTTCAACAATACAAACGACATCACCCTTTTTCACTAAATCGCCAACTTGCTTAAAGTTTGCTTTATCAGGAGCCGGCTTTAAGTACACAACTCCGACAATTGGAGAAATGATTTCTTCGATATTTTCAGGTTTTTGTTCTGCTTTTACAGTCTCATTAACAATTTCTTTTACTGTTTGACTCGTAACTTCTGTTGCTTCTTGGCTCACTGTATTATTGTTCATTGCCTGTTTTGCTTCACCTGAAGAGGGTTTTTGTGTCACTTTATTTTTATTCATGTAAAGACCAAACGAACCTTCTCTAAGGTCAAATTCAGTTAGAGTAGATTGGTCAAATTGCGTCAATAATTCTTTTACTTCATTGATATCCATCTTAATCCTCCCAACGTTTTAAACAAAGTACTGCATTGTGACCACCAAAGCCAAAAGAATTTGTTAATGCATAGTCAAATTCATGTTTTTGACTTTTATTTGTAACAATATCGATTTCGATGGCTTCATCCACTTGCTCGATATTGATTGTTGGTGGAATAAATTGATGTTGCAATGCATTCAGAGTAGCAATGGCTTCAATACCACCGGTTGCTCCTAATGCGTGTCCGGTCATACTTTTCGTACTACTGACACGAACTGTTTTAGAAGCTTCTCCCAAAGCAGTTTGAATTGCTTTGGTTTCTGCAACGTCATTTGATGGTGTACTTGTGCCGTGAGCATTGATGTACCCGACATCAGAAGCTTTGATCGCAGCTTCATCAATTGCTAACCTCATTGCTTTAGCAGCCCCGCTTCCGTCAGGCCTAGGAGACGTCATATGGTAAGCATCACAATTTGAGCCATACCCTACGATTTCACCTAAAATCTTGGCACCTCTGTTTTTAGCATGTTCTAATGATTCAAGAACTAAAATTCCTGCGCCTTCTCCCATCACAAAACCGCTACGGTCTTTGTCAAAAGGAATCGATCCCCTATTCGGATTTTCCTCAGACGTTACAGCAGTTAATGAAGCAAAACCAGCAATCCCTATTTCAGTAATCGAAGCTTCTGTTCCTCCTGCTAGTAAAACATCAGAATAACCATGCTTAATATTTCTAAAGGCTTCACCAATTGAATTATTCGCCGTAGCACAGGCTGTGACGGTTGCGGTACAAGTCCCTCTTGCACCTACGCGTAAAGCGATATTACCTGCCGCCATATTTCCGATTGCCATTGGTATAAATAAAGGTGCTACTCGTTTAGGACCTTTTTCACGCATTCGTGTTACTTGATCTTGAATCGTCTGAAGTCCACCAATACCAGAACCTACCATAACACCGAAACGGTCAACATCAATTTTTTCTGTCTCTAGTTTACTCATTTCCATAGCTTCTAACGCTGCATAGATACCATAAAGGGAAAATAAATCCATTCTCTTGGCATCTTTTTTGGCAAAGTATTTATCAAAAGGAAAATCCTTTACTTCTGCTGCTAATGTAATACCTGTTTCGCTTGCATCAAATTTTGTGATTGGACCAATGCCATTTTTTCCCATTTGCAAACTTTCTAAAAAGGCCGCTGCATCATTTCCAATTGGAGATGCTACACCATAACCTGTAATAACTACGCGATTCATTCAACCGCTCCTTTCAAGTTTGTTCGCTAGCCGTGCATGACTAGACCACCATCTACATTCAAGACTTGTCCTGTAATATACGAACTTTTCGCTATGAAGATAGCTGTATTGGCAACGTCTTCTACTTGCCCAAATGATTGTAATGGAATTTGCTGACTCATTTGTTCTTTTACTTTATCGGATAACACTTCTGTCATTTCAGTTTCGATAAATCCAGGTGCGATAGCATTACAAGTAATTCCTCGTGCTGCAACTTCTCTTGCAACAGATTTTGTTAGACCGATAACTCCAGCTTTACTTGCAGCATAGTTCGCTTGACCGATATTTCCCATCAGCCCGACCACGCTAGACATATTGATGATCCTGCCACTGCGTTGCTTCATCATTTTTTTGATTGCATGTTGCGTCATATTGAATGTTCCGGTTAAATTGATTTGGATACATCGAGTAAAATCTTCTTCTGTCATTCTTAATAATAGCTTATCATTTGTGATCCCTGCATTATTCACTAAGACATCAATCGATCCTAAACCATCAACCACTGCTTGAATCATTTTTCCAGCAGACTCAAAATCGGCAATATTTCCAGAAACACCGATACATTTAACCCCAAAAGATTCTACTTCAGCAATTAAATCAGTGCCAATTTCACTGCGTCCATTCAAAGCAATGTTTGCTCCTTTTTTTGCAAAAGCCAAAGCAACAGCCTTTCCTATTCCACGTGTGCTTCCTGTAACAAACACATTTTTTCCTTTTAGATCCATGTGTTACCTCCTATTTAGAAGAGCTTCAGTTTCAGACAACGTTTTTTCGTCTTCAACACGAGCCGTTTTTATCTCTTTGTCAATCTTCTTGATAAAACCAGTCAATGTTTTCCCCGGTCCAACCTCTATTATTACATCAACGTTCATTTTTTTGATTGTTTCAATGCTCTCAGCAAACCGAACAGCCGACATTACTTGTTTCTCTAACAAATATTTAATTTGTGATTGCTTCATGACTTGAGCTGTGGTATTACTAATTACAGGAATCGTCATTTCTGTAAAATCTACTTTCTCTAACTCAATAGCTAATTTTTCAGATGCAGTTTTTAATAAAGCTGTATGAAAAGGACCACTAACTTTCAATGGAATCATTCGCTTCACACCTGCTTCTGTCAATAATGACACCGCCTTGTCAACTGCAGGAGTTTCTCCTCCAATTACGATTTGCTGTGGAGTATTATAATTTGCAGGTGAAACAATTCCCAACGCGCTGGCTTCTAAGCAACATTCTTCTATTAAAGATCGCTCAGCGTTCATTACAGCCACCATTTTTCCTGTCCCAGAAGGTGCCGCCTCAGTCATAAATTGTCCTCTTTTAGCAACAAGTTGAACAGCTTCTTTGAAGGAAATCGCTCCGCTTGCCACAAGTGCACTATACTCTCCTAAACTAAGACCAGCTACAACATCTGGCTGATATCCTTTAGCTTGTAAAAGTCGATAAAAAGCAATACTAACTGTTAAAATTGCTGGTTGAGTATATATAGTTTCATTTAATTGGTCATTTTCAGTAAAGCAAATCTCTGCCATGTCATAGCCTAAAACATCACTAGCTTCTTGAAATGTTTCTTGAATAATTTTCTCTTGGTCAAACAATTCCTTACCCATACCAATATATTGGGCACCTTGTCCGCTAAATACAAAAGCTGTTTTCATTTCATTACCTCATAAATAAATTTTTTATTTTATCCAGTGACTACATCTAGAAGCCATGATTTCTTTAGTTTCATTCATATAAGATTCAATGATTTCTTTAGCTGTTTCTTCTTTTTTTATAAGTCCGGCAATTTGTCCAGCCATGATTGAGCCATAATCTATATCGCCTTCAACAACTGCTTTACGTAAAGCACCTTGCCCCATCTTTTCAAATTTTTCAAGATCAGGTGTGTCGCTTCTCAATTCTTTTTTCTCTAATTGATCGTACTCTCTAGTCAATTTATTTTTGATTGTCCGGACGGGATGACCGAAATGTTGACAAGTAACCGTTGTATCAACATCTCTTGCTTTGATAATTCTAGCTTTATAATTTTCATGTACAGTACATTCTTTTGCAATTAAAAAACGGGTCCCAACTTGGACGCCATCTGCTCCTAGCATCAATGCTGCAGCCATCCCACGGCCATCACCAACACCGCCAGCCGCGATGACTGGGATCGTTAGTGCATCTACAACTTGAGGTACCATACTCATCGTCGTTAACTTACCGATATGTCCCCCAGCTTCCATTCCTTCAACCACTACTGCGTCTGCTCCGATCTTTTCCATACGAGCGCCAAGTGCAACAGAAGGAACAACTGGAATTACTTTAATCTTATGTTCTTTAAAACGCGCCATATATTTGCTGGGATTTCCAGCTCCAGTTGTAACAACTGGGACATTTTCTTCACAAACTAAATCTACGATATCTTGTGCAAAGGGTGAAAGCAGCATAATATTGACCCCAAATGGTTTATCAGTAATTTTTTTGATTTTTCTAATTTCAGCTTGCACCACTTCTCTTGGCGCATTGCCGCCTGCGATGATTCCAAGACCACCTGCTTCGGATACAGCTCCAGCTAAAGAAGCATCTGCAATCCAAGCCATTCCCCCTTGAATAATAGGGTATTTAATTCCTAATAACGCACATATCTTCGATTGCATAAATGACATCCTTCAAACTATAGAATAATTAATCAAAAAAGAGCTGGAACAAAACTCTATAAGTTTAGTACCAGCCTTTCGAATTCCAACGAACGGTGTGAAAAAAGCTAGACTCTGTAGCAATTGTTGAGAATCGCACAGAGGCTTGCTCATCCAACTTTTAATTTACCTAATCGCTTTGATTATTCTGCTTTTTGTTTTTCTACATATGTTACTAAATCTTGAACAGTCGTAATACCATCTTCAGACTCGATTTTTATGTCAAAAGCATCTTCGATTTCATTGATGATTTGGAATAAGTCTAAGCTATCCGCGTCCAATTCTTCTTGAATGTTGGTTGTTAATTTTACTTCCTCAGGCTCTTTACCTAATTCTTCTACAATAATTGCTTGAATTTTTTCGAATACCATGTGTATATTCCTCCAATAATTTTCTTTTTTAGTTTATATAGTCACAGTTCTCACAGCGTTAAGAGGATCGAACCCCACGTTAAACCGCCGCCGTAGCCTGTTAACACAATTTTTTGTTTAGAGCCTAGTTGAAGCACTCCGCTTTCTACTGATTCATCCAGTAATAAAGGGATGCTTGCCGCAGAAGTGTTTCCATTATACTCCATATTTGTTAAAAATTTTTCTCTTGGGACTTTTAGTTTTTTCGATATTTTTTCAATGATTCGCTTATTTGCTTGATGCAGTAATAAAAAATCAACGTCTTCTTCTATGATTTCTCGAATATTATTCGTCACATCACTCAAGGAAAAATCATAAATATCTCTACCAGTCATTTGTAGATGTACACTAGTCTCACTACTTCCCGTATAAAAAGGGCTCTTATTTTTTAAGTAACCAGAAGTAAGCGAGTTTGCACGCTGACCATCAGCTTGTAGCTTTTCATTTAGAAAATGTTCTTCAGTACTTGCTTCTAGTAAAACTCCGGCTGCTCCATCACCAAACAAAACAGCTGTACTACGATCATTCCAATCAAGTACTTTAGATAAAGTTTCTCCACCAATGACCATACCTAATTTTTTTCCTGTACGGATCAATTTTTCACCCATGCTCAAAGCATAAACAAAACCACTACAAGCAGCACTGATATCAAAGGCAAAAGCTTGTGTTGCAGAGATGCTACCTTGAACTTGACAAGCGACAGAAGGTGTCCCATAGTCTGGAGTCATCGTTGCTACTAGAATAAAATCTAAATCAGCAGCTGACTTACCAGATTTTTCTAATAATTTATTGGCCACTTCAATGCACAAGTCTGACGTATTTTCGTCAGTAACTATATTTCTCGACTTTATTCCAGTCCGGCTAGATATCCATTCATCTGATGTATCCATCATCGTTGAAAGTTGATGATTTGATACGGGATTTTCAGGAACATATCGGCTCGTACAAGTTATTTTTGCATATTGGTTCATCTTGTTCCTCACTTTTATTTGTATTCCTTTAAGAAGTCGTGAAGATTCTTCAATGCTTTCAATAAAGCTTTTTCTTCTGCTTTATCCATTCCATTTAAAATCCGTCTAACCATTTCTTTATGGAAGTGCTGATGGACACGAAAAAGTAATTTCCCTTTTTTAGTCAAACCTAACTTAACTACCCGACGATCATCTTCACTTCGTATGCGCTCAACATATCCTTTTTTTACTAGATTATTGATTGCTACGGTCAGAGTTCCTACAGTGATCGATAACTCTTTAGCGACTTCAGAAGAAGTTTTCTTCTTATACATTCCGATTGCCTCTATTGTATGCATCTCAGTAATGGACAAGTCGTTGAATTGTGATTTTTTCAATTCAGATTCTTCGATCGTCAAAATATCATTAAAGACACTGACAAGATAATCATTGACTGTTTCTAAATTAGGTTCCATGTGTGTGCACCATCCATATACTTTGATTATCAAATCATTTGATGTTCAAACTATATCGCATATGAAAAAATATTGCAAGTAAAATATTAAATTTTTAATTTTTCTTAATCCATAAATACATTCTCTTACTCTAAAAAAAACAACCTTTCAAAAACACTTAATAGATTGGACTGAATTGGTTATCATCTATTTTAGTTTGACTATCAAAATATTTGCAATTTAAGAAACTCTAAACTCATGAGAATTGGGAACCATTCTTGCCATATTACTGAAATAGTATTGAATATAGTAATCAGACACAATTAAGTTTGATCGAACTCTGGGTGATATAAGAAAAAAATCCTGTGGCGCACAAAATTGTACGCCACAGGATTTTTGATTATTGTCATTAATTTTTGTTAAATACAGACTGAAATTTGCTAATTATTGAATTAAATCATAAATTTCCATCGCAACAATATCAATATTATCAAATTGATAACTTTGTTGAGAATCTGTTTCAGTTAATTCAAACGTTTCAGTTGATTTATCATAGTTTACGATGCATTTTTCTGCACCCTCACGTTCAAAACGACGAACTTGAATTTCGTTATCTGTAGCTTCAGTCATCGCTTCAAGTCGCTTGATAATCGCCACAAGTTGTGAATGTTTCATAAATGGGCCTCCCTTTAAAAACTAGTTCTGTACCATTGTATCAAAACATTGTCGTTCTTGCATGATATTTCGTCATTTTTTTTAATTTTTTTGCTGTTCTTTAATTTTTGACTACAGGTTGCTTTCCATCCCCCCACCAAAGCTTGATCAAAGCCTGCGTCCCATCGTTCTCAAAGCCTTCATTCGCAAGCTTTTCATAGAGTTCTGTTGCCAATCGAGTCGCTGATAATTCAAGATCCATTTTCTCAGCTTCATCTAAGGCAATTTTTAAATCTTTTATAAAATGTTTTACAAAAAAGCCAGGAGAATAATCTTCTTTTAATATTCTCGGACTATAATTACTCAATGACCAATTTGCTGCGCTTCCTCCCGACAAAGTTTCAATTACCTTATCCAGATTTAAGCCAGCTTTGTTAGCATAAACCATCATTTCTGTCATACCAGTCATGGTACCAGCAATCATAATTTGATTCGCCATTTTAGTATGCTGTCCTTTACCAGAAGCACCATGTAAAGCAAACGTTTTTCCAAATGTTTTAAAAATAGGTAACACTTGCTCATAGGCTGTCTGATCGCCACCAACCATGATCGTCAATGTACCATTTTTAGCTCCTAAATCTCCTCCAGATACGGGTGCATCTAACGCTATACCACCCAATTCACTAGCCTTTAATGCTATTTTCTCAGCTAATGTTGGCGTACTTGTAGTTAAGTCAACAATTATCTTATCTGTAATATTCACTGAGAAAATACCATTTGCTTCAAAATAAATTGCTTCGACCTCTTTTGGAAACCCCACCATTGTAAAAATGATATCACTACTTGCGGTAATTGCTGCCGGTGTATCTTTCCAAAGAGCGCCAGCTTTTACTAATTCATCTGTTTTACTCTTGGTTCGATTATAGACATTTACCTCTAGTCCTTGCCTCATCATATTTCTAACAATTGCAGCACCCATGACACCTGTTCCAATGAATCCAATTTGCGGCATAATGATACTCCTCCTCTTAGTATAATAAAAACTTCTTATCTTAGTATAAACTAAGATAAGAAGTTTTAACATTTATTTTCTTAATGAGGTAAATTTCACTTTGATCCGTTCAATAGAAGCCGCAGTATCTTTTTCCAAAGTACGTTGGTCGTAGTATTTGATCATGTCTTCATAAAATTCAACCATCACATTACCAAAATGAGTTGCAGATATCTCATAAAGCTTTTCTTTTAAAATAGCTTCATTCGATGGGATTTCCGCCTCAACATACTCTATGAAGGTTGAAGCAAAATCAGCATCGGTTTTAAACGTTCTTCCCAAACTTTCATGATCAAATAAATTATTCAAATATGCATTTCCTTCAACAATACATGGAACACCTGAAGCCATTGCTTCAGTATAAGTCAAGCCTTGCGTTTCTGAGGTCGAAGCACTAACGAAATAATCTGCAGCCTTATAGTAAATGGCTACTTGATCATTCGGTACCTCACCAATAAATTGAATCTTATCTCCTATACCTAATTCTTCACCCAAACAGCGAAGCTTACCTACGTAAGGACCATCTCCTACAATCACAAAGCGAGCATTTGGAAAGCGTTCAAAAATAGTTGGTAATCCTGTTACAATTGCTTGAATATTTTTTTCGTATGAAATGCGACTCAAAGATAATAACATCAAACTATCGTCTGTTAATCCTAATTCTTTACGAAGCGCTTTTTTCATTTGGATTGTAATATCGGGTCTTTCAAATTTTTGGATATCAATACCGGTCGGAATGATCCTCATTGGTGATGTCACACCATATTCTTTTAACTTATCAATTACTCTTTCACTTGGACAAACTACTCCCGTTGTATGATTTGCAAAAAAACGAGAAAAATATTTAACATGTGTAGGACGTACAACTTTTCCATTTGCAATATAGTGTAAATAATCTTCATACATCGTATGGTACGTATGAATAACAGGAATTTTAAGCTTTTTACCGACCATCTTACCTAATAATCCAGCCCCAAACTCAGTATGAGTATGAATTAAGTCTAAATCCAACTCTTTAGCAATCAAATAGGCGTACCACATACCTCTTACAACAATCCTGCGATCTTTGAATGAAACAAAAGGAACACTAGGCATTCGAATGACATCTTCCTCAAATTCTTTTGCATTAGGATCTGTCGTCGTAAAAATATAAACTTCGTGTCCCTTTTGTTCTAATTCTTCTTTAAGTGTTTTAATAGATGTTGCAACCCCACTAACTTGGGGAAAATATGTATCTGTAAAGAAACCAAATTTCACCTTGTTCCCCTCCATTAATTTCTAATTCTTTTGTTGCATTTGTTCTTTTTGTTCTACTATATCAATACTTAGAACTTTTTCATAAACTTTTTTTAGCTCATGACCAATTCGTTCAATACTTTTTTCCTGTGCAACATTGTAACCTGCTTGACGGGTATTTGGAATTTCATCATTAACAAGTGCTTTAATCAAATAAGTAAATTCTTCATTAGAATGCCCCATATAACAGTTTACTTTATTTTCAAGCCAGCCTTTATATACTGGGATATCTCTTACTAGAACCTGCTGTTTACTTGCTAGCGCCTCTAATATAACGATTCCTTCTGTTTCCTCATAAGAGGGGAAGAAAAATAAATCAGCTGCGGAATAAGCTCCTTCAATAATATCACCCTTGATATAACCTGGGAACTCTACGTTTTCAGGATGTTCTTCTTTTACGATCGTGCGAATGTTTTTAGGTATTGAGTACATAGGCGTGTGCCCAAACCAGATAAATCGGTAATTAGGAAATTTTCTAGCTAATGCAACAAAATCAATAATGCCTTTTCTTTCAAAATATAAACCTACACAAATAATTACTTTTTGTTCCTTTTCAATCTTAAAGTACTCTCTAAATTTTGATTCTTTTTCTTCTGAGCGCTCAAATCGTTTCAAATCGATTCCATTAGAAATTGAAACAATCGGAACAGTTATGCCATAACCTTTTAATAAGTCCTTTGAATACGGTGTAGGTGTAATCAAATAATCTGCTTTAGAATATAAGCTCACTAAGTATTTTTTAACTAAAGGAGAAATTTGATTGGAACCAATAAATGAATTTCTAAAATCTTCTTCGGTTGAATGGGCATGATAAATAACTTTCTTACCTAATTTTTTAGCTTTATTTACCATGTTATGGCTGTTGATTCCATAAGTATTAATATGTAAAATATCATAATCTGTACAATCAGCGTCTAATGTATACTCTATCCCAACTTCAGAGAGTGCCCGCTTCTGATGGTCTAACGCGCGTCCTATTCCAGACTTCGCTAATATTTTTTCACCTTCAAAATATAATAAAACCTTCACGTTGCCACTCCTAACTTATTTAAGTTATTATACCATAGGTTAAAGAGACCTTACTCATTCTAAAGTCTTAGTTCACTCAGCTTACATTTATTATATCAAAAAACAGCGTAGGAAAGCCATTATTCCATAAAATAGATGCTTCATATGACAAAACTGTTAGATAAAAGTAAGCAACTTTACTATCTCATAATTCCATTTATTATTAATTCTATCAAATAATAAAATTTATTTTACTATAAAACAAAAAAGAACGAAAACTTATTCAGTCTTCGTTCTTTTACTCCGGCAGTAGGACTCGAACCTACGACATCATGATTAACAGTCATGCGCTACTACCAACTGAGCTATGCCGGAATAATTAGCGTGGCGACGTCCTACTCTCACAAAGGGAAACCCTTCACTACAATCGGCGCTAAGAAGCTTAACTTCTGTGTTCGGCATGGGAACAGGTGTATCCTTCTCGCTATCGCCACCACACTGGGTGT
>Ga0308165_1000660_pt1 | contig 58146 bp, 55 predicted proteins | sample PhyWR2_FD_201032 | JGI IMG/M metagenome (GOLD analysis project Ga0308165, IMG submission 201032) | Phyllosphere microbial communities from UC Gill Tract Community Farm, Albany, California, United States - DLSLW.R2 | ecosystem: Host-associated > Plants > Phyllosphere > Unclassified | place: USA... | reverse complement strand
ATTGCGGCATCGTCGGCCTGCCCAACGTCGGCAAATCCACCCTGTTCAACGCCCTGACCAAGTCCGGTATTGCAGCGGAGAACTTCCCCTTCTGCACCATCGAGCCCAACAGCGGTATCGTGCCGATGCCGGATCCACGCCTGGACGCCCTGGCGGCCATCGTCAATCCAAAGCGCATCCTACCGACCACCATGGAATTCGTCGACATCGCCGGCCTGGTCGCAGGCGCGTCGAAAGGTGAAGGCCTGGGCAACAAGTTCCTGGCCAACATCCGTGAAACCGATGCCATCGCCCACGTGGTGCGCTGCTTCGAAGACGAGAACGTGATTCACGTCTCCAACAGCGTCGACCCGAAACGCGACATCGAGATCATCGACCTGGAACTGATCTTTGCCGACCTCGACAGCTGCGAGAAGCAACTGCAGAAAGTCGCGCGCAACGCCAAGGGTGGTGACAAGGACGCCGTAGTCCAGAAAGGCCTGCTGGAGCAGTTGATCGCGCACTTCACCCTGGGCAAGCCGGCACGCAGCCTGATGAAGACCATGGGCGCTGACGAGAAGGCCGTAATCAAAGGCTTCCACCTGCTGACCACCAAGCCAGTGATGTACATTGCCAACGTCGCCGAAGATGGCTTCGAGAACAACCCACTGCTTGATGTGGTCAAGGCCATTGCCGACGAAGAAGGCGCCATCGTTGTTCCGGTGTGCAACAAGATCGAAGCAGAAATAGCCGAACTCGACGACGGCGAAGAAAAAGACATGTTCCTTGAGGCCCTGGGCCTGGAAGAGCCTGGCCTGAACCGCGTGATCCGCGCTGGCTACGAGATGCTCAACCTGCAGACCTACTTCACCGCCGGTGTCGAAGAAGTCCGCGCCTGGACCGTCAAGGTCGGTGCTACCGCACCGCAGGCTGCCGGTGTGATCCACACCGACTTCGAAAAAGGTTTTATCCGTGCCGAAGTAATCGCCTACAACGACTTCATTCAGTTCAAGGGTGAAGCCGGTGCCAAGGAAGCGGGCAAGTGGCGCTTGGAAGGCAAGGAATACATCGTAAAAGATGGCGATGTGATGCACTTCCGCTTCAACGTGTAAGCGTTACCTGCGGTTTATACCGCGAATAAAAAGCCGATGCATTGCATCGGCTTTTTTGTGGGCGTTTGAATTTCACTAACGAAAAAATTAAAAACGTCATGACGTGATACATTTGCTCATAAATTTTAAAAGCGAAACGCAAGACACCCGATAAAAAGCCTCATTGCAAAAACACCTCTTTAGAATATTTCCTTGCAACGTTAAGACTTTCCCTACACCTGAAATGGCGAAACTCGCCCATCAAGACTTGAAACTTTTTTATTCGCTGAAACGTATAACTTTCACGTCATCCATCGCTCTGGCCAGTTCATGACAACATAAAAAAATCCTGTTTAACTGCGTTCATATGGAGATAGCCCTCATCATGCGGCCACCGCACTGGAGCAAAATAATATGTCGACGCTCAATCAGAATAGTCTTATAGAAGATATAACTTTCTCTGATTGCCCGAGCATCGAAACGACTATAAACAACACCGCCGCTCTGGATATAGATATTCTGCTATTAGGAGAAACAGGGACGGGTAAAGATACGTTGGCACAACATATTCATTACCTATCCCAGCGTAAGGGAAACTTCGTTGCCGTCAACTGCGCCGCCATTCCGGAAAGTCTTGCCGAGAGCCAGCTGTTCGGCGTAAACAGCGGCGCCTATACGGGGGCCATGCAGTCCCGGGCTGGATTCGTTGAAGCAGCCCATCTGGGCACCTTATACCTCGATGAAATCGATAGCATGCCACTGACGCTACAAGCCAAGCTGTTACGCGTGCTGGAATCCCGTGGAGTCGAGCGTCTGGGCTCGACCCGATTTATCCCGGTGGATATGCGCGTGATCGCATCTGCCCAACGCGTCTTGCACGAGATGGTCGAACAAGGCACTTTTCGACGCGATCTCTACTTCCGCTTGAATGTCGTCAGCATCCACCTTCCGGCCTTGCGGGATCGACGAGCGCGAATCATCCCTATGTTCCTCGACATGATTCAGCAAGAAGCTGATCATTTCAAACTCGCCTACCCTCCCCCTCCCGATAGCCAATTGTTGCAGCAGTTGCTGTGCCACCCCTGGAAGGGCAATGTCCGCGAGCTTCGATCTACGGCGAAGCGCTTTGTATTGGGCCTGCCTCCGCTTTCAGCAACCGTGATCACCCGACAGGAAATAGAGATGGGCCTGAAGGCGCGCCTGCATCAGATGGAAAAATCGCTGATTGAAGAGTGCCTGCGCCAAAATAGCCATTGTGTGGACAGTGCGGCAACCGAACTGGGCGTTCCCAAAAGAACCCTGTATCACCGCATAAAGCACTTGGGAGTGTCGCTGGGTTGAGCGCACCGGAAACAAACCAATACATTTATTGAAACATAGCCTCCAGCGATGCGTGGAACGCATACATTTCTTGAACCACATAATTGAAGGAACGGCACTACGGATGGAGAGTTTTTTCTTAAGGCGTGCTGTTTCACTTACACATATTAATTACGGAGAACACTATGGCTATTCCTAGCGGATCATCCTACTCACCTTATTCGGGCGGCTACGGCGGTGGCCAAATGTCTGCTCAAGATGCTGACCAAGGCTTGGAAGCTGCAGAAGCAAAAAAACGCGCAGATGGTGTAAAAAACGCATTTAAGGGTGCAGAAAACCAAAATACCTCGGGTATCAAGGCAGCATCCGACAAACTCAACGTTTAATAGCTTCAACTTACAAAAGCCTTCCTACGGCCCCGGCGGGGAAGGCTTTTTAAGCAAACACGGAGATAAGCCCCCTCAACGTTAGTTTCGACGTTACAGGATCCTACTATGATAGGCATTATTAAGCAGACTGAACGCAACTCTCTATCCGAGTCCCTCACAGACCATAAATTAACGGACTTGAGTACGGATATTGACTTTTTTAACGCCGCCGTAACCGCTTCATCATTTTCGAAACACGCCACGGGTAGCACCGTTACGCAAAACTTACTTTCCGAGGCAGCAGGCAAGCTAAGTTCTGTGACGGACCGTATGACTAGAAGCCTGCGTGCCTTGAGCAGCCCGAACAAGCTGGATGAAGCTCGAAAATATCCGGGCCAACTTTCCGACGCGCTCCTACTTCAGCAGATGCTGTCAAAATCCGTCGGTAAAACCGCACAATGCATTGATAAAATCAGCAGTCTTCAGTAGGTTAAAATGAATCACCTGCTACCGTTTGTATTGGTTATATGTCTCTCTCTCCTGCTGCAGGCCTGTAGTGAACGGGTCGAGCTTCATCGTCAGCTAACTGAGCAAGAGGCTAACGAGGTAGTAGCGGAGCTGGCTGACAAACATATCCGCGCCACTAAAGTTCCGGCAAAAGATGGCGTTATCGTTGTTGTCAACGCCACCGAGATTGCGCGTGCAGTGCGAACGCTGGAGGCCGTAGGGCTCCCTCGGGCAGCACGCACTACGCTGGGTAACACCTTTCGTAAAGAAGGTGTGATCTCAACGCCACTGGAAGAAAGAGCGCGCTATATCTATGCATTGTCTCAAGAACTTGAAACAACGCTATCGAATATTGACGGCGTTATCGTCGCCCGGGTCCATGTGGTATTGCCTGAGCGCGTCGCGCCTGGAGAGCCTGTGCAACCTGCCTCTGCGTCAGTGTTCATCAAACATGATCCTAGGCTTGACCCAGACAGCATCAGGGCGCGTGTTCGCAGGATGGTTGCTAGCAGCTTACCGGGCATGGCCACAGCGGTCGACAACTCGCAGAAATTGACCGTCGTGTTCGTGCCGGCGACAGCTTATCTGGAGCAACAGCGTTTGGCTTACTTCGGGCCGTTCCTGGTTCCCGAAGATGACCTCGGTTTCTGGAGAATCTGTGTGACTGTTTCGCTACTCGCGGTGGTGTTCATGGTGTCGGGAGGTATGTTCTGGCAAAAGCGAAAGCAACGAGTTATGCCTACGCCTGACGTGCGCGCTCAAACACATGAAGTGTCTTCCAGCATGACCGCTCATTCCAGCAATGAGTAATCTCGCCTGGGCCCAATGGTGGGCCGCCCCCTGGTTATATGCGCATGAAGACTGGAAAAGCATCGATAACTACGCGGCACTTATACAACTCCATCGCAGCGGGCAGGTGGCTACAGGGACACATTTCGGTATTGCTCCATGCCTACCTCCGATGCCTGACCCTGCATTAATTCAACTGGCGACTGCTTCTGCGGAGCAACTTGATCTGGCGATTGCGTTGATTGAGGGCATTTGCCGCCCGGCCTATGCGACAGCATTGGATGAGCATCATCACCTGTGGTGTAACAGCCTATCCAAGGCTCTGCCACTTGATATCGTGCAGCCTGATAACGACGCATTGCAATTGCTACGCGCCTGGATTCCTCCGGCGACCTGGCAGCGGATCCGCCTGCGCTTTCCTCGCCAACGTGTACTTGATCTAGAGCAAATGCCATTGGCGCTCAAGGGTTCGCACAGCCGCCTTGATACGCTCTGGCATGCTGTCGTGTGGCGTATTGGCGCCATGGATGGCACCCGCAATCCTGTTGATTCATGGGAGCATGGAGAATAACGATGTTATGTCGCCGCATCATCAACTCGCCTGGCGGAACACGTGCGCTCCCGGGGAGCCTTCTCTCCTGCGAAACCCTGGCAAGTTACACCCAAGCCGACAATGTGGTTGAGCAGGCAAAAGCGGGAGCCAGACAGTTACTACAGGAGGCCAATGAACAACGTGAGCAGCTTCTGGAAAAAGCGAGTCTGGAAATATGGCAACGTGCCGATGCACAGCTCAAACGCTGGGAAGCCGAGCGCCAAACCTTGTGTGACAACCTCGAGCAATACGCAACCTCAATTGCCAACCAGGCTATCTCCCTTCTACTTGAAGAAACACCCGCCCCCCAACGTATTAAGGCTCTGATCAGGCAACTGCTGGCGTGCCATGTGCCTGCAATTAAGGCAACGCTTTTATGCAACCCACATGAGCTTGAGACAGTCAGGCAATGCCTAGACAGTGACAGCGGTAATTGCTGGACGTTGCGCGCGGAAAATACGATTGAACCTCAAAACCTCATATTGAATACCGAAGAGGGCGACTTTCGTATTGACTGGACAGCCTTGATCAGTGCTCTCGTCAGACAGGATCCCCCCCCTTTCGCACGATAGAAGCAGGCAGACGCTTTCCTAAAAATAATTGAATACAACTGGAACTATTTCGAAATAAAAACCAAGAAGAGGTACACCCCCTCATGGAATACCTCTATGAAATATTTAGACGGCTTCAAAGACAGGCTTCTAAGCGACGCCAGACATACTAAAAGGGAATACAACTACGCAGCAGAAAACAACTCTGGTTCGGAGGAAGACATCGGGCTGTTTTTCAATCTTTTACAGCGACACCGCACCTCCGAATACGTCTACCAAGAGCAAAACCGAGTGAAGCACATGCTACTGAAGTCCTGCCTGGATAGCGTGCCGTAAATTGAAAGAACTGTTTTCTGAATACCTGAGGAACGGCACCGGGGAATTAACGCTGTTCGAGAACGATGAAGCGGTTGTACTGCGTCACTGTTCGGGAACCCTGCTGCTTAGTGTTCAACTGGCCCGACACTCCCGGAATGAATCAATGCTGGTGAGCTGGATGCGTCTGGGCGCCGTCAGCCTGGCCCACTTTCAAGGTGCGCTCGCTCTGTCACCAGACAGCGGTGACCTATGGCTGATCCATTGCGTGCCTAACCCACACGACGAACAGCATCTGCTGCACTGCATCGAGAGCCTGCTCAACCAACGCGATACCTGGCGCGCCACCGTCGCGCGCCTGAACAAACCCATCCATCAAATCAAACCTACCTGGCTACGTTCGTTGTTGCACTAAACAGGGAAACACCTATGCATAACACGATCTGCAAGCGCAGCGACTTGCGCATTAACTCGCGTGAAACTTCATCCAGACGTTTCAACTGGTCAAGTCTGGTAGCGCTCGCCTGTTTGCTGTCCCCGGCGCACAACGCCCTTGCCGCGATACCCCCCGAATGGAAAAACACCGCCTACGCCTATGAGGCCGACCACAAACCGCTGCGGGAAGTACTCGAAGACTTCGCCCAGACATTCGGCACGCAACTGCAAATCGAAGGCCTGCTGGAGGGCGACGTCAACGGCAAGATTCGCGCGAATACCCCACAGTCACTGTTGGACAGACTCGGGGTTGAGCATCGTTTTCAGTGGTTTCTCTACAACAACACGCTGTTCATCAGCACGCTGGACCAGCAGGAGTCCGCGCGCCTGGAGGTCTCGTCAGAGACGATTTCCGACCTCAAGCAGGCGCTGACCGATATCGGACTGCTCGATAGCCGTTTCGGTTGGGGTGAGTTACCGGAAGACGGTGTCGTACTCGTCTCCGGCCCCAAGCGCTATATCGAACAGATCAAGCAATTCAGCAGCCAACGCCGGTCACCGGATGAAAAACAGAGCGTACTGAGTTACCCGTTGAAGTTCGCCAATGCGGCGGACCGCCAAGTGGATTACCGCGGCGAAAAGCTCGTCGTTCCCGGCGTCGCCAACATCTTGCGAGGCCTTTTGGAACCGCGTTCCCCGTCTGCGCTCACAGGCTTGACCCAACGTCCGGCCTCCCAGCCAGCGCCGCTTACGCCCAATGTGCCGCGGCTGGGCAATCCGTTGCTGAGCCAAATGCTCGACGCCAATGGCACCACAGGTCAAATGGCTCCCATGCCTGCATTGACCTCACGGGCCCCGGTATCCACGAGCCGAATCCGAGTCGAAGCCGACGTACGCAATAACGCCGTGCTGATCTATGATCTGCCGGAACGCCAAACCATGTACCGCGAATTGATCACCCAGCTCGACGTCGCGCGCAAGTTGATCGAAATCGATGCGATCATTCTCGATATCGAACGTACGCAATTGCGTGAATTCGGGGTGAACTGGGGTTTCCAGAACAGCCGCTTCCGCGGTGGCGTCAACATGGCGCCCGGCACCTCCTCACAGTTGTCGATTGATAACCGCGACCGTTTCTACGCCGATATCCGCGCGCTGGAAGCCAAAGGGCTGGCTACCATGGTTTCGAACCCCTCGGTGCTCACCCTGGAAAACCAACCAGCGGTGATCGACTTCAACCGTACCCAATACATCACCCCCGGCAGAGATTACGCAACCATTCTGCCCGTCACCGTAGGCACCAGCCTTCAGGTGGTTCCTCGGGTAACGACCGGACGTGGTGTTCACCAGATCCATTTGGCGGTCGATATAGAAGACGGTAATTTCGACGAGACCAATCCCGACCGAGACCCCAATCACCCTGATGTGCGCCGGGGCAAGGTCAGCACGCAGGCCGTGATGCAGGAAAAGCGCTCGCTGGTGGTCGGCGGCTTTCATGTCACTGACAGTTCCGACCAGCAAAAGAAAATCCCGCTGCTGGGGGATATTCCGTTACTGGGCAAGGCGCTGTTCTCTTCGACAGAACGCCACAACAATCGCCGTGAGCGTTTGTTTATCCTGACACCCCGCGTCATCGGGGACCAGGACGACCCATCGCGCTACTTGCCACAAGACGACCAGGCCGAGTTGCAAGCCGCCCTCGCACCACTGGCCAGGCGCTACTCACCGCATCAGCCGGTGATCAAACGCAGTGACATCATCACCACGCTGGCGCGCTTGGTCAGTGGAGAAGTCCCCAAGGCTTTCAGCGCGGCACCGATGCCTCTGGCGCTGAACACCTTGTGCAGCACCCGTGATTTGCTGGCGCTGAACACCGACCGCAGTCAGTGGTACGCCGGCCCGGAATACAACGTGGCGGTGGTGGTGTTGCGCAACCAGTTCAAACGCAATGTGCGTATCGATGAAAAGGAATGCAGCAACTCGCAGACCCTGGCAGTCACCGTGTGGCCACGTGCCTGGCTCAAGCCGGGTGAAGAAGCCGAAGTATTCATCGCCATGCGCCCGGTAGTGAGAGATGAACACCTCAGCGTGCCCCGCCCCTCCATGATCACTCCAGCTCAGAAGGCCACGCCATGAAAAACCGACTGTTGTGCGTCATCCTGATTGGCGCAGCGATACTCTTCACCGGCTGTACGCCCACGTGCAAAGGTGATTCGTGCTCACGCCCGCAATCGAGCAAGGACAAGATGGTGATCTGGTGGCCGCCGCAGATGCGCGTCGAGCCCGCCCCCTCCGGTGAGCGGGCGGACTACCAGACGGTGTCATTGGAACGATGAGTTCCCCGAATATGCCCGGCACCCCACGGCAGGTATTTTTCGACAACCTGGTGAGTGGCGCTGCTGCTCACCTGCCCCTGGCGCCCGGTATCAAGGTCTGCGCACAGCACGCTGGCCAGCGCCCTGGGGTGGCCTTGTGCATTGCGCGCGAGGCCCTGCAGGCTGGGCAATTGCAACAAGTGCTAGAGCGACGCTTTGAACAAGCGGTGGTGTTCGAGGGCTGCTTTATCTACCTCGATCCCCAGCACGCCCTGGTGATATGGCACGCGCTGCCGGCAACCGCCAACGCTCTCGACAGAATCCTCAGCCGGATGCTGTCGCTGGCCACTCTGCAAGCCTTGGACAGGTGATCAGCGCCGCTCAAGCTCGGGAAGCTCCAGGGTTTCGCGCTTGGCCTCATCATCGAGCTCGCGCAAGGTTCGGTAAATCAGCGCCACGGCCTGCAAGGTTTCCCGAGGGATGCTCGCGCCCAATTTTTTCGTGTAAAGCGTGCGAGCCAACCATACACATTGGATTACCGGCACGTCGGCCGCCTTGGCACGGCGGATCAATTTGCGGGCTTCATCGTCCGTGCCTTTGCTCACCAACATCGGCAGCGGTGTCTTACCCGGCCGGTAATACAAGGCGACAGCAAAGTGCGTCGGGTTGACCACCAGCATGTCGGACTCCTCCAGCTTGGGCAGCTTGACCTTCGGTTCTTCCTGGGCCAACTGGTACGCCAACGAACGGCGCTGCCCCTTCACATGAGGGTCACCCTCCATGTCCTTGTACTCTTTGACGACCTCCACTTGAGTCATGCGCATGCGCTTGGCAAAAAAGTGCTTGGACAGGATCAGGTCGACCAGCGCCAGCACCAGCAGCATGCCAAAGCACACATGCAGCAGATGACGGAACAGCGCGATCAACGCCACGATGTAGCTCTGCAGGTCACTGGTGGCCAGGTTGATCAACGTGCCCACCGAGGGCCGGATTACCACATACAGAATCAAACCGATAAGGAAGGCTTTCGTCACGCTCATCAACAGGTTCATCAACTGTTGGGCTGAGAACATTTGCTTGACCTGGCTGACGGGATTGAGGCGATTGAAATCCATCTTCAGGGCCTCCGGCGCAAACAGCAGCCCGAACTGCATCCAACTGCTGATCAGCTTGGTGGTAATCGCGACCCCGACCATCAACAGAGCAAAGGAGAAGAACACTCCCAGCCCGTCGAACAGCACCTCTTCCAGTGCACGCGTGAAGGGCTGATTCAAACGTGATATCGGCAACAACATCAATTGCTGGAAGCGTTGCAGGCTGGTTTCAGCGGTGAATAAGGCGATTTCACTGATGGCTGTCAATGCCAGCAGCTTTGCAACATCCTGGCTTTGGGCGACCTGGCCTTTCTTGCGTTGGTCACGCAGTTTCTTGGCTGACGCCGGATGCTTTTTTTCGCCGGAATCACTCATGGGACCGCGACCTTGATCAACTGTCCCAGCACGTGTTTGAGGTCACCCAGCGAACCCATGCGTCCGACGATCAAGTCCTGCAGCAACGCAAAGTAGAGCAGCAGAATACCGATACCCGCGAGGCTTTTGACCGGTGGCGCCAGCGTACTGACCTGCAATTGCTGACTGTAGACCCCCAGCAACGCGATGCCGAACTCCAACAACAGCAACACCGCGATAAAAGGAGCGGCATAGAGCAGCATGTGCGTGAAGGTATCGCCCAGCAAGTCGATAAACAGGCTCATCCCATTCTCTGCCGGCAGCGGGAACCAGACGGTGGGAGGCCAGATCAGGTAACTGTCCCAGATCACCTGGGTCAACGCGCCCAACCCCAAGGTAGTCATCAGCAGGAAAATCGCCAATTGCTTGAACAGATGCCCCATCGGCGTGGCATCCGGCCCCAGTGAAGGATTGAGCTGACCGCCGGCCAATGCGCCGCGTTGGTTATCCAGCAACGCCCCCACTCCCTCGAACATCCAGAACGGCATCGACAGCAGTACCCCCAGCAATAATCCCAGGGCCACTTCCTTGAGCACCAGCGCAGCCAATATCAGCGCCGAGTAGTCATGTCCCTCCAACGCTGCATGAATACCCGGTGCGGGCAGCAGTGCCATGACCATCACGATGGTGACCCGCAACCTGCCACGTATATGTTGAAAACAGAACGCCGCGACTAAGATGCCACAGGGATAAATACGCGCCATGCCGATGAGCAGGCTGGGCAAGAACTCGAGATACAGCAGCACGGGCGATACCTCAATTCAGGGCCGAGCGGCCGATCATTTCGAAGGTCAGGTTGATCAGCTGGATCAACTCAACGCCGATCCAGCGCCCGGTCATGATCAGCGTGACACCCACCGCCACCAACTTGATACCAAAGGGCAGAGTCTGGTCCTGTATCTGCATCAGCGCCTGCACCAACGACGTCAGCACCCCCACCACCACCGCCACCATCAGCGGCGGCGCCGTCAGCACCACCACCAGCAACATGCCCTGTTTGAACAGCACGATCGGTTCCATAGGCCACTCAGAGATAGGAGAGGAACAAGCTGTCGAGCAGGCGCGACCAACCGGACACCATCACGAACAACAGCAGTTTGAGCGGCAGGGAAATGGTCATTGGCGAGACCATTTGCATGCCCAGTGCCAGCAGCAGGTTGGAGACAATCAGGTCAATGACAATGAAGGGGATGTAGATCAGAAAGCCGATCTCGAACCCCGCCTGCAGTTGCGACAGAACAAAGGCCGGGACCAGCAGGATCAAGTCTTCGCGCTGGACCTCCTGTGCCATTTTCGCCGGCCACAGGCGCGCGGTATTTTCCAGCAGATGGGTCAGTACATCCGGGTCCACGTTGCGCAGCATGAATGCACGCAACGGTTGGATAGCCTCACGTCCCGTCTGCAAAAAATTGATCACGCTGCTTGTGTCCACGGGCGAGGCCTTGATGCCCTCGGCGATCTCGTAACCGACCGGTGCCATGATAAACAGCGTGGCGGCCAACGCGATGCCATTGACGGCCATGCTCGGCGGCACCTGCTGCACACCGATAGCGTTGCGGGTGATCATCAGCACGATGACAATCTTCAAGAACGATGTGCAAATGATCAGCAGCATTGGCATCAACGCCAACGCTCCCACAAACAGCGCCAGGATGAGGGGATCGATCCCCTGGAATGTCATCGACCGAACATCACGCGGGACAACTGCAACCCCAGGCGCCCGTCTATTTCGACCAATTGACCCTGGCCAATCGGCCGGTCGCCGTAATACAAGCCAGCCATGCCCGGCGCATAACCGCCGATGCCGAGCACCGCGCCAGGCGCAAGGTTACGCAATTCGCCCAGGGTAAGGTTCAACGTGCCACAACGTACGTTCAGCGCCATGCTCAGCTCATCGAACGGTTCGTGGCCGAATACGTCCATCACGGGTTCATCCTCTTCATGCCCGGCGTAATGGGGGGCGATGAAATCTTCGTCCATAGACGTGTCCTCGATTGAAGTAAGGGTCAGGCACAACGGCCCGCTGTCATCGTCAATGCGCCCATGCAATCGCCGTGTACCCGCCTGCACGTAGCCGCTGCCCTGGACTAGAAAACAGGCCTGTTCAAAGACCAGCACATCGCCTACACGCAGGTTGCGTGCTTGCGCGATCGGTAACTGCAGACGCCCAAGGACCACCGCAATCGCCAACCGAAACGACGCTGGCATCGGCCTGGCGATGGCGCGCCAAGGTCCGGCATCGCATAGCGCTAGAAAGCTCTCCGGGGCCAGCCACACATACCCCTCGACCCGGGTTGTCCCCAGGATCACGCTGATTCGACAGCCGAACGCCTTGGGTCGAGCACTCTCCAGCAATCGCACATAGCCCAGCAGGGCCTTCACCTGCGGACTCAAGTGGAGCTGGAACAGCGGCCAGAACCAGGACTCCGGGTCGTTGCCGGACGGCGCCAAGACCACCGGACATTCCCCCAGCAGGCTGAGCAACGGCCCGGCTTCGGCGAGCGCCAGCACGCCGCACACCGTTTCGAAGCAAAGAGCTTCGCCACCCGCGGGCGCGCGGCCAGGTTCGAGCAGCAACTGACCGTTGCGCCCTGCCACTTGGAACGGCAGGCACAAGCCACGCCCCAGTCGACGCCGAGCGGCGACCGAGTCGCCCTTGATCAACGGCAATGCGAGCAGTGGCACGATCATGCGCAACTGACATTGGGCAGAAACAGGTTGACCGGCTGTCCCAGCGTCGCCGCAAACCGGTCCTCACACTGTTGCCGCACACCGCTGAGCCAGCGCACCGTCGCCTTCTCTTCCGCATCCAGCTCGACATTCCAGGCGCCCTGTTCACGTCGCACACTGGCGTTGATCCGCCCCAGGCGGGGCAAGTACAGGACTGCCTGAAGCGGCCACTGCGAGGCAGCCTGCATGCGCGGCGCCAGTTGCTCGGCCAGCGCCTCGATCATCGCCGGGCCACCCGACGTCCTGGTTCGTGCTAGCGGGGTACCCGCCCCAGAGCCCTCACCGTCATCAGCCCACAATTGGGAAAACAATCGCGTTAGCTCCGCAGGAACGACACCCGCCACTCCCGGCTCTCGCTCTTCTCGCGCGTCACGCGGACGGGGCCGCTCGGCGGGCTTATCTGAAACCTGGGTCATGTCGGCTCCTGCGCCAGTAAAAGAGATAACTCCTGAAGTTTTTCCACCTGCCGCAGGCAGGCGGTGACCTGCTTCTGGGCTCGGCCGACGCAGGTCTGCTTTTCTTCCTGCTGGCCCTGCAAGGCTTCCAACTGCCCCATGCCTCGCCGCGTAACGGCAGACAAGGAACGCTCCTGCGCCCCCCAGGACTTCAGCGCCTGCAGGTTCAATACCTGGCCCTGGTGCTGGCTGAGCAGTTGGGCACTGCGCTCGGCTTCATCGCGCCGAGTCTGTTCAAGTGCCTCCTCAGCCTGCCGGATAGTGGCGAGCAGGGCCTGCTGGGCGCGCTTCGCCTCGCGCAAGGCTCGCTCGGCCCGATCTGCCCGGTGCCGACGCAGGCGCCGCAGCGTCTCGACTTCGCCAAGCAGACCATCAGAATGGGACATAGGCGGTCAGCTCCTTGAGTTGCTCCAGCGTCGCCGTCATCGGCGCAGGCTCACGCAAGTCCTGGCGCAAGAAATTATCCACAGCCTGGCGACTGTCCACCGCCAGGTCGGTCAAGGCATCGCTGCCGGGCTGGTATTCCCCCAGCTTGAGCATCAGTTCGATCTGTTGATAGGCCGACAACAAGCGTCGCAACGCCGTACCCGCCTGAATATCCGCAGGCTCGGCCACGTTGCTCAGGATCCGCGACAGACTCGCCAGCACATCCACTGCGGGATAGTGCCCACGCTCGGCCAACTTGCGAGACAGCACGATATGACCGTCGAGCAGCGAGCGGACTTCATCGGCCACCGGATCGTTCATGGAGTCCTGCTCGATCAGCACCGTATAGATCGCCGTGATTACCCCCGCACGGGTCAACCCGGCGCGCTCCACAAGACGCGGCAGCAGGCTGTATACCGATGGCGGCAGACCGCCGCGACCGAGAGGTTCGCCGGCGGCCAGACCGATTTCGCGCTGGGCCCTGGCAAACCGGGTCAGGGAGTCGATCAGCAACAACACACGCAGCCCCTTGCGCCGATAACCTTCAGCCAGTGCCGTCGCGGTGAAGGCCGCGCGGGCTCGCTCCATACTGGATCGGTCGGACGTAGCGCACACCAATACGGCTTTGGAGCGCAGCTGTTCATCGAGTTCATGATCGAGAAACTCACGCAGCTCGCGGCCCCGTTCGCCGATCAGGCCGAACACGATGACATCGCAGTCCACGTTACGGGCGATCTCCGCCAGCAGGGTGGTCTTGCCGCACCCGGCACCTGCGAACAGGCCCACGCGCTGGCCTTCGCCCAACGTCAGCAGGCCATCGATCGACCGCACGCCGGTGGCCAGCGCGCGGTTGATACGCGGGCGCTCAGTGGGCAGCGGTGCCTCACACAACACCGCACTGGTGTCCGGCAAATCGGCCTCGACAAACGCACCGGGGCCTTCTCCCGTGATCGGCCGCCCGAAACCATCCAGCACTTGCCCCAGCAATGCCTCGCTGACCTGAACCCGATGCGCGACGCCAAGACGCTCCACGCCAGCGCCCACCTGCACCCCCTCCAGATTGCCCAGGGCGCTGAGTACCGCATCCTGCTGATCAAAACCGATGATCTCGGCCAGCATGTAGTCGCCCGGCTTTTTCTCGACCCTGCACAAGTCACCGATACGCGCCTGGGGCAGCCGACACTGGAGCAACATGCCATTGACGCGCTGGATGCGCCCTCGCATCGTCACCGGCGCGAAGGTGGCCAGCGACTGGACTTGACGCTGTTGCCAGGCCTCCAGGCGTGCTTGCATTTCCGCACTCACCAGCGCACCTCATAGCGCTGTTCGCCATCGAACACCACCTTGCTGTTGTCGATCAGCACCAGGCGCAGGCCGTCGACTTCATCCCCGACAAACAGTCGGCTGCCCTCCTCCAGGACCACGTGTCCATTCGGCCCGCCCACGATCTGCACAATCTTGAACGGCAACGTCCCATCGCGTACGCGCACACGGCTGATCACCGGGACCGCGCTGTCGAACTGCTCGCCAAAACGGCTGAGCATGCGCGCGACCAGTTCCACATCATCCTGTGAGACATCCCCATTGAGCGCGACCTGGCCATTGACCACTTGCAAGCTGACACGCTGGCTCAATTCACGTTCGCCGAGCATCTTCAACAGCTGCTGGCGGACCTCAAACGGCGAGGCCAATTCGTGCTTCTGCACCACAGGCGGCATCAGGGATGCCTGAGCCTCAGGCTTCCCGGTGGACGCCATGCCCACCACGATGAAGATCACCGTCACCACCAGCACCAGCGTGATCAGGCGCTTCTGCTGCGCCTGGGAGATGGCCGACAACTTAAGCACCGGCACCGGTTCACTGACCCGTGGCGACACAGCCGGTGCGGGGGCTGGTGCCTGGGGCCAGGGCTCATCGGCCAAGGTGACGCACAACCGCACGTTCCCCACCGAAAACGTTACGTTCAGCCCCAGGTGCGCAATTTGCGCCAGCACCTGACCATCGGCATCCTGCAACAACCCGGCCTCAGCCTGCACCGACCAGTTCGAGTCGACAAGCCGCAACCGGGCATGCTGCTCGGCGATGCCAGGGTCATTCAGCACCAGGTCAGCATCGGCGTGGGCACCGATGCTCCACTGCTCCCCGAACAAGGGCAGCGCCGCTCCCTGATGCCGCCCATCAAGCACGCGCAACTCGAACATCATCGAGCCCTCCGTGCTGAACAAAACCGAACCGTCATGCCACCGCACCGCGCATCAATTCGTCCTGGCCCAAGTCAAAGCGCCCCAGCACCTTGACCTTGGAGGCGCTGCCCAACTCGGCGAAAGACAGCACCGGCACGTGGTTGAACTCCTCCAGCAGCAGCGTGCGCAGCGGGCTGCGCAAATCCTGTGCGACCAGCATCACGCTCTTGAGTTTTGGCCGTACGGGAAAAGCTTGATTGAGCAGGCTGACCAACACCGCACTGTGTTCGTCATCAAGGGCGAAGAACACCCCCGTCTGAGTCTGGCGCAGCGCCTCACGCAGGATGTTTTCAGTCTGCGGCGACAACAGCCAGGCATGCAGGCCGTCGGCTTCGCTGTACTGGTGGTAGATCTGTGCCTTGAGCGCGATGCGCGCGTAGTCGGCCAGCGCGTCCGGCTCACGTTCATGCTGGCCGTACTCGATCAGCGACTCGACGATCAGCCGAACGGCGCGCAACGGCACACCCTCGCTGGCCAGGCGTTGCAGGACCGCCGAAAACCGCGACAGCGGCATAATCCGCTGCAGCTCCTGGACCAGTTCCGGTTGGTTGTGTTCCAGCCAACTGAGGATCGACTTGCTTTCCTGGATCCCCAGGAACTGCGGCCCGCTGAGCATCATCGCCTGCTTCATGCGCTCGACGATGAGGCTCGCCGCGGTGAAGCGCTCCAACTGCGGATCATCCAGCAGCGGATCATCCGGTGCCAACCAGAGCCAATCCTGTTCATCGCGCTCTACCAGCCCCGCAATGGCGTGCGCCGGCTCAACCGCCAACGCCTTACGCTCAACCGCCACACGGCTGACAACCGATGCCTTGACCATCGGTACTTCGTGGACACAGAAACGCATTTCATCGTCGGCCAGTGAATCGTCGAGTTCCACCTCAAACGGTGGCAGCGTCAGGCCGATATTAGCGACCAGTGCATTTCGGGCCTGGCGAATCGAGTGAACAAGATCAGCCACCTCAGGCGTCCCTCGTATCACCGGGGAGAATTGCAACAGATAGGGTCTCGACGGATCAAACCCACGCAAATCCTCACTGCCGTTCTCTTCGGGACGCACCGCTTCGGCGGTTTCAGCAGCGGGCTGTTCCTGCCGTTGACGCTGGCGCATCAGGTAGTACCCCAGGCTGCCGGTAACCAGCGCAATCAGAATGAACACGCCCGTCGGCATGCCGGGTACCACGGCAAAGGCGAGCATGCCCACCGAGGCGATCATCCAGCTCTTGGGTTCGCTGGTCATTTGCCGGGCGATTTCGGCGCCCATGTTGCTGGCGCCCCTGCGTCCGTCCGGCGCCACACGGGTGATGATCATGCCGGCGGTGAGGGAGATCAGCAGCGCCGGGATCTGTGCGATCAGGCCGTCGCCGATGGTCAATACCGAGTACAGCGATATTGACTCGGAAGCGCTCAGGCCATGCTGGAACATGCCCGTGGAGAAGCCGCCCAACAGGTTGACCACAACGATGATCAACCCCGCGATGGCATCCCCTTTGACGAACTTCATCGCGCCGTCCATGGCCCCAAACAGTTGGCTCTCACGGGACAATTGTTCCCGTTTGTCCCGCGCTTGCATGCCGTCAATCAAGCCGGCACGCAAGTCGCTGTCGATGGACATCTGCTTGCCGGGCATCGCGTCCAGGCTGAAACGCGCGGCCACTTCGGCCACCCGCTCCGAGCCTTTGGTGATCACCAGGAAGTTGACCAGGGTCAGGATCAGGAAGATCACCATCCCCACGGCGAGGTTGCCGCCAACCACGAAATTACCAAAGGCCTCGACGATATGACCGGCGTCCTGCTCCAGCAGGATCAGGCGCGTCGTGGCAATCGACAGCGCCAGGCGAAACATGGTGGTCAGCAGCAGTATTGACGGAAACGATGAGAACGCCAGGGGGCCTGGCAGGTACAACGCCAACACGATCAACAGGCATGAGATGCAGATATTGAGCGCGATCAGGATGTCCACCAGCCAGGTGGGCAGCGGCACGATAAAGATGAAGACGATGGCCATCACCACCACGGCGCCCAGCACTTCTGCGCGTTGCGCGACCTTGAGCAGAAAGCTGTTGATGGCCGAAAGCGCAGTCACGCCATGCCCCCCAGCTCAGCAGGAAGACGCGCAGGGCCACGTGTCACCCGATCCAGTTCGCCGATCACGGCCAGGAAACCACGCAGGGTTTCTTCGCGTACTCGACTGTCGAGCCATATCGCCAATGGCAGTTGCTGGACCAGCGGATACAGTGCATTGAGGGCCAACAATTGCTGGGGGCTCGAACTGCCCAACAGGTCGCTCCCGAGTCGCAGTATTTCAGCAGCAGCGATACCTGCACCGGCGTAACCCAGCAGGCGTTGCAGCAGGGCCACGGCATCATGATCGATACCCAGGCGTTGGAGCAGGGCGTTGCAACCGGTCAACACGCCGCTCAACTGTCCACAGCTTTGCAGCCCCAGTAACAGGGTACGCAGCATCGGCGTAGGCAGTGATGACACCTTGGCCGCGATGTCGTCCGCCAAAGCCTTGCGCATCATCTTGAGCCCTTCGGCAAGCCGTTCACCGCCATACACCCCCAGCAGCGCCTGCATCATCGTCGACAACGATTGGCGTGTGACCACACTGGCGTAGTAGAGCGCACGCAGCGCCTGGCGCTCCTGTGGATCGGCACTGCCCGCCTGCAGCGCCAAAGCAATGTTCAGGCCTGCCTGGATCTGCCCTTTGAAGCGGACCTCCAGCTTGGCGATGGCATCTCGGGCCAACGCCGCTTCCGATGGGCGCACTTCAGCGTCTGCCTGGGTTGCCACATATTTGAGTACCACGAATGCACGCGCGGGGTCCCCGCCAGCCAGCGACAGCAATTTGTCGACACTGGGATGCTGCAGCAATTGCCAGCGGATGCGGCGCGAAAGGCTCGCAAGGGTCGCCTGGGCAGGGTGCCCCAACTGATCATAAATTTGCGCAAGCTGTTCGGCCGGAGGCACGCGCACGCTCATCTTCCGCTGACTCAAGGGCTGGCTGTTGTTTTGCACTTCCAGGCTGAACAGGTGAGCGAGCTCATCCAAGCCCGGAACTGGCACCGGCGTGGAGGTCTGGCTGACAGCAGGTTGATCCAACTGCTGGACGGCTGGCACATCCGGGGAAGATTCGACTTTCATGGACAGACCTGAACAGGAAGAGTGTTTCCCTGTGTGGCAAGGCCAGCTCAAACGGTTCCATCAAGTCGAATGCCACGAAAAATTTGAAAAGACTTGCACAGACCTCCGTGGCATCTATGCAAGGTCCTGCGCAAAATCACTCCACTACAAAATATTTATTCATAAAAATCAGTCAGTTATATAAAAAACAGTCTTGGCATAGCCAGTGCTAAAGGGGTTCCCGTCGACACCTTTTCGACTGCGTCTACACCAAGGAAACAATCATGAATATCCCTATTGAAGCTTTAGCGCACCTCGTTGGCAGCTCGCCTCAATTCATGCTTCACCTGACAGACGAACAGCAAAAAAAACTTCGGCGCTTCATTCACAAGCGCGTACTCAACCCGGAAGATGCAGATGATCTTCTGCAATTGACGTACCTGGAAGCCTGGCGCAACCGAGAGCGTTTCAGCGGCAATGCGACGCTCAGCACGTGGATGTGTGGTATCGCGCAAAACCTTATCCGTAACCACTTCAGGCGCATGTACGCCAAGCCGGTGCATTGCGAGTTTGACGAGTCGCTCTGGCATGGTCAGGAGGACAATCGCAACCTGGATTGGGAATTTGAGGTCAACCGTCGCCTGGAAAAAACCCTGAGCGCTATCGACCATCTGCCGGTGGAAATGCGCAAGACCCTGTACGCCTCACTGGAAACCGACGGCAGCTATCAGGACACAGCCGACGCGTTGGACATTCCTATCGGCACCGTGCGTTCACGCCTGTCACGGGCCCGCGAACAGCTCAAACGCGCCACGCACAACCCGAAACACCCGTAGCGTCAGTGCACGCGTTGAGCGGCAGGGATATCTGCTCAACGCGATCGAGTTTCGCGGGTACTCGGCAGGGCGAAGAGTGATCCACTCGTCGCCAGATTCGCTGATTTCGCTTAAACAGTTGAAAGCGTAGATAAAAATTCAAAATAAATGCTTGACGCATTGCCGTTCTACGCGAATAATGCGCGCCACTTGGCTACATAGCTCAGTTGGTTAGAGCATAGCATTCATAATGCTGGGGTCCGGGGTTCAAGTCCCTGTGTAGCCACCAAGTACCGATACATAGACGTCTACAGCAGTCTATGAATCACCTCAAGAAGCCCGCCTCGTGCGGGCTTTCTTGTTTCTGGCGTTTCACAAGGCAACAGCCTGACAGCGCCATGTCCTGAACGTCCCTCCCCTGCGCGACACGCTCATCGGCCCGGAAATGCTCACCACAGGGCGACAGTTGGGTTAACCACGAGCACTGAAACTCCATTTCTGTATCCGTTCTGTGTGATTTCCGGTATCGACATCAGATAACGACTACATCCGAAGACATTCGCTTCCAAGCATGATCCCCATGGCTGAATACAGCCACATTGCCCTGAACTGCCCTCAAGCGGAGGCTGCTTGGATATGAAACAAGGATGTCTTGTGACAAACAATTCAGAGGTGAATGTCGCACCGCCAACACCGCTGATCATTCCCGACATACAACTGCCATTCTCCAACCCGACACCGCGCTCTGATCACGATGTGTTGAGGGAGCGTGTGCTCGCCTGGGCGCAAAGATACGGCCTGATCGGTCGCCGAGGGGCACACCGGCTAAGTACCACTGCGCTGCTCGACCTGGGGATGGCGCTGTGCGGGCAGGCGCCCACGCAGCAAGCCGAAACCCTGGTGTGCTGGTATCTGTGGGCACTCATACTCGATGACCGAATCGATGATGGGCCCTGGGCAGAAAATGGCGTACTGGAGCGTTTCGTCACAGCGGTGCAGGCAATAACCGAGAACGACGGTGCCGATCCGCTGGATGAAATCGGCCGATTTGATGACCCCATGCTCAGTGTCCTGATTGATGATCTGTGGCCACGGACACGGAACTGGGGTAACGAGCGTTGGCGGCATAGACTTGTACAGAATTTGCTCAGACACCTGCGTGCGCAGGCGACACTGGTAAACATGCGCGAAACAGGAGCGGCACTCACACTGTCCGAATATCTGCCGTTGCGACGGGATTCGTTCGGTGCACTGTTCTTCTTTGATCTCATCGATGCGGCCGAAACGCTCGACCCCTACCAACACTCAGCCGATATCGAATGGTGGAGCAGGCTGCGGGAGCACGCTGCCGATATCATCACCTGGACAAACGATATCCACTCGATTGCCAAAGATGTGGTGTGTGGCGAGCGCTTCAACCTGGTGTCGATTCTCGCGGACAGCGCCGGCACCGACTGGCCTGCATCGATCGAAGCGGCCCATCAGATGGTGAACGCGGCTGTCTCGGCATTCACCGAGCTCGCCGCCAAGCACACCCGCCAACGACCATCCGCCGCCACCGACCCGGACCGACTGCGTCAGGTTGCCCGTGCGGCGGGCGACTGGCACAGGAGCGTGTCCCGGTATCACCTGCAGGCCAACGACCCGACGGGTCGGATCAACCAGCAGGTGGACCTGAACCTCACCCCGCCTACCCTGAAATCCCGGCAATTCGAAATCGACCCCTACCCCCTTTATGAGCGTTTGCGTACCACGCTGCCGATCGTCTACGACGAGCCCACGGATGTGTGGCTGGTCAGCCGGTATGCGGATGTCAAAGCAGCGCTGACCCATCCCGGAGCGAGCAGCAACAACTACAGCTGGCAGATCGGACCGTTGCTGGGGCACACCCTTGTCGCCATGGACGGCTGTGAGCATGCCCAGCATCGAGCGTTATTGAGCCCGTCGTTCCGCAGCAAGGCCCTCGAAGTACTCGAAGCATCGATCACTTCGGCGAGCATGGACCTGCTGGCGCAGATGCAGGGCCGTCACCAGGTGGACCTCATTGCCGACTTCACCTGCGCGTTGCCCGTGCGGGTGATGGCCCGTGCACTGGGTCTCCCGGCGCAGACCACTGAAGAGGTAGAGCAGCTGAAAAAGTGGTGTGCCATTGGCTTCGCCTACATGGGCAACTATCGACAGGATCCGACCCTGTTGACCGGTGGATTGTCCAACCGCGACCGTTTCTACGATTTCATCCAGCCACATATCGACGCCCGACGCACGGTACCCACCGACGATTTGATCTCTCATCTTCTGGCGGCACGGGTTGACGGTCAGCCATTGTCCGAGGCGTTCGTCAGAGCCTACTGCGCGATCCTGATGACGGCCGGCAGCGAGACCAGCCACGGTGCCTTGGCAAATCTCATTGTGAACCTGCTGGACGAGCCCGGCGTCAAGGAGGCGGTGATGGCCAATCCAGACTTGATGGACAATGCGCTCGCAGAAACCTTGCGACGCAATCCTCCCTTGCAGCTCGTTCTCAGGGAGGCCCGTGAATCGTTGGAGCTGCCGTCTGGAACCATTCCTTGCGGCGCGACCTTCGCCTGCCTGATCGGCTCGGCCAACCGTGATCCAGACCACTTCACCGATCCGGACACCTTCAATATGTCGCGCCCTCACCAGGAGACAAATCATTTTGCCTTCGGAGCGGGTCGGCATTTCTGCCTGGGATCGATACTGGCACGGATGGAGATCACGATCGGCGCCCGCCTGCTGCTACAGACCTTTCCAGGCGTGCGCTGGGCTCCAGGGTTCCAGCCCGCCGAACACGGCTTCCTCAACCGCTGCCCCGACCGGCTGGAGGTCGCACTGTGAACACCACTGGCCCAGCCGAGGAACCCGGCTACACCAACAGCTATCTCGGTGATCAGCAGGCCGGCCAACTAATGCGGCTGCGCACCCTGGAGCGTGCCTTTGACCCGTTGAGTCGAACAGTCTTTGGCCTGCTGCCTCTCCCGGAAAGGCCGACCATTCTTGACCTCGGCGCAGGCGCTGGATCATTCGCAAGCTGGCTGAGCACGCGATACTCCGACGCGACTGTCATCGCCACCGACATTGACCCCCGATTTCTCACCGACATACCCGGCATTCGGGTGATCACTCACAATGCCGCGACCGATGATTTTCCTGCGGCGTCTTTGGACGTGGTGCACGTTCGGGCCTTGTTGTGCCACCTTCCCGAACGCGAAGACATTCTGACCCGATTGGCCACCTGGGTCCGTCCAGGCGGCTGGCTGGTAATCGAAGATGTGAGTCTGCAACCCAGCCTTGGAACAGCCAACCCGTTGTTCCGCAAAGTCGCCCAGGCCGGCGTCACGCTCCTGGAGCAGTCCATTGGATCCGACATGCTCTGGGCCGATACCCTTCCAGACCGGCTACGTGAACGGGGGCTTTCCAACATCGGCTATCGCACCCTGGAAGGCCGAATCGGCGACGACAGCCCGGCTGATGCCTTCTGGGCGACAACTACAGCACACGCCGGGCCGGCACTGCTCAAGCGCGGCCTACTCTCTCAGAACGACCTTGATGCCATGGTTAAACTGCGCGCCTCCCCGACGTTCACCGAGGCCGCTTTGACGTTTATCAGCGCCTGGGGACAAGTGCCCGAACGTGGGTAAGCGACCGCATCTGCACGAAAGAGGACACCCGATGAACGACAAAGTGATTTTAGTCGATGCACACGATATTCAGATCGGTGTGTGTGACAAACGCGACGCACACCTGGGAACGGGACGGCTGCATCGCGCCTTTTCGGTACACCTGATCGACAGCGCCGGGCGCCATCTGATTCAACGTCGCGCAGCAGGTAAAATGCTGTGGCCCGGTTTCTGGTCGAATGCTTGCTGCAGCCATCCGGCACCTGGCGAGACTGTTCCGGATGCGGCGTCACGCCGTCTGCGCGAAGAACTGGGGATCTCTGCCTCCTGCCGCTCGCTGTACAGTTTTGAATACCATGCGCACTTTGGTTCGATCGGGGCAGAACACGAACTTTGTCATGTATTGATTGCTCAATCTGACGCGGTGGTCTCCCCGACCACGGAGGAAGTCAGTGAGGTCGCGTGGCTGACCCGCGCGCAAGTATCAGCCCAACTTTCAGATCCGGCAGTCCCCTTCACACCCTGGTTTCGAATGCAGTGGTGCCGCCTGCTAGCGCAGCACCCCACATTCGATACCCCCGCATGTCAGGAATAAGTTCAGCGCCTTGCCAGGCTTGGTGTCCTCACACGCAGGTCTCCCAGGTCAATCGTCAGATCATTGCCCGGCCGGCTGCCCAGCGTGTCGTTCAGGTTCATCCGCAAGGGCTTATCGGCGTCCAGACCATATTCAAGGTCTGCATTGACGCGCTTCTGGGTATGACTCAGGCCCGCACTGCTGGAAAAACTGAGATTCGTCATCGCGGGTATCGACATGCCATGGGACTGGGTGGCGGTATAGCTCAGACTCATGTGTTTGACCCGCAGATTGGTGCGATCGCTCAGTGCGCGCCTGATCAGCGGCTCAGAACTTTCACCGGCAAGGTGACTGCGCTCTATCGCTCGCAGGATCTCTGGTTTGAGCTCCATGCCAAGCGTCACCGAAGTGCCCTCGCCATGCTGCAACTGATCGAGCACCTGGGCAAATTGTGGGTCATCCCTCAACCACTGCTCGATCGCCGCTTTGTTGGCCGGCGCCACATCATCCAGCCAGGTATGACGGCCATCGTCCCTTAACCCCACGCGGGTGACAGAAGACTCCACTGACGCCAGTTGGCGAAGACCCTGTTTCACCAGGTCCTGCTGGACCATCAACCCATTCAATGACTGGCTGATGGCATGGTAAGCATCCGGCTTCGTCGCTATCGGCGGGTGCGTCGCGAGAAACCGTTGCACCGAGGCTAGCTGCTGATCCACCGTATTCCCCGACAGCTCGATCGCAGCCAGATCCTGCCTGAACGTCGGTGAGTAAAGCGACACACTGCGCTTCAGGTCATCAACCTGAGACTGAGTCACCGGTTGCGGATGCTTGAAAGAAAAACTGAAGGCCTGCGATTCGCCGCGATCAAACTTCACCATGACCGACAGTTCCGGCAATGCAAACACCGCCGCGCTGGGCCCACCGCTTTCGGCGCTGACCAACGCTAACGCATTGAGGGGCGCGATATTGGCCCCCACGCCTCCTTGCCGGAGGAACTGTGCGCTGGTTGCCGCATTGTGACGGGTGCCGGTTGCAGTGCGTGTGGCGGACTGACTCTTATCGGTATGGAAAAGATTGAGGTTTGCCACCCCGCCAACGCCAGCACGTATAACCGAGTCCAGCTCTGCGATGTCTTCCTGCGGGCTGTACATCAAGCGCAATTGCGCAAGTGCGTCCACATTGACGTCACCACTGACCTTCGAACTCTTACCTGCCGCATGCTCCTCCCCCAAAGCCAGCAGATCATAGACGCTACCTGTCTCACCGGTAAGGATCGACATCATCTTGCCAAAGTCCGCCTCTTTGACGTCGAAGGCGATGCTTGCCCCCTGGTTTTTTGCAACTGCGGCCGTCAGTTCCGCTGCAACCCTCAAGCCCGGCCCTACTGCGCCCGATCCTTTGCCTAAGGTCACGCCCGAGCCCACCGAACCCGCCAGTCGCCGCATGTCGTCCGAACTGATTTCAACCCGAGCGCCTTTGTCGGTACGGCTGATACTTACCCCATGGGTATGAGACTTGGAGACGCCCAGGAAAAACTCTACGGGGGCAATTGGCTTTATCCCCGTCACCATCAACCCCAGGCTTTTGCCTTGGGTTCGGCTCGGGGAAAGGGTCTGGCCACTGCTCAGTTGTTGTACTTGCTGCGTCATCGCGTCTTTGATGGAGGCATCCTTGGGCAACCCCAGGAGCCCCGAAAGATGCCAGTGAAGCGCAGAGCCGGGTGTGCCAAGGTCCTTGGCCAACAGCTTGAAGTTGCCATACAAGGATTCGGCCTGCGCATAACTGGCGATACCTTGGCTGGCCAATGTGTGCACGGGGCTGTCCTGGAACGCTTGCATGACATCCGCAAGAGACTTTTCCAAGCGTGCCAAGGCGCTCGGGCTATGGCCTGACGTAGCGTCGAGCGCCTGTACCAGGTCCGCCAATTGCTTGAGCGTGCTCGCATGATGGATCAGGTCGCCTTCGATCAATGCCGAGGGGTGATCGAGGTCCCGCTTGCCCCCGGGCTTGGCCGTGGGAAGCGTCACGCCCTGACCCTCAAAGTTGGCCAACAACGCGGCGGTCGTTTTTTCCGACGAGGGAGAGACTCTCTTGAACGCTTCATAGAGCTGATGCAGCGTCGAGCCAGGGTTGATTTCCGCCCTGTTTAATGTGGGCTTGGGGTCGAACGTTACACCGTGAGCGTCGCCCAAGCGGCGTGCGCTTGACTGGCTACTCTCCTCCACCTGCGTCAGCGCCTGGCGGATCTGCCCGGCCAGGGCCTGTCGCGGTCCTGGTTCGCTCAACGCGGTGAGCCGCAGATCCAAGTCAGCCGAAACCGGCCTGCTCTGCGCGAGAGGAGTGAGTTGCTGGTGCAGTCGCCGATCGTCAGCGTAGATGCCCTCCAACCCCTTGCGGCCATTGAAGTGCTGCTGAACACCTTTGGCTTTTTGGCTGAGGGCCTCCAGGGGATGAAAGTGTGCGCTGATCCCTTGAAAATATTGACGCTTGAGCGGCACCCCCTCACGGGTTTGCCCCATGACATTGCTGCCGACTGACAGTGCCCCGCCGGGAAACTGCGCGCGCAGTTGCGTACTGGCCAACGTGTCGGCTAACGATGGCGCCGGGGTCGTCGATTGCATCGGGCCCCACTCCAGTGCTGAGGCGCTGGCATTATCCAGTCGGTAGAGCTGCTTGTTCCACCCCCCAATCAAGTGCTTATCAGCGTCCATCCGCAAGGACTCCAACGGTTGGCGACCCGGAAGTTCAACGCTGCTCCAGTGCTGCACGCCCGCGGTAGTACCCTGCCAGGCTTCGCGATTCAACCTGAACAGTTCTCCGCCCTGGGTATGTGCATAAAGATTGCCCACGTGATCCAGGGCCAGTGTTTTGATGTCAATCGCGGGTGACGCGTGTAACGGCTGGGCGTCCCCATCGTGATGGACCTGAAGCTGGTTGGTCTGGTCGACGGTGACAAAATTGCGGCCGTCAGCGACAGCGAATCCGGTAATGCGCCGCTGACTATCCCCTGCGAGCACTTCGTCAAGGGACACTTGCGGGCGCGGCGCAGGAAGAGCGGCCAAGTCATGGCTGGCACCCTCCATCAGCGGATCGCGCACTTGGCTGATGGCCACGGCCTTCAGTTGCCCTTCTTGCAGCACATAGGCACGACCATCCAACCCACGCTCCAGATGCTCGACACCGGGCTGAACGGTGTCTTGCCAACGTTGCGCCGCCGCGTCCCAGGTCAACAGGTTGCCCGCATCCAAGGCAACCTTGCCCCGCTGTCCCAGATCGACCGCCGCCGCCAGTGCGTGTTGGCTGGGCAGCGGCAGGCCTTTCTCGATGCCCTTGACCAGCACGTCGCTAAGGTTCCATTGCGGACGTAGGGTATTCGCGTCCCCCAGGGGCACGCTGTGCAATTGCTGACGTGCGTCGCGAACCTGAGCATTGAGTTGCCCCGCATCATCATGAAAGAAGCCTTCGACACTGACGGCTCCCTTCAACGCCCGCTCCAGCGATTCAAGCGGTTGACGGACCATCGGCAACTGTTGATCTCGCGCTATGCGCAGGTCTGCTTGGACCAATTCTCCGTCCGTGGTCGCGCCATACAGCGCGTTTCCCGACAACCCGATACGGGCGAGCTGCACGGGCGCTCCCAGCTCATCCACCGGCTGCACGGCCTGCACACTCCCGCCCTGGACATGCACCAAAGAAGCCTCCCGGGCCTGGTTCAGCTGCACCGTAGTGCGGCCATGCGCACTGCTGTCGGCAACGCCCTTGGGGGTCTTTAGCAACTGCCCCTCGTTCGTCAGGCCAATACGGCTGAATGCACGAGCGTCTGCGTCATGCATCCACGACAGTGTGAGGGGTTCAAAGCGAAACAGTCGATCGCCGTCCAGGCGAAACTGCTGGCCATCCACCGTCGTTTGAACCGCGCTGACGCTGCCCAGATGCGCGCGCCCCGGACTCTCGACAACGCCGCCGGTTGCATCCGGAAGGCTGCTTTTGAACACCGCCGCGACCGCCGGTGTGGAATGGATGTGAAACACATGCTGGTGCTCGTCCTTCATCCGCAACGTATGCGTACCTGCTGTCGAAGGACCATCAGCCACATAGTGTTTATTGGGCTGGTTGAGGTGGTGGGCGATATCACGGCCAGTCAGTGTCGTATCAGCCTGTACCTTGCCATCGTTGAGGGAAACATCGAACTGCATTGAGGTCGGGTGCAAGGGTTGATAGTGCAGCAACACTGGCGGAGACAGTTCCTGGCCCGGCCTCTTCAAGCGTTCCACCAGATCATTCTGTAACTTGAAAAGAGCTTTCAATTCCGTGCGCATGGCAATACTCCCAAACAAAATTCATCACAGCTGTCTAGTGGGCATCCGCTCTGTTTGGTTCCACCACGGGCCTTTCCACAACGGCGACTGCATGCGCACGAAAAAACCACTCAACTGTATTTTGACGCTCGCTTGACCCACTGTTAGTGTCCGGCTCCATCCCTACACGGAGTGCTTTCGATGAAACTGGATATCTTTCAAGTCGACGCTTTCAGTCAATCGGTCTTTGGCGGCAACCCGGCTGCGGTGTGCCCGCTGACCGAGTGGCTCAGCGATGAGCAACTGCAAAACATCGCAGCGGAAAACAACCTCTCCGAAACCGCCTACTTCGTACCCCGTGGCGAGTTCTACGAGTTGCGCTGGTTTACCCCGGAGGTCGAAGTGGACCTGTGCGGCCACGCCACACTTGCGGCGGCCTGGGTGTTGATTCACCTGCTGGGGGATGCGCCTGAAGTGTTGCGCTTTGCGACACGCAGTGGCGAACTGCGGGTCACGCGTAACGGTGACGAGTTGGCAATGGACTTCCCGGCCAAGCAACCCCAGCCTTGTGAGCCACCCGATGGAATGTTGAGCGCGCTGGGCATTGAACAGGCCGAAGTGTTCAGCACCGATGACTACATCGTGTTGCTGGAAGACGAAGCGCAAGTCGCCGCACTGAAACCGGATTTCGCCCACCTCAAGGGTTTGCCGAAACGCGGGATTGCAGTGACCGCCAAAAGCGCACGGTTCGATTTTATCTCCCGCTGGTTCGGGCCCAACGTGGGCGTGAATGAAGACCCGGTCACCGGCTCGGCCCATACGTCACTGGCGCCGTTCTGGGCCGAACGCTTGGGCAAGTCGAGCATGACAGCGGAGCAAGGCGGAACGCGCCGCGGCCAGGTGTGCTGCGAACTCAAGGGTGACCGCGTGATCATTTCCGGCCATGCCGTGCTCTACCTGCAAGGCACGATTTACCTGTAAAAAGCAGTGCCCCAAGGACAACAGATCATTCTCAAAATGAACGGAGTTCAGCGCGTGTTTTCGATTTCCCGCCGTCAACTGTCGGTGATTACCGCAGCCCTTGCCCTGGCTGCATGCAACACCTCTGTCAACGAACCGCCACCGGCACCGGAGCTGGGTTCAGGCTATCGCACCGACCTCACCACCCAACAGGCCAAGCGTCATATGGCAGCGGCCGCCAACCCGCTGGCGGCCGAGGCCGGGCGCGAAATGCTGCGCAAGGGCGGTTCGGCGATCGATGCGGCGATTGCGATGCAGGCGGTGTTGACCCTGGTGGAGCCGCAGTCTTCCGGCATCGGCGGTGGCGCGTTCATCATGCTCTGGGACGGGAAAAAGGTGCACGCCTATGACGGCCGAGAAACCGCTCCGGCCGGGGCGACGCAGCAGTTGTTCCTGAGGGCTGACGGCAAGCCGATGGCATTTCCGGAAGCGCAGATCGGCGGACGCTCGGTCGGCACCCCTGGGGTATTGCGTGCGCTCGAAATGGCGCACAAGAAGACCGGTCATCTGCAATGGGCCGAGCTGTTCGAGCCGGCGATCCGGTTGGCGGAACAGGGTTTTGCCATTTCTCCACGCCTGCACAGCCTGATCGCGGCCGACCGCTATATCGCGCAATCGCCGGACATGGCGGCGTACTTCCTGAACGCCGATGGCACACCCAAAGCCACCGGTACCCTGTTGAAAAACCCGGCGCTGGCCGATGTGTTCAAACGCATCGCCAAGGAAGGGCCGGATGCGCTGTACCAAGGGCCGATTGCCGATGAGATCGCACGCAAGGTGCAGGGCCATCGCAACGCCGGCAGCCTGTCCCAGGCGGACCTCAAGGGCTATACCGCCAAGGAACGCACGCCGCTGTGCACCGATTACAAACAATGGAAAGTCTGCGGCATGCCGCCGCCATCCTCGGGCGGCGTCGCCATCGCACAAATCCTCGGCACCTTGCAGGCGCTGGAAGCCCGCGATCCTGCCCTGGCCATCGCAGCGATGCAACCGCTGAAAAGCCCGTCGCCCGCTGGCCTCGAGCCAACCCCCGAAGCCGTGCACCTGTTGGCCGAAGCCGGACGCCTGGCCTTTGCCGATCGTGGCCTCTACGTCGCCGACGCGGACTTCGTCCCGGTGCCGGTGGCGGGCCTTGTCGCGCCGGATTACCTGGCAAAACGTGCCGCCCTGATCGGCGCGCGCAGCATGGGCATCGCCAAGCCGGGCGTGCCGGCGGGCATCCAGGTGGCCTACGCACCGGATCGATCGCCGCTGCGCATTTCCACATCGCAAGTGGTGGCGGTGGATGACCTCGGCGGCGCCGTGTCGATGACCACCACGGTGGAAGCGGCGTTTGGCGCCCATGTCATGGTCCAGGGCTTCCTGCTCAACAACCAGATGACCGACTTTTCGTTTATCCCCGAGGAAAACGGCCAGCCCGTGGCCAACCGCGTCGAGCCGGGTAAACGCCCGCGTTCGGCCATGGCGCCGACCCTGGTGTTCGACCGCAAGAGCGGCGAGTTACTGGCCACGGTCGGCTCCCCCGGTGGCTCACAAATCATCGAGTACGTGAGCAAGTCCCTGGTGGCGATGCTCGACTGGAAACTCGATCCGCAAGCCGCCATCAGCTTGCCCAACTTCGGCAGCCGCAATGGCGCGACCGAACTGGAAAGCGGCCTGTTCAGCCCCGCGCTGAAACAGGCCCTCAAGGACAAAGGCCATGCGCTGAGCGAGATCGATATGACCAGCGGCATCCAGGCCATCGTCCTCACCCGGGATGCCCAGGGCAAGGTGTCGCTGAGCGGCGGCGCCGACCCTCGGCGTGAAGGCGAAGCGGTCGGCGACTGATTAATCATTCAACGGAGAAACGCCCGTGCAGCAAGCAGATAACCTCGGCGCCATTCCCGGCATCGACCACGGTTTTTGTTCGATCGATGATCCGCTGCGCCCGGAAGCGGTGTTCATCTGCAAGCAAATGCACAGCGCCTCAGTGATTGAATGGCAAGCCGGCGCAGTGCCCAATACGGTGGAGGCAGATGGGGTATATACCGGCGAGCCTCACCCCATCGCGGTGATCACGGCCGATTGCCTGCCCATTCTCATCGCCGCCACAAACGGCGAGAAGGTAGCGGCCGTCCATGGCGGGTGGAAAGGCTTGCAAGGCGGGATTGTAGCTAACGCCGTGCAGCGTTTTGCTGATGAAGGCATTGCCGTCGACCAGTTGCGGGTGGCGATCGGACCGTCGATCAAGCCATGCTGCTATGAGGTGAGCGAGGGGTTTATCACACAGTTCCAGGCGGATCAGGGGCACTTGTGGTTGAACGGGCGAGCGCCGTGGAGCGCCGCGCAACCCGCGCCGTTGCTGCCACCTGAAATCGCACCACCCCACGCCAGGCATGCGGGCAGTGCGTGGTTTGATTTGAGTGGCTATGGGGTGATGTTGCTGCAAGCAGCCGGCATCCGGCGGGAGCAGATCGAGGTGAGTAAGGTGTGCACTTACTGCACCTCTCCCACCTTTGCCAGCTATCGCCGAAGGACGCATAACCCGGAGGAACAGAAGACGTTGATCTATTCGTGGATTGCTCGTCTCACCGACTGATCTTCAACCCCTTACGCCCCGCATGCCGCTCCAATGCCAGCTCGATCAACCGGCTCACCAGCTCGCTGTAGCTCATGCCCGCCGCCTGCCACAACTTGGGGTACATGCTGATGCGGGTGAAGCCGGGCAGTGAGTTGATTTCGTTGATCAGCACTTCACCGTCGTCGGTGAGGAACACGTCGACCCGTGCCAGACCGGAACAGCCCAGCACCTCGAACGCCTCGATGGCCAACCCGCGAATGCGCTCGCTGGCTTCCTGGCTGATATCGGCCGGCACCACCACCTGGGCAGCCTGGTCGTCAATGTACTTGCTGTCGTAGGAATAGAAACCGCTGCTCACCACGATCTCCCCACAACCACTGGCGATGGGGTTTTCATTGCCGAGCACGGCGCATTCGATTTCACGGCCTTTTACGGCGGATTCAACCAACACCTTTTCATCAAAACCCAGGGCCAGTTCGACGGCCGCGTGGTACTCGGCTTCATCGCCGACTTTACTCACGCCTACCGAGGAACCCTGGTTCGCGGGTTTGACGAACATCGGCAGGCCGAGCTTGTTCACCGCAGCCTCAAACGACGTACGTGCCGCGTTGCTACGGGTCAGGGTGATGAACGGGGTGACCGCAATGCCAGCATCGCGCAGCAAGCGCTTGCTGATGTCCTTGTCCATGCACACGGCCGAGCCGAGCACGTCGGAGCCGACGAAAGGCAAGTCCGCCATGCGCAACAGGCCTTGCAGGCTACCGTCTTCGCCGAGGGTGCCGTGGACAATGGGGAAGATCACATCCACATGCTCCAGCAGGCCCGTGCCCGAAGTTTCCACCAGTTGCTGGTTGGCCTTGCCGGGCACGACCGCCAGCTCGCGGTTGGACTGGTTGAGGGCGATCAGGGCCGGGTTTTCCTGGTTGAGCAGGAAATTCGATGTGTCGTTGAGGTGCCAGTGGCCGGCCTTGTCGATGCCGATCAGCACCGGCTCGAAACGGGAACGATCCAGCGCATCAACAATGTTGCGCGCCGACTGCAACGAGACTTCATGCTCGGCCGACCGGCCACCAAAAATAATACCTACCCGCACCTTGCTCATGAACCGGCCTCACTGTTGAAAGTAAGGCTTCTTACCACGTGTGGTCAGCGATTCGCTACCAGATGTGCACCGAACAACAGGTAGCAGCCCCCGGCAAAGCGGTCGAGCCATTTGCGTGAACGGCTGTAAAGGTCGGCCATGCGCTGACTGGAAAACACCAGGGCCACACACGAATACCAGCTGAACGACAAGGTGGCCATGGTGATTACCGCCAGGGTCAGCAGCATCGGCGAGGGAGACGGCGGCATGGTGGACGCGAAGATGGTGGCCACAAACAGCGCCGCCTTGGGGTTGGACAAGTTGCCCAGCAGGCCCAGTCGCCATGCGGAAAACAACGAGCGCCGTGCCTCAGCCGACAGCATGCCCTGGCCCATGGCCGGTGCCGAGCGCTTGAACAGCTTCAACCCGAGGTAGATCAAGTAGCAGCCACCCATGATCTTGAACGCCAGGTACAGCATCGGCGCAGCGGTAAACAAGGACTTGATCCCCAGGCCTCCGGCCAGTCCCCACAGGATGGTACCCGTCGCCACGCCGGCCGATGCCACCACGCCATGGCGGCGCGAACAACTGGCGGCCAATTGCGCCGTGTTGAAAAAGTTGGGGCCGGGCGTCACCACTGCCACCGTCCACAGCAGGGCCAGCGAAACCAGGGGCGCCAGGTAGGCGGGGTTGGAAAAATCCATGAGAGGCCGCTCCATCAGTGCAAGGCACGAACAGCAATCATAGGCCTCGCCCACACCCTGCACAATCGTACAAGACCTCGGCAGACAATCCGAGCCAGACTGGGTTAACGTACTTCCCTCTCTTTTTTGTGACACGCCACCATGGGCAAACCCACCGCCATCCTCGACTGGCTGCACCGCGCCCCACATGCCAGCGGCCTGGACCGTATCGAGGCCTATTTTGCCGGCTTCGCCTTCGACCCGCATCGCCATGACACCTACGCCATCGGGCGGACGCTGATGGGTGTGCAGAGTTTTCACTACCGCGGCGACATGGTCCACAGCCTGCCCGGCACCACCATGGTCCTGCACCCCGATGAGACCCACGACGGTCATGCGGGCAGCGACGAAGGGTTCAAGTACCGGATGATTTATGTCGAGCCGTCGCTGATCCAGCAGATTCTCGGCGGCAAGCCGTTGCCGTTCATCCCTAACGGTTTATCCACGGATCCGAGGCTGTTCCGCGCCAGCGAAGTGCTGCTGCAGAACCTCGAAAACCCCATCGACCCGTTGCAGGAACAGGACGCCCTGTTCGACCTGGCCCACGCGCTCAGCAACGTGTCCGGCGCCATCATCAGCCGCAAGACCTTCGACTATGTGGCCGCCGAGCGCGCGCGGGAATTTATCCACAGCGCCCTGGGCCGCAGCATCACCCTGGATGAAATGGCCAACCATGCCGGCCGCGACCGCTGGGCTTTGTCGCGGGATTTTCGCTTGCTGTTCGGCACCAGCCCCTACCGCTACCTGACCATGCGTCGGTTGGATCTGGTGCGCAGCCTGCTGGCCCAGGGCCAATCGTTGGTGGACGCGGCGATGACCGCCGGCTTTACCGACCAGAGCCACATGACCCGGCAGTTTCGCAGCACCTACGGCATGCCACCATCGCGCTGGGTAAAAATGTCAGACCGTTTCCAGGACAGGTGACCCGGCCGGGCGCTTGAGGCGCAGCGCCAACACCGCGCCTGCCAGAGCGAGAGTGCGAGGAAACAGTACTGGACGCCGAAGCGGTTCATGCGCTCACCCTCCGTCGCCGGGCGCAGTCGGACGATCTCGCTGGTCTATCCGCCGTCCCGGCAGTACTCACCGAAGTGGTGAGTTTCACGCCTGCGGCGTCAAGCTCGAAGCCTGGAGTTGACCTCCGATGGTCAAGAAATGCCCGCCTGCCACATGGTGCAACGTGCGCAGTTCATCATGCCCTTCGAAGTGCCACCGGCCGTCGATGAATACGCGGTCGTCGGCATAGGCCGCGACGACTTCACCCAGGAAAAGATCGTAAGTCTGCTGGTTGTGAGGCTCGGGCAGCAGGCGGCATTCCAACCACGCCACGCAACCTTCCAGCAGCGGTGCTTCGGTGTGTTCTCCCTTGAACGTTTGCAAGCCGTAAGCGGCAAACTTGTCAGTCTCGGAGCCGGTGGTGTTGCCGACCGTCTGCACAAGATCCGCCTGGGCCGCGCAAGGCACCTGGAGCACAAAGGTGCCGGCGCCTTCCAGCAATTGACGTGTCCAAGTGGCCTTGTCCAGCACCACGGCGACTTTCGGCGGTTCGAAATCCAGCGGCATGGCCCAAGCAGCCGCCATGATATTGCGCTGGCCGTTGTGCGCGGCGCTCACCAGCACGGTCGGGCCATGGTTGAGCAAACGGTAGGCTTTGGACAGCGGAACGGGGCGACGGTGGGTAGGGCTCATGGACGGTCGACTCTTTTTTGCCAGAAAGCGCCTACGATACCCGAAGCCCCGGGCTCAACTCGACAGTTGGTTGGCGAACTGCCCGACCGCACTGACCACCTTTTGCGCGCCGTCCTGGATCTAACGGACCACGCCCCTGCTCGCCTGCACGCGCCGCTTCGATCGCGGCGTTGAGCGCCAGCAGGTTGGTCTGCTCGGCAATGCCGCTGAGGGTCTTGACGATGCTGCCGATCAACTGGGACTGGGCGTTCAGCGCTTCAATGCCTTCGCCAGCCTGTTGCATGTGCTTGGCCAGGTCGCGCATCACAGCCACTGCCTGAGTTACGACGGTCGTACCGCGTTGGGCGCTGTTATCGGTTTGCAACGAAGTGCTGTAAGCCATGTTTGCCGCCTCGGCGACCGCCTGTTCCTGGTTGACCTGATCGATGATCACCGTGGCGAACTTGACCACTTTGGATCTGACCTGCATCGGCGCTGCCGGCGTTTTCTGAAGAGGCGTTAGCCCCATCAGCTGCCATTGTTTCGGCACACGCCCATCACTTGATACTCAAGGGTATTGAGCTTGCCGCTGGAGTCTTCGTAGGTCATGCGCGACGGCACCGTGTTGCACGAGCGGATCGGTGGCGTGACGTTGACCACCTCGGTAATGTCCAGCTTCATGCCATAGCGATAGGCCTGGACTTCGGGTGCCGGCTTGCCCTTTTTGGCGGCGTAGTCGGCCATGGCCTTTTCATTACGCTCCATCATCAGCGCGAACGTACGATCGCCCCCGCCTTCAGCCAAGGCACCAAAAGACAAGACTGCCGTTAACACACCCAGGCCGATTGAATAAACGTTCATGCTTAGTTCCTCGATTGAAAGTTCAGTGTCGAGACTAACCAACTGACCCTGACGCAATCTTCACCAGAACATTACTTATTTGTTAGATAACGGTGAGTTTCCATAATTGTAATGTTCATGCCACGTCTTCGTTATCCAGGGTTTGCAACTATCAGCCCGGGCCAAATCAATAAGAACGCCCACTCCCATAAGAAGCTGAACACTGCCAGTCACCAGGAGCGAACCATGCGTATCCGTCACTACAGCCTTCACCTCTCACTGTGCGCCGCCTTGCCCTTCACGGCTGTGGCCGCGCAAGACCCACCCGAGGGGTTTATCGAAGGCAGCACCGTTAACGTGCTGGCACGTAATTTTTACTTCAATCGCGATGATCGCAAGGGCCAGTCCAGCCCCACCGGCAACGGCTATTCAGAAGCCTGGGCGCAGGGACTGATTGGACGATTCGAATCCGGCTTTACCCAAGGCACCGTGGGGTTCGGTCTGGACGCATTTGCCATGGTCGGCGTGAAACTCGACTCGGGCACCGGTCGCAGCGGTGGCAAAGGTTCGTTCGGCGTGTTGCCGGTGGACAGCAGCAACCACCCGGAAGACAACTACAGCAAAGTCGGGGGTGCCGCGAAATTGCGTGTGCTGGACACCGTGATCAAAGCCGGCGATGTATTCCCGCTGACCCCGGTCGTGGCCTACGGCGATTCGCGCGTCTTGCCCGAAAGCTTTCGTGGCGTCACCGCGCAAAACACCAGCCTGGAAGGCCTGAGCTTGCAGGGCGGACGCTTGACCGGCATGAGCCAGCCTGCGCAAAGCGGCATGGACAAGGGGTTTGCCACCTTCTACGCAGGCCCGGTCGACTCGCCCTGGATCGGCTATTTCGGCGGTGACTACACCGTCAACAAAAACCTTAGCTTCAGCCTCTACAGCAGTCGCTTGAAAGACGCCTGGGACCAGTACTATTTCGGCAGCGCCGCCCGTTATCCACTCAATGACGAGGTCTCGCTGTTCGGCGACTTCAACTACTACAAGGCGGTGGATGAAGGTAAGAAGCGGCTGGGGGCATTCGACAACAACATCTGGAGCGCCAGGCTCGGCGTGAAAGTCGGCGCCCACAGTCTGGCTGTCTCGCACCAGCGCAACAACGGCGATGACGACTTCGATTACCTGCGCCAGTCGGACTCGATCTTCCTCAACAACTCGATCCAGTACAGCGACTTCAACTCGCCCAAGGAGCGCTCATGGATGGTGCGCTACGACCTCGACATGCAGGCCTTCGGCATTCCCGGCCTGTCGTTCATGACCCGCTACGGCAAAGGCTCCGGCGCTGACTACAGCAACGCCAACGCGGTGTACATGCGCCGTGATGGGGCCGGCAATCCGCTTACCGATCAGCGCCGCTGGGAACGGGATATCGAAGCCCGCTATGTGGTGCAGGCGGGCCGTTTGAAAGATTTGTCGTTGCGACTGCGCCAGGCGACGGTGCGCTCAAGTGCATTTGAGTCGGACTTGGAAGAAGTTCGGGTGATTGTCGAATATCCAATTGCGGTGCTGTGAGGCAGGCCAATTACATTCACTTTCTAATGCGCTACATCTGTTCACAAGTTGAAATCTGACAGAACTGTAATATCGGCCTCACCTTCTCGTTAAGTTGCACTTTTTACACTGCACATCGAACACACCTCATCTCTGCGGCTTTTGTGTAGCTCCTTTGGAACAGAGATGAACTTTTACGCCCCGGTTGGGGCGTTTTTTTTGAGTGCAGACTTGAGTGACGAATCGTCGCACTTGCCTGAGGCGGCTTGACCCTAAAGCTACTTCACGGTTCAGAATTTTCCTACGCTCAATTCAGCCTCGCTATGGGGCCATGCCCCTGTCGTTTTCTTTGAAGGTAATTCCCCATGCGTATCCTTGTGGTTGAGGACGAACAGAAAACCGCCGACTACCTGCAGCAAGGCCTGACCGAAAGCGGTTATGTCGTCGATTGCGCCGCCAGCGGCATTGATGGCCTGCACCTTGCCAGGCAACACAGCTACGAATTGGTGATCCTGGATGTCAACTTGCCCAACACCGACGGCTGGGAAGTGCTGGAGCAACTGCGCCGCGACGGTAACCAGCGCGTGATGATGCTCACCGCGCGTGGGCGGCTGGCCGACAAGATCAAGGGCCTGGACATGGGCGCCGATGATTATCTGGTCAAGCCCTTCGAGTTCCCCGAGCTGCTGGCCCGCGTGCGCACGTTGTTGCGACGCAGCGAACACATCCCGCTGCCGGATGTGCTGCGCGTCTCGGACCTGGAACTGGACCCACGCCGGCATCGCGCCTATCGCGGCAACCGTCGGATCGACCTGACGACCAAAGAATTTGCCTTGCTGCACGTGCTGATGCGCCAGGCCGGCGAGGTGATGACCCGCACGCAGATCATCTCGCTGGTGTGGGACATGAACTTCGACTGCGACACCAATGTGGTGGAGGTCTCCATCAGCCGCCTGCGCGCCAAGGTCGATGATCAGAGTGAGGTGAAGCTGATCCACACGATTCGCGGCGTGGGTTACGTGCTGGAGGCGCGCCCATGAAGACCAGCAGCCTGTCGATGCGCCTGGGGCTGACGGTCAGCCTGATGGGCGCCGGGTTGGTTGTGCTGCTGGCGAGCCTGGCGTACCTGGCCCTGACCCACGAACTGGACAAGCTGGCACGCAAGGGCCTGGAAAACAAAATGGAGCAACTGGCCCATACCCTCGGCCAGGGCCTCGATGAACACCGCATCACTAACCGCCCGCACTCACTGCTGGACCTGGTGATGGGCCACGACAATATCTACCTGACCATCATCGGCGCACGCTCCGATGCGCCGCTACTGCTGAGCGTCGGCGCCAAGCCCCAGCAACCGCTGTTGCTCGACGTGCCCACCGGTAAAAACCTGGCTTATTTGAACTGGGTCGACGGCCAGGGCAATCGTATCCTCAGTGCGACGCGCCTGATGCCGTTGCAAGGCGGCGAGTACGTACGCGTGCTGCTATCCCTGGACCGCTCTGATGATGAAGCGTTGCTCAGTGCCTACCTGCGTTCCACGGTGATCGCCCTGCCGATGCTGCTGATCCTGATCGGCATGGGCGCCTGGTGGCTGGTGCAACGCGGGCTTGCACCGCTGCAGCAGTTCAGCCGCGTGGCGGCCAAAGTCAGCACCCAGGACTTGACCCACCGGCTGTCCCTGGACAACCTGCCCAAAGAGCTGGGCGAACTGGCCCAGGGCATCAACTTCATGCTGCACCGCCTGGACGCCGGGGTGCAGCAACTGACGCAGTTCTCCGACGACCTGGCCCATGAACTGCGCGCTCCCTTGACCAACCTGATGGGCAAGGCCCAGGTGACTTTATCCCGCGAGCGGCCCTCAGACGAATACAAGGCCAGCCTGGAGTCCTGCACCGAGGAAATGGAACGCCTGTCGCGCATGGTGTCCGACATGCTGTTCCTGGCCCAGGTCAGCCCCCCGGCGGCGCGGGCCGGGTTTGCACCGGTGTCGCTGGAGCAGGAAGCGCAGCGGGTGATGGAGTTGTTCGCCCTCAGCGCCGAGGACAAAAACGTCAGCCTGACCCTGCGCGGCGACGCCTGGGTAACGGGAGATCGCCTGATGATTCAGCGCGCCATTTCCAATCTGCTGTCCAACGCCATTCGCCACACCCCTCGCGACGCCAGCGTCTTGCTGCTGGTGGAAAGCTATGAGCAGAGCGTGTCGCTGTCGGTGGGCAACCCGGGGCGCGGCATCGAAGCCCATCACCTGCCGCATCTGTTCGAGCGTTTCTACCGCGCCGACAACAGCCGCGCCCGTGCTGAAGGCGGCACCGGCCTTGGGCTGGCGATTGTGCAGTCGATCATGCACCTGCATCAGGGGCACGCCGACGTCAGCAGCCAGCCGGGCCGTTTCACGCGGTTCAGCCTGGTGTTTCCTCGTCCTTGCGATGCGCCCACTGATACAGCGCCGGCAGCACCAGCAAGGTTAGCAACGTAGAAGAAATAATCCCGCCGATCACCACCGTCGCCAACGGCCGCTGCACTTCGGCGCCGGTGCCGGTGGCCAGCGCCATGGGGATAAACCCGAGGGAAGCCACCAATGCCGTCATCAACACCGGGCGCAACCGGGTCAACGCGCCTTCGTTGATCGCCATCGACAATGAGCGCCCTTCCTCGCGCAGGTTACGGATGAACGCAATCATCACCAGGCCGTTCAACACCGCCACGCCGGACAAGGCAATAAAGCCCACTCCTGCCGAAATCGACAGCGGAATATCCCGCAGCCACAGCGCCATGATCCCACCGGTCAAGGCGAACGGAATCCCGGTGAATACCAGCAGGCCGTCCTTGAGGTTGTTGAACATCATGAACAGCAAACCAAACACCAGCAGCAACGCCACCGGCACCACGATGCGCAACCGCTCGGATGCTTCCTTCAACTGTTCGAATTGGCCGCCCCAGGTGGTCCAGTAGCCCGCCGGCACCTTGACCTGAGCGAGAATCGCCGCCTCAGCCTCTTCCACGAACGAGCCGATATCGCGTCCGCGCACGTTGGCACTGACGATCACCAAACGCTTGCCGTTCTCACGACTGATCTGGTTCGGGCCAAGCACCAGGTCCAGGCTCGCTACCTGGGACAACGCAATGAAACCCAACTGTCCAGACGCATTACCCGGTACCGGAATCAACAACCGCGACAACCCGTCGATATCGGTGCGCAGCGCGTCAGACAAGCGCACGACCATGTCGAAACGCCGGTCACCTTCGTAGAGCGTGCCCGCCTGGCGCCCCCCGACAGCGACGGCAAGGGTGTCCTGCACATCGCCCACATTCAGGCCAAAACGCGCGGCTTTGTCGCGGTCGATATTGATGGTCAGCACCGGCAGGCCGGAGGTCTGTTCAACTTTGACTTCCGAGGCGCCACCGAGCTTTTGCAGGGTCTCGGCAATTTCCCCGGCGGTCTTGTTCAGCACGTCCATGTCATCGCCAAACACCTTCACCGCCACATCGCTGCGCACACCGGAGATCAACTCGTTGAAACGCAGCTGGATCGGCTGCGATAACTCGTACGCGCTGCCCGGCACAATCGCACTGGCGCGCTGGATGTCGGCGATCAGGGTTTCGCGGGACTTTCGCGGGTCCGGCCATTGGTCCTTGGGCTTGAGCATCACGTAGCTGTCGGAAATGTTCGGTGGCATCGGGTCGGAGGCAATTTCCGCAGTTCCGGTGCGCGCAAATACCCGCTCGATTTCCGGCACCTGGGCCATCAAGGTTTTTTCCAGCTGCTGTTGCATCTGCACCGATTGCGTCAGGCTGGTGCCGGGCACGCGCAAGGCCTGCTGGGCGAAATCGCCTTCGCTGAGGCTGGGGATAAATTCGCTGCCCATCCGGCTGGCAACAACGCCCGAGGCGACGATGGTCAACACGGCCAAGCCGAACACCCACGGACGACGCGCCATCACCCAGTCCAGCACCGGTGCATAGACCCGACGCGCGCTGCGCATGACAAGGTTTTCTTCTTCCTTGACCTTGCCGGTGACGAACAGCGCAATCGCCGCCGGCACGAAGGTCACCGATAGAATCATCGCGCCCAACAGGGCAATCACCACGGTAAACGCCATAGGGTGGAACATCTTCCCGGCCACCCCGGTGAGGGCGAAGATCGGCAGGTACACCACCATGATGATCAGTTGCCCGAAGATCAGCGCCCGTCGTGCTTCCTTGGCGGCGGCAAACACTTCGTGCAGGCGCTCGCTGCGAGTCAGCAGTCGGCCATGGCGGTGCTGTGCGTGGGCCAGCCGGCGGATGGCGTTCTCGACAATCACCACCGCGCCGTCGACGATGATGCCGAAATCCAGCGCGCCAAGGCTCATCAAATTGGCGCTGACTTTGTTGGTAAACATGCCGGTAAAGGTGAACAGCATCGCGAGGGGAATCACCATCGCGGTGATCAGCGCGGCGCGGATATTGCCCAAAAACAGGAACAACACTGCCACCACTAAAAGAGCGCCTTCGAAGAGGTTTTTCTTCACGGTGCTAATGGCTTTTTCGACCAGGTTGGTGCGGTCGTAGACGGTGACGGCGACCACCCCCTCGGGCAGCGAACGGTTGATCGCTTCAAGCTTTTTCGCCACGGCCTGGGACACACTGCGGCTGTTTTCGCCGATCAACATGAACACGGTGCCCAGCACCACTTCGCGGCCATTTTCCGTGGCGGCACCGGTACGCAGCTCACGGCCGATCTCGACCTGGGCAACATTGCGCACGCGAATCGGCGTGCCATCCGAACTGGTAATGACGATATTGGCGATGTCCTCGATAGACGCCAATTGCCCCGGCGCGCGGATCAGCAGTTGCTCGCCACTACGCTCGATGTACCCGGCGCCGACGTTGGCGTTGTTGCGCTCCAGCGCGGTGACCAGGTCATTCAAGGTCAGGTTGTAGGCGGCCAGACGCTTGGGGTCGGGCGCAATCTGGTACTCCTTGGCGAAGCCGCCAATGGTGTTGATCTCGGCCACGCCCGGCACGTTGCGCAGTTGCGGCTTGATGATCCAGTCCTGGATGACGCGCAGGTCAGTCGGCGTGTAAGGCGTACCGTCGTCCTTGCGCGCGCCCTCCTTGGCCTCAACGGTCCATAGGAAAATTTCCCCAAGCCCGGTGGAAATTGGCCCCATCGCCGTTTCGATCCCCAAGGGCAATTGCTCACGAGCGACTTGCAAGCGCTCATTGACCAACTGGCGAGCGAAGAACAGGTCGGTGCCGTCCTTGAAGATCACCGTGACCTGGGACAACCCGGAACGTGACAGCGAACGGGTCTGCTGCAAACCCGGCAAACCGGCCATGGCGGTTTCGATGGGAAAGGTGATGCGCTGTTCGGTTTCCAGCGGCGAAAACCCGGCCGCCGCCGAGTTGATCTGCACCTGCACGTTGGTGATGTCGGGCACGGCGTCGATGGGCAATTTCTGATAGCTGGCGATGCCGACACCGGCCATCAACAGCACCGCCAGCAGCACGATGATGCGCTGCTCGATGGCAAATTGGATAAGGCGCTCAAACATGGGGAATCACTCGCGGGATCAATGGGCGTGTTCGGCCGAGCCTTTGCCCAGTTCGGACTTGAGGATGAAGCTGCCGACAGTAGCCACCTGTGCCCCGGCCTCAAGGCCCTGGCGCACTTCAACGTAGCCGTTTTCACTCGTCCCCAGTTCTAGGTGGCGGGTGATGAAACCCTCGGGCGTGCGTACGAAGACCGAGGGCTTTTCCTCGACGGTCTGGATTGCGGTTTGTGGGACGGTGACCTTGGCCTCGTAAGAATCTGTGACGAGTTGCACGTTGACGAACAAGCCCGGGCGCCACGCATCGTCAGGGTTGGCGACACTGACGCGCACGGTGGCAGTGCGGGTTTGCTCACCGAGCAGGTTGCCGACAAACGCCACAGTGCCCTGCACTTCGGTGCCCATTTCGGTAGAGCTGACGTTGACCGGTTTGCCGACCCGGACCTTGTTCAAGTCCTTGGGAAATACACCGAACGTGACCCACACGTGGGACAGGTCCGAGAGGGTGAAGGCGTTACTGGTTTCACCCACGACTTCGCCAACGCCCAGGTGTTTTTCCACGACCACGCCAGCAAAGGGCGCGCGCAGTTCGTAACGATTGCCGCCAACCAGCCCAGCACTGCCACTGAGCGCGGTCATCTTCTGGCGGGCATTGTTCAGGGCGATTTCGGCTTCTTGCAGTGTCTGGCGCGCCAACAGGTAATCCTGCTCGGCGGAGATTTTGTCTTGCCACAATTGGCGTTCGCGCTGGAAGGTGGTGCGTGCCAGTTCGACGCGTCGTTCGCTGGCCGCCAACTCGCTGCGCTGGTCGGACACCTGCTGGCTGGCGATCACCGCCAGCAACTCACCCTTCTTCACCGACTGACCGAGGTTGACCTTCACCGACTCCACCACGCCCGCCGCACGCGGGACGATGTGAGAGGTACGGTCTTCATCCAGGCGCACTTCCCCCGGTAACGTCAGCAGCGTGCCGATTGAACGCGGTTCAGCCATCGCCAGTTGAATGCCGGCCGCCTGGATCTGCTGTTCGGTGAGTTCGAGTGCGCCCTCTTCTTCGTCGGCCCTGGTGAGGCCGGACAGCATCAGGCCCAGGGCGACGGCGAGTGCGACGCCGTGTCGGTTGTTCATAGTGGACTCCAAAGAGAATCAAAAACGGGCGAGATCGCCGTAAATCCGCTCGATACGCACCCAGGCGTCGGTGGCCTGGGCGGTGGCAGTGAGGTATTGGGTGCGCGCCGCGATCAGGGTGCGCTGGGCGTCCAGCACGTCGAGGAAGCTGAATTTGCCCATTTCGAAACCACGGGTGGCGCTGTCCACCGCGCTTTGAGCGGCGGGCAGGATCTGCTGATTGAATACGCGCACCTCGGTATTCGCGGACTGCCACAGGTCGACGGCCTGGCGGGTTTCGGTACGCAGGCGCAGTTCGGTGGCGTTGCGCAGGTCGCGAGCCTGGTCGGCGCGACGCGTCGCGGCGAGTACATTGCCCTGGTTGCGGTTGAACAACGGGATCGGCATCGACACACCGACCAGGCTCACCCGTTCACGCACGCTGGCATCGTATTGGCTGCCGATGGACACATCGAGGTCGGGAATACGCTGGGCTTTTTCCAAGCCGATGCTGGCTTCGTATTGCAGGATGCTCAGTTCGGCCAGGCGCAACTCGGCGGTTTGCTCAAGGCGTGCCAGCAACTGGGTGGCTGACGGCACGGCCAGTGTGGAAGGGTTTCGTGTGGCGACGGCCTGGAAGTTCGGCGCCGCGCTGCCAGTGCTGGCGGCCAGGCGACGATAGGCATCGGTGAGGCCCATCTGCGCGCGGTCACGTTCCAGGCGAATCTCCGACAACTGCACTTGGGCCCGCGTGGCCTCCACCGGCGAGGCTTTGCCTGCTGTCACCCGACCGTTGGCGACAACCAGCCCGCGTTCGGCCACCGTCATGGAACGCTGCGCCAGGTCGAGGCGCTCCTGTGCGCGCAGCGCACCATAGTAGTTGTCGATGACTTCGGCGCGCAGGCTGTTGCGCCGCTGCTCCAACGTCAATGCGGCGGCGTCCTGCACACGGGACGCGACGTCGATACGCGCCCCCCGTTTGCCGCCCAGTTCCAGGGCCTGGCTGATCTTGATGCTGGTGGTGCGGGAGTCGCGGCGGGTGTCTTCCACATCCCAGGAAGCCACCGGGTTGGGGATCAAACCGGCCTGCTGACGCCCGCCCTGGGCGATGTCGATTTCCCATTGCGCGGCCGCCAAATCGGGGTTGTTGGCGAAAGCGGTTTGCAGGGCTGAATCGAGGGTCAGGGTTTGTGCCTGGGCGGCGCTGGCAACCACCCACAACACACCCGCTCCGAGAAGTTTTTTAACGGAAATTGCCATAACAAGAGTTCCACGCCCATGAAGTACAAGCGGGGGCAATGTAGCCGTCGCGACTTATCAAGGCGGTGGAGCAAAGATTACAAATCCGACAGCAATGGCTCTGCGGCGGGCATCACCGCCTCTTACCGCTGATCGCACCAAAACGGCACATAAGCACTTGGCCAACGTCGTATCAGGTATGCTTTTCGAGCAGGAAACAAAAAGAAACAGTTTTCCCGACCTGTTCGATGAGGAGCCCTGTTTTGGAGTTATCGACTGCCGTGTGGATGGTTCACGACACCCGCCTTATGTTCTGTGTACTGCTGGCCATCGCCAGCATCATCGTGCTGATCAGTGCGACCAAATTGCCGCCGTTCCTGTCGATCCTGATCGGTACTTTTATCGCCGGGGTCGGCGCCGGGCTGCCGCCCGAAGAAGTGGCCAAGGCGTTCAGCAAAGGCGCCGGGGCGATCCTCGGTGAAGCCGGGATCATCATCGCCCTGGGCTCGATGCTCGGCGCACTGATGGCGGAGTCGGGTGCTGCCGACCGTATCGCCACCACCTTGCTCGGGTTGGGCAAGGGCAAGGCATTGCCCTGGGTGATGGCGCTGGTGGCCATGGTGATCGGCCTCCCGCTGTTCTTCGAAGTGGGCTTGGTGATGATGGTGCCGATCATCTTGGTGATGGCTAAACGCTCGAACCAGCCGCTGCTGAAAATCGCGATCCCGGCGCTGGCGGGCATGACCACCCTGCATGCCCTGATGCCACCGCATCCGGGGCCGCTGATCGCAGTGAGCGCGTTGCATGCCGACCTGGGGTTGACCATGTTGCTGGGCTTCTGCCTGGCAGTGCCGGCGGTGATCCTGGCTGGCCCGATCTATGGCAACTGGCTGTCCAAACGTCTCCACGTAGACGAGCCGGCCGACATCGGCGCGCTGTTCAGCGCACCACCCAAGGCACCGCGCCAGCCAAGCTTTACCGTGTCATTGCTGATCATTCTGCTGCCGGTGATCCTGATGCTGGGCAGCACCTTGGCCAAAGTCGCGCTGCCGGCTGAAAGCGCCATCGGCCTGACCCTGAAATTCCTCGGCGAACCGCTGATCGCCCTCGGCCTGGCCGTGATCGCCGCCGTGATCTGCCTCGGCTGGGCTGCCGGCATGCCACGCGCGGAAGTCGGCAACACACTGCGCAAGGCCCTCGCGCCCATCGCCGTATTGCTGCTGACCATCGGCGCTGGCGGTGGTCTCAAGCAAACGCTGCTGGATGCCGGCGTGAGCCAGACCATCAGCAAGGTCGCCGAAGGCGCGCACATGCCTTACCTGCTGCTGGCCTGGTTGATCGCCGTGGCGTTGCGCCAGGCAACCGGCTCGGCCACCGTCGCGACCACGACCACCGCAGGCATCCTCGCGCCGATGATGGCCGGGCTCGCAGCGACCCAGAGTTCGTTGGTCGCGCTGGCGATTGGCGCCGGCTCAGTGTTCTTTTGCCACGTCAACGACGCCGGGTTCTGGATGGTGCGTGAGTACTTTGGCCTGCAGTTGAAGCAGACGATCTGGGTGTGGTCGGTGTTGCAGACTATTGTGTCCGTGGTGGGCCTGGTCGGTACGCTGCTGCTCTGGCACTTCCTGACCTGAAAATGCCGTACTGAGGGGAAACGCTCTTCCCCTCGATGGCTTCACTGATGCAACACAAAACGAGCATCGAGCTTGCCGAGCAACTCAAATGTATTCATGTAAGGCACGCCGAACAGTGAGCACACATTGGGAATCGTGAACTTGCGTTTGATGTCAGGGTTGTAGACCTCATGCGTGACAACAGCTGCGCCGGTCGACATGGCCTTGGCAATCAACCAAGGATCTGCGCCCTCAAGAAACTCATCGAACGCTCCGACCTTCATAACAGGCACCTGCTGCGAAATCTTTGCGACGATCTGCCCAAACGCCGTCTGATTAGGCTCATCGCTGGCGTCTTCAAACAAGTGCGTATTATTTTTAACCCACTGCGTCAAATCGTCATTGCCTCTCGCCAGCTCGTCTCTTACCGGCACGATACTGGCAATCTCCAGAGCCTGGTGTTGTTGAAGAATCCATGCCCAGTAACCTGGACAAACCGTCATTGCGTAATATCGGTTCTTGGCCTCGATTAGCGTATTCGAATCCAATAGATACTTCATGCCGATAGTTTCATCCCATAAGCCTTCAACTTGGCAGGCTGCACACCCAGCAGTTTCCCCGCATCTCTTAGCAAAATCCGACCGCTCTGCGCTTCTGCCAGAACAGCTTTGCTCAACCGGGTGCTGTTTCTGATAGCCGCTGTGCGGTAATAATCCCCTCCACCACCGCCCTTATCTCGATACGCCTGCAAGATCCGCCGGTAGTGAGCGCCATATTGATCAGTACTAATGTATCCAAGATCACGGGCACGACGGGCAATCACTAATGTACTGACGCGAAAGCGCGCAGCCAGAGGCGCCAGATTTTCTTCCCAGTAATTAGTCGAATCCCAGTGCGCCCGAAAAACGAGCTCCGGTGCCAGAAACTCTCCCGCCACCGCATTGCAAAAAGCTTCCTCCTGTCGGGCGCTATGACTGTTGCCATCAGATACACCCGTGCTACCTATCCAGATATGCGCGAGCTCATGCATCAATGTAAATAGCCGCGCCGTGGGTGCGTCCGCACTGTTGATGAAAACTACGGGAGCTAGAGCATTGCTGATCGCAAAGCCCCTAAACTCGCTGACATCCAGTTTGCGATGGGTGTTTCCCAAAGCAACACCGCTACGCATGACGAGAATGCCGGCCTCCTCAGCGCCGCTGACCAAAGCTTTGAAATAGTCTTCATAATTCATACGTGCAAAATCATCCGTCACGCCGAGTACGCGACGAATATCTGCAACTACGTCGTTAATCGGCGAACGGTTACTGAAACCTCCCACGAAGGACAGCGGGGAGCGTTCGTGATCCTGCAAGTATTCCAAGTACCAGTCTTGTTTACGCAGCACGTCTCTTACTGTGTCTATCAGGTTCAAGCTCGGCTTGTCCGGGAAAGCGCCACCCACGGTGCGCAAGTCTGGAAGGGGAAGGTGCTCCTGCGGAGGTGCCTCAAGAAAGAGAAAGCCAAAAGGGACGTGCACTACGGCAGCCCACCTTTGCGCCTGAGTAAAGGATGGAAGACTTTCGCCACCCTCCCATGCCTTTACTCTTTCCAATTTGACAGCAAGACCTTTGGCAACTTGTGCCTCAGACAGCCCCGCCCGCTGGCGAGACCAGGACAGGATTGCAGGGTTGATAAAGGCGGTCTGAGTCATAGTGGTAGATTTACTCGCCAAGAATGGCCGTGACTATAGGAGTGACTACCCAACCCGTCAATTGATAGCCTTTAGGCCTCTTTTGTAGCGGCAGCCAGGGTGTGGCGCTTACCGAACAGCGCCACACTTACCACGCCCACCGCCCCCATCACCACGCAGTACCCCACGCAAATCCACGGGCTGGTCGGCATCAACGCAATCAGCAACAACGGCGTGGTACTCGCCCACAGCGCGTAGGCAATGTTGTAGGTAAAGGAAATTCCCGACACCCGCACCTGCGCTGGAAACAGGCCGACCATCACCGATGGCACCGCGCCTACTACTCCGCAACTCAAGCCCGCTACGGCGTACGCCGCACCCAGCCAGATACCGCCGCTGATCAGGCTGGCGTACAGCACCGCAATACCCACTGGCAGCAACAGGCTGTAGACGAGCACCGCGCGCCAGGCGCCGATGCGGTCGACCAGCAAGCCGGCCAGCACACAGCCGATATTCAGGAACACGATACCCAGGGCGCTCAAGGCGAATGTGTGGCTGGGGCTCATGCCGAACGTTTTCTGCATCATGGTCGGGGTGATGACCACCAGCACCACAACGGCAGAGGTGAGCACGCAGGTGAGGATCATCGCCGGTAGCAACACGGCGCGATGGTCACGCAGCACGGTGCGCAGAGGGAGTTCGGCGGCGGCCTGGCGGCGGGCCTGCATTTCGAGGAACACGGGGGTTTCGCTGAGCCAGCGACGCAGCCACACGCCGATCACACCGAACACGCCGCCGAGCAGGAAGGGAAAGCGCCAGGCGTAGTCAAGGATTTCGACCGGGGTGAAGACTTGCGCCAGCAGGGTCGCCGTCAGTGCGCCGAGCAGGTAACCGAAGGTCAGGCCGGCTTGCAGAAAACCCAATGCGTAACCGCGATGGTGGGTCGGCGCGTGTTCGGCGACGAAGGTCCAGGCACTGGGCACTTCACCGCCCACCGCGGCGCCTTGCAGCACGCGCAACGCCAGCAGGATCAGCGGTGCGAAATAACCGATTTGCGCGTAGGTCGGCATGATCCCGATCAGCAGGCACGGCAGCGCCATCATCAGGATGCTCAGGCTGAACACGCGCTTGCGCCCAAGATGATCGGCAAAGTGCGCCATCAGGATGCCGCCCAGCGGACGCGCCAAGTAACCGGTGACGAAAATACCGAAGCTTTGCAGCAGGCGCAGCCACTCAGGCATTTCCGGAGGAAAGAACAGCTGGCTCAAGGTCAACGCGAAAAAAACGAAGATGATGAAGTCGTAGATTTCCAGGGCACCGCCCAGGGCGGCCAGGCCCAGGGTTTTGTAGTCGGAGCGGGAAAAACGCTGCGCCTGTGCAGGAAAGGTGGCAGTCATGTGAAGACTCGGCAGACAAACAAAATGGCGTGCAGGTTATGAGCTGAACCCAGTGATGGCAATCGCGACAGATATATTTGTTTTCCTCATGGATCGATGAAGATAACTGCATTCCCATATCAATGGCCGTAGCGGAACATGCCGGGAAATAGCCTTCACCCTAATAACTATAAGAGGAAAGACTCGTGGCCGACGCTATCGAAGAAAGCCGCTATGCCCGATTTGCCCTGCGCTGCTCCAACTTCGCCGAACGCTGGTTTCCAGACTCCTGGGTGTTTGCGGCACTCGCCGTGATCATCGTCGCCGTGGCGACACTGGGCATGGGCGCCGCGCCGACCGAAGCCGCCAAAGCGTTCGGCGACGGGTTCTGGAGCCTGATTCCATTCACCATGCAGATGGCCTTTGTGGTGATCGGCGGTTATGTGGTCGCGAGTTCTCCGCCAGCGGTGAAACTGATCGACCGTCTGGCGCGTATCCCCAAGAACGGTCGCTCGGCCGTGGCCTGGGTAGCGTTGATCTCGATGGTCGCCTCCTTGCTGAACTGGGGCCTGTCCCTGGTATTCGGTGGTTTGCTGGTGCGGGCGCTGGCACGTCGTACGGATTTGCGCATGGATTACCGCGCAGCCGGTGCAGCCGCTTACCTGGGGCTTGGTGCCGTATGGGCGCTGGGGCTGTCATCGTCCGCCGCGCAGTTGCAGGCCAACCCGGCCAGCCTGCCGCCGTCGATCCTGTCGATCACCGGCGTGATCCCGTTCAACGACACCATTTTCCTATGGCAATCCGGCGTGCTGTTGCTGGCATTGATCGTGGTCTCGCTGATCATTGCCTACGCCACCGCCCCCGGCCCGAACAGCGCACGTGATGCCAAGGCCTGCGGCGTCGACCCGGCGTTCAACATGCCCAAGCTGCAGGCGCCGACCCGCCCCGGCGAATGGCTGGAACACAGCCCGTTGCTGACCGTCCTGCTGGCATTGCTGGCGGCCGGTTGGTTGTTCCATGAGTTTTCAACCAAGCCGGCGATCAGCGCGATCTCGGGGCTGAACACCTACAACTTCCTGTTCATCATGGTTGGCGCCCTGCTGCACTGGCGCCCGCGCAGCTTCCTCGATGCAGTGGCCCGTGCGGTGCCCACCACCACCGGCGTGCTGATCCAGTTCCCACTGTACGGTTCGATTGCCGCGCTGATGACCGTGGTCAAGGGCGGTGACGGCCAGACCCTGGCGCACCATATCTCGCTGTTCTTCACCTCCATCGCCTCCCACGACACCTATGCATTGTTGATGGGCGTGTACTCGGCGGTGCTCGGCTTCTTTATCCCGTCGGGCGGCGGCAAGTGGATCATCGAAGCGCCTTACGTGATGCAAGTGGCCAATGACCTGCAGTATCACCTGGGCTGGGCGGTGCAGATTTACAACGCGGCCGAGGCGCTGCCGAACCTGATCAACCCGTTCTACATGCTGCCGTTGCTGGGCGTATTGGGGTTGAAGGCGCGGGATTTGATTGGCTTCTCGTTTGTGCAGTTGCTGGTGCACACGCCGTTGGTGCTGTTCCTGCTGTGGGCGCTGGGGACGACACTCAAGTACCTGCCGCCCGTGATGCCGTAAACGCTTCTGTCACATCTCCTGCCTAAGCTTCACCCCAGGCCCGGCACGCTTCCGTCACCTTGATCGGCACGCCACCGATCAAGGTGCACAGGATTGCAGTGCAGCGCGGCCACGCTACAAAACCCATGAGTCACCCTCAGAACTTTTATGCCCTAAGGCCTCGCCTTATAGACTGAACCGTTCAAGTTTTGCCATATTTGCCGCCTCTTCACCGAAACATCCAGCAACAAATAAACTAAAAACAGCCGCGAGAAGCCTCGGATGACCAACGAAACAGAAGACCAGAATTCCGTAAAAAAGCCCTCCGACACCCTCCCCGACTCCAGCCGTCGACGCTTTTTAGGCGGCGTTGCCGTGCTTGGCGCCGGGGCGACCCTGAGCGCCTGCGGCAGCCCGGCAGATCAGCCAGGCCCAGTCACCCAACGTGATCTGACGCCTGCCGAACTGGACAAGGCCCTGCACGACAACGTGAAGAATGTGGTGGTGATCTACGGCGAGAACCGCAGTTTCAACAACCTGTTTGCCGATTTCCCTGGTGTGGAAAGCCCGCTGTCCGCACTCAAACCCGCCGACTACCAGCAACGCGACCGCGACGGCAGCCTGCTGGACACGCTGCCGCAAGTCTGGGGCGGCGTGACTCAGCTTGGGCCACAGACGATTGACGGGGTGGTTTACCCCAGCGCCACCCAATATCAGGAGCACTTGCCCAACGCACCTTACGCACTGAAAGGTCCGAACGGCGAAGACCTGCCATTGAGCCTGGTCACTCGCGACCTGTGGCACGTGTTTTACCAGAACCAGATGCAGATCAATGGTGGCAAGAACGACAGTTTTGTCGCCTGGGCCGACTCGGGTGCGCTGACGTTTGGTCACTACCCGCAAACGCGCTACTCATTGCGCTTGTGGGACGTCGCCAAAGAGTTCGTGCTTTGCGACAATTTCTTTCAAGGTGCCTTTGGCGGCTCGTACCTCAATCACCAGTACTTGATCAGCGCTCAGGTGCCGTTTTACCCGGACGCCGCCAATTCCGTGGCCAAATCCCAGATCGCCACGCTGCAGGGCGACGACCCGACCGGCACGCGCCTCAAGCCGCTGGACCAATCCCCGGCCAGCGCCATGACCGGCCCCCCGCAATTCGGCCCCAGCGCACTGACGCCGGACGGCTATGCGGTCAACACCATGGCACCTCCCTACTGGCCGACCTGGATCCGCGATCCCGAGCGCCCGGACTACGCCAAGCCCGATCTGCCCAGCGTGCTGGTGCCGCAGTCCCACGAACACATTGGCGATAAGCTGTCGAAGAAGAACGTCGATTGGGCCTGGTACGGCGGTGCCTGGCAGGCCACGATCGACGAGCACAAGGATTCGCTGGCCATTCCAAAGATCCCGAGCTTTCAGTACCACCACCAGCCGTTCAATTACTTCAAGCAGCAAGGCCCGGAAAACCGCGCTGAGCGCAACAAACGCCTGCGCGATGGCGGCCTGGGCGATGAGCCGAGCACCAACCGCTTCATGGCGGATGCCCTGGCCGGAACACTGCCGGCGGTGACGTTCTACAAACCCCAGGGCAACCTCAACATGCACGCCGGTTATGCCGACGTGGCTTCGGGCGATCGCCATATCACCCGCGCCCTGAAAATGCTGCAGGAAAGCCCGCAGTGGAAAAACATGGTGGTGATTATCACGGTGGATGAAAACGGCGGCTGGTGGGACCACGTCGCACCGCCAAAAGGCGACCGTTGGGGCCCTGGCACACGGATTCCCGCGATTGTGGTCTCGCCATTCGCGCGCAAGGGCACGGTGGACCATACGGTTTACGACACGGCGTCGATCCTGCGGTTGATCACCCGGGTGTTCCAATTGGAGAAACTGGACGGCCTCAAGCTGCGCGACGACGCGATGACCGCCCGTGGCCAGAAGCCCATGGGTGATTTGAGCAACGCCTTGCAGTTCAACCTGTAGGTTTTCTTATCCAATAGCGACATGCACGGTGATTTAGCACGCGATTTCCCTGGTCAACCGCTACTGTGTGCACGTGGGCTTTCACCCCGCGCAGACGGGCTTTCGCTGACAAGGAATCGAGTATGTTCAAACCGAACAGGTTGTCATTCACCCTGGCCGCACTGCTGTCCAGTGCGGCCGTACAGGCCGACATCGAGGTGCAACTGGGCAGCACGCAACGTGTGACCCAGTTGTTCGCGTTCCCCAATAACTGCAACGTGATCTGCTTCCGGCCGTGGACGCTCGAGCAGACTGCCGAGCATTATTTGAACCAGAGCCTGCAGCGTGACGGTTACAACCGCGCCAAGGTCAGCGTCAAAACCCGTGACGGGCAGGTGTCGGCGACGTTCACCGGCGTGCCGGACGGCTACGGCCAGCCCTTGACCACGCTACTCAACACCGCTGACCTGGCCTACCAAGGCGCGAGCAAGCTCAACAGCGACGGCAAATGGGCCTATAACTGGTACCTGTTCCTGCCGCTGGGCATGGCCCTGGAGAACCGCAAAAGCATCGAGTTGCTGCACTTCCCGCCGGATTACTCGCTGACCCAGGCCCAGGACTACCTGGAATCGGCCACCACCGACCGTTGGGCCACCCTGCTCACGGAGAACGGTATCCCGGCTACTGAAACACCGGCTTACCAGACCATCATTGATATCGCGCCCATCGCCGCGCCGTCCAACGCGGGCAAGGACCTGGAAACCGTCTACGGCTACTTCACTGAATACCAGACGCGCATGGTCCAGGAACTGAGCCTGCCGGCCAAAGGAGCGTTGCCGATGGTGGCGTTCGGTGCACCGGTGCGCAGCTGGATCAAGCAACAATACGGGCAGACCGTGGCGGTGCTGGGCCTGGCGCAGATCAGCCCGGTCGCCGGCAAGACCGTCCCGGTGCTGGGCGCCAACCACCCGAGTTACATTTGGTATGCCGCGAGCCCCGACACTTACGACGGCAACGAGCAGAAAGCCGACGAGGCCGGGTTGAAGGTGATGGGCCAGGATCTGAGCGCCGCCTGCTGGCAAGCCGGGATGGGGCAGAAACCGGCGAGCGATCCGAATGTGTTGCTCAAGGCGTGCATGAACACCTGGCAGGTCACACGCAAGGAGCAAACCTGCGAGTTGTTCTATACCTCGGTGCGCAACCTGTCCACGGAGGAGGCCAACGCCAAATGCGCCACGCCGGCCATCAAGACCCAGTTGAAACAACTGAAGAACGCGGCCCCCGCACCGGCCATTGCGGCGCCGGCGCTGTAGTTCGCACAAAAAAGCCGATTTGACTGTCAACATTGACAGTAGCAATCGGCTACCTGTTCAGCGAGTCTTGAGCCGCGTCCAACAGCTGCAAGACTGGTAGTCAGCCCCACCCTCTGGTCGATGCAGCCTAAGCCAGGAGAGTTATGAAGACTCAAGCCATGGATAAGGCTAGAACCGCGGTAAGTGACTGCCTTTACCCTTTCAAATCAGAGCTGACAAAAGGACAAGGCTACCCGTCGAGCGCGCAATTCGAGGTCATACAGGCCCCCGGCGGCAGGGTTGCCGGGGTCAAGGCTCTCGCGGCCTTTGACGGCCGTGTATGCATCGCCAGGATCTCCGGCTACGTCTTGAGCGAGCGACGCCTGCACACCTTGCAGCTGTCGCCGCGCATCCACCTCTACGACTGTTGGTTCAGTGGGCTGCTGTCGCATTCGTGCAAACCGAACGTGTTTCTCGACGTGCACTACCTGGAGGTCTGGGCCCTGCATGAAATCCCTGCCGGCGCCCTGCTGACCATGGATTACGCGGTGACCGAAGACGCGCTGTTCCGACAGTTCGCCTGCCAGTGTGGCGAACTCAACTGCCGGGGCTGGATTACCGGCCGTGACGAGCCGCTGAACGCCGAGGGGCAGGCGTTCATGGCCCGGTGGCGCGAGCGCAAACGCTCTTAGGCTTCACCCAACGGACGCAGGCGATACTGCGGCGGCAGCTGCTCGAAACCACTGATGGTGGTGTTCAAGCTCTTCCAGCGGCCATCCTTGATGCCGTAGATGCAGCCATGGATCGACAGGCTCTGCCCACGGTGCCAGGCGTTTTGCACAATGCTGGTATGGCCAACGTTGGCCACTTGCTGGATCACATTCAGCTCGCACAGGCGGTCGACGCGCTCTTCTTCGGTCGGCAGCTGGGCCAGCAGGTCACGGTTTTCGTAATAAAGATCACGAATGGTGCGCAGCCAGCCGTCGATCAAGCCGAACTGCCGGTCTTGCATCGAAGCACGCACGCCGCCACAGCCATAGTGGCCGGTGACGAGAATGTGTTTGACCTTGAGCACGTCCACCGCGTACTGGATCACCGACAGGCAATTGAGGTCGGTGTGCAGCACCACGTTGGCCACGTTACGGTGCACGAACAGATCACCCGGCAGCATGCCGACGATTTCGTTGGCCGGGACGCGGGCGTCGGAACAGCCGATCCACAGGTATTCCGGGGTTTGTTGGCGGGCGAGCTTGGCGAAGAATTCGGGATCTTCCTGTTTGATCGCGTCCGCCCAGCGTTCGTTGTTATCAAGCAGGTCTTGTAGTTCGTTCATCAGGGAAAGCCTCAGGAATGATGCGCAGTTTTGTGACTGACAACCCTTCGTCCAGGTCACGCCGCACGCAAATTAGCTTGAATCTTTGGGACGCGCAGCCTGTCCACACACTATAAGCCCCACAGTATGAGGATTGGCCATGACTGAATCACGACGTCCCTACGGCGCTACGCAGCCTGAACCCATTGACGACAACGAAGACCGGATGGGCTCGATGCGCGAGCTGGATTTTGACGAGGAAGCGCCTACGGCAGAGATTGGCGATGAGATTCCACCTCGCGAGCGCGAGCATCTGATGCCCGAAGAGCGGGTGCGTGAGGCCGGGATGACGGGCGCTTCGACGGCGGATCATGAGTCTACGGATGATGACATGAGCCCGGAAACGCTGATCCATGAAGACGGTGCGCGGGATGCCCAGGAAGCCGGTGAAGGCGAGCAGGCGGATTGGGACTTGAGTATCGTCGATGAAGATGAAATTGGCGGCGGGAATGGGTTGGATGAGGCAGAGCTGGCCGACCTTGATCCGATTGACGGCAACCGCTGAAAAAACGCGGTTCAACAGGTGGGAGCGAGCTTGCTCACGAATGCGGAGTGCCAGTCGACCGATATCTTGACTGACACACTGCTTGCGCGAGCAAGCCCGCTCCCACATTTGGATTTGTGGTTAATCCACCAACGTGCAGGCCATGACGACCGCGTCTTCGCGGCCCCCGATGGCAGGGTAGTAATCTCGACGCCGACCAATTTCATTGAAGCCATAGCGCTCATACAGGCGGAATGCGCCGGTATTGCTGTCACGCACCTCCAGGAAGCACTCACGTGCACTGGCGGCGTAGGCACGGGACATCAAGTGTTCCAACAGCGCCAGGCCAAGGCCGCGGCCCTGATTCTCCGGCTTTACGGTGATGTTCAACAGGTGCGCTTCATCGAGGATGATCTGCACCACGCCATGCCCCACCTGCTGCTCCCCTTCGAACATCAGCCAGATCTGGTACTTGCCCAGCCCATCGAGAAAAATGCCACGGGTCCAGGGATGGCTGAACGCCGCGTATTCGATTTTCAGCACGGCGTCGAGGTCAGCCTCGGTCATCGGGCGGAAGGATAAAGCCTCACTCATCGGTTGTTTTCCAGCGCGCCATCAGCCGGCGCATGGCTTGCCAGACATCAGCCTTACGCTGTGGCTCTTCCATTAATAATTCCAGGCCCGGCAGGGCCCATACCGAACCCAGGCCTTCGACCTGCAGTTCGCGATACCAGGCTTCGGCATTGGCTTCGCCGGCAAAGCGCACGGCGGGCAGGCCGATCAGCCACAGGCACACACAGGGTTCGTCTTCCAGGCGTGCCGACACAAAACCTTGCACAAAATCCCGAGCGGCTTCCGGGCCCTGGTCCATGTTGCCGCGGACCAGAAGCGGCCAGCGCACCGGGTCGCCGACGATCTGCGGGCTGTCGGGCAGGCCGGCGGCGCGCAGCATGTCCTTGAGCAGCATGTAGGCAGGGTCGCGGGTCTGGAAACGTTCGCCGGTGGGCAATTCCACCAGCAGCAGACAGCGTCCGGCACGCAGCAATTGCAGGGCAAAACGCGGTGGCGGCACCACCGGGGCCTTGACCACCGGCGCCGCCTCTTCCACCACCTTGGCGGCCTTGGTCACCGGCGACGGACGCGGCACTTCGACCTTCGCCCGTTCGACGACCGGGCGCGTCTCAGGCGCAGGCTTGACCACCGCCACCGGCGCGGCCGCCTCCTCGCCCGACGACTCGAACGCCTCAAAGGGCTCAAGCGCCTGCAACAGCTCCGGCCGCGACGGCGCGGCAAACGGCAGTTCGGTGCGGGGCAGCCAGTTGACCACCTGCATGGCGGTCAAGTAAGCGCGACGTCGGGACT
>Ga0308165_1000659_pt1 | contig 58180 bp, 51 predicted proteins | sample PhyWR2_FD_201032 | JGI IMG/M metagenome (GOLD analysis project Ga0308165, IMG submission 201032) | Phyllosphere microbial communities from UC Gill Tract Community Farm, Albany, California, United States - DLSLW.R2 | ecosystem: Host-associated > Plants > Phyllosphere > Unclassified | place: USA... | reverse complement strand
CGCAGAGTCTTTCAATGCGAAAATAAAAAACTTCAGATTGCAATTAAGAGGCGTGCGGGATAAAACATTTTTTCTGTTCAGGTTGTCTAAACTTTTTGCCTAGCCCCCAAGTTTTGAGATTGATCCCTGATTTCTCTAAAAAGACAATGCTGAATCTCAGGATATGGAAGATTAATAATTAGATAGATATATAAAAAAACAGGAGAAATGATAATCATTTCTCCTGTCAAAGTAGACCAAGATGAACAAATGTCGAATCAATTAGTTGCTGATTTGGAAATGTTGATAGAAATAAATTCGTGATATAAGTAAATTTTTCTACTATTAATAAGCTTATATTAAGACTATTTCCCGTTGTAATATTGCATAAAAAATTCGGTAGTATTTTTATATTTCTAAAGAAGCAACTTAGGAACCTAAATTTTTGTTATTGTTTTCTCAAAATCTCATATTATAAAACAGAAACCAATAATCAATTCATCAAAATAATATTTTATATTAGTAGCATAAATTGCTTTGCGAATATCATCTAGTTTGGATGGACGCAATGCGTAAATTTGGAAGTTAGCCGTAATTGTAAACCATATCACCGCAATATGAATTTTGAAAATTTAATCAAAAAATTTAATTTAGCCCAAGAGTCGTTAGTGATTCAACAATCGGACTTTTCTCTTGATACTTTGTCAAGAATGATAGATACTAATATTGTTGATTTAAATCCACATTATCAAAGACGAAATAGGTGGTCGGAGGATAAACAATCTAAATTGATTGAATCTTTCATTTTGAATGTTCCAGTTCCTCCAATTTATTTTTCTGAGGATGAATATGGGGTCTATAGTGTAATTGATGGAAAACAACGTTTGACTTCAATTCACAATTTTCTTTCTGATGGTTTCAAATTAAAAAATCTTGAAGTTTTTCAAGAGTTGAATGGCCTTACTTTCTCTGCGCTACCAATTCAAATTAAAAATGCTTTAACAGTAAGACCTTATATTAGAATTGTAACTTTATTAAAACAATCAAATAATGATCTTAAATACGAAGTCTTTCTACGTTTAAATACCGGTGGAGATGCGTTGAAAGCACAAGAGATTAGAAATGTTGCATTTGATGGAAGCTTAAACTCTTTGCTATACGATTTAAGTAGTAATTTAATTTTAAAAGAAAAACTTAAAATTATAGATGAAACTTCAAATGCGTTCCGTAAAATGGACGATTTGGAAACTATATTAAGATTTTTTGCACTTGCACATTTTTGGGAAACTCTACCTAGTCAAAATATATCACGTGTTCTTGATATTTACATGCAGGAAAATAGAAATATAAGTTCCCAAAAAGTAGATGATTTAAAAAATAAATTTATTGAAACCATAATGTTATGTCAAGATTTATGGTTCGGAAATGCCTTTTTTAAACCCACATCAAATGGTAATTTCAGAGAGCAATTTATTGCGCCTCTATATGATGCACAAATGATTGCTATCACGATGCTAATAGAAGAAGGAAAAAAAGAAGATTTACTTGACATTAATCCAACACTAATAAAAAATGGAACATTGGAGTTATTTAATGATACTCAATTTTTGAAAGCTGTTACACAAGCTACAAACAATGCGAGTAATATCAACATTAGAATTAGTAAAATGTATGATTTTTTAAATAATCTTTTATAATGCCAACTGCAAAACAAAATTTTTTACAGAGGATATTTACTATTGAGAAGTCATTGCTAACACCAAATGTTTTAGATGGTTTACCTACTGAAAATGAGCATAATGATATAGCTAGACTTTTAAGAAATGGAATTGCCGTTGTAGGGTTTGTCGCATTGGAAGATTTTATTAAAAATCGTGCGATAGAAATTTTAAATGAAGTCGCAAGTTCACATATTCCTTTTACGAGTTTAACTGAAGATTTACAATATTATAGTACAGTTGATGTGCTAAAATCGATATTAAGAATAGCTAATTTTGAAAATAATAAAATAGACAGGATTGCATTAGTTCAGAATGAAACAAAAATTATTTCATCATCATTAAACACTTCATATGATTTAAATAAGCACACATTTGGCTACAATAACTCAAATATTTCTAAGGATGAAATAAAAAGAATTTTAAAAGCCTTTAAAATACAAGATTCTTGGAATAAGCAAACTGCATTAGCTTCTATACTTGGAATAACTTCATTACCACTGGATAATTCTTTTGACAATGCAGCATCACGTAGACATAGAGCAGCACATGATATTTCATCAATAATTCCAATTCTTGACTTAACACAGTTTATAAATGAAGCTATAGCAATTGCTTTAACATTTGACGCTTTTTTATCTTATGCAAAAAATAAACTTATCAATGATAATACAAACTTTTTAGCTAGCTCAGCTACCGTAGATTATACTCATTTATCTTTAAGCTTTATTAAAAAAGAAACAAATAAATGGAAATATAAAAGACATGGAAGAACAAACGCTGTTAAAATAAATAGTGACAAAAACATATTAATGACAGAAGTTATTCCTATATCGAGATCTCATAATGAATGCTTAATAATTTATGATGAAGTAAATAAAGTTACCAACTGGTACACATAAAAACAACTACGGATTACATCAATTTGGAGAAATGGCGGGTTAAGGGAAATATTGAAAGTTTATGCATTATAGTCACATTAGCTTTTATATTTCCTTTTTTCATAATTTAGTAAGTAATAAAAGCTGTTGTTCAAATTGGTGCCACATTAAAAGTTTATGCTTCCTTATCCGCCACTATTGCTAAGCTACGGCCCGTTATGGAATTATTTCAAAAAACGAAAGTTGATTTCAACTGTCTTTATTTTTCAATGGAGATTTTAAATTAGTGAATAAATACGAAATTATTAGATTATTACATCACGTATATAATATAGTACATTTAGGTATATTGTTGCTCTGTTTTTTTTCAAATTAAAAGAGGCACTGAGTTCCAAGGGTGTAATTTCCAACATCTCTTTACTCTGTCGCTTCCTCATGAATAGAGATGGTCCAGCAACTTATTGTTAATCGTTAAAACTCAAAAAACTTTAAATATAAGTTTACTTTATCAAGCAATTAAAGTAAAACGGCAATAAGAAATTTCGGCAAATCTGACTGCCAGATAAAATAGATTTAATTACAAAGTATTAGGTATTAAATACAAAATCACAATTTCGGATTTTGCAATTTAGTATATTTGTTATTGAGAGTTAGCTACAACATCTCTCGCTAACCAAAAAACTAATTTAACCTCAATAGCAACTATGCATATCCAGACAATCAAAGTGCGTAATTTTAGACGCCTTAAAAATGCACAGATCGACCTAGAAGATAAAACTTCAATATTTGTCGGGTCAAACAACAGTGGTAAAACTTCAGCTACCTATATATTGCAAAAATTCCTTGATTCCAATTCAAAGGCTTTTTCAATACATGACTTTAGTAGTGACTGTTGGAAACAAATCAATAGCCAAGCAGAAATTGAAGATGATACACCTCCGGATTTCCCAGTAATCAGCTTAGATATTTGGTTTGCAGTAAATTCTACAGATTTACATAGAATTATTGATCTTTTACCAAATTTGGACTGGAAGGGCATTCCAGTCGGTGTTAGAATTGAGTATGCCCCTAAAAGTCCAGAACTTTTACTATCAAGTTACAGGGAACTGCATGCAAAAGCAGCTGCTAAAGCAAAAGATGATTATCACCCCTGGCCTAGAACTCTTACCGACTATTTAAGCAAAAACATACGAGGCGAATATGAAACAAAATATTATGTATTAGATCGGGAACAGTTTGATGATGACATGAATATAGTTGGAGATTATGAACCATTGCAGCTAGGTAATGATTCGGATCGGCCAGGCGCTAAAATCATCAGGTCGCTTATAAAGATTGACATGTTAAATGCACAGCGCTTCCTCGATGACCTCAGTTCAGGTGGACGTGCGGAAGACCTTTCAAAACGTATGAACCGCTTTTACGACAGAAATCTTGAGAAAAAAGAGGATGACTTTGATGCTATGCAAGCTCTTGCAACATCAGAGAGCGAACTGACGAAACATTTAAAAACGGTATTTAATCCTACTCTTCAAAGTCTAAATAAATTAGGTTATCCTGGATTTAGTAATCCAAAACTTGAAGTTAGGGCAACACTCAATCATGAAAGTATAATTGGGCAGACAAAACTCCATTACTCGCTTGGAGGCGGTAATGATTTCTTGTCCCTACCCGACCGGTACAATGGACTTGGTTTTAAGAACCTTATTTATATGATCCTTGAAATACTGGATTTTCATGCCCGCTGGTTGGAAGAGGAAGATGCCAGGGCACCACTTCACTTAATTATCATCGAAGAGCCCGAAGCCCATCTTCATGCCCAGTTACAGCAGGTTTTTATAAAAAAGGTTTGGGAAATCATAAATCCAACTGAGGCAGAGGACACCTTCAAGAATCAAATGATTGTTACTACACATTCACCACACATTATTTATGAAAGCGGTTTCCAACCGATACGATATTTCCAGCGGCACATTGCAGACACAGGCGTTCAGACCACAAATGTTCTTAATCTCACGACATTCTACAATAAATCACATGAAGAAAGTAGAGAATTTTTACAGCGCTATATGAAGCTGACGCATTGTGACCTTTTTTTCGCCGACGGTGCTATTCTGGTTGAGGGAAATGTCGAAAGACTTTTACTTCCCCCTATGATCAACAAATGTGCTGAAGAGTTGAATTCATGCTACCTCAGTATTATAGAGGTTGGTGGCGCATACGGTCATATTTTTAAGCAATTGATTGAATTTTTAGGTCTTACCACATTAATCATTACCGACCTAGACAGTATAGAGCCGGTTCCTGCTAAACAAGAAGGTGTTGATAAGGATGCAACTAGTTCAACCGAACTCCTTGTAGAAGCTGATTTGACCGTGGCAGCAACAATCGATTCAAATTTGGATGAACAAGAAATTATTGATGAAGATGATGAAGATATACTAAGTAAACCTGGTAAATCATGCATTTCAGATTTTGAAGGTGCCGTCACTTCTAATCAAACACTTATAAAATGGCTTCCAAAAATTAACGGCATACGAGAATTGCTAGATGCGCCAAATGAAAGTAAAATTCAAAATAAAAGTGCAGATAATAATGCTGATGTATTCATTACCTATCAAACAAGAACAGAAGTATCATGGAATGGCGAGTCAGGTGCTTATGCAGGTCGAACCTTAGAAGAAAGTTTTGCATTGACAAATCTGGAATGGACGCAAGATATAGCACAAAGACCTTTGGGACTACGAGTTATAACACTTAAAAAGAAAAGGACATTGGAAGAAGTCCGAAACAGGTTATATAAAAGAGTTAGTGGAGGATCTTTCAATAAAACTGATTTTGCCCTGGGTTTAATGTTAAAAGATCCAGAAAGGTGGAACGTGCCACATTATATTGAAAAAGGTTTAGAATGGCTTAAGGAAAAAATCGCATTTATTGAAGATGAGCCAGATCCTGTAGAAGTACTTGAAATTGCAGAGAGTAAATCCGAAGTAGAACCAAAGAGTGAAATAGCAAATGAGCAGGAGAATAAATAAACCGGATACCGCTGCCGACATCGAGTTACAAAAGTGTCTCAATGATAAAACAAGCTTCGTTGTAGTAGCGGGAGCCGGCTCGGGAAAAACTACCTCATTAATAAAGGCACTGAAATATATTGATGAAAACGAAGGTAAAATGCTTAGACAACAGGGCAAACGTATTGCATGTATCACCTACACAACAACAGCTGAAAAAGAAATTTTGGATGATGTTGGGCATGATTATTTATATCACGTATCGACAATTCATAGTTTCCTGTGGGAACTTATAAGACCATTTCAGCGAAATATTAAAAAGTGGGTTATTAATAAAATCCAATCTAAAATTAATGAGCTTGAAGATGCAGCTGAGGCTTTCGGGCCGCGTGTTCAACAGAGAACGAGAGACAGGAACCAAGCTGATACTCAGAGGTACCAAGAAATGGCTGGATTAATACAAAACGTAGATGGCTTTAATTACGAAACAGGAAGTAACTATCTCGAAGGGATCTTGGGACACAATGACATTATTGTAATGGTACCGGAACTTATAAGTTCGTCTTCCTTATTGCAAACAGTTCTATCTGAAAAATACCCTTATTTCTTTATTGACGAGAGTCAAGACACTGTTACAAACTTCATTGGTGCAATGAAAGTTGTAGATAAAAATATTAAGAAATTCTGCCTCGGTTTTTTTGGTGATCCAATGCAAAAAATTTACATGACTGGTGCTGGTCCTATCACGTTGGAAGACGGATGGACGCAGATTGCCAAGCCAGAAAATTTTAGATGTTCAACAGATGTATTGAATATCATAAATAAGATAAGAATTGGAGGTGATGATTTACAACAAACTGGAGGCAGGCAAGAGAAAATAGAGGATGAATGGCAGGCTGTGACGGGGTCAAGCTTATTATTTGTGCTTGAATCAGATGATCACCGTGAAGAGAAGATACGAATGGTAAGGCAGTATCTTGCTATTACAAATAATGATCAGCTCTGGACTTCGGAAGAAAAAGAAGCTGATGTAAAAATTCTCGTAATGGAGCACAGAATGGCTGCTAAGAGATTAAGATTTGGAGACCTATTTGCAGCCTTTAACGACGGATCTACCGAAAGCATAAGTACAGGTTTTAAAGAAGGTACTTTGTGGGCCGTACAGCCCTTTATCAAATTTATCATTCCAGTTGCTATAGCGCATGGGAACAACAAACATTTTGAGGTTATCGAGCTATTACGTAGATTTTGTCCTCAGTTGGAAAAAGATTATTTAAAGCACTTAAAAATTGAGCCAAGTGAACTGCTTTCCGGTTTAAAAAATCATGTCGAGAGTCTTGTTGGTCTAATGTCGTCAGGCACTGCAACTGTAAAACAAGTATTTCAATATCTTACAGACCACAAGTTAATGGAATTGGATGAACGGATATCTAAAAGCCTAGCTGGAAATGAAGTCGAATTATTGACGGGGGTTGAAGAGGCTACAACAATTACTAATACAGTAATAGCTCGTTTCTTTGATGTGCCAGCGAAGCAATTTTTTGGCTACCAGATTTACATAAATGATGAATCCCCTTATTCTACACAGCACAGTATTAAAGGTGCTGAATTTGAGCGCGTACTTGTAATCCTAGACGATGAAGAGGGTAACTCGAATAGTTATTCTTATGAAAAATTGCTCGGAATCGTACCGCTTTCAGACAGGGACAAGGAAAATATAGAGGCAGGAAATGACAGTACGCCAGCAAGGACAAGGAGATTATTTTATGTATGCTGTTCCCGTTCTTTAAAAGATTTAGCTGTAGTATTGTTTGTTTCAGATGTCAATACAGCGGTAGAAAAGATTAAAGAGGTAAGTATTTTTGATGGTAGCGAAGTACGAACAGAAACTGATCTAACACCTTCATTATCATAAGATTTTAATATTTGTTCAGATCTATTATAGCTAGTAGTAAACACAGCGTAAATTCCTATGGAGTCAACAATTTTATATATAATAAATCATAACTTTCTAGTAAATCTAAAAACCTCTCACAATGACTTTGCTTAACAATGCTACAGAAGCAATACAGATTGGACTTGAAGACTTCAAAAGTACAGATCCTCGACGCGCTTCTTCGGCACTGCGGAACATATTTGCAGGAACCTTGCTTTTATTTAAAGAAAAATTAAGCAGATTGTCACCTGATGACAATTCGATATTAATACAACAAACAATAATTCCTTCACTTGACGATGCTGGAGTATTATTCTTTAAGGGAAAAGGGCACAAAACAGTAGACGTTGCTCAGATAAAGGAACGTTTCAAAAATTTGGGGATTAATACAGTTAAATGGAATATTTTTGACGAAGTAAATAATCTTAGGAACAATGTTGAACATTTTTACACAGAGCACGAACCTACTGTTGTCAATGAAATTGTTTCTAAATTATTTAAGATCATCCGTGATTTCTGTGTCGAGCAACTTCATGAAGAGCCTGCGGAACTTTTTGGCGTTGAAACTTGGAACATTTTTTTGGAAACTGATGAAATTTACGAAAGCGAAAAAGATGTAAGTAACAAATCTTTAGCTGAAGTGGACTGGAAATTTGATACCTTACGCGAAGCTATATTCCATATACGCTGCACCTTTTGTCACTCAGATCTGATTCATGTACAAAGTGATAAAGAGTACAAACCAGGAAAAGCCCTGACCTTATTATGCAAAAAATGTCTCAGCGAATTTGATATTGAAGAAGTTTTAGAAGATTGTATTATCGAAGAATTAGCTGCCGAATGTCATATCGCAGCTATGGATGGTGGTGAAGATCCCTACGCAGAATGTCCCGAATGTAGTAAAGAAACCTATATTTACGAGGAAATGTGTTGTGTTAATTGTGGGTATCAACAGCCAGATATACGATGTGCTGTTTGTCATACCCCACTAGATCTTGAAGAATCGTATGAGGGACATTTGTGCAGCTATCATAGATATTCTATGGAGAAAAACCAATAAGTCCATGAATATTGATCAAGTCATTAGTAAACATTTAGTAAAGTAATTTCCTAATCCGATAAAATACAACCCACAAGCTCAGATGATCATGGAATACAATACAGCAGAAGAATTTGCTAATCTTATTAAATCTCACAGATACGAGTATGCGGAGGAGGCCGATGATCTAGCATTTAGGTTAGCGGCTATCGATAAGCATTATCAGGATGAAATCGAATCTCTCAAAAAGCTTAAAAGTAGACCTCCCTTTTCAGAGATCAATACCAAATACACCGAAGTTGTCGAAGTACTCAAAAATGATTTTTTTTGTACGCTCCCTGAGAATGTAAGAAATGATTTCGAGAAATACTTCCATTTCGGGACTATCGACAACCGGTATATGAATGCAAGCATAGTGAGATCCCCTAATAAAAGATTTTTTGCTGTACTGATTAATTCTTCTTTGATCACATTACTTCATCGTTATGGGAAACTTGAATACGGTGTTTTGAGGCCTCAGGATGTAGCGTTCTGTTCTAGATTCCCTGATAGGAAGCCGACACGCACTGAACTTATTGGAATGCTGGCAGAAATGCATTGTTATTATACCAAAGCAAAACTGGCAAACGGACCATTTTTAATACTGAAAGGTCCCGCCCTAATTGCACACAGCATGAATTTAATTATACAGGAAAAATTAATATTCTATCATGAAATTGGACATTTTTTAAACGGTGACCTGTGTGACAGTTCTGTTAAACAAAAACCGCATTCAATGTTTGAAAATAAGCTATCTTATCAGCGAGAGTACTTAGCGGACTTAACTGGTTTTGGATTATATCTCCGTGAGCTCAAGCTTAATAGTATGTTAACAATAGTAAATCGACACGCTGCACTTTATGCAGTGATTGCAATGTATAGGATGCAGCATGGGTTGCAAGGAATTGAGACCGACAAATATCCTCATCCATTAAATAGGATGTCAGTGGTAATTGATTATTACTATGGCCAAACTATCGCCGATTTAGTATATACTGCAATTATTAACGACCAGTTGGAGTTACTCGCACCAGATAAGCTACCTGAAATTGTTTCAAATGATGAATCCTACTTACAAGAAATCGAAAATGCACTTGAAAATATATTCAAAGAAGTAGAAAATGATGAAATAAAACATATTAGCGCAAAAACTTAAACTATTCCATTTTCGAATTCTAAATCAACTATCATTTTTTAACCTTTATCTTGTCGAAGTTGTAGATATGTATACTGAGAAACTAAAGTAATCCCTTCTTCTGTGTGTAATTTTTAGAAAATCTGGAAGAATTTAATATAACTATAAAATGATTGCGTTTTTTCCTTCATTTTCAAATAATATAAAATGAAGAAGTCCACTCAAAGTGGACACCTTAAATTTTTTTCGAAAAGAAATAGAAGCTAATTTTTTCCCATAGTACCTAATCAAAATTAGCACCTGTAAATTTTAATTATGAGAATTTATTTTCTCAAAAATATTTAATAACCAAAATCTTATGTACAAAATGTTTATGATTTTGTTTTGCACTTTTTATGCTATTGATCAACATAAAACGGGTTTTGTCAAAATTAATTTTGCCTTACATTTTGTCATAATAATGTTTTTATTGCGTGTTTAAATGAGTGTGATTTCACCAACTTCCCGAAGAAGTTAGGAGCTCATTCGCAACTTTGAAAGTCCTGACGTCCTAACAAAGTTGCTGCTTCGCTCTGCGAGGCTTTTAAATTTATTCAATTTTTGCAATGTTATTTTTGAACATGGATCTTGCTATAGCAAGATCATCATCTATTTTTAATATTAGTAATACCATAAGTTTAAGCAAGATTTTATAATCTCTTTCTTGCTCAGCATTATCGTGGCTATTTGTAGCGTGCACATATTTGTTTCTAAGCCATAAACCATTACTAAATCTATTGTTTAGGTAATAGTCAAAATATTCCTGCTCAGCGACAGTAAATAATTTATCAGAGAATTTAATCATTCCAATTTGGTTTAGTCTGTCCAATTCCTGTTGAATAGCTAATGGAAAATAATGGTAGCTAATCACATCGTATATTTTCAGGTAGCCAATAATGATTAGTGTATCAGTATTCACTATTGAGATATTTCCTTGTTCATCACTTTTTAGATATCCTTCTGTTATTAATGATTGTAGAAAAGATTTTCTATTTTCGTCAACATCACTGATATTAAAACTTTCCTTTCTTAGAACCTCGTATAAATTACTATATCGCTCACCATATTTTTCATAATTGAACAAATAGCTTCCGCTATCAAAAAAGGTGAATTTTAATTTGTGGTAATCATCTCCTGTAGGATAAGCATACTTTTTTTGTAATAGTGAAGGAATGCAACTAATTTTGGTTGTTTTAGTAGAAACCTGCATTAATTCGTAATCTATAATATCATCTTCGACATAGAGTTTATATTGCTCAACCAGTGACTCAAATTCAGGGACGATCAACCTGATTTTTGCAAGGAACGAGCTTTCTTGACTGGGAAGATTTAATTTTAATTTATCAATATTGTAGGTAGAATTCAAAGTATTGCTTACATAGCTGTCTAAAATATCTTCTAACTTTAAGTTTGAATCCTTTAAAAAATAATTATAGATTTCAAAACGCATTATTGAGTCCATCGAACTTGATGTAAATGCTGATGTAATGATGTAATCATTTTTTGACCTCATAAACGCTAGCTCAAAACCTTCAAGATGGCCACTCTTAGAGACGAATTCTATGCACCCTTGAAAATCGAGGAAGTTAAATATTGTTCTGAAATTCTTAAATAATGTGGCGGTATCTTTTTTTTCAGCAAGCTTCTTACTACTATACGATATTATTTCATCGCCATCTCTGTAAATAGTTTTCTTTATTTCCTCTTGGTCTTCAGATAGACAAATACCTTTTTTAATAGAAAATGCATTATCACTATTTAATATTTCATCATTTAATCTGTCTGAAATCCTTTTTGCTTTCAGCCTTGTTCTATCTGTTATTCGTAGATGTTGCGAATCTTTACTATTTTGTACTAAACGGACATAATTTAAATTGACATCATCATAATCAAGATAATTTAAAATAAGTTTTTCACTCTCAGTTGTGTTTAGAGATTTTGGAAAAAATTTTTCTTGTCTCTCTAGATCATAACTGGACTCGAAATAGTCCAGAAATATCTCTGCTGTTCTTGGCTTAGACATCATGTAAGTATAGATATCACGATCTAGAAATGACACAATGTTTTTACAGTATAATACTTCACCTAACCTAAATTTTTTTTTAAGTGTAATTTTCGCAAATTGATCGCTATTAATCGTTTTATATATTCCTGTTTTATTTACTAGAAACCAAAATGTTTTGGTGTAGCTATATGAAATGTGAGAGAACATATCTATAATGCTTTCCCACTTTAAATTTTTAAAGTACTGCGCAATATCTTTTTTGAAATCTTTTATCACTGCATTATAAGTTATAATGTCTGTGGAATTCCACTCTTTACATAAAAATCCATTTTCTAGATAATCAATAATATGTTGACGCTCTAAGATGTCATCTATTTCTACTGCCTCAGACAAATGCCTATTATCTTTGAAGTAGTTGTTGATCTGCTCGATAGAATATATCCAAGCTAAATCGTTCTTTGAGTAATATATAATTCTTTTCATTACTGTAATGTTTTACAAATTTACTAAAGTTGAGAGACAAAATATGCCAAACAAATCACTTGATAATCAACTAATATTCGAATATAGCTATAGAGGTTAAATTTAATCTCAATGAAGACCTCAATCAATTTCAAAGCTGCGAAATCCGATTCTGAAGCCCATAACTTCAGAAAGAAAACTTTCGATTATATTCGAAAAGACTTAACAGCTAAAAACGAATATTGGTCAGAAGAAAAACTTTCAGACAGACTACACAAAATTGAATCTTACTGCAAAGAAAAATCCGGAAGAAAATTGCAAAAAAATGCAATGGCTATTCGTGAAGCAGTTGTACTTATAAAAGAAGATACAACAATGCAGGATTTGCATCAGCTTTCAAAACGACTTGAAAAAGAATTACAAATCAAAATTTTCCAGATTGCTATACATAAAGATGAGGGACACTTTGATAAAGAGGCTAAAGAATGGAAACCCAATTATCACGCTCATCTTGTTGCGGATTGGCAAGATTTGCAAACCGGAAAAACTTTAAAGCATCAATCTTTCCACTATTCAAAAATGCAGGATATCACAGCGGAATGTTTGGGAATGGAGAGAGGTATTGAAGGATCAAAAGGTAGATTGGAAGCAATAGAATTTAAGATCCAGAAAAAAGAACAAGAGCTTTTAGCACTAGATGAAAAGATAAATGCTGTCAAATCTGAGCTGAGTTCCAAAAAGTTTGAAGATTTGATTGTGAGAGAAGGCGATTTCTTAGGCTTTAAAAAAATTCAAACCGATCAAACTCTTGACAACTACGAAAAAGCGTTCAACACGTACAATATACAGCTTAGCAAAAACAAACATGAATTAGAATTAAAAAACAAACTGATAACAGAATTCCAAGGCAAAAATTACGATCTTAAAAAAGAAATTTCAATTCTGAAAAATAAATTATCCACCGTTCTATCTAGCAGCAATATTTATTCGAGTGAAAAAATAAAATATTTAGACTCGGTAAAGGATACTTTGATGAAAACATTACAATTTGAGAAAACAAAGTTGCCTCATCTGTTTAATGGATCCAAAGAAAAGGTAATCTCAGAAATTAATGCTGTATGTAAGAAAGTATCACAAGAAAACAATATTCCTTTTTCGGCATTCGAAGAAGTTTTTAAAGATTCTGAAAATATATCTCAAATAATCTCTATCTTAAATTTTGGCAATTCTGAGATCAATTATAATTCTGAGCAAATTCCATTACAGCAAAAGAAGAAAAAACAAAGGAGATTATAATAGACAATTAAAAATAATAAAAAGAAAACAAAGGAATAGTTTCAGATTATTAAACACAAGTTCAAGCCTTACGGTATCAATAAAAATCTCCACCTTTCAGGTCGTATTTTTATTGATAAACTTGCTTATTAAAATCTGTAACAATGATGAAAGGGCTTTCTTTTTTTCCTTTTTTCTTTTGAAATAATATGAGAGATAACGTTTGCAACTTTCCAATCAAGTTTAAAAATTATACGGAAGAACTATACGATGCACCCGTTTTTATTTTTTTTAATTTTCTGTATCAGTCTTAAATGGAATTATTTTCAATTATCGTAATAATATTAATATTTGTATATTTAAAATAAATAAACTAATTATTACAAAAATATAATCATGAATAAAAAATTAAAAGCAACTATTATTTCAATAAATGTTTTGATGCTCATCTTATCCGGTTTTTGGTATTATAGAGATAACGACTTCGAGCCATTTATAGTTGCAATGGGGCAAATCTGTGTCATTCTAGGACTTGTTTTTGAGAATCAGGCGACACAAATTTTCACAAAAGGTATTGATAATAGCGATGTAAAAATCAAGAGAAAACCAGGGGATAACATTCATACTGAGGAAGTGAAAGACTCAACTATAGATATAAGTTAATTTATGTTCAAAAAGATAAAGGAAATTCTTCAAGTTATTCAAGAAACCGACAGAAACCGATTTTATTTTAAAAATATATCTAATTCCGCAATTACAATTATTAATAGACCACCTTTTGAGATCTGCGAAAGTTGGTTTAATGATTTGCTAACTATATCCTACGATAAAGAAGTAAAGAGCAAATACAAACCAATATTACACCAGGAGAATTCTTTTGAAAGAGATCACTTAAGTGATATTTTGCATTTTAGAGAGCAAATTGACGCAACACTAAAATATTTAAATGAGTTTGAAAGGCATATAGAAAATTACAAAGAAGCTTTTGCCATATTCAGTAATAAGCTACATAGTCAAGGTGTTCGTTTTAATGAAATAAAGAATGGCTACTGTGATAAAATTTTAAAACTTAATGAAAATATTAGTGAAATAGAAATTAATCTTTTACGTTTACTATCTCTTTATAAAACAATAGATGGATATAAAATTCTTTCTCAAAAAGGAAATATAAATTTTTTTTTAGATGTTCTAAAGGGTGAGATTAGTATAAAAAGAATTGATTGGGAAAAAATAAGGGATGAAATTAAAACAATCATTAACAAAGGATTAACAGAGGCTAAAAATACACAAGATATTGAATTTGAGTTTAGAAATCATTTCTATAAATTAATAGAACAGATAAATAATCTATATTGGGATATAAATGAGATTAATCAGCGACTAGATTATTTAAAATCTAATTCAACCTGTAAAATTATCGTGGGTGACGCTGGATCAGGAAAAACCCATATAGCTGTACATCTTATAGAAAAACTGAGAAAAGATAAAGATTATGTAATTTTTTTTAAACCAAGACAATTTAATGGGGATAATATTAGCTTAAGCAAAAAGTTGTTGGAACTTTTGAATATTCCTAAAGGTTACACACTTACAGAAATATTACAAAAGTTAAATAAGTTCGCTATTCTAAAAAATCGGAGATGTATATTTATTATTGATGCATTGAACGAAACCACTAAATCAAGTATTGGGTTTAGTAAAATTTGGCAAGATCAATTACAAGATCTAATTAACCAAATTGGAATATATTCAAATTTATATTTTATTTGTACTCTCCGAACTTCATATGTTCCTCAAATTTGGAATGTGATACCTTTAGGTCTTGTAAAATTAAGAGGATTTGAAAAAAGCGGTGATTTAAGATTAGTTTGTCAGAAATATTTTGAGTATTATAAAATTGATGTAGAAAATTTTGATACAGCAGATTTAAGTATTTTTAATAAACCTTTATTACTTGATTTGTATTGCAAATTAATTAATGAGCAAAGAGAATATGTAAAGAAGATTAAATTAGATTTGACTACTTATATCAAAATATTTGAGGATTATATTGCAAACGTTTCTGATGAGGTCCAGCAAAAATTAAATTTACAACAGAAGAGTAGGATTATCGATGGTTTTTTCAATAGTTCAGATGATTTCTTTAAAAGTATAGAGGCAACCGTTTCAGTAGATGTTTTTAGCAGAGCTTTTGATGACGACCCTTTGGTTACAATTGATAAATCAATTGCGGCTGCCGTTTTGGAAGGATATTTAGTTTTTATTAAGGACGTTGTAAATAAGAGAGATGAAATTGTTAAACATACACAACAAGAGGTAGGGGGTTACTTAATTGCAGCAAATCTATTGAAGAAGTTTCCAAATGTAAATACACTAATAACCAATCCTGATTTTAATAAAAAAATCATATCAAATAATACAGATGACCATCATCAACTTCGGTTGGATATTTTAAAATTTTTAATAGCACTAAAACCGGATTTAATAACCAAGATAAAAACGAAAGACAGTTTTAAACTTTCATGGTGGTATCTTTATAACGGATTTAGTAATATCGATAGTGATACAATCCCAAAATATTTACTGGCAGCTAATACTGAATATATTAGTATTGAAGAGATATTAGATAGCAGTGATAAGCATTGGTTTAATACCCACAACCAATTTAATTTTCACTTTATCGCTAAAGTATTAGAAAAACTTAGTTTATGGGAATTTGATCTATCTTGGACTTTTTACATTTATAAGAATGAAGAATATTTTTACGAATTTTTAGAACATAATATTCAAAGAATCAAGTCTACGGAAATAGAAAATAATGAAGATGAATTGGCTTACGCTGAAGTCGTAGCGAAATTTGCAGCACTAACAACTGCAACAACAATTCGTGATTTACGTGATTTGGCTACTTTATATCTTATTGAGTTTGGACAAAAATATCCCCTGAAACTTCTAACGCTTACTGTTAATAGTACAAAATTTGCTGATGAGTACATCTATGAGCGTTTAGTTAGTGCTTGTTATGGAGTTTGTTTGATTCTCCAAAATAATGATTCTTTTATAAAATCTAAACTGCCAAAGTTCGCGACGCAATTATATAAACTTCAGTTTGATGAAAATCCTGAATACCCAGTTTTTAACTATATAGTAATTGACTCTATAAAGCATCTTATTGATCTTGCTATCTTCAAGAAAGTTTTTGAACTTTTAGAAGTGAGTAGAGAACGAGTAAGAAATTATCAATTTGTTAAACCTTTTGAATGGACTACGCCATCAGATGATCAAAGAAAACTAATTAATAGCAGCAGTGAAATGTCCTGGCCAGAACCTATTGGCATGGACTTCGGTATCTATACAATCCCTAGATTAATTGATAAGAATCTTAATGAAAGAGGCGCAATAGCAAATGTCTACAAAAGAATTTTTGAAATAGGTTTTCAGGAAATCAATCTAAATAATATTCAAGATGCTCAATTTAAAAATTTTCTTGTAGGTTTGGATACTTACAGGAGTGAAGGAAAAGTAGATAGGCTAGGAAAAAAATATTCTTGGAAAGGATTTTTCGATTATGCCGGGAATTTATTGCTTCACGGAAAACTTAATGTTTTTGAAGACTTGGAATCAGGAACTTTTAAAATTTACAATAGATTGAGCGATGTAGATATTGATATTTGTTTACCTTCGAAATCATATATAAAAAACATCAGAATATATCAAAATGATCTATTTGAAGATTTAAATAAAATTCCAAATTGGAATGATAAGGTAAGAATTGATTCTTTAATACCATTATTAGAGTATAATTTAGATTCAAAACCTTATATTATGCTAAACGGTATGGTTGACCAAAGGACTGACGATGAATATAAAATAAGGTCTTTTTTACTATTGGAATCGTGCTTTGTCAAAAGAAGTGATGAGTTTTACAAACTTGGGAGGGCTAGTCATACGCTTTCAAACTGGAAGTTAGATAATCATTTACCTGTAGATAACGTTCGACATTCATATTTCGGAGAGTTATATTGGGCTGATAATATGAGAGAAAACTCCTATGATAGTGTGCGAATTCCAACAAATAAAATAGTGAACACCTCTCGAACATTAACAATTCATGATATATTTTCTAGTGATGAGTTTAAGCGTAGCGATATAGGTAGGGAAATTAGTGAATTAAAGGAAGAGCGTATTTGGTTAGAAGCCGAATCAAGTATAGTAGATTATCTTTGGGAATCAGATAGCAAAATTATTGACGGTCATAGTGAATTTTATCCATCGGTCAAAATGGGCAAACAACTAAAATTGAAAGCTGACCCTACAACTGGAAGAATTTTGGACTCAGATTTATATGAATGTTTTCAAACAATTGAATATAAAAAAGATTTTTTTAGTAATACATTTAGCTATATGAGGAGTGACTTGTTAAGGAAATATATGAAGGATAATGATTTAGTTTTAATGTATCAGATTAAGCAGCATTCTTATGATAATGATCGACCTCATAATAGATCAATGAAATTTATTTTTCTTGAATAAATTTCAATTTGGTTAAATATTGTTAAACTATTCATCAATAAAAAGGCTCAACCATTAAGTTGAGCCTTTCTTATGAAAAAGTAATTATCCCGAATTACTTATATTTTATTTGTTGATCAGCTTCTCCAGCCTATCCATCATTTCATCTTTCTCTTTCAACATTCTTTCGTACAAGGCAATCTTTTCCTCGTGAAGTTTTAAAATTTGCTCAACTGGATGAAACGTTGGATTGTCATTTCTTTGAAATCCAATACTGTGATCCCCGAAAGTATTAGCAATGACATTGACAGCTAGTTCCTCATCAAAGTTCTGAAAAGCTTCCACAGGAATTTTTAGTGCGGTAGAAATTGCCTTCAATAGATCATCTTCGATAATATCTTTCTGCTCCAGCATAGAAATTTTCTTTTGATTCCATTCCTCTCCCAAGTCAAATGCTAAAGCCTCCTGCTTGATGCCAAGCATTTCTCTAAAGCGTTTCACATTTCTTCCTTGATGTATTTTCTGTTCCATAGCGGTTATCAAAATTTTAAAGGCTTAAAGATAAAGCCATTTCTGTTAATTCGTCTGAATTGTAAAGTTAAAAAATTATCCTGTAAAATATCCCTTCCAACGGATATTTTATTCACTAACAGAATAGATTAGTCAATGGCAAGTACAGAATTTAGTTCCATCATATTAAATCCTTTTCCTATGAAAAAGTCTAAAATATCCTTGGAATCTTTTTTCTGGTCAGCAGAAGAGATTGAGGATCCTTTTGCACTGATCGACTCCTTTTTTGATTATGCAGATCTGGATTCACACAAGCAAATCTTGGCAGGCGCAATGCTGTTTGTCCAAAAGAAAGAAGTCTACAATAGTGATTATCCGGGACAGCTATTTGTCTTTTACACTGCTTTCCGCTCTTTCCTGAAAGCCTGTGTAAGGATACAAAGCAAAGACAAAAAATGGAAGATCAAAAAAGCACCCGAAAGCTGGTCTTATCTGCATCAAGCTTCTTTATTAAAAGACGAATATCTTAATCCATTCCTTGCTTTCCAAAGAGCATTTACCGAAAAAACCATTGCTGAATTTGATTTTTTTCTTTGTGAGATCTTACATCTGTCAGCATCTCCTTTCGTAGAAGAGTTTGTTGACATTGATTTAATAACACCGTATATCCATATGGTCAAAATGCTTGATGCAGCACAGTTGATGCGCGAGCGTGGAATAGAAAAGATCAAAAATAAAACGATAGACGATCCCGAATAATATATCCCTTTCCGGAATAGAATATCCTTCAGTCCTTTTTCAACTTTACTAAAGCAAAATTATTGAAATGAAAAAGAACGCACCCTTTAGTAAAGAGAAACAGCTTGTACAAACGAGAGAGCAAGCTGAGATCGCATTAAGTATTCTGGTTCAGAATTCTCAAGGAGAAGATCTTGAATTAGGTATATTCTTCCTGCTTGAGCAACTGAATAATCCCAGACTTACAGAACTGCTCGATAGCTATCCTGATTTGATTCAAGAATACGAATTGGAGAAATTGCTATCAGGAAAGATTGAGATCAAAGATGCAAGCACGCAGGATGTCAAGACGGCAGGACTGCTGTCCTGCCTGTTATTACTCACTCATTTTTACTTTGATAAGGATGAAGGTAATCTGAGCAGATCCGAAACTGATGAGTTGAATAATTTTGACAGCATCAAGTATATATTAAATGCGATCACTTCTGAGGAATGTATTAATGAACTATTCCTACTAATATTATCAATAGTAGGAATTGATTACTTTAAGAAATATCAAGAGAATATGAAAGACCCTGATTTTGTTTTGAAACAAACTTTAGGATTTGACAGCGATCCCGAAATGGGTGTACATATCGATATGATGGTATGGTTTGCCTTGGTTCGCTTATTTATTGAAGCTATCTTTATATACTACGATAGTGATTATGAAACTAAAAACGATCAGCTATGAAAACGCCAAATAAATCTCCGTTTTCAGTTCTCGCCAACGAGTTCATGGAAAATACATTGAATCAGCTTGTAAACGACTATTCAATTGTTCAGATCTTCTATAAGCAGGAAGAGAACTCAACGAAATCACACCTGCTGATCTCCGTTTCTAAAAATGCAGATGCTATAAAATTACAGTCAAAAAAATGGGTTGCCGAAGTCAGAGAACAATATCAGGTCTATATTTACTTCATTGATTATTCAAGACTCGAATACCAATTTTCTAAAGGTCACCCATTCATAGAATACCAGTGTCATCAGTCATCAATGATCTATCAAAATACAGACTCTCGTTCTTCACTTTTGATAAACAGAAATTGGAAAAAATATCACAAAAAATTTAATCGGTACGAAGATTCTTTCCACCACGACCACGAGATCCATCAGTTGCAGGTCGAAAGGCTGATCGCTGAGAATTCCTACAATAGTGTCTTTACTTCTTATGAAAAATTGATCGAATATGATCTTGAATATTTGGAAGAATTATTTACCGGAAACAGGACATTCGGTATTGATCTGAACAAAAGGATAAATAAACTGCTGATCTACATTCCGGAACTCAAACAATATTTTGTCAAAAAGAATCAGCACGAATATTTTATCACTGAAATTTTTGACGAAACAAAGAAGTCAATTGAAGAGGATGATATAATCTACAATTCAGAAATGTTTGATTCGTTGCGCATCATTTCGGATTCATTATATACATTTATCACAGTTCGATTCTACAATTTGAAATATCTTATCAAAAAGCAATACGAGAAGATATGTAATGCTGGTGAAGATCTATTTCCAATCGAGGACTCTCCAAAAGATGAAATTCTCAAGAAGGCGATTGACAGAATATTGACCTTCGCAGAATTGGAACAGATTTATTTTTTTCATCAAACAACCTATGGAGATGTGAAAACTTACTATTTACTGCTAATTGGTCTGAATGTAAACAATGAAAAAATCAAAGCCATCACGCATTCTTTAATGAGCCTTTTTGGAACTCAGTATAGGTTTTTATTGGTCGGTCACGATCGGTATTGGATTCAAAAGAATCTACGTGAGTTCCAGAGTTTCTTTGTTTTCATTATGCAAGGTAAAAATCTCGTCTATTCCTCAGATCAGTATCATCCGGAACCACATTGGGAAACGCCCCATCATCCACAGCACAATGACCTGTATTTTTATTACAAAAGCACATTGGGAAGTTCATTGCAGTTTTATAAACTGATTGATGGAGAAAAAGAAAATTATCAAGGGGTAGATAATATCTTTGCTTTATTTCTCTTGTCCTTTTGTAGAACATACATCTATGCAAAAACCTACTATCTGCCAAATTATATGACCACCGAAGCCCTTTGGCAACTATGTATCTACGCAGATGTGGACATACATAAATACCACTATCTATTTGATCAATTCTCTACTCACATTTTTTCTTTTACTGATTATAATATGAGCGTACATCACAGCATAGCAAAAGTTAACACCGAGAAAGCAGATCAGATGAAAATGATTGTAGACAAGTTGATGGAGGTACTTAAAGAAGTTGTTATAGATGGTAAATTATTATTGAATTTTGAGATAGATTATCTCTGTGAAAAAAAATGCTGATTAAACACTTAACAGAAGAATGACTCTAATAAAATGCGTGGTTTATTTAGGTTAAGACTTTTGATGCCTAAGAGTGCATCAAGGTACTTACCATTAATAAAATGGAATTTCTCTGAATTATATTTAGGGAAATTCTGCATTTATGTCTCAGACAAAAGAAATAAAAAAAATACCAATTGAGGAAGTAATTGAATATTTCCGATCAGAAGGTATGGAATTGACAAAAGAGGAAGCTGAACAGATAATGGAATTTCTGTACAATCTTACTTTAATGGTCATCAAAAAGTATTTCGATACTGATCATAAATGATACTCATAAATAGAATATCGACCGCTGATAAATCTGACATTCTATTATTCTACCATACTTCAATATTACTCAACAGAATTAAATTTTAAAATTATGAAAACAGCAGACCTATATATACGTGTCTCTACAGACGAACAGGCGGACAAGGGCTACTCACAGAGAGATCAGGAAGACCGTTTACGTCGCTTTTGTTCACAAAACAATTTGGCAGTTGGTCGGGTAATTTATGAAGACCATTCCGCAAAATCTTTTAACCGTCCCGAATGGACAAAATTATTGACAGAGCTCAAAAAGAAGACATCAAAGACCGATCTGATACTTTTCACCAAATGGGATCGTTTCAGCAGAAATGCGGGAGATGCCTATCAGATGATAAGTATCCTCACAAAATTGGGAATAGATCCTCAAGCAGTCGAGCAACCTCTTGATCTTTCCATTCCGGAAAACAAGATGATGCTGGCTATCTATCTTGCTGCACCGGAGGTTGAAAATGACAGACGGGCGCTGAATGTCTTTTACGGAATGAGAAGAGCAATCAAGGAAGGTCGTGTGATGGGCAAAGCACCTTTCGGATATGCCAACAAGATAACCGAGAACGGGAAAAAGTACATAGCTCTTACAGAGCCACAAGCTTCAAAAATGAAGTGGGCATTCGAAGAGATCGCCAAAGGAATCTACGCTTCCAATCAGATCAGATTGAAAATGAACGAATCTCTTAGAAGAGGTATCAGCAGAACGTCCTTTCATCTTGCAATCAGAAATCCTGTATATTGCGGAAAGGTATTCGTTCCGAAATTCAAAGACGAGGACGCCTATTTTATAATAGGACAGCATCAACCATTGATCACTGAGTCATTATTCAATAAAGTGCAGGAAGTCTTGGATGGCAAAAGAAATTACCAAAGACCGAACACAAAGATCTTATCGGATGAATATTTTCCGCTGAGAGGCTTTCTTACTTGTCCCAACTGTGGTAAGAATATAACAGCAAGCGCATCAAAAGGGAGAAACGGTAGATACTATTATTATCACTGTAACGCCACGTGCGGTTTTCGTCATAGAGCAGAAACCGTGAATTCTATTTTTGAAGATGGATTGAAGACATTGGAGATGAGAGAACCAATAAAGAAACTCGTTAAAAAGATATTTCTGGAAAATTGGGAAAACTTTCAAAAGTCTCCAAAAGTCGAAAAGAAAAAGTTGTCGGATGAGATTGACAAGTTAAATACAAGACTGTCTATAGCAAGAAATAAATTGCTTGCAGAAACGATTGATGACGATGAATATATTGAGATTAAAAAAGATTGCAGGGAGCAGATCGAAAAGCTGGAAAACCAACTAAATATCTTCCCTCAGCAATCACAAATTAATATCCCAAAACTGATTGATGAGGCTGTAGAAAATATTACAAATATTTGGAAATTGTACTCGCAGGGCGGGATTGCAGTGAAACGGAAAATTATTGGTTCGATTTTCCCTGAAAAATTAGAATTTGACGGAAATACTTATCGAACCGCCCGAATTAACATCATAGCACATCATATTTTCCAGATTAACAATGAGTTGCCAAAAAAAGAAAACAGGAGAAACGATAATAATAATCATTTCTCCTGCTATGTAGACCCACAGGGATTCGAACCCCAACTGATGGTACCAAAAACCAGAGTGCTACCGTTACACCATGGGTCTGTTTTATTTTGGTGATGCAAATTTAAAGCTTTTTTCTTTATTTGCAAATCATTTTTTAATTTTTCTTTAAATTTACAGATACAATATAACGCTCTGAATATGCTGCTCGACTTCAATAATCTCGAAATTAATAATTTACATCCTGAAACCGATTTCGAGAAAAAAGTAATTTTTTTTCTCAAAGAATGGTTCTCCGAATCTAAAACTGTAAAAGTACAGACTTCAGGTTCTACAGGTATCCCAAAGATTATTGAGATTGAAAAAGAAAAAATGCTTAATTCGGCAAAAATGACATGCGACTTTCTAGATTTAAAAAAGGGAGACACTGCTTTGGTTTGTTTGCCTGTAGAATATATTTCAGGGAAAATGATGGTTGTGCGAGCAATGACCCGAAAGCTGAAACTTATTATTTCGGACCCTTCTTTAAAACCATTGGAAAATTTAAATGAAAGTATTGACTTCTGTGCAATGACTCCTTTGCAGGTTGAAAATTCGCTACATAAAATTCATTTCATAAAAAATCTGATTATTGGGGGAGCTTCCGTTTCTGAAAGTTTAAAAAGTAAAATATCACAAACTCTTCAACACTCCCACTCTCCCACTCAGATTTACGAGACGTATGGAATGTCTGAAACCCTTTCTCATATTGCTTTAAAGAAAACCTTTCCTATTCAGGACCAATATTTCAATGTTTTTGATGATATTAAAATTTCGACAGACGAAAGAAATTGTCTGAAAATCTATGCTCCGCAACTTAATTCGGAAATATTGCAGACTAATGATTTGGTGGAAATAAAAAACAGAAATCAATTTAAATTTTTAGGAAGAATTGATAATGTGATTAATTCCGGAGGTGCAAAAATATTCCCCGAACAGCTTGAAGCTTTGGTAAAGAAAAAAATTGCGAATGAAGTCGTATTTTTAGGAGTAAAAGATGAGAGTTTGGGACAGAAATTGATTTTAGTTATTGAAGGATTTGAAAGCGAAAATCTCAAATCTCAAATCTCAAATCTCAAATTTGAAAAATCTTTTCATAAGCCGAAAGAGATTATTTTTGTGGAAGAAATCCCCCGAACACCGAACGGAAAAGTAAATCGTCTGGAATTAAAAAGTATTTTTGATATTTAGTAATTATTATATTGTATCCGTTTTAACCACCCGTCTTTCGAACTTTGTTCGAAATCCACCCCTCCAAAAAGAGGGCAATTTGAGTCGTAAAAATATTATTATGAAAGATTTTTCCAAAGAACTGACTTACAAAACTTCACGAAGCAGCGGTGCAGGCGGACAAAACGTGAATAAAGTAGAAACTGCTGTTACGGTTACCTGGAAAGTTTCAGATTCTGAATTTTTCAATGATAGGCAGAAAGATTTGATCTCCGAGAAACTGAAAAACAGAATAAATCTGGAAGGTTTTTTATTTCTAACGGTTTCCGAAAGCCGAACGCAACTTCTAAATAAGAAAATTGCCACAGAGAAAATCTTAGAATTGGTGGATAAGGCTTTAATTATTCCAAAATTCAGAGCAAAAACAAAACCTACAAGATCTTCGGTGGAGAGAAGGATTGAACAGAAAAAACAACATTCCAGCAAAAAGGAAAACCGACGTTTTAAATTTTAGACGAATTTTGATAAAAAAATCCTCTTTGCGTAAGGGATAGCAGAGGAAATCCTTTTTGTTTGGGCTGGGAAAAGAAGAGGCAACAAAAAGATTGTAACGAATAGCCCGACCCGAGCCGTGGGAAAAGCTTTGGCGAGGGATACGCCCAAATAATATTTTAAAAACTCTGTGAACTTTTCACTTCCAACTTCCCGCTTCCAACATCTTTCATTATCTTTGTGAAAATTTAAAAATAATGAGCAAACCGATTACTGAGTTCATAGAAAAATATTATCTGCACTTCAATGCAGCAGCTTTGGTAGACGCATCAAAAGGATATGTTGCCCACCTGAAAGAAGGCGGAAAAATGATGATTACTTTGGCCGGAGCAATGTCTACCGCTGAATTAGGAAAAATTTTGGCTGAAATGATCCGTCAGGATAAAGTTGATTTTATTTCTTGTACAGGGGCAAACCTTGAAGAAGATTTGATGAATCTTGTAGCGCATTCTCATTACGAAAGAGTTCCTCATTACAGAGATTTGACGGCTCAGGATGAGTGGGATTTGTTGGAAAGAGGCTTAAACAGAGTGACAGATACTTGTATTCCTGAAGAAGAAGCTTTCAGAAGATTGCAGAAACATATTGTTGAGATCTGGAAAGATGCTGAAGCTAAAGGTGAAAGATATTTTCCGCATGAATTTATGTACAAAATGATTCTTTCAGGAGTTTTGGAGCAGTATTACGAGATCCCAAGAGAAAATTCTTGGATGATTGCAGCAGCTGAGAAAAACCTTCCGATTGTAGTTCCGGGATGGGAAGATTCTACCATGGGTAACATTTTCGCTTCTTACTGCATTAAGGGTGAATTGACGGCTACAACAATGAAATCGGGTATCGAATATATGACGTATCTGGCAGATTGGTACACTAAAAACTCAGCAGGAAAAGGGGTTGGTTTCTTCCAGATTGGTGGAGGTATCGCCGGAGATTTCCCGATTTGTGTAGTGCCAATGCTGTATCAGGATATGGAGATGCATGACATCCCGTTCTGGTCATATTTCTGTCAGATTTCAGACTCAACGACTTCTTACGGTTCTTATTCCGGAGCAGTTCCGAACGAGAAAATTACTTGGGGTAAATTAGATATCACTACACCGAAATTTATCGTTGAAAGTGATGCTACGATCTGTGCACCATTGATGTTCTCTTACATTTTAGAAAATTAATAAAAGCTGACAGGCGAAAGTCTGAAGCCAGAGATATAAATAAGCGCTCCTATTTTGGGGCGTTTTTTATGCCACAAATTCACGAAATCTTTTGTCTATAAAAGAAAACTCTTTGTGAAATTTATGTTTTGAATAATAGCGTGTTCCTAGCCAACGCAAACCCTAAGCTCGGGTCGGGCTTCTACAGGCTCCACTTCGTTCCGGTGCTTTGCACCGCTCGCTTCGCTTGCGCCCTTCATATCCCTCACGCAGATTTGTCAATCTAAAGAATTGGTCAACACGAAATAGCGATATGCCAAAATCCCTTTCTGCAACTTGGTAAGTTTCGTTGGATCTTTATCGCTCAGCTTAGGTAAAACAGCTTTATTGATTTTATTTAAAAATCTGAAAATGGACTTTTTCATAACTTTAGATTTAGATACAATGATCATTCAAAAATTATGCAACAGTTATTAGAGGATTTATAAATGAAATTTTCAAGACATCTTTTTTCCCCAACCCTAAAGGGAGGAAATGCACCGAAAGGTTCATCAAAATTACTCCCTTTAGGGACGGGGAAAGAATTTTGATGAAATTAGTTAATAACCCTGTAATCAGCAGTTTAATTTAGGTCTTTAAATTATAAATGTCCACATTTTTGCAGACATTTATTATTAACCTAATGTCGGGATAAAATATTCCAATAATAAACACAAAGGTTTCAAGAAAAAATTTTCAAGACATCTTTTTCCCCGGCCCTAAAGGGAGGAAATGCGCTGAACATTTCATCAAAATTACTCCCTTTAGGGTCGGGGAAAGAATTTTGATGAAATTAACTCAGCCCTTTAATTTAGGTCTTTAAAATAAAAATGTCCACATTTCTGCAGACATTTTATTATTAACCTAAGGTCGGGATAAAAGATTGCGATAATAGTTTTTAAATCAGTAAACGCAAAGGTTTCAAAAATAAATTTCAAAACATCTTTTTCCCCAACCCTAAAGGGAGAAATGCGCTGAAAATTTCATCAAAATTACTCCCTTTAGGGTTGGGAAAGAATTTTAATGAAATTAGTCAATTACGAATTTCCGTACATATTAGATTCTCCGCCATCGATAGCGATTACCTGTCCTGAAACATAACCATTTTCATCACTCAAAAGATAAGCAACCAGGCTTCCTACATCTTTAGGATCACCCAATCTTCTGGTCGGGTTTCTTGATGCATACTCTTTTTCAGCAGCTTTAGGATCTGCAGGATTTACCTGATTAAAAGCTTCAGCAACCATTGGCGTTAAAATCGCACCCGGCGCAATAGCGTTGGTCAAAATATTATCTTTTCCATATTCTAAGGCTGCATTTTTAGTCATTCCTGCAACTGCATGTTTTGTGGCAACATAAGCGGTTTGATTCAGAACACCTCTGATTCCACCAACAGAAGCTACGTTTACGATTCTTCCGCCACCATTTTTCTTTAATTCAGGAATTACATATTTCATTCCGTAATACACTCCTAAAAGATTGATATCAATTACTTTTTTGAAAACTTCAATATCATATTCTACCAACGGAGCCTGTTTTCCTTCAATTCCCGCGTTGTTGTAAAGTCCATCGATTTTCCCGAATTCTTTTACAGTTGCATCAACATAATTTTTCACATTCTCTTCTACAGAAACATCTGCGGTAACCGTTAGAAATCTACTTTCAGGATACTTTTTTTCTAATTCTGTTTTTGCTTTATGCAGAGCTTCATCATTATAATCTACCAAAGAAACATCTGCGCCTTTTGAAGCTAAAACATCTGCCGCAGCTAAACCTAAGCCCATTCCTGCGCCTGTTACAATTATTACTTTTCCTTTTAAATTTGTCATGATATTTGATATTTAATTCATTGCTTCAATTTACAACAATAATACCTTTGCGTTTATTGATCTATGATAATATTTTGTTAAACTTTGATTAGCAATATCTTATAACGGAATAATATTATAGTTAAAAAAACGTTCACCTCTCAAATAACAATTTAATTCATATACTCATCTGTACAAAACTATAATTTCTTACATTTGAATGTCTGTTAAATCTAAATATGAACGAAGTTTTCAAGCAGCAAGTGTGGGAAATTACCAAATTAGTTCCAAAAGGAAGAGTGACGAGTTACGGAGCAATAGCCAAAGCGGTCGGTTTTCCTAATCACTCCCGGCATGTTGGGAAAGCAATGGGTGGCTGCCCGAAAGATGTTCCTGCTCACCGAGTAATTTCAAGTTCGGGAACTTTATCCGTTCCGGAATTTCAGGTGAAATTGGAAGCAGAAGGAATTGAGGTGGAAAACTTCAGAATAAAAAACTTCAAAAAACTATTTTGGAATCCTTTGGATGAATTATAATTTAATTCAGAATGTATTTTTACGGTTCAGTAAAAAAAAGTAACAGTTCGGTGATTTAAATTTTCAAAAAAACCTTTATACATACTATATTTGCTTCATAATTAAAACAATATTATGAAAGCTAAAACTCTTATTACACTTTTTTGCATTATCCTTATTCAATTTTTTCAGGCTCAGATTGATGACAAATTTTATCAGCCTAGCAAAGAATTGAAACCAATTGAAAACTTAAAATACGAGGAAATCAGTTACCCGGTTGATAAAGATACGATTACTGCTATCGTTTTAAAACCGAATTCTTCAAAACCAAAAGCTACTATTTTATTTTTCCACGGTGCAGCAGGAAATGTTTCTACCTATACTTTTATGACAAAACCTTTGGTAGAAAGCGGATTTCAAGTAATTATGGTTGATTTCAGAGGATACGGAAAATCTACAGGCACGCCAACCCATGTAAATATTGCCCAAGACGGACAAAAGTTTTTTGACTATATCACAAGGAGAAAAGATGTGAAAAACACGAAAATCATTATCTATGGCGCTTCTTTAGGATCACAAATTTCAGCACATCTAGCCAGAGCTAATAAAGATAAAATATCAGGATTGGTAATTGACGGAGGAATGTCTTCATTTGCAGATATTGCCGCAGTTTTTGCGCCACAATTTAAAGATGCTCTTGCAAAAATGTTATCTTCTGTCTATGCTGCAAAAGAAGATATAAAATACACAGAAGGACTTCCAAAACTATTTATTTACAGCAAAAATGATAAGACCGTTCCTTTTTCTCAAGGTGAAGAAATCTACAAAAATGCTTCTGAACCAAAACAGTTTTTAGAGTTTACTGCTGATCATTTAAGCGCTATAACTGAAAAACCAGCGGAGGTTGTGAAAGCAATTGAAGGTTTACTAAAATAAACCAAAAAAAACGGGCACAACTTTGTTGTGCCCGTTTTACAATATAAATTAGTTTAAATTACTTCTCCAGTTGCTTATAGCTTCTCTGAATAAAGTCTGTCAACTCTTTTCCTTTCAACAGGTTTTGAGAAAGTTTAGCCAAGTCTAAAGCATGCTTAATTAAGCCTTCTTTGCTTTCTGTATCTTCAGTTTTCAAAATCTGATTGGCAAATTCACTATTAGAATTCACTACCAGATTATACATTTCCGGGAAACCTCCCATTCCGAACATTCCGCCACCGCCGGTTGCCTGCATATCTTTCATTCTACGCATAAATTCGGGCTGAGTTATCGTAAACGGAGCGTCATTACTATCTAAATCCTCCAGCTGAACGGTGAATTTTTTATCATTAATAGATTCTTCTACATTTTTCTTTAATGATTCTTTTTCAGTTTCATTTAATTTAGAAATTGCAGGTTCGTCTTTTTTAATTAAGTTATTGATGTGATCTGCATCTACTCTTGCAAACGAAATCTTCTCTTTTGAAGTTTCCAATTTTTGGATTAAATGTGGAACTATTGGCGAATCCAACAATATAACTTCATATCCTTTATCTTTCGCAGACTGAATGTAAGAGTGCTGCTCATCAGCATTCGTAGCGTAGAGAATCACCAAATTACCATCTTTATCAGTTTGAGAAGGTTTGATTTTTTCTTCTAATTCATTCCAAAGGAAATATTTTCCGTCAGTTGTTGGATAAAGCGCAAATTTGTCAGATTTTTCGAAGAATTTCTCTTCAGAAATCATTCCGTATTCGATAACGATTTTGATGTCGTTCCATTTTTTGTCGTAATCTTCACGGTTTTCATTGATCAACGAAACCATTTTATCAGCCACTTTCTTTGTGATGTAAGAAGAAATTTTCTTCACCGCACCATCAGCTTGTAAATAAGAACGAGAAACGTTCAACGGAATATCCGGAGAATCGATCACCCCTCTCAACAACATCAAAAAGTCAGGAACAATTCCTTTCACCTCATCGGTTACGAAAACCTGATTTTGGTACAACTGAATTTTATCTTTTTCAATATTTAAATTATTCGCCAGTTTCGGGAAATATAAAACTCCTGTCAGGTTGAACGGATAATCAACATTCAAATGAATATTAAATAACGGCTCCTCAAACTGCATTGGATACAATTCGTGGTAGAACGCTTTGTAATCTTCATCTTTTAATTCGCTTGGAGATTTCGTCCAAGCCGGAGTTGGATTATTAACAATATTATCAACCTCAACAGTTTCTGCAACCGCATCTTCTGCCGCATCTTCAGGCAAAGGAAGAGTTTCAGTTCTTGTTCCGAATTTAATTGGAACAGGCATGAACTTGTTATACTTCGTCAACAATTCACGAATTTTTCCTTCTTCCAAAAATTCTAAAGAATCTTCCGCGATGTGAAGGATAATTTCAGTTCCTCTGTCAGTTTTAGCCGTTGTTTCTTCTAAAGTAAATTCAGGACTTCCGTCGCAAATCCAATGAACAGCTGGCTCATCTTTAAATGATTTAGAAATAATTTCCACTTTTTCGGCTACCATAAAAGCAGAGTAAAAACCTAAACCAAAGTGCCCGATAATTCCTGAATCTTTAGCCGAATCTTTATATTTCTCTAAGAATTCTTCAGCGCCGGAAAATGCAACCTGGTTGATGTATTTTTCAACCTCTTCAGCCGTCATTCCCAAACCTTGGTCGATGATGTAAAGTTTTTTGTTTTCCTTATCGATTTTTACCTCAATTTTCGGGTTTCCATAGGCTACTTTTGCTTCACCGATGTTGGTTAAGTGTTTTAATTTTAAAGTAGCATCTGTAGCATTTGAAATTAATTCTCTTAAAAATATTTCGTGATCGCTGTATAAAAACTTTTTAATCAACGGAAAAATATTTTCCACCGAAACATTGATATTTCCTTTTGTCATTGTTATTGATTTTTAAATTATGATTATGTATTCTCAAATAAAATACCATTGAAAAGAAAGTGACAGATTGGCATTTTTACAGTTCCGAAATGTTTGAATGTCTACAATAAGAAGTAAGTTCCTATTGGCTGCGCAGCGACGACCTCTTCGATGCGCAGTCATTACCTGCTCACTGCGCAGTATTGATCTCAAAGCTGCGCATATTCTATGATCAGTGTAGATCAATAAAAAAAGACAGCCTTTCAGCTGTCTTCAGTATTTCAATCGAAACAAATCATTTTTTGTTATTGATGATCTCTTCTTTCACTTTGTTTTCAAGCTCTTCAGCCAATTCAGGATTGTCTTTCAACAAATCTCTTACACCGTCACGACCCTGACCAAGCTTAGTTTCACCGTAGCTGAACCAAGAACCGCTTTTCTTCACAATTCCCATATCAACGGCTGTATCTAAGATCTCACCGGTTTTAGAAACTCCTTCCCCGTACATAATGTCAAATTCTGCCATTTTGAAAGGTGGAGCCACTTTGTTTTTTACAATCTTCACTTTCACACGGCTACCAACTGCTTCATCACCATTCTTGATTGGTGCACTTGCTTTTCTGATGTCAACTCTTACGGAAGCATAGAATTTCAATGCATTACCACCTGTAGTAGTTTCGGGGTTTCCGAACATTACACCAATTTTTTCTCTTAACTGGTTGATGAAAATCACGGTACATTTTGTTCTTGAAATAGTTGCTGTCAATTTTCTCAAAGCCTGAGACATCAATCTTGCATGAAGACCCATTTTAGAATCTCCCATTTCGCCTTCAATTTCGGCTTTTGGAGTCAATGCTGCTACAGAGTCAATTACCACGATGTCGATTGCACCTGAACGAATCAAGTTATCAGCAATTTCCAAAGCTTGTTCACCGTTGTCAGGCTGAGAAATAATTAGATTTTCTAAGTCGATTCCCAATTTACCTGCATACCCTCTGTCGAAAGCGTGCTCAGCATCAATAAAAGCTGCAATTCCGCCTGCTTTTTGAGCTTCTGCAATTGCATGTAAAGTCAAAGTTGTTTTACCTGAAGATTCAGGTCCGTAGATCTCAATGATTCTACCTCTTGGATATCCGCCAACGCCCAAAGCGATGTCTAATCCTAATGATCCAGATGGGATTACTTCGATAGTCGTATCAATTGCACTATCTCCCAAAGTCATTACAGTTCCCTTTCCGTATGTTTTATCTAGCTTATCAAGCACCAATGCAAGTGCTTTTTTCTTATCATCTATGTTGCTCATATCGTATTAAAATAATTTTATCAAAATTACATAATTTAAATTTTAAAAGCTAATATTTTTTGCCTTTGAAATCTGATTTTAGCGTTAAAAAATGATAAATTCTTAACGCTAAAAACGTGATAAAAAAAGATAAAAAATAAAAATACTGCATATTTAGTTAATCCTAATATTGAAAATGATATGTAATTACGTATTTTCCCTATTGTCGGTATTGATTAGTAGGAAAAATATTTTGTAGATTTGTGTACATGCATGAAAAAAAACTTTATATCATTTCAGGTTGCAATGGAGCGGGTAAAACAACAGCATCGTTCACGATCTTGCCTGAGATTTTAAATTGCAAAGAATTTGTAAATGCAGATGAGATTGCCAAAGGCTTATCTCCATTTCAACCGGAGAAAGTTGCTTTTGAAGCGGGTAGAATTATGTTGAAAAGAATAAACGAACTTCTTTCTGAAAATGAAAATTTTGCTTTTGAAACAACATTATCTACAAGAAGTTATAAAAATAAAATCATTGAAGCAAAAACAAAAGGATATCGTGTTACACTGTTATTTTTTTGGCTTCAAAGCACCGAGTTAGCTAAAGAGCGCGTGAAGACCAGAGTTTTAGAAGGTGGACACAATATTGAAACAGCAATTATTGAAAGAAGATATCAAAGAGGAATTGAAAATTTATTTGATATTTATCTTCCAATTGTAGATGGAGCTTTAATTTTTGATAACTCTGAGGGAATGCATGAACTTATAGCAGATAAACAGATTGATGGTTTACTAAACATTAGCAATCAGGAAAAATTTAATCTTTTAAAAAAATACTATGACAACTACTGAAATTCAAATAGAAGAAAAGAATAAAATCTTGAAAGGTCTCGAAAAAACTTATGAGAAACTTTTGGAGTTTAAGAAAGCAAAGAACAGCGAACTGGTCATTTTACGCGACAATAAAATTGTGAAAATTAAGCCATAATAAAACAGAGCACTTACTTAATGATACTCATAGAAATTTAATGGAAATTTGAGTTCTGTGTAATCCTTAGATAATCTTCCAAAACTTTCATTTGATCTTTGTTGCCTTTTTTAATTCTCGCTTCACGGCTTACCGTAGCATCATATATTTTATTGATGATCTTTTTTGTAACAGGAAATCCTTTTTTGAAGGGAACATCGGGAATCTGCAGTCTTTTACAAACTTCATCTCCCAGTAAAAACCACGTGCAGCAAATATGTAAATACCGTAGATTTTTTCTTTGAAAACTGTATTTCAAAATAGGATTTTCTAAAGACTCGTTCAGTAAAGAATGTGCCAGCAAAACTGAATCTTTATCGGAAGACGGCTGAATGGAAGTCCATAAATAAAAATACTCTGTAGCCTGTTTTTTGTCGTCTGGAAGAAGGTTTTCGGGAATTCCCAGTAAATATCCTACATATTTCCAGAGGTGAAAAAGCCCTTTCTCTTCATCTTCAGAAATGGTATTGCCAAATTTATGAAGACTGTGCAGGAAAACGAGACTAAAACCAATGTAAGTTGCCATCATATCCCAAGAATTGATGGGTTCTCCCCAATTTTTGGTATCCCAATTTTTGTAATGCTTTTTAATCGAAAGCCTTGCGTAGGAATGGATAAGCCGGGTTTTAATGGCAAATTCATATCCTTTTTTGTGAACTTCCAACGCATCATATCTTGTAACATTCACCCAAAAATCAAGTGTTTCCGAAAGTCTTTTTACAGCTCCTTTTTTTAGAGCTTCGGTGGCAACCAAGGGTTTGTTGAGATAAGCATAATCGTAACCGCCAATTAGGCAGTAATCTCTGAGTGAAATCAAAGAATCGAGATTACTTCGCATACAAAGTTCCGCTCCTGCTTTTATTAAAGTATAATCAAGCCAATCGGGAAGTTTTTGAGTGTGGGTAAAAAGCCTTTTTACACTTTCGGGAGCTTCATCATTCTGTGAAATTCCATTTCTGATATATTGTTCGATCTCGCGTGATGCTTCACTATACTTTTTGGTAAAATAAACATCTTTTACAACCTCATCTCCTACTTCATCTACATGATAATAGAATGGCGCAAATTTTTCAAAGTCTTTAAAACTTACGTCTGCCCCAGAAAAATCGATCAATTTCTTTCCGTTTCCTTTCGTCCAAAAATCTTTGAAATGACGAGAATCTTTAAATCTTGGTTGTAAAATGTAGTCTTCCATCAATGATAAAGGTACAAGTTTTACGCCGAAAACAGGTTGTGAGATTTGTCAGTTGTATGAAAAATCAACTTTATCAAAAGCCCATATATACTTGTTTATTGCACTAAATCAAAAAAAAGTACGGCAAGATAAATTCAGCCGTACTTTTCATTTAAGATTATTACTTATTTTTAATAATCAGTTTTTCATTATAAATTTCACCATTATTTATTTGTAGTGAAAGAATATAATTTCCAGATACAAATCCGTCTGTTCTTATTTGATTATTCAAAATTGAAAAACGTTATTTAGGAGATTTATTTTTCAAAGAGTCACTGTCTTTTTTATAAATTTTAGCTATTGAATCATCTTCTATCAAAGCTTCTCCCATTTCAAAATCATCATGGGCAGGAATTATCGTATCTTCTTCCATAACTATCAAACCTGTTGTTGCACATACTTCTTCTTTTGGCTTTGCACAACCTGTCAAAAATAGAATTAAAGAAAATATAGCCAATGTAATACGATTGTTTTGAAAACTTAAAGGAATATGTCTAAAAGATCTATTTTTTAATTGTGCAATTTGATTAGCATTATCTTTTAATTGATTACTATAAAATCGTCCACAGATTTTTTCTTCTTTTTTCTCTTCGAGAATTTGTAAAATTTCATGAGGTTGTTTTTGTGTAAAATCTATCACACACTTATTGCAAACAGAACAAAATCTTCCCTTTTCCTGAAGAGACATTATTTCCCAATTTTCGGTACAAGGATTCGGAATCTGAATTTTTTTCATCATTTGTTGTTTTACATAATTTGTTCTAAAAAAGAAAAACCGCTCCAAAATGGAACGGTTTAAATTTATCTAAAAATTTTAGGATTAAGCTAAAACTTCTTTTACTTTGTTTGCAGCTTCTTCTAAAGTAATTGCAGAATGTACCGGAAGACCAGACTCATCAATTAATTTTTTAGCTTCTACAGCGTTAGTTCCTTGTAATCTCACGATCAATGGAACTGGAAGGCTTCCCATTGCTTTATAAGCATCTACAACACCTTGCGCAACTCTGTCACATCTCACGATACCTCCGAAGATGTTGATCAAAATAGCTTTTACGTTTGGATCTCTTAAGATGATTCCGAAAGCAGTTTGTACTCTTGCAGCATCAGCAGTACCACCAACGTCTAAGAAGTTAGCCGGATTACCACCAGATAATTTAATGATATCCATCGTTGCCATTGCAAGACCAGCTCCGTTTACCATACAAGCAACGTTACCGTCTAGTTTTACGAAGTTAAGACCTGCTTCACCAGCTTCTACATCAATAGGATCTTCTTCTCTTGTATCTCTAAGAACTTCAAGATCTTTGTGACGGAACAATGAGTTACCATCCAAAGTTACTTTAGCATCTACAGCGATAATTTTGTTATCAGAAGTTTTCAAAACCGGGTTGATTTCGAAAAGAGAAGCATCAATTCCTGTATAAGCGTTGTATAATGAAGTGATGAATTTTGTGAATTCTTTGAAAGCATTTCCTTCAAGACCTAAGTTGAAAGCAATTTTTCTAGCCTGGAAACCTTGAAGACCGATAGCTGGATCGATCAATTCGTTGTGAATCAAATGAGGAGTTACTTCTGCAACGTGCTCAATATCCATACCACCTTCAGTAGAATATACGATTGTATTTTTACCTTGAGCTCTGTCTAAAAGAATAGAAACATAAAATTCTTTAGTTTCTGTTTCTCCTGGGTAATAAACGTCTTCTGCAACCAAAACAGAGTGTACTTTTTTACCTTCAGCAGAAGTTTGTGGAGTTACCAACTGCATTCCGATGATGTTTTGAGCATTTTCTTTAAGTTTATCCATGTTTGGAGAAAACTTTACACCACCACCTTTACCACGACCACCTGCGTGAATCTGTGCTTTTACAACCCAAGCCTGAGCTCCGGTTTCAGCAGTCAATTTTTCTGCAGCTGCTACAGCTTCTTCTACGTTGTTTGCAACGAAACCACGTTGGATAGCTACTCCATACTTTGATAAAATCTCTTTTGATTGATACTCGTGAAGATTCATATTATTTTTATTATTTTATTTTAATATTTAAAGGTTGACAAATTTACTAAAAAGACATGGAAATTCAAGTTTATTGACTTAAAAATTAAGAATGTATTCTGGATTTTTCCTGATGCCTAAATTAAGAAAAGATTTAAATATAGAAAACCACGAAAAAAAGCAGCATTCTACAATTATTGTTTTGAACCAAGTGCAAACGCCGAAGATTTAAAACAGCTTGTTTGTAATCAAATGCAAAATACATTAGTTTAAAGCTAGTTGTTTATAATAGAATGCAAATTACATTTATTTAAAACAGAATGTTTGTAATCAAATGTAGTTGCATTTTGTTTCCAATATATTGTTTGAATTCAAATGCATTCTTATTTTTAAGAAATCAATTGTTTTATTGCTAAATATTTAAAAAAACAAGTTTTTATTATTCATGGTATATTTAAGATATACAAAATGATCAAGAAAATATCAAAGATTTTTTTGAAGCGGATTGTTTATTATTTATTTTCCTGAATTTATTCTTCAGCTAATTTCTCAGACTGTGAACCAATAAACGGAATTTTAGGGGCCAGGAAATAACCTGTCAAACTTGCAAAAAGTATTGGAACGAAATACGTAAACCCTGTCAAAGTTCCCAAAATAATCGTTGTACTCATCGGCGTTCTTGTCACACACGCGTTGATTGCCGCCATGCAGCTTACAATTGCCAAAGTGGTATCAACGGCAGGAAATAATTGATGAATAATCAATCCTAAAGTCGTTCCTACAAAAAACAGCGGAATAATAAAACCACCTCTCCATCCTGAAGTTACGGTAATCGCAATGGCTAAAATTTTAAAAATTAAAATGATAATTAAAAAATTCAAGGTATAATCTCCATTGATCAATTCATTCACTTCATGGTGTCCGAAATACCTTGTCAATGGAAAATAGAAAGCGATAATTCCAAGCAAAATTCCGCCTACCAAAGTTTTGATGTAAATCGGAAATTTTTTGTATTCGAAGACTTTTTTGAAAAATTTAACCACAAAAATGAAAATCCAGCCAAATAAAGTTCCTACAATCCCGAAAGCCGTTGCATAGGCAAAATCGTAAACTCCCGTGTAATGATACGCTTTCAGATTCCAGGTCGCTCCAATTCCCAAATGAATAATCAAAGCAAACATCAGATAACTGAAACAACTCGCAACCAAAGCCGGAATGATTGCTTTATAATATTCAACAGCGTGTTTGTGATGAAGAATTTCAAGGGAAAATAAACTTCCACCAAGCGGAGCACCGAAAAGAGCGGTAAAACCAGATGCCATTCCGGCAATACTTAAAGAACGTAGCTCTTCACCTTTCAGTCTAAACAATTTTCCTAAATAAGTTCCGGTAGAACCGGTAACCTGAACCAAAGGTGCTTCCGGACCTAAACTTCCACCTGATGCCACACAAAAAAGCGAAGACAAAATCATGGATGGATTGTTTTTTGGTTCTAATTTTCCTTTATTAAATCTGATGTTATTAACAATCAAATGTATTTCTCCCGGATCACCAATAAAATGAATGACCAAACCCGCCAAAAGACCAGAAATTGCCATCGTCGGAATCACCATCCAGCCTTGAAAGTGATGCAGAAATTCTGTGAAATGTTCAAGCACAATCCAGTATAAACCGGCAATTATTCCGCCGATCAAACCAGTAATTGCCCACATAAAAAAAGTACGGCTGAATACGAAAGGATTGAACCTCATCGGTTGATCCAAAAGATTAAAGGTTCGTATTAAACGACGTCTTCTGTTGATTTTCATTTTAATTTATTTTAAAATTACGATCATCATTTGTTGAAAGTGTATTTATTCTTTTTGATAAAAAGCGTTTATTGAACCATTAAGAAGATATAAGCAGTTAAGGTTGGTTAAGATAAAATCAAATAGATTTGTTAAGCATTCCGCTCAAAGCGAAGCTCAGCTTAATTATTCTTAACTTTTTACGAAATCTTAATGGTTAAATTTAAAATGAACTCTTAAATTCTATTCTTTATAAAGTAAAAGATTAACATCAACCAAGCTAAAATCATAAACAATCCTCCAAGTGGGGTAATCGGTCCTAAAAACTTCAGATTTGCACCCAAATAATCTTGTAAACTCAATCCGTAAATACTGAAAGAGAAAAGCATTGTTCCTGCAATCATCAGAATAGAAATCCATTTTTGAGATGAGGTGTCAAATTTTAAAATATATCCTGCAATCAGCAAAAAGAAAGCGGCATACATTTGATATCTTACTCCTGTTTCAAAACTTTCGAGTCTTTCCACAGATAAAATTTTCTTTAAAGCATGCGCGCCAAATGCACCCAAAATAACGGATAACATTCCGTAAGCGGCACCGAAGATTAAAGTAATTGTTTTCATTTTATAATTCTTCTAATTCTAGTTTTAAATATTTCTTTGTTTTGTAATCCTGCCAGGTTCCGATGATTTTATTTCCTTTTAGATCTGCTTCGATTAAGGCTCGGGGCACCCATTGTTTTAACTCTTCACTATAATAATCATCTTCTGTAATCGACAAATGATCGTGAACAAATTCTCCTCTCCAGTTGATCAGTTTCTTATTTTTATCATACCAATAAGAAGCTGAAAAAGAATCATCTTCATTAATAAAATTTATTAAAACGGTGATTGGATATTTTCCGTCGATTTTCCCTTTAAATAGTTTATTATTAATACCTGTTTTATCAACTTTTTCAGAATCTGACAATAAGTTTTTTGCGTAAGAACTCCAATATTTTCCCAAATCTTTATACGGAAATTCTACAACATGGCTACCCAGGTCATCCAACGCCCTCATCGCATGATTAGAACATCTTCCGGCAATGAATCTTATTTTATCTTCTGCAAAATAGTATTCAATTCCGTCTAAAGTAAAATCGGTAAAACAATCTTCATACATTGCAATCTGATCCAAAACTTCTTCCGAAGAATTTTTATCTGATTTCAATTCTGTAAGAAAATCATTAACTTCTTTCCTGACACTTTTCTGAATTAAACTTTCAACCGTTTTTTTTGAATTAGGCTGAAATAAATCTTTAGCATTAATGAAATTTCCAGTTCTCAAATCGAAATTCTTCCAACTATCAAAACCTTCCGGATAAGCTCCTGAAGCCTCTCCAGTGATGGCAATGCTCAAAATGTTTTTTGGAGTTTTAAGTTTTTCCCAACTATAAAAATAAACATAGTTGGAATATGACGTTTTTCCTGTAGACACCAATTGAGAAGGGCTACCTTCTGAACCCGGAACATACTCAAGCTGATCGACCTGCAAGAATGTGTTGATTTTATTTTCTACGAAAGGTTTTTCAGGATAGGAGACTTTAGGAAATGCAAAATCTTCAGATTTAGGTTGCAAATCAGTTATTTTTAAATTTTTCTGTTGCGAAAAACTTAAACCGGAAATCAAGAGGAAGAATAGAATTTTCTTTTTCACTATAAAGGATGTAAAAAATATGAAACCAACCTGCTAAGAACAATTGCGCCTCCCAAAATAACAAACATTTTCCAAAATCTTTTAGAACCCCTAAAACCGGGATTATTTGTTTGTTTAAGAAATATTCCAAACACGATGAAAAAAACAGCCAGAATAATTTGTATCATTATTTTTCTCTCAATCTGTTAAATTCATTAATTACTTCATGATGCGTCACCGTTTTATCTTTAAAATACGTCACAAAATGTTGTTTCTCTTCTTCCGTCGCACCCATTTGGTTTAAAATATTCAAAAGATGCATTTTCATGTGGCCTTTCTGAATTCCTGTGGTTACTAAAGAACGTAAAGCCCCAAAATTTTGAGCCAATCCTGAAACCGCCAAAATACTCATCAATTCCTGAGCAGAAGGTTTTCCAAGAAGTGCCAAAGAGAATTTCACCAAAGGATGAAGATTCGTCAGACCACCGACAACTCCTACAGAAATCGGAAGGTCGATCCAGAATCTGAAAATTCCGTTATCGATTGTACAATGCGTCAACGAAGAATATCTTCCGTCTTTTGCAGCATAAGCATGCGCACAAGCTTCTGTTGCTCTGAAATCATTTCCTGTTGCGATGACAACAGCATCTACACCATTCATAATTCCTTTATTGTGAGTCGTCGCACGGAAAGGTTCAATTTCAGCGATCATCACCGCCTGTTTAAATTTTCTAGCAAACTCTTCATTTGAAATTCCACTATCGTCTTTCAATTCCTCAATTTTACAAGAAACCTCCGCTCTCACTACACAATCGGGAGTGAAGTTGGAAAGAATATTCATCACGATTTGTAAAGAATTTTTCTCTTCCTGTGTAAAATCTTCACTGATGACGATTTCCTGTTTTAAAGTTTTCCCGAACTGCTCCAGACATGAATTGATAAAGTTGGCTCCCATAGAATCTACGGTATCAAAACTTGCTTTTAGCTGATAATAATTGGGCATTTCGGAAGTTTTGTCGACTAATTTTATGTCTAAAATTCCGCCGCCACGATTTCTCATGTTTGCCGTAATCGCTTCTGTTGCTTCAAACAGTTTTTTCTTTAAATTGAAATTAAAAAAATGCTGAAGTTTATGAGATTCCACATCAATAATAAAATGGGTGTGCCCCAATTTTTCGGTATTGATGATGGTTGTTTTAAATCCACCTTTATCGATCCAGAATTTTGCTGCTTTTGAAGCCGCTGCAACAACTGAACTTTCTTCCACCGCCATTGGCAAGGCCAATAATTTTCCGTTGATCAAAAAATTAGGTGCAATTCCGTAAGGCATATAAAAATTGGAAATTGTGTTTTCAGAAAACTCGTCATGAAGTTTCTGTAAATCTGCATTTTCGTTCCAATATTGATTGAGTATATTTTGATAATCCTGGTTTCCTTCGAGATATTCGTTAACAAGCCAGTCTATTTTTCCCTGTTTGGTTAATTTAGAAAAACCTTCTACCGGTTTATGATTCATATGGATAATTTTTATATGTCGTGTGTAATCGTAATTTTTACGATTTCACTCATAAATTTAATGTCCGTAAATATACTAAATTTGCTTTGGAAATATGTTGATAAGTTATTGCTAAAAACACTGAATTTTCTCAATTTTGGACTTAATTTTGCTTAATAACAAAACCGTTTCAACCCATTTTAATTTAAAACTAAATGAATTTTGACCGCATAAAAGAGAAGCTTGAAATACTTGCAGATGCTGCAAAGTATGATGTTTCGTGCTCATCAAGCGGCGGAAAGAGAAAAAATAATGGTGGCTTGGGTGACAGCTCAGCAAGCGGAATTTGCCACACTTACACCGAAGACGGGAGATGTGTTTCGCTACTCAAAATTCTTTTGACCAATCATTGCATTTACGACTGTATTTATTGTGTTTCCAGAAAATCAAATGATATTAAACGTGCTGCTTTTACGGTAGAAGAAGTAGTCGATTTAACGATAAGTTTCTACCGCAGAAATTATATTGAAGGTTTATTTTTAAGCTCAGGAATTTTCAAAGATGCCGACACCACAATGGAACGTTTGGTACGTGTTGCGAAAAAATTGAGAATTGAGCATAATTTCAACGGATATATTCATTTGAAATCGATTCCCGGAGCGAGTGACGATTTGATGAATGAAGCTGCGTTGTATGCAGACCGATTGTCTGTAAACCTCGAAATTCCGACAGAATCCGGACTTAAATTATTAGCACCTGATAAAAATCGTGAAGATATGCTTCAGCCGATGCGTGTCGTTCAGAAAGGAATTCAGCAATATAAAGACGAAAAGAAAATAATCAGAAGTGCTCCCAAATTTGCTCCTGCCGGACAATCTACTCAAATGATTGTAGGTGCTACGAATGAAAACGATTTACAGATCATCAAAGTTGCCGATCATTTTTACAAAAATTACGGCATGAAACGGGTTTACTATTCGGGTTATATTCCTGTTACTGTAGATAACCGATTGCCATCAATTACTTCCGAAGTTCCTGTTTTACGGGAAAACCGTTTGTATCAATCAGATTGGCTGATGCGTTTTTATGGTTTTAAAGCAGATGAAATTTTAGATTTTAACATGCCATTTCTTGATTTGGAAGTTGATCCGAAATTAAGTTGGGCATTGCGACATCTGGATCAGTTTCCTGTAAATCTTCAAACTGCCGACTATAAAATAATATTGAGAATTCCCGGAATTGGTGTAAAAACGGCACAAAAAATTGTAAGTGCAAGACGTTTTCAAGTTTTGAGTATTGACCATCTTAAAAAATTGGGAGCAGCGGTAAACCGTGCTAAATATTTCATTGATTTCACGTATGGAAATCCTTTTTTACGACATTTAACCGATTTGAATTTGAGGAAGTTGATTATTGGTGGAAGTCAGTCTAAATTTCAAAATCAATTTTCACAGCAATTGAGTTTATTCTAATTTTTACTAAATTTACATTATCCATATTTGCTAAATTTGGACATTGTTAATATTTTTGAATAAAAATCTAGTAAAAATGAATGTAAGTTTCACGAAAAAACAGGAGGAATATATTTCTAATCAGATTGAATCTGGAGATTTCCAAAATGCAAGCGAGGTTGTAAGAGATGCTTTACGATTGCATGAGATTTATCGTCATCGCCTTATTCAAGATTTGAAAGCCGAAATTGAAAAAGGATGGGATGGAACCTCAAGTTCACGCTCTATCAAAGATATTATAAAATCTAATAAAGCAAAGCAGGAATAATGTCTGAGAAATTTTATATTTTATCAGAAGCTGCCGATCAGGATTTGGAGGACATTTTTAATTTTACATTAGATAAATTCGGATTTGATCAGGCAGAAAAATACCTTCTTGAAATAGATTTGGTTTTTCAGAATCTTATTGTACATCCGGAATTAGGCAAAAGACGAAATGAAATAAAAGAAGATTTGTACAGTTTTACAAAAGACAATCACGTCATTTTTTATCGAGTTTTAGACAATCACATCCGAATTGTAAGAATTCTCCACGGAAGTAGGGACATTCCAAACTATTTTTAATCTAAATCATTAAATATTTATAGGAAATTCTTCCTTCGTCAGCGTGACCAAAATTTTATAAAATCAATTTTCAAATCTCACATCTTCAAATTAAAAAAATGACCACTCTACTCTACGATGGCAGTTTCGACGGACTTTTTACTGCAATATTTGAGGTTTTCGAATATCGTTATAAAGATGTGGAAATTTTTAGCAAAGAGAATTTTCAACAGGAAAATATGTTTGCAGAAATTCATGAAGTGATCACACAGCAGGAAAAATCTGAAAGAGTTTTAAACAAATTAGAACAAAGCATCGAAAAATCAGGAATTAATCAATTACTGAAAGTTTTTTTGTCGGAAGATCAGGAAATGGAAAAGCTGATTCTATCTGCTGTACAACAATCTATCAAACATCCTGGAGAAAATATTTTGCAAAATTTTGCGGATGAAGATATCCTTAAAATCTCAAAAATATGCAAATCGGTAAGCAGAGAAAGACACCGAATGACTGCTTTTGTACGTTTTGAAAAAATGCAGGACGACATCTATTTTGCAAAAATAGATCCTGATTTTAATGTTTTGCCTTTAATCAGAAAGCATTTTAAAGATCGTTATGCCGATCAAAAATGGATGATTTATGATTTGCGTAGACATTACGGTTTGTTGTATGATTTAGAACAATGTGAATTCTTTGATGAAAAGGTAGATTTAAACCAATATCAGCAAAAATTTCACGAAGAAGAAAAGAAATATCAGACGCTTTGGCAAAGTTATTTTACCAAAACCAATATTAAAGAAAGGAAAAATACAAAATTGCACATTCAACACGTTCCAAAAAGGTATTGGAAATATTTGACGGAAAAATGGTAAAAAACACTATTCTTACTTAAAGATTGAACTCCTACGGAGTTCTAATTGAGAGTCTTATCATTATCTACAAAGGTATCGCTCCTCCGAAGCTGTTCTTGGGAAATGGTAAATAAGTTTTACTAAAGTCAAATTTGACTTACAAAAGAAAAGCCGGGCTAAAGCCCGACTCTATGGATATTTTTCATAAAATTTTCTCGAAACAAACGCTGTTTTCAATTCCTACGTATTGTCCGTAATTTGGAATAATGGCATAACCGCATTTTTTATAAAGCAACTGCTTCTGTTTGCTTTTTGCCAGTTTCTAAAACTGTTTTTTCATAGCCAAGCTCTTTTGCCCAGATTTCCACTTCTTTTAAAACTGTTCTTGCAAAGCCTTTTCCACGATAATCAGGAATCGTAAACATTCTTTTTACTTCCATTGTATTATCGTCAATGGCTTTTATTGCTCCGCAAGCCACTGGTTTATCATCTTCAAAAATTACAATACAGTTTTTCAGCAGATCAATTTTATTATATTGGTCGTAAAAAGCATGATCTTCGCCATCTATTTCTGCAAGATAAGCATCTAGTTTTTTGACGAGATTTTGAAAATCGTTATTTTCTGAAGTTGTTCTGAGGATTTGCATTTTATTCGGATATAAGTTTTTTTAGCAGATTTAATTTAAAAATTCACCACAAATTTTCTTTCATTAATCAACTCAGCAATCGCCAACATATCTTTTCCGATCAAACGGTCATCTTCAAGTTTATCAACTTTTGTACGAAGAATTGCGAAGTTCTCTTCAATTATTTTTGAACATTTTGCAGGCCTTCTGAATTCTAAACCTTGCGCTGCAAACATTAATTCAACTGCCAAAATATTGACCAAATTCCCGAGAACCTGATTGAATTTTCTTCCTGAAATACTTCCCATCGAAACGTGATCTTCCTGCCCCAAACTTGTTGGAATAGAATCTGCAGATGCCGGAAAACAAAGCGTTTTGTTTTCAGTCACCAATGCTGCAGAAGTATATTGTGGAATCATAAATCCAGAATTCAAACCTGAGCTTTCCGTCAATAATCTTGGTAAACCGTATTTTCCTTCCAATAATAAATAACTTCTTCTGTCTGAAATGTTTCCTAATTCAGCTACAGCCAACGTTGCATAATCTAAAGGCATTGCCATCAATTGTCCGTGGAAGTTTCCTCCTGAAATAGATTCTTCAGCGCTTAACACAATCGGATTATCGGTAACAGAATTTAATTCCGTTTCAGCCATTATTTTAAGATGTTCAAAAGCATTTCTACTTGCACCGTGAACCTGCGGAACACATCTCATAGAATAAGGATCCTGTACCCTTTCGCACTCTTCATGAGCTTGTAAGTTTTCAGAATTCTTTAAAAATTTCAGCATTCTCGCCGCTACTTTTTTACTTCCTTCAAACGGTCTGATGTCGTGAAGTTCTTTTTTAAACGGACTTGCAGAACCTCGGTACGCTTCAAGACTCATTGCAGCCGTCATATCTGCTAAGTCTAATAAATATTCAAATTTTTCTAAGCCTTTTATGGCATGAGCTAAAATAAACTGAGTTCCGTTGATTAATCCCAAACCTTCTTTAGGTCCTAAAACCAATGGCTCAAGATTGTTTTTTTCTAAAACTTCAGCCGTTTCGAAAATCTCGTTTCCTACCCAAACCTGTCCAAGTCCTAAAAGGGGTAAAACTAAATGAGAAAGAGGTGCCAAATCTCCCGAAGCCCCTACAGAACCCTGTTCCGGAACTACAGGAATGATATCTTTCTCAAGCATCACAATAAATCTTTCGATCACTTCCAGAGAAACTCCCGAAAATCCCTTAGACAAAGCATGAACTTTCGCAATCATCATGATTTTTGAAAATTCTTTATCAATAGGTTTCCCCACTCCTACTGCATGAGAAATAATTAAATTATACTGAAGTTGCGCTGTTTCGTCAGCCGAAATTTTAGTATCACAAAGAGGCCCAAAGCCGGTATTAATACCATAAACACAACGATCTGACTCTACAATCTGTTTTACATTATTCTGAGATTTTATAATCTGCTCCTTCGCTTCTTTACTTAACTGAGCTTTATTTGGGTCTTTACAGATTTCCAAAACATCATGAAAACTGAAAGTATCTATACCGTATATCATTTCAAAAAATTTGCTTAAAAATACACATTTTGAAGCATACCGAAAAAACCGATTAAAGCTAAAATACAGCATTCTTAAATTAAACAATATTTTGGCTCATAAAAACACTCAAATATTGTAAAATATTTTATCAAATCAACAATTATTTAGTTATTTTTACCGCATTAATTTAAACTAATATCTATGAAATTTAAAGCTCTATTATTGGCACTTTCTTTATCAAGTGCATTTTCATTTGCTCAGGACAAAGTGAAATATTCTAAGGAGGACATCAAAAAAATGGAAACATATTTATTCAATGAAGGATTTAATATTCCATCTCCAAAGAAAATATCTACCATTATCATGAAAGATGGTACTATAAACAAGGGATATTGCAGCAAAGTTGATTCTAAAAGAGGACAGATTTACGAAATTGCAATTAAAGACAGCGCCACAAAAAAGCAAATGACTTTTAATGCTGAAAATGTAAGTGAAATGTACATTTACCCAAGTAATGCTGAAAAAATTGCAAAAGTTGGAAAATATTTTGGAAACATCAGAAACTTCGGAACTAAAAAATTGACAAAAAACACAACTGCTGAAAGCATTCACTTCATCAATCAAACTGTTTCTTTAAAGAACAAAAAAGATGACAAAGAATTTTTGATGCAGCTCATCAATCCTGAATTCAATGACATCATCTCTGTTTATTATGATCCGAGAGCAAAAGAAACTGGTGGTTTTTCAGTTGGCGGTTCACCTCAATTGGGTGGCGGTGTTATTAAATCTTACTATGTAAAAAAAGGCGATAAAGTAATGTGGCTACACAAAGATGATTTTGAAGACAACTATGATTTCTTATTTGGGGACAATACTGAATTCGTGAAAAAATACCCCAAAAAATCTGTAGAATGGGATTATTTCAGCTTTTTGGTAAGTCAATACACCGAAATGACAAACGGATAAAATAATTTAACAATAAATCTGAAGCTGTAGAAATTCTGCAGCTTTTTTGTTGTTTTCAAATACATTCAGAATGCTTAATTTTGTGTTATGAATCCGTCTTTAGAATTACAACTTAAAACTTTACCTTCCGAACCTGGCGTTTATCGATATTATGATAAAAACGAAAATCTGCTGTATGTAGGAAAGGCAAAAAATCTAAAGAAAAGAGTACTTTCTTATTTCAACAAAACGCTTTCCGGTTACCGCACCAGAATTATGGTCGGAAAAATAAACCGTCTTGAAACTACCATTGTAAACAGTGAATATGACGCTCTTTTATTGGAAAATAATCTGATTAAAGAACATCAGCCTTTCTACAATGTGATGTTGAAAGATGACAAAACATATCCGTGGATTTGCATTAAGAATGAAGATTTTCCTAGAATTTTTCTCACAAGAAATAAAATAAAAGATGGCTCAGAATATTTCGGACCTTACGCAAAAGTACGTCCTGCAAAGATTTTATTGGACACGATTAAGCATATCTATAAATTGCGTACCTGTAATTTAAATTTAGCTCCAAAAAAAATTGAGGAAGGAAAATACAAAGTCTGCCTTGAGTTTCATATTAAAAATTGTGAAGGACCGTGTGAAGATCTGGAAAGCAAGGAAGATTATGACGAAAAAATCGATGCGATTCGCGGGATTGTAAAGGGTGATTTCCGAAGAGCAAAAGAATATCTCATCAATCAAATGACGAAATATGCATCTAATCTTCAGTTTGAAAATGCCCAAATTATTAAAGAAAGACTGGATATTCTGGAGGATTATCAGGTAAAACATACGGTCGTAAATCCGGATATTGATGATGTGGATGTTTTTGGAATGACGAGTGATGAAACGGCTGCTTACGTTAATTATTTCAAGATTAGAAACGGAAATATTATTCAGAGTTTTACGACAGAAATCAAAAAAATGCTTGAAGAAAGTGATGAAGAAATCATGGAAGAAGCTTTGATTGAAATCCGCCAAAAATTTGATTCTGATTCTAAAGAAGTTTTGCTTCCGTTTCACTTAACCGTTGAAATCCCTAATGTAAAACTGATTGTTCCAAAGGTTGGCGATAAGAAAAGAATCGTTGAGCTTTCTGAAAAAAATGCCAAAGAATACAGAATTGAAAAACTGAAACAGGTACAGATTGTAGATCCCGAAAGACATTCTAACAGAATTATGGCAGAAATGCAAAAACTCCTGAGAATGCCTGTTGAACCGAGACATATCGAAGGTTTTGACAACTCTAATATTCAGGGAACCAATCCTGTTTCGGCATGTGTTGTTTTCAAAAACGGAAAAGCAAGTAAAGCAGATTATAGAATTTTCCATCCAAAAACGGTTATTGGTCCCGATGATTTTAAAACGATGGAAGAAGTAATTTTCAGACGCTACAAAAGAATGCTGGAGGAAGGCGAAAGTTTGCCCCAATTAATTTTGATTGACGGTGGAAAAGGACAGCTGTCTTCCGCGGTAAAAAGTTTAAAACTTCTTGGTCTTTACGGAAAAATTACCATTGTGGGAATTGCCAAAAGATTGGAAGAAATTTTCTTTCCCGAAGATCCTATTCCGTTATATCTCGATAAAAAATCCGAAACGCTTAAAATTTTACAGCAAGTACGTGACGAAGCGCACCGTTTTGGGGTAAGACATCATAGAACAAGGCGAACCAATTCTACGATAAAATCTGAGCTTGAGGAAATTCCGGGCGTTGGCGAAAAGACTATTGAATTGCTTTTATCTAAATTGAAATCAGTCAAAAGAATAAAAGAAGCCAACCTTGAAACTTTAGAAGAAATTTTAGGAAAATCTAAAGCGAAAATAATCTGGGAATTTTTCAATGCTGAATAAAATAAAAAAAAACTCTTATCGATGATAAGAGTTTTTCAATTTATTGTTCGAGGGAATTTTTAAACTCCTCCCATTACATACATGTTTTCCATTGTAGGAATTTCACTTCCACCTTCTTTTTCTAAAGTAATCGCAAAAGCTTGTGCATTCGGAATATTAGCTAAAGCTATTTTAGCATCTTTGTCGTCAGTGTACATTCCGGCGCTTACTGGTTTTCCGTCTGCAATTGCCCACAATTGGTATTGCATTCCTTCCGGTGCTTTTGGCAAACTATTTGCGGTTAAATAAACATCTTTTGATGTTTTATCCCAATATACGACAGCGTTGGATTCGGGATGTTTTTCAACACCCGCCAAAACAATTTTAAGCATGTTCGGGTTTGAAGTAATCTTCAGTTTTTGCTCAAGATTTTGCATCACAAGATTCTGAGATTGCTTATCAGATTTCAAAACAGCTAATTCGTTTTTCATTTCGTTTTGGCTGTTCATCCAATATAGATTGGCTCCAACACTTACTAAAAATAAAACAGAGGCTGCTACGGCAAAATTTTTCCAGCTCTTATTTTTTTCTACTCTTATTTCCTGCCCTATCTGTTGAGTTTCCAACTTTGGTTCAACATTATTTAAAGGAATTACAGGTTTTTCATCTTCAACATTTTGTTCCAGTTGAATTTTATCCCAAATTTTTGATTTTAAATCATTGGGCGGTGTCACTGCCTGCGCTGTTGCAAGCAATTCAAAAGTTTTTTGCGCTTCTTCATAAGCGGCTTTCACTTCAGCATTATTCTTCATCACACACTCCAAAATTCCCGCTTCCTCTGGAGAAGCATGGCCTAGAATGTAAGATTCTAGAATTCCGGATGATATGTATTCTTTACTATCCAATTTATTGATAATCTTTTAACAAGTCTTTTAATTTAAGTAATGCATTTCGCATTTTGGTCTTTACAGTACCCAAAGGCATATTCAGTTTTTCTGATATTTCACTCTGCGTGAATCCCTGATAATAAGCAAGATCAATAAGTTCCTGTTTATCAGACTCCAAACTTTCAAGCACTTTATTAAATCCAATAAAATCTGAATTATTGGTAGTTGTAAGTTCCGCATTCTCATATACGAAATCTGGAAGTGGTTGGTTTTTAAGTTGGTTTTGAAAACTTTTAGATTTAAGATAATCAATTGCTGTATTTCTGGCAATATTAATCATCCAAGTATAAAATCTACCTTTCAAAGCATCATATTGATGAATAGAATTCCAGATTTTTACGAAAACATCCTGAATAATTTCCTCTGTATATTCTTTAGACTGAACGATTCTAAGGATTACACCATACAACGCACCAGAATAGTTTTCATACAAATGATGAAAACCAGCTTCGCTTTTCTTTCTCAGTAAAACGATAAGTTCTTCTTCTGAATAATTTGTTTTTATGGTGGATATTTTTCATATCAAATGTAGTAAAATAAAGTAAATAATGAGAAAAAACTTTTAAAAAATTTAATGTCATTAATAATGAGTCATAAAAAATTGAGTTACCGTTAATTTATGTTAAAATAAAAAATTTAAAATCTAAACCAATCTGCTCTTCGTAAATGATGGTAACGAGACAAAAACAATACTCAATTAATAATATTTAAAAATTAAAAAAATGAACACAAGATCAAAAATCGCAGTATTCGGAATGGTAGCTTTATCATTGGCATCCAGTGGAAATGCAGCTGCACAGCAAATGAAAGAAAAAACAGTAATGGTAGGCGGAGCAGCAATGTATCCTTCGAAAAACATTGTTGAGAACGCAGTAAACTCTAAAGATCACAAAACTTTGGTAGCTGCAGTAAAAGCTGCAGGATTAGTTGAAACACTTCAAAGCAAAGGTCCTTTCACAGTATTCGCACCAACTGATGCAGCTTTTGCAAAATTACCTGCAGGAACTGTTGAGAATCTGGTAAAACCTGAGAATAAGGCAATGCTTACAAAAATTTTAACCTACCATGTTTTACCGGGAAAATACAGCGCAAAACAAGTTTGGGCAGCAGTAAAAGCAGGAAATGGTAAAGCAATGATGAAAACGGTACAAGGCGAAGAGCTTACATTCTGGACAAAAGGAAAAGACTTATACGTTACCGATGCAAAAGGTAATAAGGCGAAAGTTACCATTGCAGACGTTAACCAATCAAATGGTGTAATACATGTAATTGATACGGTATTGATGCCTTAATTTTAGTTTTTATGGTTTATTTTAAGGAAGGCTTACCTGAAAATTCAGGTAAGCCTTTTTTATGTTTTATATAAAGTTTTATTGCTATTTTACAGGTGAAAATACTTCTTTAGAATACTCATCATTATTCTTCGGAATTTCGATCACCAAATTTCCGTTTTCATAATATCCTGTTGTAGATTCGCCTGAACTTAATTTAACTCTGAAAACATCTTTTTTGGTAGTCTCTTTGAAAGTGGCAAAAGGAACTGAACTATTTCCATCTACCAAAATAAACTGAGCCGCATCAATCTGAATTTTCTGAAGACTTAGTTTTCCGTTGCTGTATTTTTCAGCCTTCGAACTTTGAGATTTTTGTTCGCTTACTTCAGGAGCCTGCTGAACTGCTTGTGTCGACTGAACCTCTTTTTTATACTCTGTATTTTGAATTGGGCGAGACACCGGGATACTAACAAAAGTTTTGGACAAAGCATCTTTAAAACCTTCTTCGTACTCTTTAATTGAAGAGCTTCCTTTCTCGGAAGAAATTACTTTATCATTGCAATCTTTCAATTCTAAAACAATTTTATTCCTAAGAAAACCACTATCATTTATAATATTTGCATTCAAAACATTACACGGATTCGCATTAGCTTCTTCCGGCCATTGCCCTCTATTTTCAGAAATTACAACATATTGTTTAGATTTCAAATGATTTGTTAAGAAAGTACTAAGGCCATAGTTTGTTTTTTTAAAACTTTCATAAGCTGCCGGAACAACCACGTATTTGTAATCAGAAACTTTTTGTGCATACGTAAGCATTACACAAAAAGACGATATTATTACAGATATTTTTTTCATAAAAATATATTTAAACTAAATTAATCATTTCTAAATTCTCCCATATCCAGTTTTAATGAGAAGAAATTAGAATAAAAATTAGAACCTCCGATTCCTGAATTACTGATCGCATAATCAAGAGTTAAACCTCTGTAACGAATTCCTATCCCTGCGCTTGGCTGGAAAGAAACTTTTCTCTGAAGATCTTCAATATCGGTAATGGACTGAAATCTATTAACACCCAATCTTACAAAGATCATTTTCTGATATCCTAATTCTGCTCCTGCGTAAGGCGTAATACTTGCAAAATCTGTTGAAAGAAGAGCTGCCGTTTTAGCAAAATCTACATTAATTCCAGCTTCCGGTAAAATATAAATACTGCTGTTAATATTAAACATTTTACTTGCGCCTGCATTTAATTTAGGCATTGTCAACTCCATTTTATCGGTTGGAGCAGGGTTAAATTCTTCGCCGTTTACAATGGTAGACAATTCTTTTTGATTCACACTCCAGAAATTGACAGTCGTAGTTGCATCACGAAGAACACCTCCGAATTTCCAGCCGTTATCAGCTTTATAAATTGCTCCTACATCAAAACCAAAACCATATCCATTTGCAAATTTCCCGACATTTCTATAAACGATTTTAGCATTTACACCGACATCCAATTTTGGATTTCCACCAGGGTTAAATGCATAAGAAATAATTCCGGCATAATCTGATTGTGAGAATTTAGTAATTTTATCATAATCAATATTTCCTTCTGTATCGATTAATTGAGTGGTATTTAGAATATTATCTACACCAAGCCTTACAATGGAAACTCCAAAAACGCCGGTTTCCAAAACTTTGGCGTAGGCCAGATAATCATATTTAGCAATAGATTCAAAATATTCTGCGTGCATTGCTGCGCCTTGCCAATCTCTTGTAATGCCATTCAAACCTGCGGGATTCCACATCGGCGAATAGACATCATCCTGATTGGTCATTACGGCACCTCCCATCCCGATTCCTCTCGCTCCGGCGCCTATATTTAAAAATTCATTGGAATATTTTCTGATAATCTGAGATTGAGAAAACCCAAATAAAAGGGAAAATACTAATAATAGATATTTTTTCATCGTGTAGAAATGGATGCTTAGTTAATGTTTTTTTGTTTTCTAGTTTTTATCAGCGCGTTTACAACAATTGCCAAAATCATAACCAAAGATGCAACATAAAATACCGGGCTCATGTGTTCTGATTCTCCAAAGATAAAAAAAGCTAGTATAATTCCGTAAACTGGTTCTAAATTAACTGTTAAAATTAAAGTAAAGGGCGAAATATATTTCATAAGCTTCACCGATTCGAACATAGGATATGCTGTAAATACGCTTGCCAACAAACCTATTAACGCAAGATCTTTATAGTTTATTTCGTTCATCTGCATGATTTGTCCTGTTGCCAGATAAAATATCATCAGAATAAACCAACCTGAAAAAATTTCATAGAAAATAATATTTCCGGAACTGGTTTTTCCGAAAAGTTTTCCATTAAAAACTGAAAAAACAGTTCCAAAAATTGCGCACAAAACTCCGTAAAAAATCCCCTCTTTATATTGAAACTCGGTTTTAAAAATTAGTAAAATACACGCAACAATCACAGTTCCCATTACTACTTCAGAAATATCTACTTTCCGTTTAAAAACAATTGGTTCCAACACTGAAGCAAACAAAGTAGACAATGAAAGGCAACTTAAAGCGATAGAAACATTGGAAACTTTAATCGAATAAAAAAAACAGTACCAATGCAGCGCCATAAAAAGACCAACACCCGATAACTGCAAAAACAGTTTTTTTGAAACTTTTATACTCTCTTTTTTATAAATCCTTATAAATGCATAAAGAAATATGGCAGCGAAAAGCATTCTGTAAAAGACAAGAATTTGAGCATTTGCGGTGATCAGTTTACCTAAAATAGCAGTGAATCCCCATAAAAAGACAATTAAATGTAATCTGAAAAGCGCTAATTTCTGCATATTGATCCTCTGAATTTTAAACAGACAAATTTACAAATAGCTTTTCATTAAATTTAAAAAAATCTAAGATTACTTTCATTATTTCTAATGAAAATTCCCACCTTCTGATTCGGTTTAAATTTAATTCTATAAATTACTTTAATACTGAAATTCAGATATAGAAATATTTGGTATAAAATCCAAAAACCCTGAAAGTCTATGAAACTTTCAGGGCCTTCAAATAATAAACTATTAAAAAAATAAACTAGGAACTTAGAGTATTTATATAGAAACTTTCATTTCTATTACTCTATTGTAAAGTTAGCAAAATATGCACCAAAAAAAACATGTAATTTGTTAAAAATATCATAATTTATTGATAATTAAACCTTTAACATATTATAAAACATATTTTATTACTTTTTCTAAAAATAGTATCTTTAGCCAGATTAAAATATAATTTCATGGATATTGAATTTAACAAAAGAGAAGATCAAAATAAATTAAAATTATCTGAAATAAACCGTTTGCTGACAGAAATAAAAAAAGGCGGCGGCGAAAAAAGACTTCAGAAACTTCGTGATGAAGGGAAAATGACGGCAAGAGAAAGAATAGAATATCTTCTTGATAAAAATTCAGATTCCATAGAAATTGGTGCTTTTGCAGGTTACGAAATGTATGAAGAGCACGGCGGTTGTCCAAGTGGTGGTGTTGTGGTTGTAATGGGTTATGTTTCAGGAAAACAATGTTTAGTTGTCGCCAATGACGCTTCCGTAAAAGCAGGTGCCTGGTTTCCTATTACTGGAAAGAAAAACCTGAGAGCGCAAGAAATTGCCATGGAAAACAGACTTCCAATTATTTATCTGGTAGACTCTGCGGGAGTGTATCTTCCGATGCAGGATGAGATTTTTCCGGATAAAGAAATGTTCGGAAGAATTTTTAGAAATAATGCCAAAATGAGCGCTGCAGGAATTATCCAGATCTCGGCTGTAATGGGAAGTTGCGTTGCAGGTGGAGCTTATCTTCCGATCATGAGTGACGAGGCTATGATTGTAGATAAAACCGGATCTATTTTCTTAGCCGGAAGTTATTTGGTGAAAGCTGCAATTGGTGAAAGTATTGACAACGAAACTTTGGGTGGAGCAACAACGCATTGCTCGATTTCAGGAGTTACCGATTATAAAGCTAAAGATGATAAAGATGCTTTAGACCGCATTAAAAATATTATGAAATCTGTTGGAAGCTATGAAAAAGCAGGCTTCGACAGAATAGAAAGTTTTCCACCAAAAGAAAAAATAGATAATATCTTCGGAATTATGCCTGTTTCACGTGCCGATCAGTACGATACTTTAGAAATCATTAAATGTATCGTTGATAATTCGGAATATGAGGAATACAAGCCAGATTATGGTAAAACTATTATTTGTGCAACTGCAAGAGTCGATGGCTGGTCTGTAGGAATTGTTGCCAACCAAAGAAAATTGGTAAAAAGCGGCAAAGGAGAGATGCAGTTTGGTGGAGTAATTTATTCTGATTCTGCTGACAAGGCAACCCGATTTATTGCTAATTGCAACCAAAGAAAAATCCCATTGATCTTTTTACAGGATGTAACAGGATTTATGGTGGGTTCGAAATCTGAGCACGGTGGAATCATCAAAGACGGGGCAAAAATGGTAAATGCTGTTTCTAATTCTGTAGTTCCTAAATTTACCATTATCACAGGAAATTCTTATGGTGCCGGAAACTATGCAATGTGTGGGAAAGCGTATGATCCGAGATTAATTGTAGCTTGGCCATGGGCAGATCTTGCTGTAATGGGAGGTTCTCAGGCAGCAAAAGTTCTTGCACAGATTCAGGAGTCTACTTTGAAAAAGCAAGGAAAAGTAATTACTGAAGAAGCGCATCAGGAAATTTTAGATACCATTACAAAAAAATATCAAAAACAAACAGAAGCTACTTATGCTGCTTCAAGATTGTGGACTGACGCCATTATCAACCCTATCGATACCAGAAAATGGATTTCTATGGGTATTGAAGCCGCTAACCATTCTCCGATCACTGAAAAATTCAATTTAGGAGTAATTCAAGTCTGATTAATACTCGGTTTTAAAGAATTTTGCCCTGCTTTTAGAAGTGGGGCTTTTTATATTATGTTAAATAGTCCTAAAGAATTATAAAGTTTCAAAACGACATACTACTAGGGTAAGATTTTTGTTATTAGATTATATCTAAAAACTAATAAGCACTACAACCTCTTTTTAATTACTAATCCCAAAAGGAAACCTATGAAAAGATATTTTGCAGTATTTATTGCCTTATATACCGTCGTTTTATTGTACATGATGTTTTATGCATCTGGAAGAGAACCTTCTGAAATTTCATATATTCAGCATCAGCCGTTTATCACTATACAGCATTTTTTTAATGATAATAATATAGATAATCAGGCTTTTATTGTCAACATATTTGGAAACATATTCTTATTCAGTCCGTTTGGATGGCTGGGATTATGCATCAAGAAATTCAACCGTTTTATTCCTATTACATTGTTCTTTTTAATAGCAATAAGTACAATCGAATCAATACAATACCTCACAGGAAGAGGCGTTGCCGATATAGATGATGTATTTTTAAATACACTCGGAATGTTGTTGGGTTATTTTCTATTTAAATATGCAACCTGGAAAAACATTGCCAACATTCAGGTTCATTTTCAATTAACAGAAAAGAAAGAGCCTATCACAGCCTCTTAAATTTACAAAGCCAATAGATCATCTGTTGGCTTTTATTCTTACTAAAATTTTCAGTCCACTTAGTTGACTACTTAGATTTTTAGGAGCTTTATCCGGCTATCCGCTATTACTCCTCACGCCTTGCTTTGCCAAAGCTGAAACCTTCGACTTTTCCAGTCCGTTGCGGGGTAACCGCTCCTATGGTAAGTTTGCATTAGTAAAAATAGATTAATAATTTGGTTAAAAAAATCAACCAAAGAGCAAAAGCAGCAGGATAAAGGCAGACGCTTCACTGATACTAAGATATCGCCCCGGATTTTATTCC